>Ga0247727_10005502_pt1 | contig 25647 bp, 17 predicted proteins | sample WisWelCaveWW1625_FD_202498 | JGI IMG/M metagenome (GOLD analysis project Ga0247727, IMG submission 202498) | Biofilm microbial communities from Wishing Well Cave, Virginia, United States - WW16-25 | ecosystem: Environmental > Aquatic > Deep subsurface > Groundwater > Cave microbial mat | place...
TTGTTCAAGCCCATCTTGTGGCTGAAGCGATAGCGGTTGCCTTCCTGAGTGAGGTAATAACAGCCGTCCACCAAGGCGTCGAGCATGGTTTCGACGTTGCCAATATCCAAGCCGGGTTCACCAACCGCCAGCCGCACTTCGGGCAGGGTGGCGTATTCTTTGTTGGCCGCCTGGCCGCCGCTCGATTCAAAGAAGATGGCCGACCCGGTCTTGCGGTGCAGGCGCGAGCGTTTAATGGTGTCGGTGGCCTCTGCGTCGAGCCGCACCGCATTAGAAGTGTCGCCGGCCAGATCGGCGGTGACGGCGGCTTCAAGCCGGGGCTCGCCCAATTCTTCAAAGATCGCGGTGCGGACAATCGAGTCTTCGAATGGGGCCGTGCCGAGGGTAATGAGTGGGTCAGGCCGATTCTGGCTGTAACCGTCGGCATAAGCCCGCGCCACCCACAGGGCCAACATCCGTAACACGCCGCGCGTGCGTTGGAACTTGGGCAGGGTCGCCCACTTGCGTTCGAAGACCGAGAACACGGTTGGATGGAAGGGGTAGGTGCTAAACACGAGATCGGCGGCATGATCCACTGGGAACCAGTTGGGGATACTGGCCCGATTGTCGCGGAGCCACTCGGCGTAGGCGTTGGCGGTGGCCCGGCGGTCTGCCGTCGTCCCTCGATCTCCAAACAACCGGCGGATAATGATCTCGGCAATCTCATCACCTTGCGAGAGGAGATAAGGTTTGTTGACGCGCGTGGAGAGATGCTCCAAGCGACTCTGATCACCTAGGTCTTCGGGCGACATTTCCATTTCAGAGGCAGGCAGCGAGAGCACCAGGCTGACGCCGTTGCGCGAGGCGGCGACTTCCGACAGGTTGTGAAAGAACTGGACACATTGGGCGGCCAGAGTCGAGCCGCCAAGTTTAAAGGTGCGAGCGTGGTTGAGATAATTGAGCACCTCATCCATTAGAATGAGCACCGGGCGATCCTCGGGCAGGATACGGCGGATGACTTCTTTGCCGGGACGCTTCATTTGCGCGTCGTGTTCGGCGAGGACGGCGTAGGCGTCGGCCTTGCCGATCTGCCAGGCAATTTCGCCCCAGGGGGTCTTGCGAGTCGGCTCACCTGGCTTGCCGCGCCCGGCCAGCGAATCGAATTCCGTCCCGACGAAGACAGCAACCTCGGCATTTGGTACTGAAGACAAGCTCGCTTTCGAAAGGATGTCCTTGACCCCCATCATTTTGTTGGCGGCTTTGCCCGCCCGGGCGAGATGATAGAGTAGGGTAAGGGCGTGAGTCTTGCCGCCGCCAAACTGGGTCGTGAGATTGATCACGGGAGCGGCGGCCACCGTCTCGCCAGCCAGACGGCGCAATACCTCGGCGGATACTTCCTTGAGGCCGTCGGTGAGATAGGTGCGTTCTAAAAATTGTTCGGGCTTGCGATAATACTCAGGTGTCTGCGGGTTGTCGTCGGCCACGTCGTTGAGATGGATGGCAAACTCCGAGGTGTCCACGGAGATTCCTTTGGTGAGGTCTTCGCGAGGGGCGGCGACTCGGTACCAGGGTTTAAGCGGCATAAGACATTACTCCATTTACAGACGACGAAACGAAGCCGTTTGGCTGTTGAGCATCCATTCGTGAAAGAAGCCGTGCGGAAAGTCCTCGGCTTTGGCGCGGGTGCCGACGACGAGCATCAAACCGGGCGCAGCCTCGGCCAGCGCCGAATGAGAGAGGCCGGGCAGGACCGCACTGGCAACGGCGCGCACCAGCGCCGGGAACGGCCACCGAAAACCCTCTGCGGGTTGCCGGGTGTCGGCCTCGGTGAAAGCGGCGACATCCAACGCCAGATACTCCTGATGCAGACGCTGACTCACGGCGGGCATGAAGTCCGCCGGGTGGCCTTTGGCGACGGCCCGCCAGCCCATTTCGTTACACGTAGCGGCGACGGCGTCGGTCAACACGCGCGTCCATTCCGTCAGCCGCCCACTCGTTGCAATCTCGCGCAACGGCTCGGCAAACTCGGCGCGGCGGATAACGCGCAAAAAGCGAGAGTACCATTTGTGGCCCACGGCCGTAAAATCTGTGCTAGAATAATGCTCAGAGCGGCATCGTAAGTCCTGGATTGGCTGGGCGTTCGGAGAATGCCCCACTCCGCCTCGAGCGGTGGTTATCGGCCCCCAGGCAGAGCCGCTGTTGTTTTTAATTGAGCACTTCTTCCACAACCACTCGCTCCGCAAGCAAACGCGCGAAATGTTCGTCGCCCCGTTCGTACTTCTGCCCGAAAGCCCACGCCACAAAATCCACCGCTTGTAATTCTGGCTTTGCGGTCGAGTCCATTGGCTCAATCACCACCACATGCCCGGTAATGTCGGCAAGGGACTCACGAATAGCAGTTTCCAATGCCGTTTGTTGTTTGCGATTAGTATAGCGTCTGTCCAGAGTCAGATGCAGGCGTGGGGTTCGTTCAACACAATGGCGAACCGCCCGCGCTATGACTTGGCGGTAAAGCTCTTCTCCTTCTGTCTCACGATAGGTTGCCTTGTCAACGGCTACAACGTATACAGCCAATTCCTCAGCCGCTAAACCGCTGAGGAAACGTTCAATGACTTTTGGCCGAGCGTATCGCGCTTTGAACTCGCCGCCGGGTGATCGCACTTTCAGCGCCCGCCGGGCGCGACGAACCTGCAACGCGACTTTCCTCGGTTGAGACGCGGCAAGGATCGCAATGACAAGATAACGTGAGCCGCCTTGAGCTGGGTCGCCAGCTTCATCCAAAAACGCAAAATTCATCCTTCTGCCTTCATCCTTCTGCCTTTACAACCCCAGCCCCTTCTTCCGCGCCAGCACCCCATCCACCCAGCGCTTCTCTTGCGATGCCGTAGGATACAACGCCGAGAGCGCCTGTGACAATCGCCAAAAGTGGTCATTTTTGCCCGCGCCGTCGTCTACGAGGAAGCGTTTGAGCGCTTCACCCCGCCCTTCGCCGAACAACAGCATGGCCTGATGGATGCGGTCGAGGGTGGTAGCCCCGGCTTTGAAGCCCTCACCCGTCGGATCGTCCCCGGCGGGCGTGACTGAGCCGACTTGCTGTTCGATCTCGGCGAAGGCGATCTGCCTGCCGCCGCCCTTGCGTTTCTTCGGTTGGGCCGCCTCTTCGACCGTCCCTTTGCCAAACAGCGCCCTGCGCCGCTCGGTCACGGCCAGCAGCCGCGCGCCGTCGCCTTTCACGGCGACCACGCCGCCCGGCCTATCCAGGTCTTCGAGATGCGCCCCAATGCCCTGCGCCAATTTTCGCGCCGTATCATATTCGAGCGCAAAACCGCTTGGGGTTTTGGGATTTTGGGATTTGGGATTTTCTTCCGCGTCGTCGGCCTCAACCTCTTCCGAGTCCTCATTCATCATCCCGCGTTCCGCATTCGCGCTCAGCGTCCACAACCACAGCGCCGTCAGCCGCCCATCTTCCTCGAAGCCGGTGGGGTCAGCGCCCATGAAGATTTGATTGAGAGCCTCGCGCCCGACCACGGCCCAGACCTTCTCCAAGTAATCGCGCAACGTAATCCGCTCACCGCCCGCCGTTTCCACCCGGTCGTACTGGCTGAAAACTTCGAGCGCAGGCCCCAGGCAGGCAAAGATGGCATCTGCGCCGACCACGCCCTCTCGCGCCAGGCGCGGCATCCACTCGTGAATGCGCTTGGGCAGGGCGGCCAACACGTCGCGCCAATCGCCAACTGTGTGATAACCGTTCTCGTTGTCGCGCCGCCGGGTGACAAGATGCACCGACGAGCCAAGCCGGGCCTGCCCCTGCGCCGCGACTCGCGTTTCCATCTCGGTGTCAATCGGCCACGAACCGGTGATTTTCCATCCGGCATCAATGACTGCTTGCAGAATGGCTTCCCAACTGGACGTGGTCTTGCTGGCAAAGACGATCACGCCAATGCCATCTTTCTGAATCAGCCGTTTCCCTTCGGCAAAGGCTTTAGTCAGTTCGCGCTCGTAGAAGGCGATGTCGTGCGTTGAATTGCTCAATTCATGTGGGCGGTCAACGACGATCTCAGCTTCCTTTGGCACAACAGGCCCTTTGAGCAAATCAGGGTGGGCATTGTTTAAACTGCGCCGCAACCAAACATAGAAAAAGTCTGAGATGTGAGCGTATGGAACAGCATCGTAATACGGGGGGTCGGTGACAACGGCTTGGGCCGACTCGGCGGGAAGGGGATGAGCAGTAGCGGAAACATTTTCGACATGACCTACTATATCAACGGCAATCAATCGTTCAAGGACATCAATCATGGTATCCAGCGTGACACTATAATTGCCTGCTGCATCTGCAAAGATATATGGCTCGGCAAAATCCCAAACCATTCCTATTGCTTGGCGTGTAAATACATGACGGACTTGAGTCTTGGTGGTTTCCCACATACAAAGCGCATTACAAATATCGCTGAATCGGCTGACGGCTAAGCCAAGAACTGTCTGCACTGCCGTTGCTAGCCTACTGTCGTTCTCTCTCTGCATTCGCTCGCCTATCTCGGTTGCCAATCGAGCCAATGTAATCAGAGCTAATGTCTGCCGCGAAGTAAAGAGATCGCCCCACGTCGTCATACCATAAATCGGCACGCTGATGCGGCGGATTTCATTCAGAGAAATCTCTTCATCCGGCACAAGACTCAACGGCCCTTTGTGTTCTTTCTTTCGTCGCTCCAACTCCTCTACCGCTTTCTTCACCGCATCGAGATCGCGCTGAACAGGCAAACGATAGAAGCGCCCTTGCTCGGTCCGCTTGGTTGTGACCACGCAAAAGAGCCGGGCGTCGTTCGCGCCGCCGCGCCGGGTCTTCAACTGCTCGCGCACGCGGGCGACGGGGGTGGTGTAGCCGCACACCGGGCAGGTGGCGGAACCACGCTTCACTGTGCCGTCAAAGGATGAAGGATGAATTATGAAGGAAGAATCATTTGCTTTTTCATCCTTCATCCCGCGAAGCGTGCCTTCATCCTTTTGCTTCACCCATTTGCCGTTTTGTTTATGGATGATCTCAAAGTCAACGCGCTTGTGTTTGGCGTCGGGGATGAGACGCAGGGCGACCGAACGCTCGCCCTTCTTGGCCAGCCACAGACTGCGCATGAGGGGCACTTCTGCGCCGCAGGCCGGGCCGTCACAGCGGATCGTCCGCGCCCACAAATAGGCGATGGGCGTACTGCCGTCGGGGTCTTTGGGATAGAACCCGGCCAACTCCTTCCCGGCCTGCTCCTTGATCCAGTTGCCCCAATGCCTCACCATTTCGGCCAGGCCGTTGAGAATGATTGGCTCACCTTTGTCATTTGTCGTTTGAAGTTTGGCGTTTCCGTACTTTGGAATGTATTCCAGCACTACCTTGTTGAGCAGAACGGCGACCGGGTTGAGGTCGGAGGCAAAAGCATCTGCGCCCACGCGCAAGGCTTCGAGCGGGATAGCGCCGCCGCCGGCGAAGGGGTCTACGACGAGAGGGCGTGCGCCGGGCGCGCCGCCCATGGCCTCGTGCGCGGCCTGGGTCAGCGCCCGGCTGGTTTCGAGATACGCCGGAACGGTCGAGTTGTCCCAGTTGGCAAAATCGCCGATGAAGTCCAGCAGGGCGTAGCGCAGGACGTTGAGGTGATTGGAGTCAGTCAGGTCAAGTAGGGGCTGGCCTTGCGCCTGCCCTGGATCGCGGGCCTGCACAGGGGCGGAGACAACAGGGGCGGGGACAAGCCCCGCCCCTACGCTCATCCGCGAGAGCGTGTTCCAGCGCCCAAAGGCGGCCGGCGAACAGGACTCGGCCAGTTTCAGATCGCTCACGGCCTTGCGGGCAAAGGCGGTGACGTGCCGGGCGGCGGCTTCGCGGAAGGCGGGCGGGCATTCGGGGTCGGCCGGGTCGGGCCAGAGGGCGGCGCACAGCACCGCGCGGCAGGCGGCCAGCGGGCGGCGCGCCCACCAGATGTGCAAAGTGGAGATGTGGCCGTGGCGAATAGACTTCTCGCGCCGGGCGTGGGCGGAGATAGTGCGGATGGGGAGATCAACTTCGATCAGGCGTTTATAAGTCATTAGAATTCGGCTTGACTCACAGAAGCGCCAGGGATTATACTGTGGGGCAGAAGCGGAACGTAAGTCCAAGTGTGGCAGGAGGGCAGTTGATCTGTTTTCCCCGGCGCAAGCCGGAGCGAGCTTACTTGGGGGTTCCGTTTTTGATTCCTCTACACCCACCGCCGTTTGATCTCGGCCCAATCTGCAACCACAGCCCCGCGAATTCTGTCTCCAAGCAAACCCAAAGAATTATCGCCGACGCCTCGTCGGGCAATGAACCACATTCGTCAAGGCCGAGGTGAGCCAATTTCAGAGGGGCCATCATTCTCCGCCGGCCTCCTGAATAGATTTCCTGCCGACCGTGTAATACTCGATCTTGGTGACCGGTTGCCATTCCATCTGAGCCGGGTCAGAGATGCGGATCAGCGTCGGCTCGGTGGCGCAGTTGAAGACGACGTACAGCCAGTAATCCTGGCCCAGCCGCCGCGCCGTGGCGTGCTCATTCGGCGTGAGCACAATCGAACCTTCTTCAGCGCGGCCCTTCACTTCGATAAACCGTGTGCCGCCGGTGGCCGGATGGCGCGAGAGCACGTCGAAGCCCCGGTTCTGCGCCGAAACGTCTTCCGGCGCCCAGCCTTGTTCCCGCTCGTGGGCCATCGCAACTTCCATCGCAATCCACTCAATCTCCGGGTCTGACACCATCGCCCGAAACTGCTCGCGCTCCGGGTGCGGCAGGAGCCAGGCCCGGCCCAAATGAGTCAGGTCGCCCAGGCTGAACTGGCGCTCGCGTTCCAGCTCCTTCAGCCGCCGCTCCAGCCGCTGGTTCAGTTCATCGAGCCGCGCTTCGGCCTGTGCGATGTTGCCGGCCATGCCTCCCTCCTCACGTTCCCAGAACTCGGCAATCTGTTGCTGCTGGCGGTCAATGAGCGTGGTCAGGCTCAACTCCACGTGGCGGCGGATGCGATCCACTTCGCCCGCGCGCCCGGCGCTCACTTGAGCGAGGAACGGCTGGAGCGCGTTTTCGAGCAGGTGCGTTTCGACCTGAGTTTGCCCGGGGAATGAGTCGGCGGCTGGAAGGGGGATGCCGCCGGAGGCAGGAGTCAGATCGAGCAGGATAACCGGCTCGCGGATCGCCATCGCGCCGTCGTCGCCGCTCTCCACCGCGAACAGCCGCCGGTTGAGGGTCAGGCCCCGGCCATCCTTCACCGAGGCGGCGAAGAGGTCAAGCCGCGCCGGTTTTTCGCGTTGAATGTCGAAGAAGGCCGCGCCCCGGCGCAGATCGTCCTGCGCGCTTTCCCACATGGCCTCGCGCACCGCCTCGAACAGCGGGTGGCCGGGCGTGATCCATTCTATCGAAGGCGAGTCGAACGTCGCCGCGCGATCGAAGGTGACCAATTTGTAATCGCGTCCCAGCGAGCCGAACCTGGGAGCGAGCCGTTCGCCAATCGCCGTCAACTCGCGGGGCAGGCGGCCCACCATCATCACCTTGTCTTTGGCTTTGAAGCCCGCCAGCCCCACCAGCGGCGCGGCCCGCGCGAAGAAGTCCCGCACCACTTCGGGAACCATCCGCCGCTCCCGCGCCTCGGCCCGCTTGCCCACAATGGCCGAGAGGTTGACCAACTGCCGCTGGGTCAGGCTCTCCAGAGTCGAATTGCAAATGCGGCGGAAGCGCTCCAGATCAAGATCGTGCACGATGCGGTCGAGCAGGGCCTGCTGGGTCGTGCGTCCCGCATACAGATCGCGGAGCATCTTCTCCAACTGGTTCGCCGGGAAGACCTCGCCGACCACATCGAAGACCTGATCGGTGCCCAACTCCGCCCGGATTTCCCGCAGACGGTCGAGCAGACGATCCAGCACCTGCCCTTCGCGGGTGTTGGCGGCCACGAAGTTGAAGATCAGGCAGTCGTGCTCCTGCCCGTAACGGTGGATGCGGCCCATGCGCTGTTCGAGCCGAACCGGGTTCCACGGCATGTCATAGTTCACCATCAGCCAACAGAATTGCAAGTTGATGCCCTCGCCCGCCGCCTCGGTGGCCACCATCACCTGCGCCTCCTCGCGGAACTCGCGCTCGGCGTCGAGGCGCGTGCCAGGCAGGTCGCGATCCCCTACGGGCATGCCGCCGTGAATTTGGGTCGTCGTCAGTCCCCAGCCGCGCAGTTTCTCGATCAGATAGTCGAGGGTGTCCTTATGCTCGGTGAATATCAACAGCTTGGTGGATGGATCGGCGGAGAGATTCTGGTCGGCGATCAACTCCTTGAGCCGCCTGAGTTTAGACTCAACCTCGCGCTGTTCCAAGATCTCGGCCTGCTGGATCAGGCGCTCCAAGTCGTTGATCTCTTCCTTCATCAACCGGCGTTCTGCCGCCAGCGAGACCAGTTCGATTTTCTCGTACAGGCGCGCCGCCTCTTCTTCCGGCAGGTCGTCCAGGTCTTCGATCTCCCGCTCGTCGAAGTCGGGCAACCTGGCCGGCTTCTCCAACTGCTTCTTCATCCGGTCGCGCCGCCGCTCCAGCGTGCGCCGCAGCGCGCGCAGGCTCGACGCAAAGCGGCGTTGCATCATGGCCATAGTGAAGCCCAGCGCCCGCCCGCGCGGCGAATCATCCATCGCCGCCCGGATGGACTGATCTTCAACGTAACGAGTCAGCCCCAGATAGAAATTGAACTCGTCGCCGTCGAGATCGAAGCGCACGGTCTTCACGTCGCGCTTGGTGAACAGCTTGTGGACTTCGCCCGTCTCGGGATGCGGGAAGGTGACCAGGGCTTCTTTAGTGCGCCGCAAGTAGAACGGCGCGCGGTTCTGGCGGATGCCCTCTTGCAGGCTGGCCACTTCGGCGTAGACATCGCGATCAAGCAATTGCAGAAAGAGTGTGAAGTTGTCGGGGTCGCCCTTATGAGGCGTGGCCGTCAACAGCAGGAAGTGATCGGTCTTGCGTGAGAGCGTTTCGCCCAGGCGGTAGCGGTCGCTTTTCCTGTCCGGCGCGGCGGCGCTCATCTTGTGCGCTTCGTCCACGATGATCAGATCCCACTGCGCCTTATCCAGACTCTCGCGCACCTCTTCGCGCTTGGCCCAATCAATCGAGGTGATCGCCTGTGGCCGGTCGAGCCAGGGGTTGGTGCCATAGGCCGCGCGCAGGTCAGCGCCGCGCACCACCTCAAAATTCTCGCGGAACTTATCGGCCAGTTCACGCCGCCACTGAAAGGCCAAATTGGCGGGAGTGACAATCAATGTGCGTGTGGCCAGCCCGCGCGCCTTCAACTCCTTGAGGAGCAGGCCGGCCATGATCGTTTTGCCTGCGCCGGGGTCGTCGGCCAGCAAGAAGCGGATGCGCGGGAGCGGCAGGATGGCGTCGTAGACGGCTTCAAGTTGGTGGGGGAGCGGGTCCACCCGGGCGACGGAGAGGGAAAAGTAGGGGTCGTATTCGTGGGCGAGGCCAAGCCGGTAGGCTTCGATACCCAGGCGGAAGCGGAGGGGGTCACCGTCGAATGGCGCCTGGGCCGAGAGAACGGTGAGTTGGGCTATTTGCTCGGCGCTGAAGATGCGCTCGACATACTGTCCGGATCGCGCGCCTTTGCCCCCAACCTTCAGAGAATTGCCGACGGATTGGACGAACACGACCTGCAATGGCTCTGGCAGGGCGAGGCCTTCGATGACGGAGCCGATCTCCAGAATGTTCCGGGACATTGTGGAGAGTATAGCTGGGTGGGGGGAAAGAGGCAAAAGGATTCAAGGTCAGGGCAATGGATGCCAGATCAGCGAGAGGGCAACCGCAATCGCGGCCAGGAGCGCGCCAATGGCCGTAAAGGCCACACTGATCTCCATGATTTCGTGTTTAGTGATTAAATGCGTCGGGAGACTTTGGAAAACATTCTGAAGCTCGCCCGCGCTCGTTGCTGAGTAATAGGCTCCCCCGGTCACCGCCGCAATTTCCTTCAATGTCTCCTCATCAATCCCCCGGCGGAACCCGCCTCCCAGTCCCGGGCCGCCGCCAAAGGATTGACCGCCGCCAAACGGATCGCCGCCTTGAAGCTGTTGGCCGCAAAACGGCATGGACACGCTCTCGTTCTCGGTGCCAAAGCCGATGGTGTAGACGCGGACTCCGCGATCAACGGCTTGCTGGGCGGCGTCCAAAGGCAACGGCCCGGCATTGCTCACCCCATCGGTGAGCACCACAATGATGGCCGGCGCATAAGCGCCAGACAGCACCGGGGTGGGCTGGACTCCGGAGGCCCCATTGCTGCTCGGCGCAACATTTGGGTCTATTTCGGCAATCGCATCCAGCGCTTCAAGGATGCCACTGCCAATCGCCGTCCTGCGCGCAGTAGTCAGATTCTCAACAGCGTCTTGCAATAGTTCCTGATCCGTGGTCGGCGGCTGGACCAATTCTGCGAAACCGGCGAACACCACGATGCCGATCTGGATGCCAGGCTCCTGGCGCTGAATAAACGACAGCGCCGCCGCTTTAGCCGCTTCCAGGCGGTTGGGCGGAATATCCGTCGCGCACATACTCCGTGAGACATCCATGGCGAGAATGACCGTAGTCTGGTTGGCGGGCACGCTCACGATGGCCACCGGACGCCCCAGGGCAATCACCAGGCTGGCCAGCCCAAAGAGGAACAGGGCAAATGGGAGGTGACGCCGCAGGCGTGACTGGTGAGAAAGCGCCTCGCGCACCAAAGCCAGGCTGGAGTAGCGCACGGCAAAACGCCGCCACCTTCGCAACATCCAAATATAGATCGCGACAATCAGTGGAATTAATCCCAACAGGAGAAGGAACCCGGGCCAGAGCATATCCATCTGTGACCTCCAACTTTGTAAGAGCGAAGCGTCCGTCCGACATCAATCTTGTCAACCCGGCGTTCACCAGAGGTGCATTTCATAAGTTTTGGCCAATAATCTGAAATGCACCCTTCACCAGGGGTGCATCGCCTCAACAAGCTCACGGCAGGCGGCTAAACCATAAGAGTGACAATGCGCCGCCAATCAGCAAGACCAAAATGCTGACACCCGCAAAAATCGAAGTGACTTCCATCGTTTCCGGTTTAATCACCCACTGCGGATTGATGTTTTCGTAAATTGCGCGCAAATCTTGTTCGTTACTGGCGTTGTAATAAGCGCCATCGGTGAGTTGCGATATTTGTTGCAACATCGCTTCGTCGAGTTGGGTGTGAACAGCGAAGCCCTCAATGTTCAGTGTGGCCCCCGCCGCACTGCCGATGCCGACCGTGTGGATGCGCACGCCACGGTCTGCGGCGATCTGTGCGGCTGCAAGCGGGTCTGGGGAGACGGTGTTTTCGCCATCGGTGAGCAGGACAATGGCGGCCGAGGTGTACGTCCCTGGCAGTACCGGCGTCGGTGTGGGGGCAAGCGTCGGCGCCAGCTCGCTGCTGAGGAGTGGGGCCTGCCCAGCGTTCACGGCAATCGTGTTGAGCGATACGAGAATGCCATTGGCGAGCGACGTACCACGCTGTGGAGTCAGACGGTTGATGGCGGCGAGGATGGCCTCCCGCTCGGTCGTCGGCGCCTGCACCGAGAAACCATTGTCGCTGAAGGCGACCACGCCAATCTGTACGCTGGGCGGCTGGCGTCCCACAAAGTCCTGTGCGGCGGTTTTAGCCGCTTCCATCCGAGTCGGTTGCATATCGTCGGCGGCCATACTGCCGGAAACATCAAAGGCGAGGATGACTGTACCTTCTGACCTCGGCAGGCTGACGACCGTTTGCGGGCGCGCCAGTGCGAACACCAGGATCGTGAGGCCAACCAGAAAAAGCGCCGGGGGAATGTGGCGGCGCAGCCCGGGCTGACGCCCTCCAGCCCCCCGCACAAACCCAAGGCTGCCGTAACTCGCGGCCAATCGCCGCCGTCGTTGTTGCAACATCAGGTACCGCCCGATGCCCAACGGAATCAGCAACAGCCATAAAAGCATCGCCGGCCAAATGAATGACATAGGTCAATACCAAATAGTTAGCGGCCCAGACCTGCCGGGTCTGGTCGAAAAGGCGGCCAAACTTCAACGCGACTAGACCCGGCAGGTCTTAATTCCCCGGCTAATGCCGGCGTTGCCGCCGCTGAGCGGCAAAGCGGACAATGGCCCGCACCAAGTCGTCTTCGGTTGAGAGCGACAGCGCGTCCACCCCGGAGCGCTTGAACGTCGCGTTCAATTCTGTTTCGCGTCGCCGCGCCGCCTCCTGAAAACGCTGACGGAAATTTTTATCATGCGTGTCCACGTAGAGTTGCTCGCCTGTCTCCGCATCCTCCATGATGATGGGGCCAATATCCGGCAATTCCACTTCACGGGGATCCCATAAACGCACAGCGAGGACCTCGTGCCGCTGGTTGAGGAGAGTCAGTGGCCGCTCCCACCCTGGCGCGCTGATGAAGTCCGAGAGGATGAAGATCAACGAACGTCTCTTAATGGAGCGCAGTCCGGCTTCAAACAACGGGGTCAGGTTGGTGAACGACGTTTTTGACAAGGGTGGCTGTTTGAGGAGATCGTTGATGAGGCGCAAGACCTGAATCCGTCCGCCCCGCGCGGGAATCGTCCGCTCCACGCGGCTGCCATAGAACAGCGCGCCGATGCGGTTGCCGTGGCGGGTGAGCAAGCGCGAGAGCGTGGTGACGAAATCAATCAGCACCGTCCGCTTCAGACTTTGCACAGCGCCAAAGTCCATGGACGGACTCAAGTCGAGCAGAAACCAGGCGGTGATTTCGCGATCTTCGACGTATTGGCGGATGTAGGGCGTATTCATCCGCGCCGTGACGTTCCAATCAATGTAGCGAACGTCATCTTCCGGTTGATATTCGCGCAGATCGGCGAAATCCACCCCATAGCCGTAAAACAGGCTGCGATAATCGCCCTGTAACAGGCCATCCAGCCGGCGGATGACTTGCCAGTCGAGACGCTGCAGAATACGCTCAGGCATTGACACGGACGTTGACATGCTCGTGTAATGGCACTACCGGAATTGGAATACGGTCGAGGATCTTTTTCACGACATCGTCGCTCGTCACATTATCGGAGAGCGCTTCGTACGACAGCACCAGGCGGTGGCGTATCACGTCGAGCGCCATATCCAGAACGTCCTGGGGCAGGGCGTAATTGCGCCCGCGCACAAAGGCCAGCGCCCGCGCTGTGAGGATGAGATTGATTGAAGCACGCGGGCTGGCGCCGAACATGATGTAATGCTCCAATTCCTTCAGGCCAACATCTTTAGGTTTGCGCGTGGCCGTCACCAGGCGCACGGCATATTCGATCAAGGCAGGGTCCACGTACACCCGGTCGGCGGCTTGTTGCAAACTCAACAACTGTTCAGTGCTCAACACCTTTTGCACGGCCTGCAACAGGCCTGTCATTCGCTCGACAATGACGAATTCTTCCGTCGAGTTGGGGTAACCGACCAGCACCTTGAGCATGAAGCGATCCACCTGCGCTTCGGGCAAAGGATAGGTGCCCTCGGTCTCAATCGGGTTCTGTGTCGCCAGCACCAGGAAGGGGGCGGGCACTTGAAAGGTTTCGCGCCCAATGGTCACCTGCCGCTCCTGCATCACTTCCAGCAGGGCGCTTTGCACTTTAGCCGGCGCGCGGTTGATTTCGTCGGCCAGCAGCAGGTTGGTAAAGACCGGGCCGAGCGAGGTGTTAAATTCGCCAGTCTTTTGGTTGTAAATGCGCGTGCCGATTAAATCGGCGGGGACGAGGTCGGGCGTGAATTGGATGCGCTTGAACTCGCCGCCAATCGCTTCGGCCAGAGTCTTAATCGCCATCGTCTTGGCCAGACCTGGTACACCTTCAACGAGAATGTGTCCCCGCGACAGCAACGCGACGACCAATCGTTCCAATAAATGATCCTGTCCAACGATGATCTTCTTTACTTCATACAACAGGCGTTCCATAGGCATTCCGTTTCCGGGAGTCACACTCTGATCCATCGGCCATCTCCTTGATTGAGTCGGGTAATTGGGTAGTCCAGCAGCCTTGTCGCCGACTGCCGGACCGGGCGACAATTTTTAATAGGAAGGCAAACCGGCGGCGGCGCCGGCAACGTTTATCGGCACGGCAAAGCCGATGCCGATAAAGACTTCTTGCTCAGTCGGGTTCGCGATCCCGGTAACGATGCCGATCACCTGGCCGTAACGATTCAGCAGCGGGCCGCCGGAGTTGCCGGGATTCACGGCAGCGTCTATTTGAATGAGGCCTTGTAATTCCTGATTGCCGTTAGGGGGCTGAAAAGAACGATCAAAACCAGAGATCACCCCCGCGCTCATTGAGCCGTAGAGGCCGAAGGGGTGGCCGACGACAAAGGCCTCGTCGCCGACGCGCATGGCATTTGGATTCCCCAGCGTCGCCGGCACAAACAACGCTGGCGGGCGGCTCGCTTGCAAGACGGCAATGTCGTTCTCCGGTTGCGCGGCAATGACCTGTGCGCTCGACTGTGTGCCGTCGGCGAAGGTTAGTTGAATCTCAGTTGCATTCGCCACGACGTGCAAGCTGGTGAGGATATCGCCGGCATCGTCAATAATGACCCCGCTCCCTAAGCCGTTCTCTAATTCACCGTTCTTATCCGGGAATTGTGATTGGATAAGAACGATCGAGGGTTGTATCGCCTGATACACGTACGCGGATAAAGCGGGCGGTGGGGTGGCAGAGGCAAGGGCCTGGGCGACAGCATCGTTCACCTCACGCGTCGTCATGGAGAAGGGAACGGGAAAGAAAACGTTGTAAAGCAAGAGTGCTGCCAGCGCCGCAAACACGCCGGAAGCAAAAGGCGCCGCACTTCGGGCCTGCCTGCCCAGTCGTTGCCGGCGTCGTCGCCACAACTCTGATTGAGAGGTAGATGGTTCGGTCATTGCTCTTTTCCACTCGTGAAGAAAAGCGGGCCACACTCAGTTTGGAATAGCTATTCAGCGACGATTGGAACTACTTTTGTTGAAAAAGCAGGGTAAATAATTATAGAACTTTTTTCTAAGTCAAAAATGAGACAATGACTAGGGAACCTTGAGAGATCCCATCAACGCCCACACACTCTCTCGAAACACTTTCGTGTGAAAGTCCATATCGGCTTCGGTGTGGGCGGGGGAGAGCAGGGCCATGTTGTGGAAGGGCGTGAGCAGGATGCCGCGGTTGAGGGCGGCCAGGTGCATGTAACGTTCCAGTTCGGCATCCACTGCGGCAGCGGCCTCCCCGCCGTTGCGCGGCGGCCTGGCCCGATACCAGTATTCGGCGCGGCATCCCAACTGCTTAACGATCCACGGCAGTTCAAATTCCTCAAGCACTGATTCGACCCCGGCGGTAAAACGATTTGCCAATGGAATAGTTTTCGCATAGGCTTCGGGGGTGAGGACGTGTTCCAACGTCGCCTTCATGGCCGCCAGCGCCAGCGCGTTGCCCGACAGGGTGCCGCCAATACCGCTCACATCGGCGGTGTCGCGATTGGTGTTCGTGCGGATGCGGTCGGCAACTTCGGCGCTGAGACCGTAGACGGCGGCCGGTACGCCGCTGGCAATGGGTTTGCCCAGTGTGAGCATATCGGGCTGAAGTCCGTACGCCATCGTGTATCCGCCCGGCCCGGTGCAGATGGTGTGCGTCTCGTCAATGATCAACAGGCTGCCCGTACGTTTGGTGATCTCGCGCAGGGCGTCGTGATAGCCGGGGTCGGGGTGAATGATGCCGATGTTGGTCATGGCCGGTTCGGCCAGCACACAGGCCACATCGCCCGGCGCAAGGGCGGCCTCCAGTGCGGCGAGGTCGTTGAACTCGATGACCTTCGTGGTCTGGGCCGGGTTCACTGCCGGGCCGAGGTTGCCCGGACGCGGTCCGGCGACCCCGCCGTTCAGCGTGATAAACGTTTCATCCACCGTGCCGTGATAGCACCAGTTGAAGACGAGGATGTATTGACGTTGGGTGATGTGCCGCGCGAGTCTAAGCGCAAACCGATTGGCATCGGTGGCCGTCATCGCCACTTGCCAGTAGGGCAGGCCGAAGCGACGGGATAGCGCCTCACCCACCCAGACCGAGTCCTCGGTGGGAAGCATAAAGGTGCTCCCCCGCCGCACTTGATCGGCGACGGCGTCGACGGCCGGCTGAGGCGCGTGGCCCGTCATCGCTCCTGTGTCGCCTAGACACAGATCCAAATAGCGATGCCCGTCTACATCGGTGAAGTATGCGCCGTGCGCTTCTTTCACGAATACCGGAAACGGACTCGCCCAGCGCGCCATCCAGTTCATCGGCACGCCGCCAAGCAGATGCGCCCAGGCCCGCTCAAACAATTCACGCGAGCGCGGGTGCTCGGCAGTGAAGCGTTCATCTTCTGCGGCGAGTTGCGTTTTCAATCGGTCGCGGTCAATGGTGGTCATGTGCCCTCAAAATTAACCACGAAAACTCTGCGGCTATTGGCCGAAGCCACCAAGCTTCACCCAGTTTACTTTGTGGACCTTCAGGTCTTCGGGCCATTGTGGTGAAACGCCATCACGGCAGCCAGCCGGGTAGGGAGGCGTCCTGGACGATGGGTGTGATCTGGCCAGTAGCAAACGACCAGACCATCACTTCCGGCTTGGCGAACGGCACACCCAATTCGAATCGTTGAAAGACCACAAGCTCACCCCACCTATCCCAACTGTAGCCGCCAAACGTGTAAGCCAGATCGTCGGTGATGGGCCGCGCTTCACTGCCGTCCGGCCGCATGATCCACAATTGACTGCCCAACCCTTGGTCGGCTCGCTTGATGCCTGTCACCACCCAGGCCCCATCCGGCGACCAGTTCGGAATGCCATAATTCACATCCGCCGGATCGTCTGTAAACGCCGACGAAATTTCCTCGGTGGCGAAATCAGCCAGATACAGTGTGGCGTGTGTTTGCTCACCGGCGATCTTCAGATCGTTGTACAGCATCCGCTTCCCATCGGGAGACCACGACCCGGTGGTACCCATCAGGCTGGGGAGCAAAATTTCTTTTTTGGTCTGCACGTTTAACACCCGGATGCGGGTGCTCGTTCCATCATAGGCGGCGATCCAGTTGCCATCGGGCGACCAGGTGGGGCCCCAGCCCAGCACTTGATCGTTTTCATAGAGTTGCCCGGTCTGGTCGTTGGACAGTTCCAAGATCCACACCCGCGGCGGGCCGAGCGGGCCGCCCGGGGTCAACCCGGCAGACTGGCGGCTATAGGCCAGGCGTTTGCCATCCGGCGACCAGGCCGGGACCAAACAACGTTCCGGGCCGCAGTCCAACAACTTGCGCGCCGACTCGCCGGCATCCGTCATCACCCACAAATCAATCCCACTGGCCTCGTTGATGACCGAATACACAATCTGTTCGCCGTTGGGCGAGACGGCGTAATCGTAAACGCTGCCCTCAGTCTGCGTGAGTTGTTTCGGCGTTCCCCCAATCGTCGTCACCCAGAGGTCGCGTTTATCGGTGGAGGCCACGTAAATCAAGCGCGGCTGACGCACGCTGAAGCGCCAGGCCACCTCATTCTTCATCTCGCGGCCTTCGGCGCTGAGCGCGCCTGCTTTGAGTCGGGCCGTGAATTGGGTGTCGGGGCTGAGGGCGCGAATCGGTTTGAACCACATCGTGTCGCCGTCCCATTCGATCACACCCTCGGTGGCCGGTTCGATGGAAAACAGGGGGGCGACCGTCTCAACCCGCATCGCCTGCGCGAATTGGATGCCGACTCGACCACCTCCGCCGATCTCGCCCCCATCGGCCGGGATGGTGGCCGTCAGCTGCGACCCCACCCGGTCGCCGAGGAGGACGACCCCGCCGATGGCTAAAGCGATGACGGTCACCGTCTCCCAGACAAGGTAGTCGAAGCGTTCGAGTTTCAATTTCATGGAAACAAATAAGGCAACTCCGGCGGCGGCACGGCCTCAACCGACTCGGCCACGATCAACGGGATGGGCTTGCCGTCCACCTCGGCCACTTTGATCGTGCCGCGCACCCGCACCCAACTGTTGTCGGCCAATGTTTTAGAGTCGGCCCATTCGGTGACGACGCCAATGGCCATGGCATCAGCCACACAACAATTGACGGTGAACCGCCCGGCGAGAAATTGAGTCTCCCCCAGACGTTTGTCGTGATAGACGAAGCCAATCACGTCCGCCGACTGCCCCACAAACGTTTGCGGATCAGATGAAAAGTTGAAGGCCCGCACCCAGTCGAGGACGTTGCGGTCTTCCGGCGACATATCGAGGGTGGCGGCTTTCGTCGAGCCGGAAGCGACAAGGGACGCAGAGGTGTTCACGCCGCGATTGGCGATGGCGGCCGACCCCAACGGCTTGGCGGGAACGATAAGTCCGAGCAGAACAGGCAGGGCGACGATCACCAATCCCCAGATCGGAAGCCGTTCGTGTGAATGATCCTGATCGTGCGAGTGGTCGTGGATGTGGTCATGTTCAGGCGCCTGTTTGGGCGAAAGCCCGGCTTCGCGTTTTTGGCGCAGGGCGTTGAATGAGATTTGCGCCATCGCCAGCAGGCCCAGCGAGGCCAGCAGAGTCAAAAAGGCAAAGCGCTGATTGATGTACCAGTACAGCGTGCCCGACCAGATTTTCTGGAGTAGAAACGCGCCCAGCGCGGCGAGGATGAGGATTTGCAGGGCGCGGTAGGTTCGAGTTGACATGAGAGTTTTTTACCAGGTTGTGTTGAGATTAATAAACACAGCGGCCAGGATAGTCATGATGAGCGGCAATAGAATGAGATAGACGACGGCGCGGCGCTTGAACACGCCCAGGTACATGATGGTGCTTTTGATATCCACCATCGGGCCAAAGACGAGGAAGGCCACGACCGAGCCGGTAGTGAAGGCGCCGGTGAAGGCCAGGGCGATGAAGGCATCCACCGTCGAGCAGATGGACAGGACAACAGCCAGGGTGATCAACACCAGCACCGAAATGATCGGCCCGGCGCTCAGGCCCAACAGGGACGACTGGGTGACGACGGTTTGCATCAGCGCCGCGAGCAGTGAGCCGAGGATGAGATAGCGCCCCATCTCGAAAAATTCATCCACCGCCACGCCGACGACTTGCGGGAGTCCGGCGCGCAGACTGGGGCGAACAAAAGGGGTCGCCGCCACTGTTGAGTCGGCGGCTATCTCAGCCCCACCGCTGATCGGCGCCCAGGCATTCGGGCGCAACATCCCCTCCGGGTGTTTCTGGGCGGCGAAGATCAAGCCGACGACGATGGCGATCAGCAGAGTCAGCCCCACGCGCAGAAAAAGCATCTTGCCCACGCCAAAGGCGGCGATGGTGCTGGCGATGGCGATGGGGTTGAAGACTGGCGCGGCCAGCAAAAAGGCCACGCCCACCGAAAGCGGCAGACCTTTCTTGAACAGCCGCCGGGTGAGGGGGACGACGCCGCACTCACAGACCGGGAAAAAGAATCCCAACATCGCCCCGGCCACCGCGCCCCGCACCGGGTCGCGCGGGATGAGGCGGGCCACGTCGTCATGGTTGAAAAAGACTTCGACGATGCCGGAGGCGATGGTGCCGAGCAACAGAAATGGCGCGGCTTCGATGAAGATGCCGAGGAAGACGGTGGCGAAGGTGGAGAGTTGATCGACGTAGGGGGTGAGCGGCCCGCCGCTATTGGAGATTTGGCCGAGGGCCAGCGCAATGAGGATTGCGCCCAACGCGACTGCAAAAATCAAAATTGTGCGATTGAATTGATCCACGGCGAAAGTATACACTACCAAGACACAGCCCTCACAAAGTGCGGGGCAGACCCGAAGTCCCACGAAGAATTAAACATCCTTTGTGTTGCTTTGCGCCCTTTGCGTCTTTGCGGTGAATCTTCTACACTTGCGGTCATGCACACACCCCTCCCCCTCAAACACCGCATCGGCATCATTGACCTGGGGTCGAACTCGGCGCGGCTGATGGTCGCCCATTACGCGCCGGGCGAGGCCTTCCGCATCACGGACGAAATCAGCCGTCGGGTACGGTTGAGTGAAGGCATGGCCGATGGGGGTGGCCGACTCCAGCCCCCGGCCATTGCCCGCGCCCTGGAAACGATTCAGATGTTCCGCGATTTTTGCGCCGTCAACAACATCAAGCCTGTCCTGTCGGTGGCGACCGCCGCCGTGCGCGATGCGGCGAACCAGCGCGAGTTTTTGCTGAACGTGGAAGCAAAGACGGGATTGAAGTTCCGGGTGTTGACGGGCGAAGAAGAGGCCTACTTCGGAACGTTGGGGGCAATCAACAGTGTGGGCCTGGGCGAGGGGCTGGTGTTGGATGTGGGTGGCGGGAGCGCCGAGGTGAGCGAGGTGCGGCGGGGACGGTTCAAGCGCGGGCTGACGGTTCCCTTGGGCGCCGTTCGCTTGACCGAGATTTATCTCAACAGCGATCCGGTGAAGTCATCCGAAGTCAACAAGTTGGACGATCATCTTTCGACGACGTTTAAATTGGTGGAGTGGATGAAGTTGAAAAACGGCGATCAGTTTGTGGGCCTCGGCGGCACCGTGCGGGCGCTGGCCAAAATCGATCAAGAAGAACGCGAGTATCCGCTGGGATTGTTGAACGGGTATGAGTTGGAACTGTCACGATTGGAAAGGTTGATTGATCGCCTGCGGGGGATGTCGGCAAAGGAGCGGGCGCAAAAGATTCCGGGCCTGCGCGCCGACCGGGCCGACATTATTTTAGCCGGGGCGATGGTGGCCGCCGCCGCCCTGCGCCTGGCCGGGGCGGATCGGATGGTGGTGTGCAGTCACGGCTTGCGCGAGGGCCTGTTCTTTCAATCGTTCCTCAGGCCCGCCGACCCACCGGTGGTGAAAAATTTACGCCAGTTCAGCGTGATGAATCTGGCCCGCCTGTATGGCTACGAAGAAAAGCACGTCGGCCACGTCGCCAAATTGTCGTTGTCACTATTCGATCAGCTTTCGCGCCAGCACAAATTCGGGGCATTGGAGCGCGAGTATCTGTGGGCGGCGTCACAACTGCATGACATCGGCACGGTGGTGGACTACTACGATCATCACCGCCATTCGGCTTACATTGTTCTCAACGCCGGTCTGCCGGGGTACACCCATCGCGAGACCGTCATCATCGCTTTGTTGACTTTGTATCATCGGCGCGGGAAAGTCTCTTTGGGAAGCTATGAGGACGTTCTGTCCGACGACGACCGCAAGCGGGTGCGGCGTCTGGCCTCACTGCTGAGGCTGGCCGAGTATTTGGATCGCAGTCGCACGCAGGCGGTGAGCGATGTGAGCCTGAGTGTGCGCGGCAAGCGAGTCAGATTGCAGGCACGGACCCGATCTTCGGCGGAAGGCCGGGTGGAAGTGTGGGAGGCCGGGCATAACGCCGAGTTGTTCGAGGAGGCGTTTGGGTTGCGGTTGGAGTTCGTTCTATCCTTCAATTCGCCGTAGTCTATTTTTGGCTGATGGCGTTGGAGGGAAGCGAGGGTTGTGACGAGTCAGCGGGGGCAGGGTGGAATATGGGCGTGCCATGCACGGCGGTGACGGTGGGGTCTGGCACGCGGTTGTCGAGCAGGGCGGTGACGGCGCGGTCGAGAAAGATGCGGCGGGGAGTGCGTTGCTGACTGTTGGCGTCGTCCAGCCCACCGGCGTAACGCACAACACCGCGCACGTCCAACACGAAAAAGTGGGGGGTGGATTGCACGCCATAGCGGTTGACGACGTCCTGCCCGTAATCCATTAGAACCGGATAGCGCACGCGGCGGGTCGCCATCTCGTGGCGGATTTCGTTTTCAGGTTCGGAGGGGTTGGTGGCGACGCCGACAACGCGCACGCCTTTGCGATCCCAGGTGAGTTGGCGGTAGGCGATCATCACGTCGGCGCGGCGGCTCCACTGGCACTCCGCCGACCAGAAGTGCAACACCACCAGATGCCCCCGCAAATCCATGAGCGAGAGTCGGCCACCGCCGATCACCGCCAGCGCGAAATCGGGCGCGGGCTGATTGATGAATTGACTCATGGTGGAAGTATTGTAGCACAGGCCAATACGGACTCTAGACCGGCGCGGTCTCAGGCATCAGGGCAAGCGTAGCGGCATGAAGCACGACCGCGCCGGTCTGAGATGCGTTGACCAAAACCCTTCACGGCAGCCACTCCGGCAAATAACCGCCCTGGGCCAACAGCCTGGCCTCACTGCCATCGGCGTCCACGATCCACAACTCTGCCGGACTGCCGGGGTCGGTCACATCGAAGCGCATGTAGACGATTTGGCGGCTGTCGGGACTCCAGGCGAAGGCGCTGTGATTGAATTCCGGCGCATCGGTCAGTTGTTGCGCCTCACTGCCGTCGGGGCGCATCAGCCACAGTTGGCGGCCCGGCGTCCACTTGTCTTCAGAAAGTTGTTTACGGGCAAAGGCCACCCACGCGCCCGACGGCGAGACCGACGGCGAGGCATCCTCTACCAATTCGTCGCCCGATAAATTCTGCGTCGCATTGCTCGACACCGTCACCCGAATCAAGTGGCTGTAAAACTGCTCCAGCGATTCTTCCGCGCCGCCAGGCGTGGGTTCGGGCAGGAAAAAAATTTCGGGGAAGATGATGGTTTGACTGTCGGGCGTCCACGCGCCCACCTCACCCGACGAGTTTGGGATGTAGGAAGTGAAACTACCGAAGGTGTAGACGGCGATGGCTTGCTCAGTTTTGTCGAGATAACTCAAGCGGCCATCGGGCGCGAAGCGGGGGGATTGGGTGAGGTGCAAAGAGACCTTCGCCGGATTGACGGCCTCCCCGGTGGCGAGGTCGAGCACCATCACCTTCGTCAACGTCGCCGTCTCTGAGTCGAGCGGCCATTGTTCAAACGCCAACCGCCTTCCATCCGGCGAAAAGACCGGCGCACTGCATCGCAGGTTCGGGCAGAGCAAGAGGTCGGCGATATTTGAACCATCGCGATCCACTCGTTTCAAATCTGCGCCGCCATCAGCGCGCAGGGCGGCGTAGGCGATCTGGGTCCCATCGGGGCTGACGGCAAAATCTTCGACGCCGAGGGGCTCGGTCGTCACCTGTGTTTGATTTCCGTCGAGCGACGTCACCCACACATTCGCCGCCTCATTCGTCTTCAACAAAAACGCCACGCCGGGCGCGCTGATGGTGAAGGCCCAACTGTGCGCGAACAGGGATGGCAGGCCGCGCTCCGATCGCGCCCCCGAGGCCAGAGTCACCCGCACTGTCCCCGACGTCCACTCGCCCTGCGGAGTAAAGAGGAGGCTGTTGTTGGCCGACCATTCGACTCGTCCCGAAACCTCTGGCTCGATGGTCAGCCGACTCTCGACCGAGGCCTGATCCATTGGCTGGCTAAAGGTGATCGTGATCGGGTTGCGCGACGAGGCCGAGCCTTCGGGCGACACGGCGACGACGCGCGGCAGGCCGAAGAAGATTGCCGCCACCCCGAGGCCGAGGAGGAGTCCGATGAGGGCCAACATCACTACCCGCGGCGCGGAGGAGGGTCGGCGGGAGCGGTAGAGGGACATGGGTTGGGGAGGATTATAATGCGGCGAGGGTCGAGCGGGGAGCGTGAAACGACAAACGTCATGAACATTGTCGAATAAGTTGATTTACAATGCCATCTATGCCGGACGCCGAAGGGGAAGCCAAACCACTACCGAATATCACTGTGGGTCGGGGGGATGCTGTGGGCAGGGACAAACTCACGGCGGGCCGTGATGTCATTAACGTTGGTGACAATTCAACCGTCATCATCAATCCGCCGCCCGCCCCCCCAACGTCTTCCGAAGACGAACCGCCCGCACCCGGCGACTCGCCCTTCAAGGGCCTCCAATATTTCGACGAAGCCGATGCTGAGATGTTCTTCGGGCGTGAGGCTCTGGTGGAAAAGCTGGTTGCCCGCCTCACCTCATTGGCAACGGATTTTGTAGCGGATGTAACGGATGGTGCTGGCCGCGAGAATCCATCCGCTACATCCGTTACCCCATCCGCTGCCAACTTCCTCGCCCCCAATTTTTTGGCCGTCATCGGCGCTTCGGGCAGCGGCAAGTCGTCGCTCGCCCGCGCCGGTCTCATCCCAGCTTTGCGGCGCGAATCGGGCTGGCTGATTGCTCCAGTGTTCACCCCAACTGAATCCCCACACTATGCTCTGGCCGGGGCATTGCTCACTTTGCTGGAGCCGAATGCCAGCGAGACCGACCGCCTGATCGAAAACCGCAAACTCGCCCAGGCATTGGAAGCAAACGATTTGAGCCTAAGCGACGTGGTCACCCGCATCCACCAGAAGAGACTCAATACCGCGCAGATGTTGATAGTGGTCGATCAGTTTGAGGAGTTATTCACGGCCTGCAAAGACGAGGATGAACGCCGCGTCTTTGTGAACCACCTACTCAACGCCGCGCAAGGCTCTGGCCCAGCGGTGGTGTTGATCACTCTCCGCGCTGACTTCTACGCTCACTGCGCCGGATACGACTCTCTTCGTGAAGCCGTGGCCAGCCAGCAAGAGTACATCGGCCCGATGATGGCGGACGAACTGCGCCGGGCCATCGAAGAACCCGCGAAGCGCGGCGGCTGGGAACTGGAGCCGGGGCTGGTGGAGACGCTGTTGAAAGATGTGGGCGCTGGCGAGAATCGCCAGCCCGAACCCGGCGGCTTGCCCCTGCTCTCACACGCCCTGCTCGAAACGTGGAATCATCGCCGTGGCCGCAAACTGACACTGCGCGGCTACGCCGACGAGTCCGGCGGGGTGCGTGGCGCGATTGCCAAGACCGCCGAGAGCGTGTTTGCCCGACTCGATCCCCTGGGCCAAACCATCGCCCGCCGAATCTTTTTGCGCCTCACCGAGTTGGGCGAAGGCACACAGGATACCCGCCGCCGCACTGCCCTCGACGAACTCTTCCTAGACCCCGACGACAAATCCAATGTGCAAATTGTGTTGAAACTATTGGCCGATGAGCGGCTGGTGACGACGAGCGAGAACACTGCCGAGGTCGCCCATGAGGCCCTGATTCGCGAGTGGCCGACTCTGCGAAAGTGGCTGGACGAAGACCGCGAGGGCCTGCGCCTGCATCGCCAACTGACCGAAGACGCCCAGGAGTGGGAGGTGCTGAACCGCGACGAGGGCGCATTGTATCGCGGTGCGCGGCTGGCGCAGGCCAGCGAGTGGGCGAAGGCGCACGCCGAAGAGATGACGGCGCTTGAGCGAGAGTTTCTTGTCGTGTCGAAAGAACTGGCAGAGCGAGAAGTTGCGGAACGCGAAGCGCAACAGCGACGCGAATTGGAGGCGGCACAAAAACTGGCGGCGACGGAGCGGCGGGCGGCAGGCCGATTACGCCGCGCCCTGGTGGGCGTGGGCGCTTTGTTGCTGGCCGCCATTTGCGCGGCCTGCCTGGCCACTGGCGCGACCGGCTTCGCCTTCCAGCAAAGTCGTATTGCGCTCTCGCGCCAACTGGTCGCTCAGGCCCAAAGCCGGTTGGATCGCAGTCCGCCTCTGGCGATGCTCTTGGCGTTGGAAGCGCAGCAATCCTGGCCGACGGACGAGGCGCGGGAGGTCATTGTTACCGCGCCGTTTTACTCCCCCCGTTTGGGGGCCAGTTTGACAGGGCACAGTTACGGGGTCGAGAGCGTGGCCTGGAGTCCGGATGGGCAACGGCTGGCCTCGGGGTCGTTGGACAATACCCTCATCATTTGGGACGTGGGCAGTGGGCAACCCCAGGCAACGTTGCAGGGACA
>Ga0247727_10005503_pt1 | contig 25641 bp, 24 predicted proteins | sample WisWelCaveWW1625_FD_202498 | JGI IMG/M metagenome (GOLD analysis project Ga0247727, IMG submission 202498) | Biofilm microbial communities from Wishing Well Cave, Virginia, United States - WW16-25 | ecosystem: Environmental > Aquatic > Deep subsurface > Groundwater > Cave microbial mat | place...
CCAGCTGCGGGTAGCGCTGCGCCAGCCGCGCGATCAGTTCCGACTTCGTCATGGCGACCCCCCCCACGGTGCGTCAGAGCCGTTTCGCTTATTGTTGCGGGTTGGAGTTGTTCTTGTCCAACTTCGCCCGCAGCAGCGCGCCGAGGTTGGTGCTGCCGGCCGCGCTGGCCGCGTTCTCGCTGCGCATCTGCTTCATCGCATCGGTCTCATCGGCACTGTCCTTCGCTTTCACCGAAAGGTTGATCGAGCGGTTCTTGCGGTCGACGTTGATGATCATCGCGGTCACCGAGTCGCCTTCCTTGAGCGCCGTGCGCAGATCCTCGATACGGTCGCGCGAGAACTCGGAGGCGCGTAGGTAGCCCTCGGTCTCGGGCGTGATCGAGATCACCGCGCCCTTGGCGTCCACCGACTTCACCGTGCCGGTGACCACGCTGTTTTTCTCGTGGCCGGCGATGAAATTGGTGAACGGGTCGCCCTCGATCTGCTTGATGCCGAGCGAAATGCGCTCGCGCTCGACGTCGATCGACAGCACCACCGTCTCCACTTCGTCGCCCTTCTTGAAACCCTTGACCGCCTCTTCGCCGGCCAGGCTCCAGGAAAGATCCGACAGGTGCACCAGGCCGTCGATGCCGCCGGCCAGGCCGACGAACACGCCGAAGTCGGTGATCGACTTGATCTGGCCCTTGACGCGGTCGCCCTTCTTGAATTCGCGAGCGAAATCCTCCCAGGGATTCGGCAGGCACTGCTTCATGCCGAGCGAAATCCGGCGCCGCTCCTCGTCGATCTCGAGGATCATCACCTCGACTTCATCGCCGACCTGCACCACTTTGGAGGGGTGCACGTTCTTGTTGGTCCAGTCCATCTCGGAGACGTGCACCAGTCCCTCGATCCCGGCCTCGACTTCCACGAAGGCGCCGTAGTCGGTCAGATTGGTGACCTTGCCGAACAGGCGCGTTCCCTGCGGATATCTCCTCGAGATCCCGACCCAGGGATCTTCGCCCAGCTGCTTGAGGCCGAGCGACACGCGGTTCTTTTCGGCGTCGAACTTGAGCACCTTGGCGGTGACCTCGTCGCCGACGTTCACCACCTCGGTCGGATGCTTGACGCGGCGCCAAGCGAGGTCTGTGATGTGCAGCAGGCCGTCGATGCCGCCCAGGTCGACGAACGCGCCGTAGTCGGTGATGTTCTTGACGATGCCCTTGACCACCGCGCCCTCGGACAGCGTCGACAAGAGCTGCTCGCGCTCGGCGCCCGCGGTCTCCTCGAGCACCGCGCGGCGCGACACCACCACGTTGTTCCGCTTGCGGTCGAGCTTGATGACCTTGAACAGCATGGTCTTGCCCTCGAAGGGCGTGGTGTCCTTGACCGGGCGCAGGTCGACGAGCGAACCGGGCAGGAACGCGCGAATGCTCTTCGCCATCACCGTTAGGCCGCCCTTCACCTTGCCGGTGATGACGCCCTCGATCTTCTCGCCGGTCTCGAGCGCCTTCTCGAGCTCCAGCCAGGCGGCCATGCGCTTGGCCTTTTCGCGCGACAGCCGCGTTTCACCGTAGCCGTCCTCCAGCGCCTCTATCGACACGCTGACGAAATCGCCGGGCTTCACCGTCAAGGCGCCCGCGTCGTCGCGGAATTCCTCCAGGGCGATGAAGCTCTCGGACTTGAGCCCGGCATTCACCACCACGAAGTTCTGGTCCATGCGCACGACTTCCGCGGTGATGACCTCGCCGATGCGCATTTCCTTGCGCGTCAGGCTTTCTTCGAAGAGGGCGGCGAACGACTCGGGGTCGGCGGCAGGATTGGAGACGGACTGCGTTACGGCAGGAGAAACAGCGGCCATGGATTGAATTGAAAAAACCTTCATTTCCGCGGGCTTGCGACCAGCCGCGCGCATTGGGTTGCAAATAGGACCGCCGCTAAGCGGGCCCGACTTTAACCGCCTCTTGGCGGTCCTTCACATCCTTTTCCTGAAGAGCATCAGCACTTTATCGACGACTTCGTCGATAGTCAGCGCCGAAGAGTCGAGCAAAACGGCGCCGACTGCGGGCTTGAGTGGCGCCACCGTTCTGGCGGCGTCTCGCGCGTCCCGCTCTTTCAAATCACGGGAAAGGGCCGCGAGATTAGCATGCTTTCCCTTGTCTATCAACTGCTTATACCTGCGCTGGGCGCGCACCGCCACGCTCGCCGTCAGGAACACTTTGAGCACCGCATCCGGGAACACCACGGTGCCCATGTCCCGCCCGTCCGCGACCAAGCCGGGAGGCCGGCGAAAGCCGCGTTGGCGCTCCAGCAGCGCCGCTCTGACGGCCGGAAGCTTGGCGACTTCAGAAGCATGGACGCCGACCGCCTCGCTGCGCAGGGAATCCGTAACATCTTGTTTATTAATAAATACTCGTTCATTCAGAAACTCGACTTCCAACCCGGCCGCAACCCGCTCAGGCGCCTCCCCTCCGGCCAGCGCAATCAGCCGATAGAGCGCGCCGCTCTCCAGGTAGTGGAAGCCCAGCGCTGCCGCCATCCGGCTCGCCACCGCACCCTTGCCCGAGGCCGACGGTCCGTCGATGGCGATAACGGGTGGCTCTCTTGATTGGTTGGCGGGCACTTTTCTCAGGGCCGGATCACCAATAGCGATTCTTGAGCGGTTTCCCCGAATCGATTTGCCAGACGCCCGCGTCTGATCGGCCACGACCCAATGCCTGCTCGACGTGCGTGCTACCGGGAAACTCTATTGCAAGCAGCCTGACGAGCTGGGCACTCAGGTTTTCGTCGAACAGAAGCTTCACTCGGCCGAGGAGCCGGCAAGCTTGCGCTCCCGCGCCGCAGCGAATTCCAGGGCCGCTTTGATGTCCTCACGCGCGCGCGAGGGAAAGTCGCGCAGGATCTGCTCTTCCGTCATCGCGCCCGCGAGGTACTCCAGAACGTCGTAAACCGTAATCCGCGTGCCCTTGCAGGGCTTGCCGCTGCGCACCGCGGGATCGATGGAGATACGGTCCTGATAGCTCATGGCAATTCGCTCACTGCAAAGTCTAGCACCGCGTGCCGCTCTGGTGCGGAGCGGCCGCTTATTGGAGTATTCTGCGGGACAGGAGGTCGCATCATGACACGCCGCGCGAACCAAGTAATCGAATGACGACGCGCCGGGTATTCCTGCTCTCGACCGGCGCGATCGCGCTGGGCGCGACACGCCGGGGCAGCGCCCAGCCCGCAGCACGTGTCTATCGCGTCGCGATTACGACGACCGCGGGGCGGGACGCACCATTTTTTGTCGCCGTGGAGCGCCGTTTCAGGGAATTGGGTTACATCGAAGGAAAAAACTTCGTGCTCGAATTTCGCTCCATCGCCGGACGATGGGACAAATTGCCCGAGGTCGTCGCCGATCTGGCGCGGACCCGGCCCGATGTCGCCATCGCTGCGGGTGGTGAGAACGTGCTGAAGGCGTTCCGGCAGGCCATGGGAACGACGCCGATCGTCATGATGGCGGTCGATTTCGATCCTGTGGAAAAGAACTTCATTGCCAGTCTTGCGCGCCCCGGGGGAAATATCACCGGGGTCTTTCTGCGGGAAATCGAGTCCGCCGCGAAGCGGCTGGATCTGCTCAAGGAGGCTTTGCCGAAGGTGACGCGCGTCGCCGCGCTGTTTGATGTCTCCAGCCGTGACCAGCTTCACTCGGTCGAGGAAGCGGCAAAAAAGCTTGGTATTGCACTACTGCCGCACCAGCTGCGCGGCAGCCCGTATGACTTCGAGACGGCGCTCGGCGCAGCGGCCTCGGTCAAGGCGCAGGCGGTGCAGGCGCTGTCATCGGGTGCGTTCTTCGCGCTGCGCGACCAAATGATCGGCGCTGCGCTCAAACACCGGCTGCCGGTGATCGCCAATCCGAACTACGCCGAGGCGGGCGCGCTTATCAGCTTCGGCGCGAACTTTCCGCACACCTATGCGCGCGCCGTCGATTATGTGGATCGCATTCTGAAAGGCGCAAAACCGGCGGAACTGCCGGTCGAGCAACCGACGAAATACGAGCTCATCGTCAACATGAAAACCGCCAAGACGCTCGGCATCACGATTCCGCCGTCGGTGCTGGTGCGCGCCGACCGGGTGATTGAGTAGAGCGTTTCCGGAACCCGGAAAACGACAGTGGATTTGTGGCGCTCACGACTCATGGCGCCGGATGATTCGCACGATGTCTTTTCTCATTCGTTGCTCGACCGCGCCGGCGCCGTAGAACTCCCTGCGCACGGTTAACGAATTTGCGCACTGACGTACTAACGCTTGGCGATCGAATCCAGCACCACGAAGTACTCGGGAAAGGTCTTCGCCACGCATTCCGGATCGTTGATGCGCACCGGCACGCCGCCCAGCGCGGCGAGCGAGAAGCACATCGCCATGCGGTGGTCGTCGTAGGTGTCGATGGCGACGCCGGAATTCAGCTTCGCGGGCGGCGTGATCCTCAGGAAATCCGGGCCCTCGACGACGGCGGCGCCGAGCTTGCGCAGCTCGCGTGCCATAGCGGTGATGCGGTCTGTTTCCTTCACCTGCCAGCTGCCGATGTTGCGGATGGTGCTCTGTCCGTCGGCGAACAGCGCCGCGATCGCCGCGGTCATCGCGGCGTCCGGGATGTGGTTCAGGTCCATGTCGATCGGCTTGAGCTTGCCGGTCGAGGACACCTCGATCCAGTCGGGCCCGAGTTCGACCCGTGCACCCATCGTCTGCAGCACCTCGGCGAAGCGGATGTCGCCCTGGATGCTGTCGCGCCCCACGCCGACGACCCGCACCGGCCCGCCGGCGATCGCGCCCGCGGCGAGGAAATATGAGGCCGATGACGCGTCGCCTTCGACGTAGATCTCCGCGGGCGCGACGTAGGAAAAGCCCGGCACGTCGAAGGACCGCCAGCCGTTGACGCGCACCTCGTTGCCGAACTTGCGCATCATGTTCAGCGTGATCGTCACATAGGGCTTCGAGATCAGCTCGCCCACGATCTCGACCGTGCCGCCGCCGGCGAGCGGCAGCGCCATCAACAGCGCGCTCAGGTACTGCGAGGATACATTCCCTTTCATCAGGATGTGGCCGTCGATGCGGATGCTGCCCGGATGAATGGCGAGCGGCGGGTAGCCCTCGTTGCCGGCGTAGTCGATGCTCGCGCCAATGCGGCGCAGCGGCTCCACCAGGTCGCGGACCGGCCGCTCGTGCATGCGCGGCTTGCCCATCAGCCGGTACTCGCCGCCCGACAGCGCGAGCGCCGCGGTTAGCGGCCGCAACGCGGTACCCGCGTTGCCGAGGAACAGGTCCATCTTCTTGCGCGGGATGCCGCCCGCGCCGGCCACCACCAGCCTGGAGAAGTCCCGCGTATCGACGGGAATATCCAGCTTCTGCAGCGCGTCCAGCATCACCCGCGTGTCCTCGGCGTCCAACAGGCCGTACACCTGCGTCTTGCCCTCGGCGAGCGCGGCGAGCATTAGCACGCGGTTGGAGATGCTCTTGGAGCCGGGCAGCCGGACCGCGCCGGTGACGCGGCGGATCGGGTCGAGGCGCAGTTCTTTCATCGCGTGAACTTCATTCGTACTCGCCGTTCAGCCAGCGCTCTCGCGCCGCGCGCGCATCGGCAAACAGCTTCTCAAGAGCTGTGGAATCGCGATTTTGAAGTAGTTTCTCGATCTTCTCGAGTTCCCTCGAAAAGCGAATGACTTCCTTCAACAGCTGGTCGCTATTCGCCACGCAGATGTCGCGCCACATCTCGGGGTGGCTGGAGGCGATACGCGTGAAGTCGCGGAAGCCGCCCGCCGCGTAGCCGAACAACTGCGCGGCGTTGGCGCGGCCGCTTACGTCGTTGACCAGCGCGTAGGCGAGCAGGTGCGGAAGGTGGCTGACCGCCGCGAATATGCCGTCGTGTTCTTCGGGCGTCATGCGCGAAACGCGCGCGCCGCAGGCGCCCCAGGCGGCGGCGGCCTTCTCCAGCGTGGCAGGCAGGTTTTCCACCAGCGGCGTGAGCACTACGCGCCTGTCGCGGAACAGGCCCGCGCTGGCAGCGGCGGCACCGCTCTTCTCGGCGCCGGCAACGGGATGCGCCGGCACGAACTGCTTGACCCTGCCCGCCAGCCCCTTTCTTGCCGCCGCCACCACATCGCGCTTGGTGCTGCCGGCGTCCATCACCAGGGCATCGGGCTTCAGATTGGTTCTTATTTCCTGAAAGATTTTCTCGAAATGGGCGACCGGCGCGGATACCAGGACCAGGTCCGCGTCCCGTACGGCAGTCGCCGCATCAGGCTCCACCGAATCGATGACGCCGCGCTGCAGCGCAGTCTTCATGTTGGCCGCGCTGCGGCCGGTGCCGACCACCTGGCCGCAGCGCTTGGCCACCTTCAGCGCCAGCCCGAAGGAGCCGCCGATGAGTCCGACGCCGATGACGGCGACTTTCTCGAAGAACATCAGTCCTTCAGGCTGGCCGCGAGCGCGGACAGGAACCTTTCGTTCTCCCGGGCCGTGCCGATGGTGACGCGCAGGTGCTCCGCCAGCTGGTAGCCGCCGCCGACGGGACGCACGATGACGCCGCGCTTGAGCAGGCGCCGGAACACCTCGTTCGCCTTGCCGACGCGCAGCGTGATGAAGTTGCCGTGGGAGGGGATCCATTCCAGCCCGAGCTGCTTCGCGCCGTCCTCGATCTGCCGCAATCCCTGCAAGTTCTCGGCAAAGCTGCGTGCGACGAACTCCATGTCGTCGAGCGCCGCGCTCGCGGCCGCCAGCGCCAGGCTGTTGACGTTGAACGGCTGGCGCACGCGGTTCATGATGTCCGCCACCGAAGGGTGCGCAAACGCGTAGCCGACGCGCAGGCCCGCCAGGCCGTAGGCCTTGGAGAAGGTGCGCGACACTACCAGGTTCGGGTGGCGCTTCAGCCACTTCACCGTATCGGCCTTGAGTTCGGGCGAGAGGTATTCGTTGTAGGCCTCGTCGATCACCACCAGCACGCGTTCGGGCACGCGCTTGACGAAGGCTTCCAGCACCTCGGCGCGCAGCAGCGTGCCGGTCGGGTTGTTCGGATTGGCGATCCATACCACGTAGGTCTCCTCGTCGATCGCCGCCGCCATCGCGTCCAGGTCGTGGCCGTAGTCCCTGGCCGGTACCGCGATGCCGCGCGCGCCGCGCGCCTGCGTGGCGAGCGGGTAGACCGCGAAGCAGTGCTGCGAAAAGACCGCCGCGCGCCCCGGTCCGAGGAAGGCGTGCGCCACCAGTTCGAGCACGTCGTTGGAGCCGTTGCCGAGAACTATGGAAGCCAATTCAACTCCATAGCGCCGACCGAGGGCCAACTTCAGGTCATGACCATTGCCGTCCGGGTAGCGCGCGATGTCGCCGAGCGCGCGCTCGATCGCGGCGCGGGTGCGCGGGCCGATGCCACGCGGGTTCTCGTTGGAGGCGAGCTTGATGATGCTCTCCTCCTTGAGCCCGAGCTCGCGCGCGAGTTCGCCGATCGGCTTGCCGGGCTGGTAGGGCGCGATCGATCGCACGTAGGACGGGGACAACTCGCAAGGATCGATGACCATGTTCAGTTTTCGTTTCCTAGGAAACCGCGATCGGGTATGAGCCGAGAATCTTGAGAAACGGCGCGCGTGCTTTCAGCTCGGCGATCGCCGCGGCGACCTTGGCGTCGTGCTGATGCCCTTCGAGGTCGATGAAGAACACGTACTCCCAGCGCGCCGAGCGCGCCTTCGCCGGCCGCGATTCGATGCGCGACATGCTGACGCCGTTGGCCGCGATCGGCGTGAGCAGCGCATGCACCGCGCCGGGCTTGTTCTCCGCCGACATCACCAGCGAGGTGCGGTCCCTGCCAGTGGGCGAGGGATCGACGTCGCCGAGCACGAGAAACCTCGTCGTGTTGTTCGGATCATCTTCGATGCCGCGCGCGAGGACCCTGAGCTTGTACAGCGTCGCGGCGGCCTCGCCCGCGATCGCGGCCGCGCCCCTCTCTTTCGCGGCACGGCGCGCCGCCTCGGCGTTGGAACCGACCGGAATGCGCTCGGCTTTCGGCAGGTTCTGTCCGAGCCAGCTGTGGCACTGCGCCAGCGACTGGGCATGGGAGTAGATTTTTCTTATCTCCTTGATGACCTTCATGCTGGAAAGCAAATTCTGATGAACCCTCAAATCAATCTCGCCGCAGATCCTCAGCGGCGTGGTGAGCAGCAGGTCCAGGGTCCGGCCGACCACGCCGTCGGTGGAGTTTTCTGCGGGCGCCACGGCGAACTGGGACGCGCCGGATTCGGCGCTGCGGAACGCTTCGTCGATGGTCGCCGCCGGTTCGGCCGCCACGCCCCGCCCGAAGTGCTGGCGCACCGCCTGCTCGCTGAAGGTTCCCCGCGGGCCGAGGTAGGCGACGCGGATCTCCTGCTCAAGCGCCCGGCAGGCGGAAATGATCTCGCGGAACACCGCGGCCACGCCTTGCGCCGGCAGCGCGCCCCGGGCCGCCGCCGCGCTGGCTGAAATGCGGCGCAGGATCTCGCTTTCGCGCTCGGGCTGGTAGACGCGCCTGCCGTTTTTCAGCTTGCCGACTTTGCGCACTGCTGCGGCGCGGCGGTTGAGCAGCTCGAGCAGCTCCGAATCGAGAGCGTCGATTTCGAGGCGCAGCTTTTTTATTTCCTTTTCACTCATGGTTCTACAGGCAGATAGCGAACCGCGAGGACACCTTTGATAGCACACAATTCCTTGATTGCGGCCTCAGGCACTGGACTGTCCACGTCGACAAGCGTGTACGCCATCTCGCCCCTCGACTTGTTCAGCATGTTGTGGATGTTGATCTGGCGGTCGCCCATCGCCTGCGAGATGCGCGCCAGCATGTTCGGCACGTTGGCGTTGGCGATCGCCAGGCGGTACGGCGACTCGCGCGGCATCTGCGTATCCGGGAAGTTCACCGCGTTCTCCATGCTGCCGTGCGCGAGGTACTCGCGCACCTGGTCCACCACCATCACCGCGCAGTTGTCCTCGGCCTCGCGCGTGGATGCGCCCAGGTGCGGCAGCGCCACCACGCCGGCCCTGCCGATCAGCTCCGCCGATGGGAAATCGGTGACGTAGCAGCGCAGCTGCTTCGACTCGAGGGCCTTCAGCACCGCGCGATCCTCGACCACGCCGTCGCGCGAGAAATTGAGCAGCACCGCGCCCTGCTTCATCTGCTTAAGGTTCTTGGCGTTGACGAGGTTGCGGGTCTTCTCCGCCAGCGGCACGTGCAGGGTGACGAAGTCGCTCGCCTTCAGCACTTCCTCGATCGAGTGCGCCTTGCGCACCTGCGAGGGCAGGCTCCAGGCGGCATCCACGGTGATCTCCGGGTCGTAGCCGAGCACGTTCATGCCGAGCCGGATCGCCGCGTCGGCCACCAGGCTGCCGATCTTGCCCAGGCCGATCACGCCCAGCGTATGGCCGGGAAGTTCGACGCCGGCATAGGCTTTTTTCCCTGCTTCTACTTTTTCCTCTAGCTCATTTCTTGCCAAACTCCTGACAAATTCCAAAGCTGGAGCGAGGTTCCTCGCCGCGATCAGCATCCCTGCCACCACCAGTTCCTTCACTGCGTTGGCATTCGCGCCCGGCGCATTGAACACCGGCACGCCCATCCTGGAAAGCTCCGGCACCGGGATGTTGTTGACGCCGGCGCCGGCGCGCCCCACCGCCTTGAGGTTGCCGGCGAAGCTCATGCCGTGCATGTCCTGCGAGCGCACGAGTATCACGTCGGGCGTCTTGGAATCCTTCACTACCTCGAAGCTTTCCGCCGGCAGGCGCTTCAGGCCCACTTGCGCGATCGGGTTGAGCACCAGCACTTCGAATTTTTTCGCACGCTTGGACACGTTAACCATGCTTCGCCTCGAAATCCTTCATGTACGCGACCAGTTGTCGCACGCCCTCGACCGGCATTGCGTTGTAGATCGACGCGCGCATGCCGCCGACCGAACGGTGGCCCTTCAATTGAACCATCCCGTGTCCTTCGGCTCCTTGCAGAAAAATTTCATCCAAAGAAGAACTTTTCAGAGCAAACGGCACGTTCATGCGCGACCTATCCTTCGGGTTGACCGAATTCGTGTAGAAACCGCTGTTATCAAGATAGTCGTAAAGAAGCTGCGCCTTGGCGATGTTGCGCTGCTCGATTTCGGCCAACCCGCCCAGCTGCTTAAGCCACTTGAATACCAGCCCGGCGATGTAGATGCCGTAGGTGGCCGGTGTGTTGAGCATGGAATCGGCCGCCGCCTGCAGCTTGTAATCCATCACCGAAGGCGTGCCCCTGGCGGCCTTGCCGGTCAGGTCCTCGCGCACGATCACGATGGTGAGCCCGGCCGGGCCGATGTTCTTCTGCGCGCCGGCGTAGATCAGGCCGAACCTCGACACCTCCAGCGGCCGCGACAAGAGGTGCGAGGAAGCGTCGGCGACCAGTGTCAGGCCGCCCGCATCTGGGATCGAATGATATTCGACGCCGCCGATGGTTTCATTCGAACAATAGTGGACGTAAGCCGAATCAGGCCTGAGATTCCATTGCCAAGGCGCATAGGTAAACGCTTTGTCCTCGGCGCTCGCCGCAATGTGTACGTCGCAATAGCCCCGCGCCTCCTTGACCGCCTTCTTCGACCATTCGCCGCTGACCACATAGTCCGCTCTGCTTTTCCCTGCCAGCAGGTTCAGCGGGATTTGCGCGAACTGCAGCGTCGCGCCGCCCTGCAGGAACAGCACCTTGTAGCTGGCTGGAATCGCCAGCAGCTCGCGCAGGTCCTGCTCCGCCTCGCCGGCGATGGACATGAACTCCTTGCCGCGATGGCTCATCTCCATCACGCACATGCCGGTGCCGCGCCAGTCGAGCATTTCGTCGCCGGCGCGGGCAAGGACTTCCTCGGGCAGTATTGCCGGCCCCGCGCTGAAATTGAAAATCCTGGACATCAGTGAATGGTGGGTCCTTGCGGGGTCGGATCCGCCGGCGCAACCGGGGTCTCGACCACTTCACCCGAGCCGTTCCCGCCATTGCCTTCTTCGTCGCGCTCCACGATCCGTTCTATTCCAGCAAGCTTTTCTCCGTCAGCAAGCGCGATCAGCGTCACGCCCTGGGTTGAGCGCCCCTGCTCGCGGATCTGCGCCACCGCGGTGCGGATCAGCACCCCGCCGGTCGAAATCAACATCACTTCGTCGTGGTCGTCCACCAGCACCGCGCCCACCAGCGCGCCGTTGCGCTCGCTCGCCTGGATCGCGATCATCCCCAGGCCGCCGCGGCCGTGCTTGGTGTACTCGGAAATCGGCGTGCGCTTGCCGTAGCCGTTCTCGGTGGCGGTGAGCACGGTCTGCTGCTCGTCCTTCGCCACCAGCATGCAGACTGCCTTGCGGCTGCCGTCCTCAGGCAGGCGCATGCCGCGCACGCCGGTCGCCTGGCGGCCCATCGGCCGCACGTCGTCCTCATGAAAGCGTATCGCCTTGCCCTCGGAGGAGAACAGCATCACGTCGGTGCTGCCATCGGTGAGCGCGGCGCCGATCAGGTAGTCGCCCGCGTCTAGGCCCACCGCGATGATGCCCGAGGGCCGCGGGCGCGAGAAATCGGCCAGCGGGGTCTTCTTCACCGTGCCCTGCGCGGTGGCCATGAAGACGAAGTGGTTCTCGTCGAATACCTTCACCGGCACCACCGCGGTGATCTTCTCACCCTCCTCGAGCGGGAACATGTTCACGATCGGCTTGCCGCGGGCGGTGCGGCCGCCTTGCGGCACCTCGAACACCTTGAGCCAGTACAGGCGCCCGCGGTTGGAGAAACACAGCAGGTAGTCGTGCGAATGCGCGACGAACATGCGCTCGATAAAATCGTCGTCCTTGGTGGTTGCGGCGGTTCTGCCGCGGCCGCCGCGGCGCTGCGCCCGGTAGTCGGCGAGCGGCTGGGACTTGACGTAGCCGCCGTGCGAGAAGGTGACCACCATGTCCTGCGGCGCGATCAGGTCCTCGAGCGAGATGTCCTCGGCGACGGTGACGATCTCGCTGCGCCGCCGGTCGCCGAACTCCTGCTTGATGTGCTTCAGCTCGTCCGCGATGATCGCGACGATGCGCGCGGGCTTGTCCAGGACGTCGAGCAGATCGGCGATGGTGGCCATCACCTCGCGGTATTCGTCGCGGATCTTGTCCTGCTCCAGGCCGGTCAGGCGCTGCAGCCGCAGTTCCAGGATCGCCTGTGCCTGCTCTTCCGACAGGCGGTAGCCCTCGGGCTTGAGGCCGAACTCGGCGCCCAGACCCTCGGGCCGGTACTGCGCGTGCCCGCCGCCGGGTCCTACGGCCATGCGCGTCAGCATTGCCTGCACCAGGTCGGAATTCCAGGACCGGCCCAGCAGCTCGCGCTTGGCGTCCGCCGGCGACGGCGCTTTCTTGATCAATTCGATCACCTCGTCCACGTTGGAGAGCGCCACCGCGAGGCCTTCCAGCACGTGGCCGCGCTCGCGCGCCTTCTTCAGCTCGAACACGGTACGGCGCGTCACCACCTCGCGGCGGTGGGCGACGAACGACTCGAGCAGCTCCTTGAGGTTCAGCACCCGCGGCTGGTTATCCACCAGCGCGACCATATTCATGCCGAAAGTGTCCTGCAGCTGGGTCTGCTTGTAGAGGTTGTTCAGCACCACTTCCGTGATTTCGCCGCGCTTGAGTTCGATCACCACGCGGATGCCCTGCTTGTCCGATTCGTCGCGGATGTCCGAGATACCTTCGAGCCTTTTCTCGGTAACCTGCTCGGCAATTCGCTCGAGCAGCGCTTTTTTGTTCACCTGGTAGGGCAGCTCGTCGACGATGATCGCCTGCCGGTCGCTCTTGCCGGGCATGTCCTCGAAGTGGGTGCGGGCGCGCATCACCACGCGTCCGCGGCCGGTGCGGTAGCCCTCGTGCACGCCGGCGATTCCGTAGATGATGCCCGCGGTCGGGAAATCCGGCGCCGGCATCAGCTTGATCAGGTCCTCGATCGCGCAATCCGGTTCCAGCAGCATCCGCAGGCAGGCATCCACCACTTCGGAGAGGTTGTGCGGCGGGATGTTGGTCGCCATGCCGACCGCGATGCCCGAGGAGCCGTTCAGCAGCAGGTTCGGGATCCGGGAGGGCAGGACCGTGGGTTCGCGCTCCTTGCCGTCGTAATTGTCGACGAAATCGACCGTCTCCTTGTCGATGTCGGCGAGCAGTTCCGCGGCCAGCCGTTCCAGCCGGCACTCGGTGTAGCGGTAGGCCGCCGCGTTGTCGCCGTCCACCGAGCCGAAGTTGCCTTGTCCATCGACCAGCTGGTAGCGCATCGAGAAATCCTGCGCCATTCGCACCAGCGCCTCGTAGGTCGCGCTGTCGCCGTGCGGATGGTACTTGCCCAGCACTTCGCCGACCACCCGCGCGCACTTCACGTAGGCCCGGTTCCAGACGTTGTTCGACTCGTGCATTGCGAACAGTACCCGCCGGTGCACGGGCTTCAGGCCGTCCCGCACGTCGGGCAGCGCGCGGCCCACGATCACGCTCATCGCGTAGTCGAGGTAGGAGCGGCGCATCTCCTCTTCGAGACTGACCGGGATCGTTTCCTTGGCGAAGGGTTCCATTACTCGGCTCTTGTCTTGAGAGGCAGAGGCAGGCCGTTTTTACGGCTGGAAATTGACGCGGTGAAGAGGTGAAATTTTATCATGCGCCGCGCCGCGAATCGCCGCTTTTTATGATTAAATTGCCTGCAATTTCCGTGCATCGAAACTTTCTTCTCAGCGCGCGCTGGGTCGTCCCGGTCGAGCCTGCGGGCGCGGTTCTGGAGGACCATTGCGTCGCCCTGCGCGACGGCGTGATCGAGGCGGTGCTGCCGCGCACCGAAGCGCAAGCCCGTTTTTCCTCCTATGCGAAAGTGGCGCTCGACGAGCACGCCCTGATTCCCGGGCTGGTCAACGCGCACACGCATGCCGCGATGTCGCTGATGCGCGGCCTCGCGGACGACCTGCCGCTGATGCGCTGGCTGGAGGAGCACATCTGGCCCGCGGAGATGAAGCATGTCTCGCCGCAGTTCGTGAAGGACGGCACCCTGCTCGCCTGCGCCGAGATGCTGCGCGGCGGGGTCACCTGTTTCAACGACATGTATTTCTTTCCCGAGGCGGCACTCGAAGCGGCGTTCGAGGCCGGCATGCGGGTCTCGATCGGCATGATCGTGTTCGACTTCCCCTCGAACTATGGCTCCGACCCGGACGATTACCTCGCCAAGGGACTCGCCCTGCGCGACCGCTGGCGCGAACATCCGATGGCGTCGTTCTGCCTCGCGCCGCACGCTCCCTATACGGTGTCCGACGCCACGTTCCGGAAGGTGGCGAAGCTCGCCGCCGAGGTGGACGTCCCGGTGCACATCCATCTGCACGAGAGCGCGCAGGAGATCGAGCGCTCGCTGGCCGAGCACGGTATGCGCCCCTTGGCGCGGCTGCAGCGTCTGGGCCTGCTTGGACCCGGCCTGATCGCGGTGCACGCAGTGCATCTGGACGACCGCGAGATCGCGCTGCTGGCGAAGCACGGCGCTTCGGTGGCGCATTGCCCGAGCTCGAACCTGAAGCTCGCCAGCGGCTTCGCGCCGGTGGCGAAAATGGCGGCGGCGGGCATCAACCTGGCGCTCGGCACGGACGGTGCCGCGAGCAACAACCGCCTGGATTTGTTCGAGGAAATGCGCCTCGCCGCGCTGCTCGCCAAGGCGGTCGCGCAGAACGCCGAGGCGATGCCCGCGCAGGCGGCCTTGCGCGCGGCCACGCTCGGCGGCGCGATCGCGCTGGGGCTGGAATCGCGCATCGGTTCGATCGCCCCGGGGAAAGCCGCCGACCTGGCCGCCGTGCGGCTCTCGGGCCCGGAGCTCTCGCCCTGCTACGATCCGGTTTCCCACCTGGTCTACGCGGCCGGGCGCCAGCACGTAAGCGACGTTTGGGTGGCAGGACGGCATCTGTTGCAAAGCGGAAACCTTTCGAATTCCCCACCGCATTTTCCCTACCAAGGCTTGGACACCCGCGGCAAGTTGTGGCAGAATACTTTGGGAGCCCGTGCAGGGTCTTGATTCCAATAATTTTTCCGAGATGCATGTGGAAGAAACCAGCGAGGGGAACATGAGCAAAAAAACTTGGATGCCGCTGCTGATCGCCGCGGGTGTTGCGCTGTCGGCGACTTCACTGAACGTGACAGCGCAGGCGAAGCAAGGCTACTGGGCGGGCACTTCCAGCGATGGCCTCTGGAAAAACGCGAGCGGTGGATGCTGGCGTACCGGTTTCTGGACGCCCGCGATGGCGATCCCCGAGTGCGAGCCTGGCCTCGCGCCGAAGCCGTCGGTAACGCCGCCGCCGCCGCCGCCGCCGCCCCCGCCCGTGAAACCCGAGCCGCCGAAAAAGCCGCCGGTCAAGCCCGTCGCCGAAAAAGTGACGCTCGCGGCCGACGTGCTGTTCGACTTCGACAAGGCGATCCTGAAGAACGAGGGCAAGAACAAGCTCGACGACCTCGCCAGCAAAGTGCGCGCCATTAACCTGGAAGTGGTGATCGCGATCGGCCATACCGACTCGATCGGCGCCGACGCCTACAACCAGAAGCTGTCGGTGCGCCGCGCCGAGTCGGTCAAGGCCTACCTGGTGTCCAAGGGCGTGGAGCCGAACCGCATCTACACGGAAGGCAAGGGCGAGAAACAGCCCGTGGCGAGCAACAAGACCAAGGACGGTCGCGCCAAGAACCGCCGCGTGGAGATCGAAGTCATCGGCACGCGCAAGTAACCGGGTCCCGGTGCCGCGAAAAGCCCCGCTCCGGCGGGGCTTTTTGTTTATGGCAACCACGCAGCAGAACGCAGACCCGGCCGAGCTCGCAAAATTCGCCGAGCTCGCGCACCGCTGGTGGGACCCGCAGGGCGAGTTCCGGCCGCTGCACGAGCTCAACCCCCTGCGCCTCACCTGGATCGACGGCCTGGCGAAACTCTCCGGCAAGCGGGTGCTCGACGTCGGGTGCGGCGGCGGCATCCTGTCCGAGGCGATGGCTCGCCAGGGCGCCGCGGTCACCGGCATCGACCTGTCCGAGAAGCCGCTCAGAGTCGCGCAGCTGCACTTGCTCGAGAGCGGACTCACTGTCGACTATCAGCTTTCTTCCGCGGAAGATTTTTCCATTCTGAACGAAGAAATATTTGATGCGGTCACTTGCATGGAACTGCTCGAACACGTTCCCGATCCCGCCAGCACCATCTCCGCTTGTGCCCGGCTCGTAAAACGCGGTGGCCATGTTTTTTTCTCCACGATCAACCGCAATCCCAAATCCTACCTGTTCGCGGTGATCGGCGCCGAGTACCTGCTGAAAATGCTGCCCCGAGGCACGCACGGCTACGCGCGTTTCATCAAGCCTTCCGAGCTGTCGCGCTGGTGCCGCGCGGCCGGACTGGAACCGATCGAGTTGAAGGGCATGACTTACAACCTGATCACCGACATCTATCGCCTCGGCGACGACTGCGACGTGAATTACTCGCTGTGCTGCGCCAAAAATGCCTAGCAGTGCGGAGGTAAAGAACGGCACTCGTGCCGTTCTGTTCGACTTCGACGGCACGCTCGCCGACACCGCCGCTGATCTCTCTCGCGCACTGAACCGCGTGCGCGGCGCCTGCGGTCTGCCCGAATTGTCGCTCGAAAAACTCAGGCCCCACGCCTCCTCAGGCGCCCGCGGGCTGCTCGAAGCGGGGATGAGCATCCTGCCCGATCACGCTGAGTACAAGTCGCTACGCGAAGACTTCCTGAAACACTACGCCGCCGGCATCTGCGTGGACACGCGCCTATTCCCCGGCATGGAAGACTTGCTCGCCGGGATCGAAGCGCGCGGCCTGCGCTGGGGCATCGTCACCAACAAGTCCACCAACCTGACGCGCATGCTGGTCAAGGCGCTCGGGCTGGATACGCGCGTCGCCTGCGTCGTCTGCGGCGACACCACGCCGCACCTGAAGCCCAACCCGGCCTCGCTGCTGCACGCGGCGCAGGAGCTCGCGCTCGCACCGCAGGACTGCGTCTACCTCGGCGACGACCTGCGCGACATCCAGGCCGCGCGCTCGGCCGGCATGCGCCCGGTGGCGGTCGAGTGGGGCTACGGCAGCGGCCTGCCGGCCTGGAACGCCGACGCCATCATCGCGCGGCCGACGGACTTATTCGCAAGCCTCTGAATCCCCCTATGGGATAATCTAGGGGTCCGAAACGGGGGCGACCTGGTTTCGACGCAGGTACTGAAGCAGCACAGGGCATGCCGAGGACCAGAGCCCTCGTAAATCCATCTGGAAACACTCTAAACGCCAACGACGAGCGTTTCGCTCTCGCCGCCTAATACCGGCGAGACGCTGCACTAGCCTGCTGGTGGGCTAGGCCTCGAAAGAGGTGCAGCGTCATTTTCATCAGCCCCTCTCCGGGGTTTGGCCGCTTGGCCCCGGGGATCCGTCGAAGCGGCTAGCCGAGGATCAGCCTGCCGGTTGGCGGTTCCGAAGCGAAGCTCAAACAACCAGGCTAAGCATGTAGTCCTGACTGTGGACGATTTGCGGACGCGGGTTCGATTCCCGCCGCCTCCACCACTTCATTCATGGCCCTCCTGCAAGGGTGTAGGCCAATCTGTAGATGCGGGCGATCGATCCGGGCGCGGCGCCCTCGGCCACGAGGGCGGCTTCATTCAGTTCTGCGGCGGCGAGGCCTGCCACGGCATCGGTGCCGTAGCCGTTGACCAGCACGATCCAGTCGGCGGCTTTGTCGCCGCCGCGCATTCGCTGCTCCACGGTGGGCGCTGCCTGGGTACTGGCGGCATCCTGCAGCAGGTGCGCGCCGACCAGACCCTTGTGCATCGGCAGCTTTGGCAGCAACTCCGCGGACAACCATTGAATCAGTTGCTCCGGGGCCTCCGGATTCGGCGAAAACCGGATGGTCAGCATGGCATCTGCGAGTCCCGCACCGAACGCCGATCGCACCGCGCCGAGGCTGCGCACCATGCCCTGGTGGTGCGGCATCATCTTCCTCGACCAGGGCGTCGGGTCGTTGAGACGCGCCAGATAGAGCTTCGAGGTCAGCGTGTCGAGCCCAGCAACCTCGTAGAGCATGAAATAGCCGCCGCGCGCATCCGCCGAGACCCAGCGCGAGCCGCGCAGGAATCCGGGAATGCCGAGCCGCTCGGGCATGTGCTCATGGGTATGCCAGTCGTCGAACTCGTCCCTGATCCCGGGAGCCACCTCGCACCAGATCGCCACTGCCGCGGCGCCCAGCATTAGACCAGGCTCCGGAAATGGGCTTCCATGCGCGCCGCGTCGGCGGCACGGCCGGTGAAGAGCTGGAACGCGCCGAGGGCCTGGCCGACGGTCATGTGGCCGCCGTCGATGACCGGACAGCCGGCGAGCTTCGCGCGGCGCAGCAGTTCGGTTTCGAGCGGCACGTAAACGATCTCCGAGACCCACAGGCCCGCGCGCAGCAGGCTCGCGGGGAACGGCATGCCGGGAATCTTCGCCATGCCGGTCGGCGTGGCATGGATCAGGCCGGATGCCTCCGCTAGCGCCCGCGCGAGGTCGGCCGTTCCGGAGCAGCGCGGACCATGGATCGAATTCATGCGTGCGGCAAGCTCGGCGCCCCGATCGGCTTCGCGGTCGACGATCACCAGCTCGCGCGTGCCGAGGCGCAAAGCCGCGTCGGCGCAGGCCGAGCCCGCCCCGCCTGCGCCGAGCAGCACCACGCGGGACACATTCGCATCCGGCAGCGCTCTGCGGAAGCCCCAGCCCCAGCCCGGACCGTCCGTGTTGTGTCCGGTCAGCTTGCCGTTGGCGATGACGACGGTGTTCACGGCGCCAATCGCCCGCGCCTGTTCCGACAGGCCGTCGAGCAACGGCATCACCGCCTGCTTGCATGGAAAAGTGATGTTGAGGCCGCGGAATCCTTTGCGCGCTGCGTCGCCCAGCAGTTCAGGCAGCGCCTCGGCGCCGACGCCGAGCACATCCAGGTCGATCAGCTCGTAGGCGAGTCGGAGGCCTTGCGCCGCGGCTTCGCGCTGGTGCAGCGCCGGCGAGCGCGAGCCCTGGATCCCCGCCCCGATCAGGCCGCAGAGCAGCATCAGGTTGCGCGCTTCACTCGGCCCGAATGCCCTTTTCGCGGATCAGCTTCGCCCACTTTTCGTGCTGCGCGGCGATCCAACGGGCCCCTTCGTCGGCGGACATTCCCGGCGCGGGCTCGATGCCGAGCGCGCGGATGCGTTCCTGTACCGCGGCTTCGGTGAGCGCGCGGCGCAACTTCGTTTCCACCGCGTTCGTGACCGCGTCCGGCGTCTTCGCGGGCAGCATCGCGAAATACCCCACCTCGATTTCGAAGCCCGGATAGCCCGATTCGCTCACCGTGGGGACGTCCGGCAGTTGGGCGCCGCGTTGCCTGCCCGATACCGCCAGCGCGACGAGTTTGCCGGAGCGGACGTGCGGCAAGGCCCCCGCGTAAACACCGAAGCCCGCCGGCACCTGCCCGGCGATGTGATCGGTCATCGCCGGCGCGCCGCCCTTGTAGGGAACATGCCGGAGTTTCAGCCCTCCCGCGACGCTGTCGAAGTACTCCATGCTGAGGTGGCCGGTCGCGCCGATGCCGCCGGACACGTACGGAATCTCCTGCTTCCTGGCGAGTTCGACGAACTCCCGCAGGGTCCGCGGGCCCAGCGCCGGATGCACCGTCAGCAGGGACGGCATGAAACCGAGCGCCAGCACGGGGCGCAGATCCCGGTGCGCGTCGAAGGCCGGGTCCTTCGGGTAGAGCGACGGATTGACCGTCATCGTCGAGGCATCCGCAAACAACCATAGCCTGCCTTCCGGCTTTCCGCCCGCCACTGCCTTGGCGCCGATGAGGCCGTTCGCGCCGGGGCGGTTCTCGACGACGATGGACTCCTTCGTCTGCTCGCCCACGGACTGGGTCATGATCCGCGCCAGGGCGTCCAGCGCACCGCCTGGCGGAAACGGCACTATCGCCTGGATTTGCGCTTTTACCGTACTGGAAAAAAGGAAAACGAGGACAGCAGCAAGTGTCGTAATGCGTTTGATCTTCATCGGATCACCCTTTGTAGCCCAGCAGGCGCGGCAGCCAGAGCACGATCTCCGGCACGTAGGTCATCAGCGCGAGCGCGGCGATCATCACGCCGAGAAAAGGCATCACCTCGCGCACCAGCTCGTTGAGCGGTATGTCCGCGATCTTGGACATCATGAACAGCAGCAGGCCGTACGGCGGCGTCACCAGGCCGATCATGACGTTGACCACCACTACCACGCCGAAATGCACCGGGTCGATGCCGAGCGCAGCCGCGGTCGGCAGCAGCACCGGCACGATCACCAGCAGGATCGTCGTGCCCTCGAGGAAGCAGCCGAGGATCAGCAGCAGGAGGTTGGCCGCGAGCAGGAACACCGCCGGCGAAAGCTCGTAGGCCGCCAGCGCCGCGCTCAGCGTTTTCGGGATGTTCTCGACCGTCACCACGTAATTGAAGACCAGCGCGCCGGCGATCAGCATGCCGATCGAGATGGTGACGCGTGCGCTGGTGGCGAGCGAGCGATAGACGTCGCGCCAGCCGATGCTGCGGTAAAGCAACGCCGAGACCAGCAACGCATATGCCGCCGCGGCCGCGGCCGCCTCGGTCGGCGTGGTCACGCCGCTGTAGAGGAGTCCCAGCAGGATCACCGGCATCATCAGCGCGGGCAGCGCTTCCCAGGTGATGCGCGGCAGTTCGCGCAGCGGCACGCGCTCCTCGACGGGGAAATTGCGGCGCCGCGCCGTGGCCGCGATCAGGCCCATCTGGAGCGCGCCGATGAGCAGCCCGGGCACCACGCCGCCCAGGAACAGGTAGCCCACCGACGTATCGGAAATCAGCGCGAAGATCACCAGCGGGATCGAGGGCGGGATGATCGGGCCGATCACCGACGACACCGCGGTCAGCGCGGCGGCGAAGCTCGCCGGGTACTTGCCGTCGCGGGTCATCAGCGACTGCATCAGCTTGCCGGAGCCCGCGGCGTCGGCGAGCGCGGAGCCGGACATGCTGGCGAAGACGATGCTTTGCACCACGTTGACCTGCGCCAGTCCGCCGCGGAAGCGGCCGACCAGCGCGTTGCAGAAGCGCAGCAGCCGGTCCATGATGCTGCCGCTGTTCATGAACTCCGCGGCGAGGATGAACAGCGGAATCGCCAACAGCAGGTAGCTTGTGTACATGCCGTTGAGCAGCTGCTCGGCGGCGGTGCCCAGGTCGATGCCCTTCATGTACAGGTACAGGATCGACGCCGCGATCATGGCGTGCCCGATCGGCAGCCCGAGCAGGCTGAGCGCCACGATGGCGAGCACGCAATAGGCAAAGGCGCTCAACGGCCGGAGCTCGCCTGGGCCGGGTCCGGACGCTCCGCGTCGCGTCCGCGCAGCAGCTGCAGGAGCAGCCAGGCGTAGCGCGCGATCACGGCGGCGAGGAAAAGAAGGTAGATCGAAAACAGCCAGTCCATGCGGATTTTCAGGTAGGAGGCCTTCTCGACCTTCATGAACGTCACGTAGGCGTAGCTCGCCTTGAACGAGATTCCATACAAGGCCACCAGCGCGGCCGAAAACAGAATGCCCATGCCGATGCGCGCGCGCCGGCCCGCCCTGCCATAGAGCAGGTCGAAGCGGATTTCCTCGCTGTGCTTCAGCACGAAAGCCGAGCCCCAGAGCACCAGCCACAGCCAGCAGACGACCGTCAGCTCGGAGGCCCAGCCGATCGGGAAGTTGAACAGGTAGCGGAACGCAATCTGCACCACGAACGCGGCGAACATCACCGCGAGCAGGCCCGCGGCGACGTTCTCCGCCCGGCGCCGCAGCCAGGCGCCCGCTTTCCCCGGCGAAATCACGCGGCCATGTGAAGTAGCGGAGAAGCCCGCCTTACTTCAGCGCGTTGATCTTCTCCAGCATCCCCTTGGGCCACTCTTTCGCCTCGTCGGAGGCGAGGTAGACCTTCTGCGCGTGCGCGCGGAAGGCGTTCTGGTCCGGGGCGTAAACCTGCAGGCCCTGTTTGCGGAAACCGTCCGCCAGCTCCGCCTCGCGCTTCTGGTGCTCGGCCGCGCTCCAGGCCATCGCCTTGTCGGCGGCCGCCTGGAAGACTTTCTGCTTCGCCGCGCCCATCCCGCTCCAGGCCTTCAGGTTCACCGTCAGCAGGTCGTAGCCGACCAGGTGCGAGGTGAGCACGATCTGCGACATCACCTCGTAGAACTTCATGTTCTGCACGTTGGGCAGCGGGTTGTCCTGGCCGTCGATCGCGCCGGTCTGCAGGCCGGTGTAGGTCTCGGCGTAGGCCATGGGCGTCGGGTTGGCGCCCAGCGAGCGGCCGAGCAGCTGCCAGGCGTCGCCCGGCGGCATGCGCAGCTTGATGCCGGCCAGATCGGCCGGCGTGTTGATCTTCTTGGTCGGCTTGAGGCCGACCTGCCGCGTGCCGAAGAACGTGGGCCCGAGGATCTTCACCTTGATCTGCTCCTCGGCCTGCTTTTTGAACTGCGCGCCGAGTTCTCCCGCCCAGAAGGCGTTCAGGTGATTGGCGTCGCGGAACAAGTAGGCCGAGGTCAGGATCGACCAGGCGGGAATCTGCTTGGAAATGTCCTGCGGCGCGATGTTGCCCAGCTCCAGGTTGTCGCGCTGCAAGGCGACCAGCTCGGTGCCCTGCTTGAACAGCGAGCCGGCGTAGAACGGCTCGACCTCGAAATCCCCCGCCACGTCCTTGGCGAACATGCGGACCATGTCGGCGCGGATGTCCTTGTCCGAGAACACCGCGGCGAAGCGGAGTTTCGGCTTGGCCTGCGCGTACACCGGCAGCATCCGCGCCGCCGCCAGCGCGGCGCCTGCCTTCAACACGGAACGACGGCTTCTCTTGAAGTCCATTTCAACCTCCTCCTGTCAGGAATTGAGCTTGTTGCCGAGATACGCAAGGACCATGTCGGCGACCATGGTCCGCCGGTGCGCGACGTCCCCCTTGCGCCCCATGTCGCGCTGGAAGATGGCGGAGAAGGTGTGCTGGTTGGTCATGTTGAACATGCCGAGGGCGGCGACCGCCATGTGCACTTCGACCGGATCGATGTTCCTGCGGAAACCGCCTTCGTGCTGCCCGCGCGCGATGACCCGCGCCAGGAGGTCGATCACCGGGCGGTTGAGCGTGCGCATGGTGCGCGACTTCTTGAGATGGCGGCCGCGCGCCTGGTTCTCGGCCACCACCAGGCGCACGAAGCCCTCGTGCTCCAGGTAGTAGTTGAAGGTGAACTCGACGTAGCGGCGCACCGCGTCGACGGGGGCGAGGTGGTCCAGATCGAGCTGGCTCTCCGCCAGACGGATCTCCGCGTAGACGAACTCGAGCACCGCCAGGTAGACCTTCTCCTTGCTGCCGAAGTAGTAGTTGATCAGGGCGCGCGTGGTGTGGGTGCGCGCCGCGATGGCGCCCATGCTGGCGCCCTTGAAGCCGCGCGCGGCGAACTCGTCCAGCGCCGCGAGCAGGATCTGCGCGCGGTTGACCTCCGGCGCCTTGGGCTTGCGCATCGCCGCGGTGCGCCCGGCGACCGCGGCGGACGCCCCCCGGGTGATCAACGACATGGAATTAACGACATTGCAAGTTAATTTAACAGGATCGATAATTCGAGGCAACCGCCATGAGCAGCCCTGAGCGCCTGCCGGAACCGTCCAACCCGCTCGGCCTGGACGGCATCGAGTTCATCGAGTACGCCACCTCGCAACCGCGGGCGTTCGGCGCCCTGCTGGAGCAGCTCGGCTTCTGCGCCGTCGCGCGCCACCGCTCCCGGGAAGTGGTGCTGTACCGGCAAGGCAGCATGAACCTGATCGTCAACTCCCATGCCGACGCCCTGCCGCGCCAGTCGTCGCCCGAGGCGGCGCCGGCCATCGCGGCAGTGGCTTTTCGCGTGCGCGACGCGGGCTTTGCGTTCAAGCATTCGACCGACCGCGGCGCCTGGGAAATGCCCACGCGCGCGGCCGCCATGGAGTTGAACATCCCCGGCATCCACGGCGTCGGCGACAGTCTCCTCTACTTCGTCGACCGCTACCGGGACTTCTCCATCTACGAGGTCGATTTCCTGCCCATTCCGGGCGCCGACCCGCGCCCGCCGGCCGTGGCCGGCCTGCACTATTTCGGCGTCGTGCAAAGCATCTTGCCGGACCGCAGCAGCGATTGGATCGACTTCTACCGCAGCCTGTTCGGCTTCTCGGTGCTGCCGCACGGCAAGTACTTCGGGGTCCTGCCGAAGGGGACCCTGCTCGAGAGCCCCTGCCACAAGTTCTACCTGCAGCTCATCGAGCCGCCGCCGGGCGCCGAGGAAGCGCACTGGGACGAAGGCTTCGTGCGCCTCGGGCTGGGCGCGCCCGATGTTCCCGCCGCGACGCGCGCCTTGACGAAACGCGGCCTGGTGTTCATCGATCATGGTGCAGTACAGCCCAGCGACAAGGGCGCGCTCACGCAGGTCTACATGGGCGAAGTCACCTTCGAGCTGGTGGTGAGCCGCGGCATGCCATGAACCTCGAGCATTTCGGGATGGACACCATCACCATGGCGGGTCCGCTGGAAGCCAAGCTGGCGGCGATGCGCCGCGGCGGGTTCGACCAGGTGATGCTGATGGCACCGGATATCGCCGGCCACCCGTCCGGCGAGCAGGCGGCCGTCCAGGCCGTGCGCGAGAGCGGCCTGCGCGTGACCGGCTTTCAGGTGCTGCGCGACTTCGAAGGCCTGTCGGGGCACCTGCACGCTTACAAGGTCGACATTGCGAAAGCGATGCTCGAGATGTGCCATGCGCTCGGCTCGAAGGTGCTGCTCGTCTGCTCTTCGACTTCCGCGCATGCCTCGGGCGACCCGGAGCTGCTGAAGCGGGATCTGCAGAAGCTGGCGATGCTCGCGCTGCCGCGCGGCATCCGCATCGCCTACGAGGCCCTTTCCTGGGGCCGCTTCGTCAACGAGTATCCGCTGTCCTGGGAGATCGTCGCAGCCGCCGACCGGTCGAACCTGGGCCTCACGCTCGACTCCTTCCATATCCTTGCGAACCGGACCAGCTTCGATGCGCTGGCGGACATCGACCCGCGCAAGATCTTCCTCGTGCAGCTGTCGGATTTCATGTGGCACGAGCTGCGCTCGCCCGAGGACCGCATCGATACGGCGAGGCACTACCGCGTTTTCCCGAGCGAAGGCGTGCACAGCGAGCAGCTGGCCCGGTTCGTGCAAACACTGGACCAGATGGGCTACCGCGGCGATTACAGCTTCGAGGTCTTCAACGACGACTTCAAGCAGCTGCCGCTGCCCGTGGTGGCGGAACGCGCCCGGCGTTCGGCGACCTGGATCGCCGGCCACGTCTCGCGGCGCAGCCTGCCGGTGAGGCGCTTGCGGGTCTGATCGGATAGAGCCATGCCGCCACTGCCTAGATGAGCTTGCCCAGCACGAAACCGATGGCGACACCGATGATCACGGCGACCGTCAGGCCCTTGGTGGTCAGCACTTCCTTGGAATAGCCTCGCCTGATCGCCACGAAGGACACGATCGAGCCGACGGCGTTGAGCAGCAGCACGAAGCCCGTGGTCAGCAGGCTCACGATCAGCGGTCCGATCACCGGCACCAGCGCGATCAGGCCGAGCAGCCAGGCGAAGGCGTTGGTCACCAGGCCCACCACCACCACGCTGCCGGTGATGACCGCGG
>Ga0247727_10005504_pt1 | contig 25640 bp, 23 predicted proteins | sample WisWelCaveWW1625_FD_202498 | JGI IMG/M metagenome (GOLD analysis project Ga0247727, IMG submission 202498) | Biofilm microbial communities from Wishing Well Cave, Virginia, United States - WW16-25 | ecosystem: Environmental > Aquatic > Deep subsurface > Groundwater > Cave microbial mat | place...
CCGTCGTCCGACTCCTCGACGACCCGTTCAGCGGCGTGGCCGCGGTCGTGCAGCGGAGCCGAGCGCAGGGGGTCGTGGTCGGTCGCGGCGGGGCGCCGCTCGAGATGCTGTACGTGCCTCGGTTCTCAGACGTTCTCCACGGAGATCGTGTCGTGACCTCGGGGCTCGACGGTGTGTTCCCGCGAGGCTTCGGCATCGGACGCGTGAGCGCGGTCCATGAAGTTCCGGACGGGAGCCAGCGCATCCAGGTCGAGCCCGAGATCGACCTGCGCTCGGTCGAGGAAGTGCTCGTGTTGCTCGAGCCGCCGGGAGGCGGCCTACTCGCGCCCGCGGGCGTCGACGGGCCGGCGTGAAGCCGGTCTACCTCATCCTGGCGCTCGGCCTCGCCATCGCGGGACAGGCCGGTCTCGGCGCGCTGTGGCCCGAGGCGCCCCGGTACGTGGATCTGCTGTTCGTCCCGACCGTCTGGTACGCGCTGGCCGCGTCCCAGCGAGCCGGCATGCTCGTCGGCTGCGCCGCCGGGCTCCTCCAGGGCGCTTGGTTCCAGACCGACGTGTTCGGGCTCCACGGATTCAACAAGACGGCATTGGGCTGGGCCCTCGGGGGACTCGGCGAGCGATTCGACGTTCGGCGGCAGCCCGCCCGAGCCACGTTCGGGGCGCTCGCCGTGGCGGCCGACGGGCTGATGAGCTTTGGCCTGCGGCGAATGCTCGATCCGGCCGAGCCGGTTTTCGCCTTCGCGCCGATCGCGGTGAAAGCGCTCGTGACCGGATTGCTCGTGGCCGCGGCATTCGGCGTCACCCGTCGTCTGCACGAGCGACGGCCCGGTTGGGTGAGTTAAAGCGATGGACTATCGCGAACGCTGGGAGCTCAAGGACTACCTGTTCGGGCAGGTCATCGAACGGCGGATCCTGCTCGTGCAGGTCGCGCTCACGGTGCTCGTGCTGGCGTTCGTCCTGGACTTCTGGAATCTCCAGGGCGTGCACGGCGACGAGTACCGGGTCCTCGCCGAGAACAACCGGCTCCGGCGGATCCCTCTCCCCGCGACGCGCGGCGAGATCTTCGACCGCGAGCGTCGTGTCATTGCCTCGACGCGACCCTCGCTCGATCTCCTGCTGCACCGCGTAGCCGGCCCGAGCCTCGAGCGCCAGATCGAGTCCCTGGCGCCGATCCTCGGGGAGTCCGTCGAGACGCTGCGCCGGAAGCTCGACGATCTACGGGCAACCCCGTCGTTCGACCCGCTGTCGGTCAAGGAGGACGTGACCCTGGCCGAGCTCGCGCGGATCGAGGCGCGGCGCGAGCGGTTCCCGTCGATCGAGGTTCGGCAGACGGCGCGACGCCACTATCCCGAGGGTGCGCTCACCGCGCACGCCATCGGATACGTCGGCGAGGTCAACGAGGCGCGGCTGCAGACCGCCGAGGCGCCGGAGACGCTCTTCCGCGGCGACATCGTCGGCAAGTCCGGCATCGAGCGCGCGTACGACAATCCGCTGCGCGGCGTACGGGGCTGGATGGTCGCGTCCGTCGACAGCCTCGGGCGGCAGATCGGGGAGTCGCAAGTGCTCGCCGAGCCGGGACACGGCGCGCCGATCGAGATCACCCTGGACATCCGGCTGCAACGAGCGCTGGTCCGCGCGTTCGGCGACGAGGCGGGTGCCGGCGTGTTCCTCGACCCGCGCACCGGAGAGGTCCTGGCGCTCTCGTCCACTCCCGCGTTCGACCCGAACCGCTTCGCCGATGGCTTGACGCGCGAGGCCTGGCAGTCGTTGAACACCGATCCGGGCCGTCCGCTCCACGATCGAGCGATCGCCAGCTTCTACGCGCCCGGCTCGACGTTCAAGGTCGTGATGGCGATCGCCGGCCTCGAGTCCGGGACGATCCACCCGTCCGATGCGCTGTACTGCGCGGGCTCGACGGTGATCTACGGTCATCGCCGGCTGTGCTGGAAGAAGGGGGGACACGGTCGAGTCGACCTCGAGCGCGCTCTCGCGCAATCGTGCAACGTCTACTTCTATCACCTCGGGCAGCGCATGGGCATCGAGCCGATTCAGCGCTACGGCTCGATCCTCGGACTCGGAGCGCCGACCGGCATCGACATTCCGGGGGAGGAAGGGGCGATCCTGCCGTCTGCCGAATGGAAGCAACGCGCGCAAGGTCAGCCGTGGTATCCGGGAGACACGATCTCGGTCGCGATCGGTCAGGGGTTGCTCGCGGTCACGCCGATCCAGATGGCGACGATGATCGCGGGTGTGGCCACGGGTCGCCTTCCGCGGCCCCGCCTGGCGCACGGAAGCCCGGACGTGGGCCGGGAGATCGCGGTGTCGGCCTCGACGCTCGAGATCGTCCGGCGCGGACTCGAACGGGTGGTCGAGTCCGGGACGGGGCGCTCGGTGACCCGGGGCGGGTTCACCGTCGCGGGCAAGACCGGAACGGCGCAAGTGTTCAAGCGCTCGGCGGGGATCGATGCCGACGAGCTGCCGAAGGCCGAGCGCGACCACGCCTGGTTCGTGGGGTATGCGCCGGTCGACGCCCCGCGCATCGCGTTCGCGGTGGTCGTCGAGCACGGGGGGCACGGCGGCACATCGGCCACCCCGATCGTGCGCCAGGTGCTCGAGGTGTTCTTCGGCGACGCCGGCTCGGGAGACGCGCCCGGCGCGCCGGGGCTCCAGGCCAGCCGCCGCGCGACTGCGGAGGGAAGCGGTGACCGGACGGCGGCTACTCCATAGTCTCGACACGCCGACTATGCTCACCGCCCTTGCGCTGTGCGGGGTCGGCCTGTTGTCGATCGCGTCGGCCACGGCGGAGCAGGCCGGCCGATCCGGGTTGTGGAAGATGCAGCTCGTGTGGCTCGGGGTCGGGATCGTCGCCGCGACGGTCGTCGTCGTCGTCGACTACCGGCTGTGGGCGGCTCTCGCGCTCGTGCTCCACGGCGTGGCTCTCGGCCTGCTCGGGCTCGTTCTGGCGTTCGGGCGGGAGGTCGGCGGCAACCGCTCGTGGCTCGAGTTCGGTCCGTTGCGCGCCCAGCCGTCGGAGTTCGCGAAGTGGACGACCTGTCTCGTGCTCGCCGTCTACCTGGCGCGACGCGTGCGCTCGAGCATGGGACTGCGGCAGCTCGGGGAGATGAGCCTGCTCGTGGCGGCTCCGGTCGGGCTGATCGCGCTCCAGCCCGACATCGGGACGGCGTTGATCTTCGTGCCGATCTTCGCGACGGCGCTGATGATCGGCGGTGTGCGCTGGAAAGTCCTCGTGGCGTTCGTGATCCTGGCGCTGCTCTTCGCTCCGGTGGGCTGGACGCAGCTCAAGGCCTATCAGCAGGCGCGTATCCTCACGATGTTCGATCCCGAGCGGGATCCGAGCGGCGTGGGCTACCAGCTCCGCCAGTCCAAGATCGCGATCGGCTCGGGCGGGCTCGTGGGCAAGGGTTTGTTCGACGGGACGCAGGGCCAGCTGAACTTCCTGCCCGCGCAGCACACCGACTTCGTCCTGGCGACGTTCACCGAGGAGCTGGGGTTCCTCGGGGCGTGCGGCGTCCTCGGGCTGTTCTACTGTCTACTGTGGCGCGGGATCCTGGCCGCGCGCTCTGCGCAGGATCGGCTAGGGACCTACCTGTGCATGCTCGTGGTCGCCTGGCTGATCGGTCAGATGGCGATCAACGTCGGGATGATCCTCGGTCGCCTGCCCACGATCGGAGTCCCGCTGCCGTTCCTGTCCTACGGCGGATCGGCGCTCGTCACGGCCCTCTGTGGCGTGGCACTCGTCGTCAACGTCCGGACTCGCCGGTTCGTGAACTGAACGCTGGGCCCGGGCCGGATCCCTGCTACGATCGTCGGGCCGAGTCCCCGGTCAGCCACAGCCCAAAGGAGCGCCGGGGGGTCCGGGCCCACGGGTCCGAGCGTTCGGCAGGAGGGGCCCATGCGCGAGACGGAACTCCGAGGACGCCCCGACGCCGCACTCGAAGAACTCCTCGGTTCGGTCGAGCGACCGTCGCGGTATATCGGCGGCGAGTGGAACGAGATCGTCAAGGATCCGCGCCAGGTCGATCTGACCTTCGCTCTCGCGTTTCCCGACGTGTACGAGATCGGGATGTCGCACCTCGGGTACCGCATCCTGTATTCGCTGCTCAACGACCGCCCGGATACGGCGGCCGAGCGCGTGTTCTGTCCGTGGCCGGACCTGGGCGACGCGATGCGCCAGAGGGGTCTGCGGCTCGGGAGTCTCGAGACCGGCCGGCCGCTCGCCGAGTTCGACGTCGTCGGCTTCTCGCTCCAGTACGAGATGACGTTCACGAACGTGCTCGAGATGCTCGACCTCGGCGGGATCCCGCTGCGCTCGTCCGAGCGCGGGGCGACCGATCCCTTGGTCGTGGTCGGCGGACCGGTCGTGTTCAACGTCGAGCCGCTGGCCGACTTCGTGGATCTCGTGTTCGTCGGCGACGGCGAGGAGATGATCCCGGAGTTCCTCGACCGGCTGAAGGAGTTGCGCCGGGCCGGCGCCGACCGGGCGACGATCCTCCGCGAGACGGCTCGGATCGAGGGGATCTACGCGCCGGCGCTGTACGCCGCGCGACCGCATCCGTCCCACGGCCTGTGGATCCCCGAGCCGATCGGCGACGCGCCGTACCCGGTTCTGCGTCGGATCCTGATGGACCTCGACCGGTTCCCGTTTCCCGACCGGATCATCGTGCCCCACGGGGAGATCGTGCACGATCGGATCTCGATCGAGGTGATGCGGGGCTGCCCGGTCGGCTGCCGGTTCTGCCAGGCCGGCTACGTGTACCGACCGACGCGCGAGCGCGATCCGAACCAGGTGCGCGACACCGTCCTGCGCTCGGTCCGGGCGACGGGGTACGACGAGTTCTCGCTGTCGTCGTTGAACACCGGCGAGTACGGCGCGATCCACCCGGTGATGTACGACCTGATGGACCGGCTCGAAGATCGCAAGGTGTCGATCTCGCTGTCCTCGATGCACGCGTCGACGATCACGCCCGAGCTGGCCGAGCAGGTGCGGCGTGTGCGGAAGTCCGGGTTCACGATCGCGCCCGAGGCCGGCTCGCAGCGCATGCGCGACGTGATCAACAAGAACCTGACCGAGGACCAGATCCTGACCGCTTGTCGTCTGGCCTTCGAGGCGGGCTGGGACCACATCAAGCTGTACTTCATGATCGGTCTCCCCACCGAGACCGATGCGGATGTCGACGCGATGGTCGATCTGGCGCACGCGATCGCCGCGATCGGCCGCCGCACTCGCGGCCGGACGCGGGGTCCCGTCGTCACGATGTCGGCGTCGTCGTTCATCCCCAAGCCGGAAACCCCGTTCCAGTGGCTCGGGATGGACCGACTCGCCAATCTGCGGCGCAAGCACGAGCGGATCGCATCCCGCGTCTCGAGGGCGGTGCGGTTCAAGCACCACGACGGCACCACGAGCTTCCTCGAAGGCGTGTTCTCGCGCGGGGACCGGGCGCTCGGCCCGGCGCTCGAGGCGGCGTGGCGCGGCGGCGCGCGATTCGACGGGTGGGGCGAGATGTTCCGGGCCGACGTGTGGGACCGTGCGTTCGCCGAGACCGGCATCGACCCGGAGCGGTACGCGTACCGGGATCTCGATCCGACCGCTCCGCTGCCGTGGCACGTCGTGCACTCGCGCGTCAACCGCAAATGGCTCGCGATCGAGCTGCGCCGGGCTCTCGATGCGGCGACGCTCAGCGTGTGCGGACCGACCGATTGCCACGGCTGCGCCCCGTTCGCCCGCGACTGCGTGAAGGGTGTCGTGGCCGAGACCACCGGGCGCCCGCTCTCGAGCGACCTGCCCGTGCTGTCGACGCCCACGGCCCCGGGACCGGAAACCCCGGTCCGGCTGCGGTCGGCGGCCCGTCCGTCCGCGGCACCCCCGCTTGCGGACGGCGCGCCGGTGACCCGGTCGAGGTACCGCTATCGCGCGCGATTCACGAAACCCGGACGGATGCGTTTTCTCGGGCACCTCGATCTGACGCGAGTCGTGCTGCGTGCGCTGCGACGCTCCGATCTCGACCTCGTCTACTCGAACGGCTTCAATCCGAAGCCCCGGGTGAGTTTCGGCCCGGCGCTCGCGGTCGGGATCGAGTCGGAGGCCGAGTACGTGGATTTCGAAGGGTACGATCTGCTCGACCTCGAAGTTGCCCGGGAGCGGATCGAAGCCGCGCTGCCGGCGGGCATGCGCTGCCTCGGCCTGCGCTCGATCGCGTCCGGGGTCGAGTCGATCGCCGAATCGGTTCGAGCCGCGCGGTTCCGGGCTCGGGTCGGGACGGCGGTCGATGCGCCGCGGGCGGTCGATGCGTTGCGCGCGCGGGGTCCGGTCGAGGTGCGCCGAGCTACCAAGGACGGGGGAACGCGCACGTTCGATCTCGCGGCCGAGCTGCTCGATCTGCGGGCGCTGGGGGACGACACGGTCGAAATGACGCTCGTGCTGCGGCCGAGCGGAGCGTCGATCCGTCCCGATGAAGTGCTGCGCGTGCTGGTCGGCGGGGAGCCGGCTCGAACGCCGATCGTGCGGGAGGAGCTGCTCGTCGGGTGGGGAGGCCGCCTCGTCGGCCCGCTACTCGCGGCGGCCGCGTCGGATGCCGTCGAGGCCCGCCGCGCTCTTGCTTAGTCGCGCGCGCGGCCGGCTGTGGGTCGCGCTGCGCGAGGGGGACCGGCTGGTCTCTCTGACCGTCGAGGACCCGGCCGCTGGACCCCTCCCGGGGCGAATCGCGCGCGGTCGGATCACCCGGGTGATGGCCGGGATGCAGGCTGCCTTCGTCGAACTCGGGGACGACGCGACCGGGCTCTTGCCGGCGTCCGCGCTGGTCGATCCGCGTGCGCCGCGTCGCGGTCCGATCGACGAGCTCCTCCAGCCCGGGCGCGAGCTCCTCGTACAGGTGCGGCGTGCGGCGCGGGACGGGAAGGTGGCCGAGCTGACGGCTCGTATCGAGCTTGTCGGGCGCTATCTGATCTTCCACCCGACCGGGACCCGCCGCGCGATCTCACGACGGGTGCGCGATCCCGAGGTGCGGGATCGGCTGGCCGCGGCTCTGGCCCGCATCGACCGGCCCGATGGCGGCTGGATCGCGCGATCGGCCGCCGCGAGCGCGCCCGCCGAGGCGGTGCTGGACGAGGCCGAGAGGCTGCGCTCGCGCTGGCGGAAGATCGCCGAGCGAGCGGATGCGCCGGGGGCGCCGCGGGTGCTGTGGCACGAGCCCGACCTCGTCGCTTGCGCGGTGCGAGACGCTCCGTGTGCCGACGAGGTCGTCGAGATCGTCGTCGACGATGTCGACCTTCGGTCCGCAGTGCTCGAGAGGCTGCCCGATACGGCACCCGACCTGGTCGGGCGCGTTCGACTGGTTCAGCCCGCGGGTCGGCTGTACGACGAGGAAATCTCCTCGGCGGTGGCGGAGATCCTGGAGGAGCGGGTCCCGCTCCCTTCGGGTGGCTCGATCACGATCGAGCAAACCGCGGCCGTCGTCAGCATCGACGTCGACAGTGGAAGCGAAGGCGGGCGAGCCGCCCCGGATGCGCTCGAGCGGGCGAACCGGGACGCGGCGCGGGAGATTCCGCGACAGCTGAGGCTGCGGAATCTCGGTGGAATCGTCGTCGTGGATTGGATTCCGCTGCCGGATGGGGAGGCGATGGCCCGCGTGCTCGAGGTGTTCTCGGCGGAGATCGCCCGCGACCCGGCCCGCACGCGCGTCGCGGGTCCAAGCGGCGTCGGCCTGTTCGAGTTCACACGAGAACGGGTCGGCCGCGCTGCGGCCGCGGTGCTCGAGACGGACTGCCCGGCCTGCTCAGGTCGCGGCCGATCCAGGCAGAGGCTTGCCTGACTCCGCCCTGCGGGGTCAGGAGGGTCCGGGGCGCGCACCGAGGCGGGCGGCACGCCTCGCGAGCGCCTCGCGGGCGCGGCGACGCTCGGCTCCCGATCGGACCCGCAGACGTGGCGCCGGCCGGGGCCGGCCCGCGCCGTCGACGACGACGAGGGTGACGAGCGCGGTCGTCGTCAGCCGTCGCTCACCCGTCAACGGGTCTTCGGAGCGCACCGCTACCTCCACCTCCATCGACGACCCGAACACGGCGTTGAGACGCCCCTCGAGCGTCAGGAGGTCGCCGACGCGGACCTGGCTCAAGAAGGAAACCGAGTCGAGGGCCGCAGTGAGAACGGCCGAGCGGGCGTGTCGGATCGCGACCGCCGCGGCGCACTTGTCGACGAGAGCGAGCACGCGCCCTCCGAACACCGACCCGTGGGCGTTCGAGTCCTCCGGCAGGACGATCTCGGTCATGTGGACGACGGACTCGCGTACGAGCCGGCCGCGGTCGGGCTTCGACACGATGCGCCTCCCGGGAAAGGAAACCGAGCGAGACAGGATAGCCCGGTAGTCGCGGGCGTGCGGGCTGGCCGTGGTGGTTGCCGCCCGCGAGAGCCAGCCCGTATAATCCGGCCGAGCCGGCGGAGACCGGGACCTCGAAGCGACGGATGGTGGCCATGCGATTGCGCACACTCGGAACCTGCCTGTTGTTCGCCGTGGCGGCCACGGGGCTCGTGCTCGCCGCACCGGCCACGTCGGACGTGAGAGGGACGGCGGTCGACAAGAACGGCCAGCCGATCGAGGACGTCGTCCTGCGTTTCCAGCCGGTCGCCGGAGAGACGTCCTACGAGGGCAAGACCAACAAGAAGGGCAAGTTCTGGGTCGCCGGGATGTTCAACCCGACCCCGGACGACCAATGGAAGGTCGAGGTCGTGGCGCCGGGTTGGCTGCCCGTGTCCCTGAGCGTCGAGGTTCGGAACGTGAACCGGGGCCTCGCCGGCGAGCCGTACACGATGACGATCAAGCCCGGCGCCGCAGTTCCCAGGGTGACGATCCGACCGCTCGGGACGACGACGATCGACCTCACGTTCGCTCCGGAGGCGGAAGTTCTCGCGGAGCAGAAGGCCGCAGCCGAAGCAGCGGCTGCAGCCGCCGCGGCCGCGGCCGGAATCACCGTGCCGACGCCGCAACAGGATCCCTGGAACGAGGCGCTGTCCATGGCTGCGGCGGGTGACACGGCGGGGTCCATCCCTTTGTTCCAGAAGGCCGTCGAGGACAAGCCCGACGACGCGGAACGGCATCGGACGCTGGCGAAGGTGCTGTACCAGAACGGGGAGGTCGAGCGGGCGGTGCCCGAAGCGGTCCGCGCCGTCGAGCTCGAGCCCGAGCGCCTCGAGAACCGTCTGCTCCTCGTGAGCTGCTATCTGGCGCAGAGCGACCGTGCGGCCGCCAAGCAAGCGCTCGAGACGGCGAGCGTGCAGTTTCCGACCCAGACGCGGCTGCTGCACCAGTCGGCCTCGCTGGCGGCCGAGGACGGCGACACGGCCGCGGCGATCGTCGCGTACCAATCGATCACCGCGATCGACCCGCAGGACGCGGAGGCCTGGGTGTCCTTGGCTGACTTGTACGCGAGGTCGGGACAGAGCGCCCAGTCGGAGGCCGCGTTCGAAAAGGTCGTGACGCTCGATCCGGCCCGGGCGCCTCAGGTGTTCTACAACATCGGTGCCCTGGCCCTGAACAAGCCGGATCGCACGAACGCTGACGTCCAGAAGGCGATCTCGGCATTCCAGCGGGTCATCGAGCTCAAGCCGGACCATGTCCAAGCCCACAAGCAGCTCGGGTTCGCGCTTCTCGGTACGGGCGATCGCGCGGGGGCGAAGGTCGAGCTCGAACAGTACCTGCGCTTGACGCCGAACGCTCCGGATGCCGCGCAGATCCAGACTCTCCTGCGGACGCTGAAGTAAGCTCCCGATCGTGTCGAAACCCGGCTGGAGCGTCGAGCGCCGACCGGGCGCGTGGGTCGTGTGTGCACGCCTCATCACCGACGTGCGGGGTGTGGGCCACGCGTTCTCGACCCGACGGGACGGGACGACGGGCGCGGATTTCGACGTCGGACCGGCGGACGACGCGAGCGAGCTGCACCGACATCGGCGTCGCGCGCTGTGTCGCGCAGCGGGCCTCGGGGATCGAGAGCCGGCCGTCCTCGAGCAGGAGCATGGCGCACGGGTCGTCGCGGCGCAGAACGCGCCGGCGCGCGGCGATGCGCTCGTCGCGACGGCCGCCGACGAGCCGCGTCCGGTCGTGTCCGTCCGCAGCGCGGACTGTGCGCCGCTGGTCGTGATCGCGGCCGACGGCTCGGCCGTTGCGGCGATCCATGCCGGCTGGCGCGGAACCGCGGCCGGCGTGGTGCAAAGCACGCTCGCCGCTCTCGAGCGGGGAGGGGTCGGCCCGCCCCGCGTGGTGGCGGCGATCGGGCCGACGATCGGTCCGTGCTGCTACGAGGTCGGTCCCGAGGTGGCGCAGGCCGTGGCCGAACGCACGGCGGTGCCCACGGATCGCCTGCTGTCCCGAACCCGAGCCGGCGGGATCTCCCTCGACCTGCCCGGCGCGCTCGCCCTCCAGCTCGTCGCGGCGGGGGTCCCGATGGCGTGCGTCACCGTCGCGCCATGGTGCACGGCTTGCCACCCGGATCTCTTCTTTTCCCACCGCCGCGACGGCTCGAAGACCGGGCGGATGATGGCCGTTGTCGGATGGACGGCCGGGGTTCCTTGACGGCTCGGCCGGGCTGCGTCAGAATCCCGGTCTTTTCCGCGGGGACGACCGTCAGGGACTTTCGGGTCGCCGGTCGTCTGTCCGCTCCGAGGCGAGTGCGGCTTCATGACCGGAACATCGTGGATCTTGCTCGGGACCGCCCAGCGCCCTCCCGCCGAGGGCGGGGGATCGTTCCTCACGACGCTCGTGATGATGCTGCTGATCTTCGGCGTGTTCTACTTCCTGCTCATCGCACCGGCGCGGAAGAAGCAGAAGCAGCATGGAGAAATGCTGCAGAGTCTGAAGAACGGGGACCGGGTCGTCACGACGGGCGGGATCTACGGAACCGTGGTGGGCGTCGCGGATCACGTGGTTCAGCTCCGAATCGCCGACCAGGTCAAGATCGACGTCGCCAAGAACGCGATCGCCGATCGCCCGTCGTCGGACGACTAGCCCGGGCGACTCATGAACCCACGGCGGCAACGACGAATCTCCGGCAAGGTCGGGTGTAATCGTCCGGGCTGAGTCGGACGAGACGGACGAAGGACGGGTGGATGTCGAACAAACCGCTGGTCTGGAAGCTGGCGCTGATCGCCGGGGTGACGCTCGTGGCCGCGGCGTTCACGTTTCCGCCGCAGGACCGGATCAATCTCGGTCTCGACCTGCGCGGCGGCTCGCACATCCTCATGCAGGTGGACCTCGAGTCCGCCGTGCGCTACGAGACCGACCGGGTCCAGACGACTCTGGGTCAGGTCCTGAAAGCCGACGGGATCCCGCATGCCGCGATCGTGGCCACCGAGCCGGGCACGGTCGAGGTTCGAGGCACCGATCCGAGCCGGCGCGCCGACCTGCGTGAACGCCTCGATCGCGTGGTGCGCAGCTGGGACGCGGACGAGATCGGAGGCGGGAACTGGCGGGCCACGATGCCGACCGACTACCGGCGCGCGGTCGAGATCGAAGCGGTCGACCGAACCCTGGCCACGATTCGGCGGCGCATCGACAGCTTGGGGGTCTCGGAGCCGGTTACGAGTAAGGCCGGCATCGACGGCTCGCGCATCCTGATCCAGCTTCCCGGCGTCGAGGACCCGGGGCGGATCAAGGACATCCTCCAGGACCCCGCGATCCTCGAGTGGAAGGCGCTGACCTATCCGCCGAGCTACGGCGGAGATCCCGGGACCTGGTTTCCCCCGGCGTCGCGGGAGGAGATCGTGGCGCAGTTCGGCGGAGCGCTGCCCGACGACACCGAGATCTACCCTGGCGACGTGCGGCTCGCCGACGGCACCTCGGGCGTCGTTTTTTGGCCTCTGAAGCGCGTCTCGACGGTCGCCGGGTCGGACCTGCGCAACGCGTTCCGAACCTCGGACGAGTGGGGCGACGCGGCGGTCAGCTTCGAGCTGACGCAGGACGCGGGCCGACGATTCGAGGCCGCGACCCGGGAGAATCTCGGCCGGCGGATGGCGATCCTGCTCGGCGGGCCAACCGACAAGCGCGTGATCACCGCGCCCGTCATCGAGGGCGTGATCCGCGACCAGGGGATCATCCGCGGCGGCTTCGACGTAACCGAGGCCGAGGATCTCGCGCTCAAGCTGCGGTCGGGGTCGATCCCGACCGACGTGCACATCATCGAGGAGCGAACGGTCGGACCGTCACTCGGCCGGGATTCGATTCGCGCCGGCCTGACGTCGGGACTGGCCGGGTTCCTCGGCGTGATGCTGTTCATGCTCGTGTACTACCGACGCGCCGGAATCAACGCGGTCGTGGCGCTCTTGCTCAACATCGTGCTCGTGTTCGGCGCACTCGGTGCGCTGCCGTTCCTGTTCGGGGCGAGCGGGGTCCGGGCGACCCTGACCCTTCCGGGAATCGCGGGGCTGATCCTCGTCATCGGCATGGCGGTGGACAGCAACGTCCTGGTGTTCGAGCGCATCCGCGAAGAGCTGAGCTTGGGCAAGACCGTACGCTCGGCCGTGGAGCAGGGGTTCGCCAAGGCGTTCGCGACGATCTTCGACACGCACGTCACGACCACCGTGGCCGCGCTGTTCCTCGGATTCTACGGCACGGGCCCGGTCCGCGGCTTCGCCGTGACGCTGATCATCGGGCTGATCGCCTCGATGTTCACGGCGGTGTTCGTGTCGCGCCAGTTGTTCGAGGTCGTGTTGCATCGACATCCGACGGCCGAGACGCTGAGCATCTGACGAGGGAACCGTGCGGCTGTTTTCGAACACCCACATCGATTTCATGCGCCTCGCTCGGGCGTGCATCGCGGCGTCCGCGATCGCGGTCCTGGCGTCCGTGGCCGTCGTGGTCGTGCGCGGATTGAACATGGGGATCGAGTTCACGGGTGGGACCGAGCTCCAGGTGCGCTACGGCGACCGACCCGACGTCGGCGCGGTTCGCGCGGCTCTCGCGGCCGCCGGGATGACGAGTCAGGTCGTGACGACGATCGGCGATCCGGCCGAGCACGAGGTGTACATCCGGCTCGGATCGCGCGAGGCCGACGCGCGCGAGAATCCGACCGAGCGGATCCTGGCGATCCTCCGCGGGACGACCGATTCGCGACCCGACCTGAACCTCGCCGACGAGGCGACCGTGGCCGGACTGCTCGCGGGCGCGCCGGGCCTGTCCGCAGAGGACGCTCGGCGGGTGGCCGAGGCGATCCTCGCCGCGCGGCGAGAGCAGGTGATCTTTCGCACGCTCGACGACGTTGCGGCGATCCCGGGTGTGCCGAGCGCCGCCATCGACGCGCTCGCCTCAGGCGTGACGGTCGGGCCGCTCGCGCTGCGCAGCCAGTCGTACATCGGTCCGGCGGTCGGCAAGGAGCTCGTGACGAAAGCGCAGCTCGCGGTCGTCGGATCGATGGTCGGCATGCTGCTGTACATCTGGTTGCGGTTCCAGTTCCAGTGGGGCCTCGCAGCGGTCGTCGCCTTGCTCCACGACGTACTGGTGATGCTCGGCCTGTTCTCGCTGTTCCGCCAGGAGATGAGCCTGCCCGTCGTCGCGGCCTTCCTGACCCTCGTCGGATACTCGGTCAACGACACGGTCGTCGTGTTCGACCGCATCCGCGAGCTGGTGAAGAGCCAGCCGTCGGGCGATTTCCCGTCGGTGATCAACGAGGCGATCAACCGAACCCTCAGCCGGACGACGATCACCTCGTTCCTGACCTGGATCGTCGTGCTGGCCCTGTTCCTGTTCGGCGGGGAAGCGCTGCGGCCGTTTTCGTTCGTTCTCGTCTTCGGGATCATCGTCGGAACGTACTCGTCGATCTTCGTCGCGAGCCCGCTGCTCATTCTGTGGCGGCGAGCGCCGGCCAAGCGCGCGGGCGCCGCCGTGTCCGGCGACGCCAAGCCGCAGGCCGAGCGCCGTGCGCGCAAGGTGCGCACGTCTGGCTGACCTTCGCCCGCACCCCCCGCGGGTGCCGCCGCGTATAATCTCGACCGGACACGGCCCACGCGCTCGCCCGCCGGCGTGGGGGTGCGCGCCGCGGCCGAACCGGACCGGGCGGCGATGATCGGTAGAACGACCGCGAAGATGGTGCGCCGTTTCGAGGACATCCTCGAGCGCGCTCTGTCCTACAACCCCGAGATCGATCAGGATCTCCTGCGCAAGGCGTACGTGTTTTCTGCGCGCGAGCACCGCAATCAGCGCCGCAGTTCCGGTGAGCCGTATCTCGTACACCCGCTCGAGGTGGCGTACATCCTGGCCGACCTGCAGGTCGATACGGCCAGCATCGTCGCCGGGATGCTCCACGACGTCGTCGAGGACACGCTCACGACGATCGAGAGCGTTGGCGCACACTTCGGTGCGGACGTGGCGCATATCGTCGCCGGCGTAACCAAGATCTCCAAGCTCGAGTTCGCGAGCCCGGCCGAGGCGGAGGCCGAGAACCTGCGCAAGATGATCCTGGCCATGGTCGACGACGTGCGCGTGATCCTGGTCAAGCTCGCCGATCGGCTGCACAACATGCGGACGCTGCGCCATCTCGACCCCGCGCGGCGCGAGCGCAACGCGCGGGAGACCCGTGAGATCTACGCACCGATAGCCAACCGGCTCGGGATGGGGCGGATCAAGGCCGAGCTCGACGATCTCGCGTTCCAGTATCTCGAGCCCGAGACCCACGACGAGCTGCGCGCCTTGCTCGATTCGCGGCGGAAGCTCAGCGACACGTTCATCGACGAGATCCGGGCTCGCCTCGAGGCGACCTTGCAAGAGGCCGGGATCCGGGCCGAGATCACCGGCCGCGTCAAGGCCACATCGTCGATTCACAAGAAGATGCGCGCGCAGAAGATCGGCGTGGAGCAGGTGTACGACTACATCGCGTTCCGTGTGCTCGTGGACTCGATTCGCGAGTGCTACGGGGCTCTCGGCACGGTTCATTCGATCTGGCGCCCGGTTCCCGGCCGGATCAAGGACTACATCGCGATGCCCAAGCCGAACCTGTACCAGTCGCTTCATACCTCGGTGATGACCGACAAAGGCCAGCCGTTCGAGGTTCAGATCCGGACCCACGAGATGCACCGGGTCGCCGAGCAGGGGATCGCCGCCCACTGGCAGTACAAGGAGGGGACGGCCGTTCCGGATCGCGACACCGAGAAGATCTCGTGGCTGCGCCAAATCCTCGAATGGCAGAAGGACCTGAAGGACCCGCGCGACTTTCTCGAGATGGTCAAGGTCGACCTGTTTCCCGAGGAGGTCTACACGTTCACGCCGCAAGGGAAGGTGCTGTCGTTCCGGGCCGGTGCGACTCCCGTGGACTTCGCCTACGCGGTCCATACCGAAGTGGGCCACCACTGCGTCGGCGCGAAGGTCAACGGGCGGATCGTCCCGTTGCGCTACGAGCTGCGCAACGGAGACATCGTCGAGATTCTCACATCGCCCGGCCGCCATCCGAGCCGAGACTGGCTGTCGATCGCCAAGACCTCGCGGGCGCGCAGCAAGATCCGAGCATGGCTTAACGCCAGCGAGCGCGAGCAGTCGCTGGCCCTCGGCCGCGAGCTGACCGAGCGGCACCTGCGCAAGTACAAGCTCGTGATCAAGTCGTTCGAGGCCGGACCCGAGCTGGGACGGGCGCTCGCGGCGTTGGGGTACGCGGAGCTCGACGACTTCTACGCCGCGGTGGGGTACGGCAGGGTGCAGCCGCAGTCGCTCTTGACCCATCTCGTGCCGGAGCACGAGCTCCACGAGCGCCCGGCCGGGGTCGTGGAGCGCGTGGTGAATCGCGCGCTCGGGCGCGGAGATCGTGGCGTCAAGGTCCGCGGTGTGGACGACATGATGATCGCCCTGGCCAAGTGTTGTAACCCCGTGCGGGGCGAGGAGATCCTGGGCTATATCAGTCGGGGGCGCGGCGTGTCGGTGCACTCGGCCAGGTGCCCGAACGTCATGCAGCTCATGTACGACCCGGAGCGCCGGATCGAGGTCGACTGGAGCACCGAGGCCGAGGGGGGCCCGCTCTACGACGTCAAGCTCGAGCTGGACGTCGAGGACCGCCAGGGGCTCCTGGCGAAGATCGTCTCCGCCGTGTCCGACGAGAAGACGAACATCAAGAACGTCGAGGCCACGACGTTCGAGACGGCCGACGCGCGGATCCTGCTCGTCGTCGAAGTCGCGGACCACAAGCAGCTCGAGCGGGTCATCGGCCGGCTGCGCCGGATCAAGGGCGTGCGCGAGGTCAAACGACTCCTGCATTGAACGATCGGGTAGCGGGCATGCCGCATGCGGTTCCGACCGGGGAGGGTCACGAATGCGCAGGGTGGTTCGGGCGGAAGGGGCGCCACGGGCGGTCGGGCCGTACTCGCAGGCGATCGTCGCCGCGGGATGCGTCTGGGTGTCGGGGCAGATCGCGCTCGACCCGGCGACGGGGAGTCTCGTCGCGAAGGACATCGAGGCGGAGACGCGTCGTGCGCTCGCCAACCTGCGCACGATCCTCGAGTCAGCCGGGACGGGGCTCGATCGCGTGATCCGGGCGACCGTCTACCTGACCGACCTGGACGACTTCGAGCGGATGAATCGCGTCTGGGCCGAGCACTTCGGGGCTGACCCGCCGGCGCGGGCCTGCGTCGAGGTCTCGCGGCTGCCGCGCGGGGCCCGGGTCGAGATCGACGCGGTGGCCGCCCTCAGCTGACGGCTTTGCGGATCGCGCCGCTGCGCAGACAGCGCGTGCAGACGCGGACGCGGCTCGTCCCGCCCCGCGGGCCCTGCACGCGGACCTTCTGGAGGTTCGGTCGGAACGTTCGTGACGACACGTTGTGGGCGTGTGACACCGCACGGCCAAAGACCGTCGACTTTCCGCACACCTCGCACGTTCTGCCCATGAAAGTCCTCGCTCGCGCGCAGCCGGCAAGAACCGCCGCTATCTGCGAAGCTGCGCATCGTATTGGACGGCCTCTGACCTGTCAAGGCGCGCATCGTGGCGCGCAGCTTGTTGCGCGGAGCGCCTCAACTTCCGTGCCCACTGACGGTTAGCTGAAGCCCGATCTTTGAGGCGGTGCCCTGCACGGGCCCCCCGTTAGCGCTCGCCCTTACGGTTCAGCGACCGTGCATACCCGGTCGTCCATCAAGCGGCTTGCCTTCGGCGATGGCACCTCTATATTCTCTCCCTCGCGAGAACCTGGAAGATCCATACAACCCGGACTACAGGGGAACGTGGTCAGCGGATGGGAGGAGTAGATTCGTGGGGATCTTCAGATCGCATTCCGCTGTGGACACCCAACGAGTTGCGGTGAGGACCAGGGGTTGTTTTTGGCTTGACTTACGCTCGAATGATGCCCTAGCTTGGAGCCCTGCCGCACCGGGCGGCGGGGTTCGGGTGCGGCGGCGAGGACGCAAATGCTCTTCGGACGTAGCCGGAACCTGATCGGATTGGACATCGGCGACAGTTCGATCAAAGTCGTCGAGTTGAAGGACGCGGGCCGGGGCCGGGGCTACCAGGTCCGGCGCCTCGGCTGGGAGGCCTTGGCCGCGGAGGCGATCGTCGACGGCCAGATCATGGACTCCCAACTGGTTTCCGAGACCATCCGCCGCCTGTTCCAGCGGTGCCGGCTCAAGGCCACGACGCCCGTGGCCACGGCATTGTCCGGACACCACGTGATCGTGAAGCGCATCAGCCTCCCTCGGATGAGCGAGGCAGAGCTGGCCGAGTCGATCCACTGGGAGGCCGAGCAGTACATCCCGTTCGACATCGACGACGTCAATCTGGACTACGAGGTCCTGGACGGATCGAGCTTGTCGGGCGAGGGGGCCAACATGGATGTCCTCCTCGTCGCGGCGAAGAAGGACAAGATCAACGACTACGTCGCCGTGATCCGCGAAGCTGGGCTCCACGCCGCGACCGTCGACATCGCGGCGTTCGCGATGCAGAACGCGTTCGAGGCGAACTACGAGTTCTCCGCCGACCAGGTGATCGCGCTGGTGGACATCGGCGCGGCCGTTTCGTCCATCTCCGTGCTGCATAGCGGCACGTCGGCGTACTGGCGCGACATCAACATCGGCGGACACCAGTACACCGACGCGATCCAGAAGGAGCTCAGCGTCTCGGCGGAGCAGGCCGAGCTGCTCAAGCGCGGCGAGGAGGTCGACGGGATCCCGTACGAGCGGGTGCTGTCGATCCTGTCATCGGTCAGCGACGACATCGGCACGGAGATCCAGAAGACCCTCGACTTCTTCAAGCAGATCTCGGCCACCGACCGGCAACTCGACCGGCTGTACCTGACCGGTGGGGCGGCCCAGGTCACGCGCATGAAGGAGGTCCTCGCCGAGCGGCTCCACACGCAGGTCGAGCTACTGAACCCGTTTCGCCGGATCACGCCGGCGGGCAAGGACGCGAGCGCGGAACTGGTCAGCGAGATGATGCCCACGGCCTCGGTGGCCGTCGGGCTCGCGCTGCGCAGGCTGGGAGACTGAGCCGATGATCAAGATCAATCTGGTCGCTGGAAAGAGACCCACGCCCAAGGCCGGCGTGAGCACCGGGCCCAAGCTGGAGCTCGGTGGCTCGCGGAACCTGCTGTTCATGGGTCTGCTGCTCGTCGGTGTCGCCGTTGCGGGTGGCTGGTGGTGGAGCCTCAGCAGTGCCCGCGCGGCGCTCCAAGAGCGCCACGCCGAGGCGGACCGCGAGCTCGAGCGGCTGGTCGAGGTGCGAGCGAAGGCCGACGATTACAAGAAAAAGAAGGACACGCTCGTCCGCAAGATCGACCTGATCACTTCGCTCAAGAAGAAGCAGGAGGGGCCGGTCCACATCCTGGATCAGATCTCGCGCAACCTGCCGGACTTCGTGTGGCTCGACTCGATGGCGGTGAACAACAGCCAGATCAACGTCGCCGGGAAGGCAACGAGCTACAACGCGGTCACCAACTTCTACAACAACCTGGCGGAGTCGGGACACTTTTCCACGGTCACGCTCGGCCGTGTGTTCGCCGTCAAAGAGGGGGTTTCGTACAGCTTGACCTGCGCCTTCGCGGGGATCGGCGGTGCGCAGGCCGCAGCCGAGAAACCGGCCGCGCCGGCGGCGTCCAAGCCGACCGGGAAGAGCTGAGGCCGCACGGTGCAGCGCAGCGGAGACGAGAGCGAGCGGCACGGGTCGCTCGCGACGCATCGGGACGGTCGGCCCGACGGCCGATCGTTCGGGAGCCACGCAGATGCTTGACAGGTTGCCATTCTACGGACAAGTCGTGGTCTTCATGGTCATGGCCGTGGGCATCGTCGCGGTCGCCTACTACGCCTACCCGGATCTCGAGGGAATGCGCACCGAGGTGCGCACTCTCGAAGAGGAGTACGCGTCGAAGCAGCAGGAGATCCGCAAGGGGCAAGCGATCGAACAGCGGTTGCCGGAGTTCGAGCGCGAGATCGAGACGCTCGAGCGAAAGCTCGGCGACGTGAAGCAGATCCTGCCGACGACTCAGGAGACGGGCGACTTGCTCGCGTGGATCAAGAACCTGGGCGACCAGTCGAACCTCGACCTGAAGTCGTTCGCCCCGGGCGCGCTCAAGCCGGTCGAGTTCTACCGCGAGTTCCCGATCGACATGCAGGTCGTGACCCGCTACCACGACCTGGGCATGTTCCTGGACCGCGTGAGCAAGTACCAGCGCATCATCAATGTGGACAACGTCAAGATCACGCAGACCAAGAGCGCGGCCGAGAAGACGATCAATGCCAGCTTCACCGCGACGACGTTCGTATACGACGAGTCCGCGGCGACGCAGCAGAGGGGTGCGCAATGACCCGTCGACGTTGGCTGTGGTTCGGGATCGTGGCCGTTCTGGTCTTGGTTGCCGCCGTGTCGGCGCCCGAGACGCCGGCCGAGGAGCGGTCGGCGAAGTCCCCGGCCGCTCCGGCCGAGGAGCCGTCGAAGGAGCCCGACGACTCTGCGGTCGAGCAGATCCTGCGTCAGCAGGAGGCGTTGATCACCGGCGCCCGGTTCGAGTACGACCCGGGCAACCGGCGCGATCCGTTCCGTTCGTTGCTCGAGGACCTGCGTCCCGGCGCCAGCCGGCGCACCCCGGGTGCCAGTGGGATGCTCGTCGCCGAGATCGATATCGTCGGCGTCGTGCGCGACCCGCGGGAGGGGAACCTCGCCATGGTCATGGGCTCCGACAACCGGGGGTACTTTCTCCACGTCGGGGACGAGATCTACGACGGCACGGTGATCGGGATCGATCCGCGTCAGGGAACGGTGACGTTCCGCCAGAAGGTCGATGACCCGCGGATCATCAAGCCGTACCGCGACGTCGTGAAGCGGATGGTCCCGCAGCAGGTCGAGAACGACGATTCGAAGAGCGACGAAGCGGGCGAGGGGACCGAAGGCGAGGACGAGGAGAGCGGCGATGAGTAAGCAGGGGAAATGGACGCTCGCGGCGGGGCTCTTGCTCGCGGCGGGGCTGGTCATGCCGCCGACGTGGGTCGCGTCGGTGGCGGGGGATGCGTCCGAGCGGGCGGCTGCGGTCGCGCCCGCCGCGACAAGCAGCCTGCGCGGGATCGACATCGAGACGAGCGCCACGGGGCGACCGACCGTGCGCCTGGACCTCGACGGCGCGGTCGAGGCCCAGAGCTTCCTGCTCGACGATCCCGACCGTATCGTCCTCGACCTTCCAGGCGTCATCGCCCGGCTCGAGTCGTCGCGCCAGGAATGGGGCAAGGACGGCCTGATCCGTGTCCGGGCGAGCCAGCATTCCATCGAGCCGCAACCGGTCACGCGGGTCGTGTTCGACCTCAGCGCGCCGATGGCACACGTGCTCACGCTCGAGGGCTCGACCGTCCGGGTCGTGCTCGGCGATGCCTACGCGGCGGAGCCGATCGTGATGGCGAACACGCCCGCCGAAGAGCAGACGCCGAACGCAGCCGCGATCGAAGCACCGATCGCCGTGGTGTCCAGGGCGGACGACGAGCCGGCCGCGCCCCTGCTCGGAAACGAGACGGTCGAGGTCGACGACGCCCCGATCGCCGAGGCGACGACGCGCTCGGTCGACCCGGCGGCGATCGACAAGCTCCTCCAAGCCCCGGTGCTGGCCGCGCCGACACGGCAGTCCGACGACAGCCCGTCGCCCAGCTACGCCGCGCGCACGATCTCCACGGGAGCGACGACGTACAAGGGCAAGCGGATCTCGTTCAATCTCGTCGACGCCGACCTGAAGCAGGTGTTTCGCCTGTTCCACGAGATCTCGGGGCTGAACTTCGTGCTCGATCCGAACGTCAGTGGCCGAGTGACGATCGTCCTCGATCAGGTGCCGTGGGATCAGGCGCTCGACATCATCCTGAAGAACAACGGTCTGGACAAGGTTCTCGACAACAACGTCCTGCGGATCGCGACGACCGAGAAGCTGGCCCACGAGGCCTCGGCGCGCAAGCGGCTGCGGGAGGCCGAGGAGCTCGAGGTCGAGCCGGTCACATTGATCCGCGTCCTGTCCTACGCGAAAGCCAGGGATCTTCAGCAGGTACTCCGGGGCCGCAGCGGAGGCAGCGGGGGCGGCGGCGGAGGCCGCTCTCTCCTGTCGGAACGTGGCACCGTGGTGGCCGACGAACGCACGAACACTCTGATCATGACCGATATCCCGAAGATTATGGCGATGATCGACGAGCTCATCGACACGATCGACACGCAGTCCCCGCAGGTGATGATCGAGGCCCGGATCGTCGAGACGTCGAAGACGTACAGCCGCGACCTCGGCGTCGTCTGGGGGGCGCGTGTTCGCGCCGACGCCTCCACGGGAACGTCGACGGGGATCCCGGGGCTGCACAACGCATCGGCACGCTACGCGCTGAACCTTCCGGGCGACGGCGGCGCGAGCACGCTTGGGTTCTCGTTCGGCAACATCGTGGACTCGTTCACCCTCGACCTCGCGCTGAACGCGCTCGAGACCGAGGGCCGCGGGCGGATCATTTCCGCCCCGAAGATCGCCACGCAGAACAACGAGCGCGCCGAGATCGAGCAGGGGACGCGGATTCCGGTCACGAACACGACGGCGACCGAGATCCAGGTGCAGTTCGTGTCGGCATCGCTCCTGCTGCAAGTCACGCCGCAGATCACGGCCGAGGGGACCGTCGTGCTCGACGTGATGGTCGAGAACAACTCGCCCGACTTCGTCAACACCGCGGGCGGTATCCCGTCGATCCGGACGCAGCGGGCCCAGACCAAGGTGCTCGTCAGCGACGGTGGTACGACCGTGATCGGCGGGATCTTCGTGGTCAACGAAGGCGACAGCGAGGTCGGCGTACCCTGGTTCCGCAAGGTGCCGGTGTTCGGCTGGTTGTTCCGCAACCAGAGCATCCAGAAGGAGAACCGCGAGCTGCTGATCTTCCTGACGCCCAAGATCATGAAGCTCGGCTGAGGAACGGAGATACACCGATGCGTGGACTGAAGATGAAGTGGCTCGTTCTGGCGACCGTCGTGGCGCTCGCGGCCGGCGGATCGTGCACGAACAACGACCTCGACAACGCCGGCTCGGCCGACGTGATTCTCGAGGTGGTGAGTGTCGACTCACCACCGGTCACCGCGCAGCGCAGCACGTCCACGAACGGACAGTGCAGCCTGTCGGCGACGCTGTGCTCGAGCAACGCCGATTGCCCGATCACCGAGACCTGCCTGCGCCAGGACGTGTGCATGCTCGAGGTCGAGGAGTGGTCGGCGACCTTCCGGAATCAGCCGAAGAACACGCTGGGTATCGGCACGTACAACGACGTCGTGTTGATCAGCGTCGACATCAGCTATGCCTGGGTCGACGGGCTGATCTTCACCGCCCCGACGACGGTGGGGCTGGGGAACATCGTCGTACCGGCGGAGGGATCGGCGTCGGTCGATTTCTTCCCCATCTCGACCGACGCCCTGGGCTCGAACGCGGCGATCGAGGGTGCAACGGCGAACCTCACCCTGACGGTCAACGCGCGGACGGTCGAGGGAACGACGATCCGACAGACGCTCCTGCTGCAGCTTCAGGTCGAGGTGTGCAACTGAGCCGCCTTGACGGCGGGGGGGGCGTGCGCGGAGCCTTCCCGGTGAGCGGCGCGACCCGCGGTTGGGCCACCTGCACGAACGCTCGCCTGCGCGCCGCGCAGGGCGACGTGGCCGGGGCACGCCGAATCCTGGCGACCGTCCTCGGCCGGGAGCCGGGGAACACCGAAGCAGAGCGACTGCACCGCGACCTCATCGGCCGCGCGGACGAGGATGCGCGACCGGCGGCCGACGCGGAGGCGCCCGGTGCGCCCGTGCCGGGTGATGCACGGGCCGAGCGGGACCGCTTCCGCGCCGCTCTCGGGCCCAGCAGCGCGGAGGAGCGCCTGCGTCGGATCGACCGGCTCGAGCGCTGGCTCGATCGGATCGGCGACGACCCGAACTCGGTCTTGTTCGTCCGCGACGCCGGGTGATACCCTCTCCGCCGGCCAAACGCCGCCGACGGAGGGACCACTTGGATCCGAAGGAGATCCGCGAACTCATCGAGCTCATCTCGCGCAGCGACTTCGCGGAGTTCGAGCTCGAGGGCAAGGGGTTCAAGCTCAAGCTGGTCAAGCAGGGTGGTCCCGTGGCGGTGGCGATCGAGCCGCCGATCCCACGGGCCGTGCCCGCTGCGGTCCCCGTGCCCGCCGCCGCCCCGGCTCCGGCCGACCCCGTTCCTGCGGTCGCGGTCCAGCTCGCCGAAGAAGAGCTCGTCGATCTGAAATCGCCGATCGTCGGCACGTTCTTCCGTTCCGCAGGGCCCGATTCGCCGGCGTTCGTCGAGATCGGTACCCGAGTTCGCAAGGGCCAGGTGACCTGCATCGTCGAGGCGATGAAGGTCATGAACGAGATCGAGTCCGAGATCGATGCCGAGGTCGTCGAAGCCCCGGTGGCGAACGGCCAGCCCGTGGAGTACGGCGAGGCGTTGTTCCGGCTTCGGCCGGTGCGCTGACCAGGTGTTCCGCAAGATCCTCATCGCCAATCGCGGCGAGATCGCCCTGCGCATCATCTGGGCGTGCCGCGAGCTCGGCATCAAGACCGTCGCCGTGTACTCCACGGCCGACGCCGATTCCCTCCACGTCAAGTTCGCCGACGAGGAGGTATGTATCGGCCCTCCGCGCAACGACGAGTCGTACCGCAACGTGTCCGCGGTGATCTCGGCCGCGGAGATCACGGACGCCGAGGCGATCCACCCGGGCTACGGATTCCTGGCCGAGTCGGCGCACTTCGCCGAGGTGTGCCGCGAGTGCGGTCTCGTGTTCATCGGACCCTCGCCGGACGTCATTCGCCGGATGGGCGACAAGGCCGAGGCGCGGCGCGCGATGCGCGAGGCGGGCGTGCCCACCGCGCCCGGAAGCGACGGGGTTCTCTCGACGGTCGAGGAGGCGGCGGCGCTCGCGCCGGAGCTGGGCTTCCCGGTGCTGATCAAGGCGACTGCCGGTGGCGGCGGGCGCGGGATGCGGATCGTCCAGGAGCCCGACGATATGGCGCGGCAGTTCGACGCGGCGCGCGCCGAGGCCGCGGCCTCGTTCGGTGTGCCCGACGTGTACCTCGAGAAGTACCTGCTGGAGCCGCGGCACATCGAGTTCCAGGTGATGGGCGACGACCACGGCAATCTGGTGCACCTGTTCGAGCGTGAGTGTTCGATCCAGCGCCGGCACCAGAAGCTGCTCGAGGAGTGCCCGTCGACGGCGGTCGACGGCAAGCTTCGCGCACGAATGGCCAAAGCCGCGCTCCAGGCGGCGGGGGCCGTCGGCTACGTCAACGCCGGGACCGTCGAGTTCCTTCTCGACGCGCGCGGTGACTTCTACTTCATCGAGATGAATACCCGGATCCAGGTGGAGCATCCAGTGACCGAGGCGGTGACCGGGATCGATCTGATCAAGGAGCAGATCCGCATCGCTGCCGGCGAGCCGCTGTCGTTCACCCAGGACGAAGTCGCGATCACCGGGCATGCGATCGAGTGCCGCATCAACGCCGAGCATCCCGAGACGTTCGTCCCCAGCCCGGGCCGGATCACCACGTTCCACCCGCCGGGCGGGCCGGGGATCCGGCTCGACACCGCGTGCTACGCCGAGGCGGTCGTCCCGCCGTACTACGACTCGATGATCGCGAAGCTGATCGCCCGGGGAAACACCCGTGGTGAGGCGATCCTGCGCATGCGCCGTGCGCTCGACTCGTTCGTCATCGAGGGGATCCACACCAACCTGCCGCTCCAGCAGCGGATCGTGAGCGAGGAAGACTTCGTGCGCGGTCGCCTCAGCACCTCGTTCATGGAGCGGTTTCTCGTACCTCGCCGTTAGCTGGTACGAGACCCGCTTCGGGCGCCCCTCGGCGCCACAAAGTGTCACCCCGGCCGGGCGCTTGACACTTATTTGCACGGAACCTAGATTCGCCGGCGCTCGCGAAGGACGTCGTTTCCCGGCGATCCTTGCGCGGTCCGTGTTCCGCGGCGCGCCCGTAAGCGTTGGGCCACGCCGAAGCCCAGTGGGGTCGAGGAGTCGCATGGCGGTGCGGTTGGGGGAGATGCTGGTCAAGGCGGGGTTGATCACCGCCGAGCAGCTGCAGGAAGCGCTCGCCGTCCAGCAGAAGAACGGCGAGAAGGTCGGCTACAACCTGATCCGCCTCGGCCATGTGCGCGAGGACGACATCACCCAGCTGCTGTCCGAG
>Ga0247727_10005505_pt1 | contig 25638 bp, 25 predicted proteins | sample WisWelCaveWW1625_FD_202498 | JGI IMG/M metagenome (GOLD analysis project Ga0247727, IMG submission 202498) | Biofilm microbial communities from Wishing Well Cave, Virginia, United States - WW16-25 | ecosystem: Environmental > Aquatic > Deep subsurface > Groundwater > Cave microbial mat | place...
TCATATCAAATTTATAAAGGGACAGTTTTTGACATGGTTGATCAATCAACTGACTTTGTTATGTCAAAGCTCAATCGCTCTGTCGGGACACGTGCCCGTGGTCCTCAAGCGCCTGTTGAGTATGATATCCCACAAGAAGTCGTTGCCGAGGGAATTGTCAATGCCGTGGCGCATCGCAATTATACAAGTAATGCCAGTGTTGAAATTATGCTTTTTTCTGATCGTCTTGAGATATGGAATCCGGGGACATTGCCTCCATCGTTGACTATTGAAAGCTTGCGGAAGACCCATTCATCACAACCGGGTAATCCTTTAATCGCCGAACCACTTTTCTTGGCAAAGTATATAGAAAAGGTTGGCACCGGAACAGTAGATATGTATGACCAGTGTCACAAGGCAGGCATGAAGCCGCCCAAATTCCGTCAAGAAAACGGGTTCTTTATTTTGACAATATGGCGGAAAAGGGTCGCAAAGAAGCCAGAGTCACAGCCAGAGTTACGGCCAGAGTCACAGTTAGAGTCATTGGATGCTCGTGTATTATCTTTGTTGAAAGGTCACTCATTGAGTAAATCGACAATATCCGTCAAGCTTGGTCAAAAAGAGGTTTCAGGACAATTAAATAAAGTTATCCGTGAACTTCTAGTTAGAAAAGTTATTGAGTTGACTATTTCCGATAAGCCAAACAGCCGTTTGCAAAAATATCGTCTGACTAAAAAGGGTGTAGAGTATTTAAAGACTAAAGGCAAAAAATAGTTATGGGAACTACAACATTTTTTCTTAAGAATAATGATTTGGGTAAACCATTAAACAAAATGAGCAAAGAAGAGTTAAAAAAACTCAATAATCTTTCGCCTTATGTTGAAACGCCTCATTTTGTTGGCTGGCGTGTACCCTTAGAGCTTCATAATGGCAATGTGTATGTTCTGGTATTTTGGAAAGGCAGGTTAATAAAAATCGAAGATGCGCCCAAGGCTCTAAGCAAAAAATATTACAGTAAACATCGGGGCAAAGAAGTCAATGAGTATGAATGGACTGTATTAAGAAAATACTTGTTAGCGGAGATACAGAGGCTTGATAAGGAATTTAAGAAGTTGTTACGGAACAAGAAAGCCCATTCTAAAAGCACCAAAGGGGCGCTAATGGGTTCTGGTGGAATTAATGATGGATAAAACAATAATGAAATTGGCCAAAAGCATTCAGACTGTTTCCAAGAAAGCTGTGATTATATATAAGCGAGAGCTTGAAGGGATTATTGATTCTAATTGCCGTGATAAGCATCGGATTGAGCATGCTCTCGATGGAATAATAGATTTTTGTTTTGATCCCAATATTATTGAGCTGTACCGAAAGCTTTGTAGATTTTATTACGACATCGATCAGAATGCCGCAATGAGTTATGTTTGTTACTATCGGGATATGTGGGATCCCGAAGAAAAGAAAGAGTAGCTAAGGGCAAAAACAAATAGGGCTAAAAAATGAGGAACATCTGTTTATGCCAATGATTAAATGTACTGATGAGCAGGCTTATTTAATTGAATTGTGTTTGGAAACTATGTGTAGAGGCAGCCTTGGACAGCTAACGCATTTTGTTGAATCTCTTGAACGGATTAGAGGAAAATCTTTTGAGGTGCAATGTCCGGATGGAGAAGTGCGGAGTTTTTATTCACTTAGTAGTTATATAGAAAAAATGATAAAACCCATCCTTTTCCCGGAGTTAGCCGCTAATCAAAGTTATGGAGTCGGGAATAAAGCCATTGGAAAAGGGCAGGTGCTGTACGAAATGGTAAAGGTTTTGCAAAATTACCGAGCTGAGAAAGACGATCATCCTCGATATTCAGTGACTAAGGATAAGCCCTTACACTATAGTAAAGAACCGTTGATTGAGGTTATGAACTTACAGAATGAAGTAAAAAACAGAAAAGAGACGAAGTGGCGAAAGAATCAAAAGCAAGTGGCATAAAATCATGGCCGCTCGATGACAGGCCAAGAGAGAAGTTGCTTAAGAAAGGTGGAGCAGTTCATCATTTTAGGGAAATTATCGAAAAGACGGATAGGAGATCGAGTGGTCAATAATTTTAAAGAACGAGCAAATTTTATTTGGAGCATCGCAGATCTATTGCGTGGCGATTATAAACAGTCGGAATACGGTCGGGTGATTTTGCCACTGACTGTTCTGCGCCGTTTGGACTGTGTGCTTGAACCAACAAAACAAACTGTGCTGGAATATCTTCCACAAACGAAGGGTTTGTCTCCGGAAGCCGCTGAAACAGTGCTTAAGAAAAAAGCAAAGCTGTCCTTTTATAACAAGAGCAAGTTCGATTTTCAGAAGCTGGTTGCTGACCCCAATGATATAGCCGCCAATTTGAGAAATTATATCAACGGCTTTTCCAAAAACGCCCGCAACATTTTGGAGCATTTCAACTTTAACGACCACATTGATCGGCTGGATAAATCAAACCTCTTGTATATGATCGTCAAAAGATTTGCCGAGGTGGATTTGCATCCAGACAAAGTTCCCAATATCGAAATGGGCTATGTCTTTGAAGAGCTTATTCGAAAATTTGCGGACCTCTCTAACGAAACGGCAGGGGAACACTTTACGCCGCGCGAAGTCATTCGGCTCATGGTCAACATTTTGTTTTTAAATGATAAAGAAATTTTAACAAAGAAAGGAATTGTTAAAACACTTTATGACCCTGCCTGCGGAACCGGCGGAATGCTTTCCATTGCTGAAGAATATTTGCGGGAGCTTAATCCCAATGCCGACTTGTGTGTTTTCGGACAAGAACTTAATCCGGAATCTTATGCTATCTGTAATTCAGACATGCTTATCAAGGGGCAGAATACAGATCATATTAAGTTCGGCAATTCTTTCACGCAAGACGGATTAAGAGAAGAGAAGTTTGATTACATGTTAAGCAACCCGCCGTTCGGCGTCGAGTGGAAGAAAATTGAGGAGGAGATTGTTAAGGAGCATGAAACATTAGGATTTTCCGGCCGTTTCGGGGCAGGCTTACCTCGCATTAGCGATGGATCTTTTCTTTTTCTGCAGCATATGATTTCAAAAATGCGGCCCGAAAATGGAGGAGCGCGTCTTGGAATAGTTTTTAACGGATCGCCTTTGTTTTCAGGTGGTGCCGGAAGTGGCGAGAGCGAGATCCGTAAATGGATTATTGAACACGACATGCTTGAGTCGATTGTTGCCATGCCGGATCAGCTTTTTTATAATACTGGCATCTCTACTTATATTTGGATTGTGACCAACCGGAAAGAGAAAGAGCGGAAAGGCAAGATCCAGCTTATTAACGTCACCGGTTTCTTTAAAAAAATGGCCAAAAGCCTTGGCAACAAACGCAATGAAATTGGCGAAGATCATATTGAAGAGATAACGAAAATATACGGCGCCTTTAAAAGCGGCGAATACTGCAAAATTTTCAAGAACGAATACTTTGGCTACACCCGCGTAACGGTAGAGCGTCCGCTAAAGCTTAGTTTTCAAGCATCATCAGAACGGATTGCCCGGCTGGATCAGGAGACAGGATTTATTAACCTAGCTAAGAGCAAGAAAAAAGACAAAGAAGGTTTAAGAGAAATTGAAGAGGGCGAGAAACTGCAGAAGAAATTAAAGGAGATCGTTGCCAGTCTTGATCCCAAAAAGGTTTACAAAAATCGTGAAAAGGTTGTTGAGCTTATAGAGAAAAAGATCAGCGAAGCTGGGATAAAACTCAAAGCACCGGTTGTGGCCGCAGTTATCAATGCTTTATCTGAGCGTGATGAGACGGCTGATATATGTCTTGATAAAGATAGCAAGCCGGAATCGGATAGCGAACTTCGGGATTGTGAAAATGTGCCATTGATGGAAGATATCGAAGAATATTTTAAGCGAGAAGTCCTCCCTCATGTCCCGGACGCGTGGATGGATAGAAGCAAGGACAAGGTCGGTTATGAGATCAATTTCACGAAGGAATTTTATAAGTACAAACCTCTTCGAAGTCTTGACGATATTCGTAAGGACATTTTGTCTTTGGAGAAAGAAACTGAAGGGCTTTTGGATGAGGTTCTGGGTGAATAGTCCAGCGGCAACACAGTTCGGATCGCCTAACAATATGATCTGGGAATATTTTTCCTGCTTGCGGGAAATTGTTGGCCAAGTTCAGAACGCCCAAGATGACAAGGAGACTCGGCGCAAGGTTTTGCCCTGCGTCTTTATCAGCATAACGATTGTCGAAACGTTTTTGAATATATACTTTAGAATATTAGCCGAAGAATCCGATTGTTCCAGTTGCCGTGAGCAAACAATTAAAGAGTTGGATGAGAGGGTAAGCTTAGATCGTAAAATTAAGACATGGCCAAAAAGATTTTTTAATAAGGAAATCGATTTTTCTCAAGGCATTGGTCAACGATTCATGAAGATAAAAGACCTGCGAAATAAACTTATTCATTTTAAAAGTTCCCATGAGACAGTTAACTTACCGGGAATTGAACTGCGAGGCATGGTTGATATTTCCTCTTATGAGAACTTGGATGGCAATGTTGCTTCGGAGGCATTGACCGTAGCAGAGGAAATGATTGAGGAAAATTTTCGTTTAAAAGGGATGAACAATAACCAAATTGGACACGCATTACATAGCTGGATAGGAAAAGTATACACAGGAGCTTTAAATGGCTAAAGACCATTATGTCGCACAAACATATTTAAGGAAGTTCGGTATTGAAGGTCAAGATGGCCTTGTTAATGTTGTCCGAAAAAGTAATTTGCAAAAACTCGATGCCATTCCTGTAAACTCCATTTGCTCTGAAAAGAACTGGAGCACAAATAAATTTTTTCCAAATAATCCACGCATTGTAGAGGAGTTTCTCGGGGCTTTCGAACCGAAATGGACTGAATGTGTTCAGCAGATTTCTTCAGATGCTTATGATGCGACGACGAAGTATTTAATGGCAGGGTATCTTGCTTATTTACGCATGTGTACGCCTACCGCTGTGCGTTTGGGCACTTCAGGTTTAGCTGATATTGTAAAAGATGTTTACGATAAATTAGAAGATAAGGAGCTTGGAAAACCAGATTTTAAATACCGAGAGGTCATTGAAACGATTCGAAAGCATGGCGGGACTAAAGTTGATGTTGATCCGCATTATCCTACGGCAATGGGAATTAGCAATTTAATTTCGATTCAGAAAGTCTTCGCCACTTCCCCTTGGATCGTTTTCAGGAATGAAACTCCAGTTCAATTATTGACTAGTGATAATCCTGTCTGTTTGCAATATCACAATACGGGGTTTGCCGATTTTTATTGCCCGCTTACACCGCATTTGGCCATAGTGATTCATCCTGTCAAAGAACCGAAAGCAGAGGATGTTGATTATGTCGCAGGCTTTAAACTGGAGGGTGTGGAAAGAATGAATACGCTGGTCGTACAGTCTGCAGGAGATCTGGTTATTTATAATAAATTTGATGATGCACAAAACTTTGTTTCAAGTTATCAGAATTGGCGCGTTGAGTTACAGATAACGAAGATCCCAGTTGAAAGAGGCAATTTGATATTACATCAGCAAAGACCTGTGAAAGTCGCTTTAAGTGATTTAAAGGATACAGCACATGTATAAACGGTACTCAGAATATAAAAACTCTGGGATTGAATGGCTAGGAGAAATACCAAGTCATTGGAATGTTATTCGCACACGCTTTGTCTTTGACGTGGTTTCTGGTAATGGTTTTTCAGATGATCTTCAAGGTAGGCAAGAAGGCGAATATCCTTTTTATAAATGCAGTGATATTAATTCTTCCAATGTCTTTGCTGATAAGGCGAATAATTATGTTAATCGTTCCGATGTAGAAGAGAATAATTGGAGTATTATTCCTCGCAATTCAATTCTTTTGGCTAAGATTGGAGAGGCGCTTAAGAAAAATCATCGTAAGATTAATACGAATGACTGTCTGATTGATAACAACATGATGGCGGTTGTCTTGAGAGGCGCATCAAAAAATCCGAAGTACTATTACTATCTAATGAGCATGATCCGTATGGAATGGTTTGTTAACCCGGGTGCTGTTCCTTCCATTGATGTCAGTAAGTTTCGTTCATTCTTGATACCAAGAATCACAAAAGATGAACAGGAAAATATAGAAAAATTTCTCGACCGTAAAATAGTACAGGTTGATGATTTGATTGCCCAAAAAAAGCAGATGATTGAGCTTTTGAAAGAAGAACGGGCGGCGATTATTAATCAGGCGGTGACCAAGGTCCTTAATCTCAAGGTCGAAATGAAAGATTCTGGTATTGATTGGCTCGGCAAGGTTCCGAAGCATTGGGAGATCAAAAAGTTGAAATTTAATGCGCTTGTTCAGTTTAGCAATGTTAATAAGAAATCTGAAGAGGGCGAGATTGCAGTAAGGCTTTGTAATTACGTTGATGTTTATTACAACGATTTTATTACACCGGACTTAAATTTTATGGAAGCCACTGCATCGACCGAAGAAATCAAAAAGTTTCATTTGAAGATCGGCGATGTTCTTCTTACCAAAGATTCGGAAGAATGGAATGATATTGCCATCCCAGCTTATGTGGCCTTCGAGGCGTCGGATGTGATTTGTGGTTACCATTTGGCGCAAGTGAGGCCACAAGAAAAGTTAATTCAAGGCAAGTATCTCTTCTGGTTCTTGTTGGCAGATTGTGTGAATCATCAATTTCGAATTGAAGCGTCTGGCGTTACAAGATATGGTTTGAGTAATTATGCTTTGAGTAATTCTGTGTGTTTGATTCCCTCGAAGAAAGAGCAAGGGGCAATTGCAGCATTCTTGGATCAAAAGACGGTGCAGATTGACGAACAAGTCGCTCGAGAGCAAAAATCCATTGAATTGTTGCAAGAATACCGCACCGCCTTGATTTCAGAAGTGGTGACGGGAAAGATTGATGTGGGACATGGAAAACGATTTTGATAAAGATAAAAAAAAATCATTAATAACCTTTGGAAGAAGATCCCATCATGGTTAAAACCGCTTGTAATCGTGGTGGTGATCCTGATTGGTTTAGGGGTAATTAAGATGGCAAATCAGCAGGAAGGAATTCAAGTTAACAGCCAAAATCAATCAGGGGGCATTACTGCTCAAAATGTGAATATTGGGTTATCGCCTGTGTTAAATCCTTATGGTCAAAGTTTGCCGTGCCGCTTCTATATAGAAGTATTGGCGAACGTTAAAGAGCTCGAAAGGATTTTAGCGGACATATCCAAAAGCGATTTCAATATTATCAACTATAAATTTATTTTCGATGATTATGACAAATATGATCCTTCATATGGGGCGGAAGCTTTGGATCAACAGATCAAGAATTTCTATGTGAACTTAAAAAGATTATCTTCCGGTTATGCCCAGAAGGACATTGAGATAGTTAGTGCACAAGGGAAAGATGTTTTGAACAAGCTGAGTGAGAATTACGGTTGTAAGGATTATTTTGAGGGCGACCATTCATTTCATGCCGTCAGCGAAGATACAGTAACTGTTGCGCCCGCTGTGCCAATGGATTCCAGACATGTTGTCAGCGGCAGTACGGTCATTATAAAACCTAATTTGTGGAACGAAGATATCCAAAATAAAGAATAAATATGCCATCAATAACTAACGAAAAAGCTTTTGAAGAAGCCATTGAACAAAGCCTGATTGATCACGGCGGGTACGTTAAAGGCGATCCTGTGAATTTTGATCGCTCTATTGCCCTCGACAAAACAGAATTGTTCAAGTTCATTGGGGCAACTCAAAAAGAAACTTGGGATGCTCTTACCGTCGTTCACGGTGGTGATGTTGAAAAGAAATTTCTCTACCGGCTCAACCAAGAGCTTGACTCCCGCGGTATGCTGGACTGCTTACGTCATGGAATTACCGATTATGGCAAGAAATTTTCTCTCGCTTATTTTAAGCCGGTTAGTGGCCTCAATCCAACCACGCAAAAGCTATACGACCAGAATATTCTCACTGTGACGCGTCAGGTTCACTTCAGCGATAAGGATGAGCGTTCAGTAGATATTGTTATTTCTGTTAATGGTTTGCCAGTTGCTACGATTGAGCTCAAGAATCAGTTTACGGGCCAGAATGTGGAAAATGCCAAACGTCAGTACAAATATGACAGAGACGATCGGGATCTCCTGTTCCAATTTAAGAAGCGTGCTCTTGTCCATTTCGCGGTGGATACCAATGAAGTCCACATGACCACCCGGTTGCAGGGCAGTAAGACGCGGTATCTGCCGTTCAATAAAGGGTACAACAAGGGCAAGGGCAATCCTCCGGCCAGTGGACATAAGACCGCATATCTTTGGGAAGAGGTTTTGGTCAAAGATAGTTGGATGGATATTCTTGGTCGGTTCATTCATCTTGAAGTCAAAGATATAAAAGGGATGAAGAAAGAAACCATGATCTTTCCTCGCTACCATCAGTTGGATTCTGTCAGGAAACTTTCGGCCGACGCTTTAAAGAACGGCTCGGGCAAAAATTATCTTATCCAGCACAGTGCTGGAAGTGGCAAGAGCAATTCTATTGCATGGCTGGCTTATCGTCTATCCGGGCTTCATGATCAGGCGAATAAACGAATATTCGACGGCGTCATTGTTATCACGGATCGTCTTGTCCTTGACCAGCAGTTACAAGATACGATTTATCAATTCGAACATAAATCTGGCGTTGTCGAAAAGATCGACAAGGATTCCAACCAGCTGGCGCAATCTCTCACCGGCGGAACGAATATTATTATTACGACCTTGCAAAAGTTTGGCTTTGTTCTTGATAAGGTTAAAGGTCTTCCTGCACGCAATTATGCAGTCATTGTCGATGAAGCGCATAGTTCGCAGGGTGGTGAGATGGCTGGGGATCTTAAACGTGCGTTGATGATCCCGGAAGACGGCGAAGTCGAAGATGGCCTGCGAGAAATGATGAAAGCCCGGGGGCCGCAAAAGAATCTGAGTTTTTTTTCATTTACGGCAACACCCAAGGCTAAAACGATGGAGGCCTTCGGTCAAAAGGGGACGGATGGTCGGCCAGAACCCTTTCACCTGTATTCGATGCGGCAGGCTATCGAGGAGGAGTTCATTCTTGATGTTTTAGCAACGTATACAACATATCAATCCTTTTATCAGTTGAATAAAAAGATAGAAGATGACCCTGAATTAAACAAAAAGAAAGCGGCATCGGCAATCGCACGCTTTGCGACTCTTCATCCTTATGTTTTGGCTCAAAAAACCGAGATCATTATTGAGCATTTCCGGCAAGTGACAATGAAGAAGATCGGTGGTAAGGCGAAAGCAATGGTGGTCACAGCTTCGCGCGAACATGTAGTTCGGTATAAGCAGGAGTTTGATGAATATTTAAAAAAGAAAGATTATCGTGATATCAAGGCTTTGGTGGCGTTTTCAGGTACGGTACTTTTAGATGGGGTACCACCGGAATACACAGAAGTCCGAATGAATGGATTCGGTGAAAAGGAATTACCCGAAAAGTTTGCAACGTCAGAATATCAAATTCTTCTCGTCGCAGAAAAATATCAGACTGGTTACGATGAGCCGCTTTTGCATACAATGTACGTGGATAAGCGGCTGGATGGAGTAAAGGCGGTGCAGACTTTAAGTCGATTGAACCGCATGTGCCCGGGCAAAGAAGACACCTTTATCTTAGACTTTGTGAATGCTCGGGAAGATATTCTCGCGGCATTTCAACCTTATTACGAGCAGACGCAACTTACCGAGACCACAGATCCAAATAAACTTTATGATCTTAAAACAAAACTAAATTCATTCAAAGTCATATTTCCAACGGATGTCGAAGAATTTTGTGCCGTGTTTTTTAAAAATAAAGATCTACACAATAAACGTGAGCACGGTCAATTAAACGCTTTGATCGATGTGGCTGTCATTCGGTTCGAGGCAATCGAAAAAGACGAATATAAAGATGACTTCGTGAATACACTCGGCGTGTTTGTCCGGCTTTACGCGTTCTTGGCGCAAATTATGCCGTTTCAGGATGTAGAACTTGAAAAGTTTTACGCCTATGCACGATATCTCTTGAAGAAACTCCCAGGACCGAACCGTGGCCCGAGATATGATCTGGGCGATGATATGGCGCTTGAGTATTACCGTCTGCAAAAGATGGCTGAGGGTGGTATTGGACTACAGAAGGATTCCGATGCGGCCATTAAGCCAATGTCGGAAGCGGGGACAAAGAAAGATAAAGACGAGCTTGCACGACTTTCGGAAATTATTAACCTCCTCAATGATCGATTTGGTACAGACTTCACTGAAGCAGACAAGCTTTTCTTCGATCAGATCGAAGAAGAAATGGTTTTGGACGAAAAGCTTGGTCTTCAAGCACAGACCAACACTATTGATAATTTCAAGTACGGTTTTGAGGAGGTTTTTGTCGACAAGATGGTTGAGCGCATGGATCAAAATCAGGATATCTTTAATAAGATTATTGACGACAAAGCTTTTGCGACAGTGGTGAAGGAATATTTAATTAAGAAGGTCTATGATCGTTTAAATAAGGACAGCGATGACCAATCAAAAGATATGTTATTTTTTAGCGATGTGATTTCGGACGAAAAAATAACCCCAGAACAACGAAAGACTCATGTACGAATATGTTCTCTTCAAGCGATTGCGACCTCATTTACTGAACAGCGAACGCCGGAAGTCATCGGATGGAAACCTTTGGGTGGTGTCTTTAAATTAAATAAAGATATGTTTATTGCTCAAGTCGTAGGTAAATCCATGGAGCCCACGATTAAAGATGGCAGTTGGTGTTTGTTTCGCCCAGATCAAGGTGGAAGCCGTAATGGTAAGATTGTATTGGTTGAATCTCGGAAAGTTTTTGATCCAGAAACGAATGCGAGTTATACAATCAAACGCTATTTTAGCGAGAAGGCAGATGGTGAAGATGAAAACACGTTTCGTCATAAAAAGATTATTTTGCGGCCGGATAATAAAGCATTTAAAGATATCGTTCTAGAAAATGTGCGTGAAGACGAATTTCACGTCGTGGCGGAGTTTGTGGATGCTATTAATTCTTAGTTAACTGAAGATTAAATTCAATACGCTGACGATATTTTTTGTATTACTAGTGATAGTGCGGGCAATAAATTTATAGAGCAGCTCAATAATTTTATTGGGCTGCTCTATTTAGTGCATTTGAAAAGAATGTGAGGTATTATCTAGGAGCAGGAATCAACTGGAATTAAATCTTGCTATAGAGGGAGTACCTAACAATCTAAGCAAATTTACGCTATTTTCTCCCTTTGCCAGGGAGGGGAACTCTTTCAACTTCTGTAGTGCTTGGTCGTCGGCGTGCTTCTTCAACAGGAATGAACTGACCCGTCGAAGAATCACGGCCTTTTAGACTTGTTTCTCGTTTATTTTTAGACATTTTCTTCTTCCTCCTTTCTTAAAGATTTGGTTGACGACTGCTCAACCAGATAATATACTTATAGCAAATGATATTGTTTTGTTAAGTAAACTATATATACAATATTATAATTATAAAATATGTAAAGTTTAAGAAAGGGGGGATTTAGCATGTCTATCAATCCTATTGCTACTAATTTAAGACGATTGCGAGGTTCTCGTGGTCTGACTCAAGATGACCTTGCAAAAAAAGCGAAGTTGAGCCGTATTGCGTATTCTAATGTCGAGAATGGCAAAGCAAGTCCGCGTGTTAATAATTTACAGCAGATTGCGGATGCTTTGGATGTTAGCATTCAAGAATTAGTGACCCCGGTTCCCACTATAAACTCTTTACGTTTTCGTGCTAAGAGAATGTCAACTGGCCATGCAAGAGATAGCCGCGATCAGATCGTTGCTGAGGTTGCTTTTTGGCTAAGGGATTATTCTGGCTTGGAAGAAAAATTATCTAAGCAACGTCCTAATGTGTTCAAGAATATTAAAGCCAATAACCCTAAGGAATATGCGGCTAAGGTTAGAGAAATATGGAAATTAGAAAATGATGAACCAATTAATGATATCTGCGGTTTAGTTGAACATGCTGGAGTTAAGATTAAATTATTGAAATCTGATCTGGATGTATTTTTTGGATTATCAGCATACGATCAGAATGGTTATCCAGCCATTGTGGTTAATGTGCGAGAAGATATATCTGTCGAGAGACAAATTTTTACTGTCGCGCACGAGCTTGGGCATATTGTTATGCATCAAGGTTCTTTCGACGGTGGTTTTGCTGAAGAGAGAGAAAAGGAAGAAAAAGAAGCCGATCAGTTTGCCAGTTATTTCTTAATGCCTCAGGAAGCATTTGAGAAATCCTGGAAAGAAAACAAAGGATTGCACTGGCTTAAAAGCATTTTACACATTAAACGTGTTTATAAGATTAGCTATCGAACTGTCATTAATCGTCTCGTCGAACATGGCGTTGACAAGAAAATATGGGAAAGCTTTAATTTTGAATATCAAAAACAATATGGAGGGAATTTAAAGAATCATAAAGAACCGCATTCTTTAGATCCATTGGATTTCTTGGAAAATCGATTAAGTGCTTTAACTCAAGAGGCTTTAGCAAAAGAATTAATTTCAGTGAGTCGAGCCGCGGCAATTTTAGATATTAGCATCGAAGAAATGCGCGATCGTATTAACGCATGGAGCCTCGTTAATGAAAGCGCAACAGTTTAAAGCTATTGTCAGCGACGCGAATGTCTTGATCGACTATGTGAAAGCTAATAAAAAGATTTTACATTTAGCTGTAAAGCATTTGTGCGAGATTTATATTCCTGTCCCGATTTTAAAAGAAGTTAAAGATATTTCAAGAGGTGATCTGGAGAAATTAGGGATCAATATTTTTGAACCAACCATAGATCAACTTGTTCAAGCCGCCCAAAAGCCTTTTGGTGTATCATTTGAAGATCAACTTTGTTTATTGATTGCAAAAGAAAATGGCTGGGTTTGCGCGACTAATGACAAACAGTTGCGGGTTCAGTGTGAAGCAGGCAATGTGGAGGTCATTTGGGGATTGGATATCATGTTGAGATTAAATAAGCAGGGATTTCTAGAGCGCGCGGAAGCCACTAAAACAGCCGAGAAAATTTCAGAAATTAATCGTTATATCGGTAAAGAAATTATCAGGCAATTTATCGGAAAGCTTATTTAACATTGTTTGGGAATAATAATCAGGAAATTTATTGTTGGATAACAAGGAATTTAAAATATGTCTCAAGAGCGTAATGCGCTTGAATCTAAAATCAAAAAAATCGACGAGCAAATTGCCCTCCTAAATGACCTCAAGAATCAATGCCTCACCAAATTACAATCTTTTTCGCAAGAAACCAAGCCTCAGTTAACTGCTCAGATTAACAGCCAATCCTTAGATGATAAAATTGCTTTGTTCAAAAGTTATTTCCGGGGTCGGGAAGATGTTTACTCTAAGCTATGGGTGAATAACCGAACAGGTAAACGCGGCTACAGTCCAGTTTGTAAGCATGAATGGGATCGTGTGTTATGTCGGAAGCCAGCGATTAAGTGTTCGGAATGTCCTAATCAGGGATTCCTGCCATTAGATGAGTTGGCAATCAAACAGCATTTGAGCGGCGCTCAGGTCGCGGCTGTTTATCCAATGCTTAAAAATGAGAGTTGTCATTTTCTCGCCATGGATTTTGACAAAGAGCATTGGATGGATGATGTTCGGGCGATTATGAGGACATGTGGTGAAGAGAAAATCCCGGCCGTGGTGGAACGTTCGCGTTCGGGAAATGGCGGACACGTATGGATCTTTTTTAGTGAGGAGGTTCCAGCGGTATTGGCCAGACGCTTGGGAACGTCAATCATTACTAAAACCATGGCTAAGCGCTATCAGATCGACATGAAAAGCTATGACCGATTATTTCCCAATCAAGATACGATGCCTAAAGGTGGATTCGGGAATTTGATTGCCTTGCCGTTTCAAAAGGACGCGATGGCCAACGGCAACAGTCTTTTTATTGATGCACATGGTGTGCCCTATCGAGATCAGTGGGCGTTTTTGTCATCCATTAAGAAGATGTCCTTTCGAGACGTTGAGGCTTTTATCGAGGAGGCTTCCCGATCTGGGCAAATTATAGCGGTTCGTCAAAGCCCGGTTGAAGAAAATGATGAACCATGGATGCGCCTACCATCCGGTAAGCGACGATTTAAGGTTGATATTAAAGAACTGCCGGAAGCATTGGATGTTGTTTTATCCAATCGGATTTATATTAAAACCGGAACAGGCCCGTCAGTATTATTTAATCAGCTTAAGCATCTGGCCGCGTTTCAAAATCCGGAGTTTTATAAAAAACAGAAGATGCGGTTTTCAACTCATGCAACACCACGGGTTATTTCTTGCGCGGAAATTGTCGATGGGTATCTTTCTTTGACTCGAGGGTGTTTAGACGATACGAAAGCTTTATTAGGCGAGTATAACGTTAAGATGAAGATTGAGGACAAGCGCGTTGTTGGCAAGAAAGTTGATTTTGTTTTTGATGGTACACTCAATGAAGAGCAGGAAGAAGCATTAGAGGGTGTTCTTGAGTCGGATGTCGGCGTCTTTGTCGCTCCACCGGGAACAGGGAAAACCGTCTTGGCGATAGCCGCTATCGTTAAGCGTAAAACAAATGTGCTTATTCTTACGCATCGAAAACCATTGATGGATCAGTGGCGTTTGCAGATTGCCTCGCTATTGGACATCGATAAAAAAGAAGTTGGTCAGATCGGTGGTGGTAAGAATAAATCGAATGGAATGATCGATATAGGGATGGTTCAAAGTATGGACCTGACAGGTGGTGTTGACGATCGTATTACAGATTACGGTTTTGTTATCATTGATGAATGTCATCACGTGGGAGCTGTTTCATTTGAGAAAGTTTTGTCTCAGGTGAAAGCAAAATATGTTTTAGGGCTGACTGCGACCCCGTATCGTCGGGACGGTCATCAGCCAATTATTCATATGCAGTGCGGGCCGATTGCTCACCGTATTAAACAGAAAGATCTTTCTGCACATATTTCAGCTTCATGGATTGTACCGCGTGTCACGGACTTTGACCATGCGTGGAATGATGATATTCAAATACAAGATGTCTCAAGTCGAATGATAGAAGATATGGAAAGGAATCAGCTTATTGTACAGGACGTTGTTGAATCATTGAGTGAGAGAAGGTTCCCTCTGATTCTGACGGAAAGACGTGAGCATTTAGAGATTTTGGCGAAATTGTTGGAGGGTAAAGTTGAAGTTTTATTCCAGTTGCACGGCGGAATCAAACAGAAAGCGCGCAGAGAGGCTATCGAAAAAATAAAAGAATCTCCGGAGGAATGCCGCAAGGTTATTTTGGCGACTGGATCATATATTGGAGAGGGATTTGATGCGCCTCGCTTGGATACATTATTTCTGACTATGCCGAGTTCATTTAAAGGCAAGATTGTACAGTATGCTGGCCGTCTTCACCGGTATCACAAAGATAAACAAGATATTCGGATTTATGATTATGTCGATAGCAATGTCTCTGTTTTAGCTAGGATGTATCAGAGGCGATTAAAGACATACAAAATGTTAGGCTATGAAGTGTGGAAATTGGATGAGCCATCGAAACATGAAGAACTTAACCAACAAGGTGGCGTTTAAGTGGATTTGTTGGTTAAGATGTGCCTTTTGAATATGTGAAGAATATACATAAATTTGTCACAAAAAGTTGCATTTTTTGTGACAATATGGTTTAATTTACTATATGGAAAGTATTGAAAATAAAATATATAGGAGAATACGTGGAAAAAGTTACCTATGGGCATTTTCCGAGACCGATTTTGGGGACCTTGGATCCCGGGAGGCTGTGCGTCAGTCTTTGGTCCGGTTAGTCAAACAGGGTAAGATACGCCGTGTTATCCATGGATTATATGATTATCCAAAGTACAGTGAAATGTTAAAGCAACAGATCAGTCCGGATTTGAGCCAGGTGGCGCAGGCTTTATCGCGTAAATTTGGGTGGAGGATACAACCTTCAGGAAATACGGCATTAAACTTTTTGGGTCTTTCAACTCAAGTACCGGGGAAAATTGTTTATTTTTCGGATGGTTCTAACCGGGATTATCGTATCGGAAAACAATCGTTGATATTTAGGAAAACATTGCTAAAGCACGCGGTTTTTAAATATCCCGAAACTGCCTTAGTTGTGCAGGCTTTGGATGCTTTAACGCAAGACAGATTTAATTCAGAGATTGCGAAAAAGATCCGAGCTCATTTTGATGAGGGCATGTTAAAGAAGATTTTATTGGATGCACAAAGCGTCAAGGGATGGATTCATAAATGTATTCGTATTATTTGCGTGGGGGGAAAAAGTGAATAGTGTTGCCGGTTTATCTGAGGCTAAGCATCGTGAACTGTTCTCGGGAACAGCTGCCAGCAAAGGGACTAGTCCTGCTATTGCGGAAAAGGATTTTTGGGTGAGTTGGGTTTTGCTTCGTTTATTTACACATCCGGAGTTATCAAAGAAGATTCTTTTTAAGGGCGGAACCAGTTTATCCAAAGCGTTTCATTTGATCGAGAGGTTTTCCGAAGACATTGATCTTGTTCTCGATTGGAGGCTTCTCACGAACGAAGACCCGAAAAAAGAACGCTCCAAAAAACAGCAGAATCTTTTCAATGAAACCCTTCGCCAGAAAGGGCAAGAGTATGTTCAAACCAAAATCCTGCCTTGGGTAGAGGATGCTGTTGGCAAGACTTGTCGGACTGCTTTAGATGATAAGGATAGACGCGTTATTCACGTTTATTATCCCGGCGTTTTTGAAGATCAGTATTTACGTGCTGACATTCGACTTGAGCTGGGGCCTTTTTCCGATTGGGTACCGCATGGAGAATATTTGATCTCACCATACGCGGCCGAGGTGTTCCCGCATTTGTTTTCGGTTCCTCAGTGCCGGGTGGTGACAATCAAGGCAGAACGAACGTTTTGGGAAAAGGCCGTGATTTTACATCAAGAATCTTTTCGCACAGATACACAGCCTATGCCGTTACGGTATTCCCGTCACTATTACGATCTGGCGATGATGTGCCGATCCAAAATTAAGGATGAGGCGTTACGCGATCTGCATCTTTTGGAGCAGGTGGTTGAGTTTAACGATCGTTTCTTCCCGCGAGTATGGGCTCATTATGAATTAGCCAAACCGGGGACAATGCAGTTGATGCCGCCAGCGCACTTTGAGAAGTCTTTAAGGTCTGATTATGGCGACATGAGGCATATGATTTTTGGAAGCTATCCAGAATTCGATGAGATTTTGAATACTCTCCAGGCTTTAGAGAGAGAAATTAATTCATTACAACGTTAGCGTCACCTTCCACGGAGGAAAATATGAAACGATTTATTTTTGGAATAGGTCTTCTTGTGATGCTTTGTGGGTGTGCTAATTTTTTATCTACGACTGCGAATCGTGGGATCGCTTATGGCATGAGCCAAGAGGCTGTTATTAAGGTCAATGAAAAGAAGGGCTACAAGATTTTAAGTAAGGACGAGAATACGGTTATTGTTGAAGGGATGCAAGAGCAATTGAAACAGCCCGCAGAAAAGACGTTTTATTTTGAAAATGGCCGCTTAGTTTCTGTTTCGGAAAAGATTAAGTAAGCACCCCCGTGCTAGCACTGTGCTAACAGAATAAGCCCCAACAGGGGCAAAAGCGATATAACAGCAAGCAGGTCAACTCGCCCTAAGTCCTAACACCGTTAAGAGATACATAAAATCATCAAACACCGTCGAGAACGTTTGAAGCCCTCATAACCTGAAGGTCACAGGTTCAAATCCTGTCCCCGCAACCAACTTAACCCTTTGTAGGCCTAGAGCTTGCAGATGGTTTCGTTTTTGTGCCTTCCGTCATTCCTGGCATGTTATTGGATTGATACAGGGATATTGGGAAGTGAGGGTGTTCGGAAATGGTTCAGCGAGATGCACGATATATTTTGTCTTGATTTAAATTATCGGGGAGTGAGCAAGGGTGAGTTTTTCGATTCTTTAAAGACCATGGGGAATTTGGCGTGTCTGGTTTCATACGGGGATCTTGGGAAAAGCAGTATTAGCCAGTTGAATCAACTGTTGGTCACAAAAAATGGGAGCGGGGACCTTCTTAAACGTTTCTGCTTTTCGTTTGTGACCAGTATCATGGAAGCTTAAAATACACTCCATAAAAGTCCGTGATGATCGTGCTTTTAAAATTTTTCGGTAACACCGATTCAACGACTTTCCATCCACGGCTTTTATCAATTTTCTAATACGCCATCTTTTCATTGGCGAATGCCCACAACCAATGATTCTTCCCATTCATCCGCCATCCCGTTTTATCGATATGTACCTGCGGACTCCCTCGGATGGCTTCCAACAATACCTCTCGCTCAACTCCTAGCCATCGACTTAATCGCTGCAATCCTTGAGTCAATGCTCCGAAGATATTCTTAGTCTTTTATTCTTTCCTGCTGCTCTAAAATGACCTCTATCAATTCTTCCTTCGTCTTCTAGCTGTACATGATCACTTCAACCATGCCTTTTTCAATTTCAAAAATTTTTCCTTATTTTTTATCGATGGATTAAACATGTTATAAACATTTACATTTCATTCGTTTTTAGTATGATACTAAAAAAACTAAATCAGTATTATATGTTTATTGATGGAGGACAAACAATGCCTAAAGATTTGACTCGTGAACAGATGCTTGATGCCGCAATGAACCGGATGCTTAAGTTCGGTTATCGTAAGGTAACGATGGATGAAATCGCTCAGGATTTGGTTATGAGCAAGAACACCATCTATAAACACTTTCAAAGCAAGATTGAAATGGCCGAGGCTTTATTCGATCGACTGGAGAATGAAATCAACCAAGAGCTTTCCCTTATAGAGGAAAGTCACAAGGACCCAGTTGAAATCATCTCCAAGAACATTTTCTTTTTACAGCAGAGATTAACACCATGGTTTGAGCATTTCTTGGGGGATATCAAGACTGGATTGCCGGATTTATGGACTCGATTTTTTAATTTCCGTAATGAGAAGATTTCTGAAATTAAAAGTTTGGTTGAAGATGGGATCAAAAAGGGGAAATTCCGGAAAATTAATTCGGCTTTAGCCGTACGGATGTATATGGGCGCTATTAATCATGTCCTTAATCCGGAGTTTCTGGAAAATGAGAGGATTTCTTTCTCCGATGCTATTGAGGAAGTACTGGATATTTGGTCAACCGGAGTAATTTTGAAGAAATAGGAGGAAGATTTAAATGGGAATTTCGGTGAAGAGTTTTAGGATACTGATGGTTTTGGCTTTGTTAATAGGTATGGGGGTGTCTTCAGTTTGTGCCGAAGATCATCCGGAGTTCTCACAATGGAGTTTTAAATTGACCGGTGAAGAAAGATTTCGGGCTGAGTATAAAAAGGATTTTGACTTCAATCAAAGCCGCAAAGACAACGGCAGCCAATTCTATCACCGTTTTCGTTTGGGCGGCGCGACGAGTTTAATGGATGAATACCTCAAATCCAAGGTGGATATTTTCATAGAAGGTCTGGATGCTCAGACCGGCAGCCATCAAATCAAGGCGGCGGCCAATCAGGTGGACGACTTCGATCTTCATCAGGCCTATGTGAATGTACACAATATCTTAGGTTCAGATTTTGATATTAAAGCAGGGCGGCAGGAATTGAAATACGGCAAAGGGCGATTGATTGCCGCGGCCGATGTGGGCTAACCGTATTCGCGCTCTCGATGGAGGTATACTTCATTATCAAGATGGCAGCTTATGGGGCGATTTGATGTATGCTCAGGATGTTAAGTACGATGACGATAAAATTAATCAATCACGTTCGGAAGATTTCTTGGCGGGGTTTTACGGTGGTTATCAGGAACACAAAATGGCTCCGTTAATTGAGACATGCTTTTTGACGCTCAAAGACCTTAAAGGGACAACCAATAACCAGCGTTATACTGTTGGTGCACGCATGCAAGCCACGGTCGCGGAAGGAACAGTTGTAGATTTTGAGTTTCCTTATCAATTCGGTCACGTGGGTTCAGCCACCAGCAAGAAGAAAGAAATTAAAGCTTATGCTTTTCACACGGACGTTACAAAAAGTTGGGAAGCGTTGAAATGGAAACCCAAGTTGATGGTCACTTATGACAAAGCTTCCGGTGACAAGGATCCCAACGACAGTGTTAATAACACATTCAATCCTATCTATCAATCCACTCATGAACCTTATGGGTTGCTTGATTTCTTCCGCTGGCAAAACGTCCATAATCCCGAAATCAGTACGACATTCTCACCAACTGAAAAGTTTAAGTTTACACCACAAGCTGATTTTTTCTGGCTGAATAGTAAATTTGATTCATGGTACAACTCATCGGGAACAGCCCTGCGATCCAAGATCAGTGGAGAACGCGGTTATTATGTCGGCAGCGAACTTTCATTGCGGGTGTATTACGATTTTAATAAGAGTTTTAAATTGGAATCCGGCTACGCGCATTTCTTTCCGGGTGGTTACGTCAAGGACAGCGGAGCAGACGACGACGTAGATTGGTTCTATTCCCAAATGGCATTTAAATTTTAAAATTAACGGGGGATTATTATGAAAATTAAATCAATAATATTATCGTTTTTACTCATCTTGTTTTCCTCGGTTTGTACTTTTGCTGGAGACTTAACTGTTGTGGTTGCCTCGAACGTTCAATACACGTTTGAAGAATTGAAAGCCGAATTCCAGAAAGAGACCGGAATTAATATAAAACAAATTATCGGATCATCCGGTAAGTTTACGACACAGATTGAAAATGGCGCGCCTTTCGATGTTTTTCTTTCTGCAGACATGGACTATCCCAAAACACTTAAGAAAGAAGGATTAACTCACAATGATCCAAAAATTTATGCTTATGGGACACTTGTTTTATGGACGATGAATTATGTGGACTTGTCGAGGGGGATTGAAGCCGTGAGCGATCTGACTGTTAGAAAAATTGCGATTGCTTCACCGAATACAGCTCCTTACGGACGCCAAGCCGTTAATGCGCTTAAACATTACCAACTGTACCAACAAGTGAGTAATAAACTTGTCTATGGCGAAAGCATCGCTCAAGCGAATCAATTCATCACCTCTAAAGCTGCTGACCTTGGATTTACGGCTAAATCGGTTGTGCTTGCTCCTAACATGAAAGATCAGGGGAAATGGATCGAAATTGAAAAAGATGCGTATGAGCCGATTGCTCAAGGTGTTGTTATCCTCAAGCACGCGCAAAAAGAAAATTTGGAAGATGCTCAAAAGTTTTTTGATTTTCTTTTTTCAGATAAAGCAGGAGAGATTTTCAAAAAATACGGTTATATTTTGCCGTAAGAGGGAGCCATTATGAATAAACTTAAAGGAAAGATTGTTGATATCCAATCATCGGATAATATCTCCATCATTCATGTGGATGTTGAGGGGGATGTGTTTAGTTCCATCGTTTTAGAAGGAAAAAAAGGGCCGTTGAATTATAAGATCAAAGATCATGTAACGCTCCTTTTTAAGGAAACCGAAGTGGGGATTGCCAAGGATTTGACCGGCATGATCAGTTTGCGAAATCGATTCAAAGCAACGATCAAGAAAATAGATAAAGGACCGATCCTCGCCAAGATTACCTTAAACTATAAAAATTACATCATTGAGTCCATTATTTCCTCACAATCGGCCAAACAAATGAAGCTAGAAGACAAAGAAGAAATTGAATGGCTGGTTAAAACTAATGAAGTGACATTGATGAAAAATCCCGCATGAGTTTTGATTTAAGCCCTCTCATATTGACATTCAAATTGGCATCGGTGACGACTCTGATTCTCGTTTTGATCGGTGTGCCATTAGCCTATTGGGTAGCTTTTACTCCTCGTAAATGGAAATACATTATAGAGCCGCTTATTAGCATGCCGTTGGTTTTGCCACCCACAGTTTTAGGTTTTTATATTCTACTTTTTTTTAGTCCACGTTCTTTCTTGGGGAATTTTCTTGATACTGTATTGCATATACAAGTGGTCTTTACCTTTTTGGGACTGGTGATTGGATCTGTTTTGTTTAGCCTGCCGTTTATGGTAAATCCCATTAAGGCTGGATTCCAAAGTTTCCCGAAGTCTTTAATTGAAGCGTCTTACGCATTAGGTAAATCCAGACGAGAAACGCTCTTGAAGGTGATCTTGCCAAACATCAAGCCGTCTTTGTTAACCGGGGTTGTCATGGCATTCACTCACACAGTCGGCGAATTCGGTGTGGTTTTGATGATAGGAGGAAGTATCCCGGGGAAAACGCGCATAGCTTCCATCGCGATCTTCAGCGAAGTGGAGGCGCTCAACTATTCCAATGCTAATTTTTATTCAGGAATACTTTTTTTAATTTCATTTATGATTTTATTTGTTTTAAACGCCATCAATAGAAAAGCATTCAAGACTATCTAAATGATAAAAATTAGAGCCAAGAAGAATCTGATAACCAGTCACGGTCCCATCCGACTTGAAGTCGATTTTCAAATACTGGATAAGGAGTTCATAACTCTTTTCGGTCCATCGGGAGTTGGAAAAACAACGATCCTGCGGATGATTGCTGGATTGACCGATCCGGATGAAGGATTCATTCAGGTTGATGATGAGGTCTGGTTCGACAGCGATAAGGGAATTAATCGACCCATTCAGGAAAGGCAGATCAGTTTTGTTTCTCAGGACTATAATCTTTTTCCCAACATGACCGTCCGCGAGAATTTAGAGTATGCTCTTAAAGACAAAAAGGATGAATCTCTTATCAATGAGTTTTTGGAAATGGTTCATCTGACGGAATTAAGCGGCCGCAAACCTGACATGCTATCCGGTGGACAAAAACAAAGGGTAGCGTTAATCCGCGCATTGTTGAGGAAACCAAAGATATTTTTACTGGATGAGCCTCTTTCCGCGGTGGATCTGGAGCTGCGACTCAAGTTACAAGATGAAATATTCGCGCTTTATAACCAGTTTAAGATTCCGACCATTTTCGTAACGCATAACTTAAGTGAGATATTTAAACTCGCCCATCAAATTTTCATTATGGAAGAGGGGAGAATCGTTCGTTTCGGCAAACCGAGCGAGGTCTTTGGTGAAGATGCTTTGAGCGGAAAATTTAAATTTGTGGGGAGTATTCTCGAATTAGAAAAAGAAGATTTTATTTGTATCGTGACTGTTCAGATCGGAAATAATTTGACAAGGGTTGTTGCTACAGAAGAAGAGGCGAGAGATTGGCGTGTGGGTGACCGTGTCTTGGTCGCGGCCAAAGCGTTTAATCCGATTATTTTTAAAATATAAAAAAGAATTTATCCAAAAAGTCATGAGTAGAGTTGTTGGATTATTAACTCTTTTAACGTGAGTTCGAGATAAGATCATCCTAAGAGTGTTAAAATGGCTATCTTTCCAATCATACTGATTTTTCAAATCCCCCTGTGTAATATGTACTACATTATTTCATAAATTCTTGACCACTTTGTAATGAATGGGATACTAAGGCTAATCACAAAGAAAGGGGTGATTATGCCTTTGAAGAAACCAATCCCAATTACGTTAAGCTCATCTTCTACAGTTTGACTTAATTTCTTTAATTTTCTCGACGAAACCTTTGGTGTCGTAGTTTTCTTGGCACCGCACCCTGGCTGTCATCAACCAACGTCAGGAGGACTTGATCGTGGCCGGCAACGCGACACCCACCGCTGCAAAGACCTTTCCGCAGCAGCCTTCCGCACGGCTGCGGACACTGATCGTCTTGTTGTCGTCCGTGATCGTGGTATCCGTCAACGCCTTCAGATCCCGCTTGATATCTTCCCATTCGAACCGATGACCCGCATTTTCCAGTATGCGGTCCAGTTCCTTGCGTAAAACCAGCGCCAAAAAAGAACAGAACACGTGTCCACGGATCGTTTCGTCGCACTTGTGAAAGATCGGCCGCGTGTCGAGAACCGATTTCATATCCCGGAAGATCATCTCGACCAGAATCAGTTGCTTGTATTTTAACGCCACCTGGACCATCGGCAGAGCCAGGTCCGTTGTCAAGACCCACTTGCCGTCGAAGCGCGCGTCATTCTGGCCCTTCTTTTCATCCACGACAAAATGACCCTTGCCCTCCACGCTCAGGAACCGCCGGTACCCTTTGTTGCCGATCAGCAACGTGTCTCCCTTGCGCAACGCATCACTTTGATTTAACCATGAGGCATGTGTCGGCAGAGAATGAAAAATAATGCGTTTATCATTTTGCATCAGCCAGCGGCGACGATCTTCTTGAGTTCTCAACTCCGGCAAAGGGATTGCGCAAAGTTGAGCGATGAGCTGGCAAAGCCCAGGGGTTGAGTGAGTGGAATAGTTATCTTGAATAAAATGGAATTTTTGACTTTCAGGATATTGCGAAACGAGTTCTTTGATAAACCCTTCCCAGTGCACGGAACTATGGCCATCGAGTGTCTGAGCAAAAACGTTTCCTGATGAGACTTCGAAGGCAGCTAATAAATCCTGGGTTCCGTGACGGTGATAGGAATGTTCACGGCGATAAGGCTGGCCCGGTTCGCTTTGCTGATCCGGATATTTACGCTCCAGAGCTTGAATCCCTGTTTTTTCATCCAGAGAGAAAAGTAATCCGTCTGTGGGCGGATGAAGGTAAAGATCTACGATGTGTAACATTTTCGGTTCGAAATGAGGGTCAGGGCTATTGAGCCAATAAACCCATTTATGGGGTTTGAGCGCCGCTTGATCTAAAAGCCGCCAAACACTGGTGGGACTGATTTGGGCAATCTTTTGGTGAATGATTTCTTTCGTTAAATCACTGATAGTCCAACGATCAACCGTACGATCAGCCTCCCCCCCCGGGGCGGGCAGGTCGCTAAGGCCACAATCTTATGCAGCGCTTCGGGGGGGAAAAGTGACCGGGCGGCCACTGCGTTCTTCATCTTGTAATCCTTCAAGTCGTTTTTTGAAAAATCGCTTCCGCCATCGACGCACAGTAAATCGCTGACATTTAAGTTCTTTCGCAATGTCGCTATTTTTTTCGCCATCGGCGGCCAGTAATACAATCTTTGCCCGTAACACATCACTTTGACTTGCCTTAGCTTTGCGTATCGTTGATATAAGACTGTCCGCGCTCATCTTTGCTTAACGTAATTGGAATTGGTTTCTTCAAAGGCATAATCACCCCTTTCTTTGTGATTAGCCTTAGTATCCCATTCATTACAAAGTGGTCAAGAATTTGTGAAATAATGTAGTAGTTGTTGGTATTCGTGATTTAACCGGACATTGAGGGACATAAAAAATGTCCTAATGTCCTATTAGCAAGAAGGGAGGAGAAAATGTAGGTACAAGAGTTGATCACAGTTCAAGACTTGGCCAAACGGTTAAACGTTCCGGTCAGTTGGGTCTACCAAAGGACGAGGTGGGGACAACATAGCATTCCGCATATCAAGATGGGAAAATATGTGCGCTTTAGCTGGTCTCAGGTCGTTCAGTTTTTAGAGGAGAATACGGAGCGTTAAAGACGAGGAATCCCTTGAAAGAGGCAAGAAGTATGGCACAATACGCCCCCTTATTGGATATTGTTTAATATTGGTTAAGGATACTTGATTATGGCTCATGGCAGTATTGTAAAACGTTGCAAGGTTTGCCGACAGGAG
>Ga0247727_10005506_pt1 | contig 25637 bp, 21 predicted proteins | sample WisWelCaveWW1625_FD_202498 | JGI IMG/M metagenome (GOLD analysis project Ga0247727, IMG submission 202498) | Biofilm microbial communities from Wishing Well Cave, Virginia, United States - WW16-25 | ecosystem: Environmental > Aquatic > Deep subsurface > Groundwater > Cave microbial mat | place...
TGGAACGATCCTTCATCATTGAATTCATTTAAATTGGGGGGGATCCATAGCATGGCTTCAAGCACAATATCGTTTTCCATACCTTCAAGTGATAAGGGCGAGCGCAATCCAGCTTTATAGTAAATATCATATGGTAATAATATCTCTGCACCTGGTGCTTTATTTCGTATAAGTGCTGCTTTATAAAGCGCGTTCCTTGCAGCTTGTTTTTTAATGTTGTGAAGAGGGTTAAAGGAAATGTAGGGCTCTTGCATGTATCCTATCGCTCTACAAAACTCGATCCAGTCACCTTCAACCATCTGCATCTCTGCTTCTGAGACATTTAATCGCGGATGAATTAATTGATACGTCTTAGAATCTTTAGGTGCTAAAAATCCGGCATCCACACCAAAATCTCGAGCCGCTGTATGGAGACTAGCAAAGAATGCACCACTGCCTGTTTCTATTTTTGTCATGAGAGTAACATTTATATCGGATTGTCAGAACAATATAATTATATAATATTTGCGGCAGTTCTACGTCCTTGTTTTTTGCACTTCATTCTGTATAATTTTACTAATAGCTTTGATCCTGCTGACACAGGTGAGCCGAGAGAAGAAATCACAAGTAGACCTCTCCGGGACAAGCCCGATATAGCTTTTGCAATAAGAAGTAATGAGGGTGGCACCACCCTTCGCCAGAGGCTTCGGAGTGGCAGGCCGCTTGGTAAAGAGGTCCCTTACATGAATATCTTTTAGGTATTTATGTGAGGGATTTTTTATTATAGTAATACTATGAAGACATTATTTGTAGAGGATACAATTCACAAAATTGGGGAAGAAGTAGAACTCTACGGATGGGTCGATACAAAACGCGAACACAAAAAAATCGTTTTTATAGATCTTCGTGACCGAACCGGCATCGTACAGGTAGTCGGCGCAGAGTCATGTAAGTCACTTGTTAGCGAGGATGTGGTAAAGATCACAGGCACTGTCAAAAAACGCCCGGAAAATTTGGTCAATCCAAAACTACCAACAGGACATATCGAAATCGAGGCTCGTGAGGTTGTCCTCCTCAACAAAGCACAAGCTCTTCCTCTACCGGTTTCTGGCGATGGGTATGACATTAACGAAGAGGTGAGACAGAAGTATCGCTACCTTGATCTGCGCCGTCCCCGACTGGCACGCAATATTCAATTGAAATCACGATTTATACAACTTGTCCGGGAATTTTTATTTGCAAAGAAATTTATCGAAATTGAAACACCGATATTATCAAAGACGACACCGGAAGGCGCACGCGATTTTCTCGTTCCATCCCGGATGCAAAAAGGGAAATTTTATGCTCTCCCACAGTCCCCTCAACAATACAAACAACTTCTTATGGTTGCTGGTTTTGAACGATACTTTCAGATCGCCCGCTGTTTCCGCGACGAAGATCCGCGAGCCGACCGAGCGTATGGAGAATTTTCGCAAATAGATCTTGAAATGAGTTTTGTCGAAAGAAATGATGTCATGATGCTTGTAGAAGAAATGATAACCACAACGTTTGAAGCGCTCGGAGCAAAAATAAAACAAAAGCCGTTTCCGATTATTTCCTATAAAGATGCAGTACAGAAATACGGCGCAGATAAATTTGATATGCGAAGTGGTGAAGACAAAAAAAATAATGTACAAGCATTTGCATGGGTCGTAGACTTCCCCTTTTTCGAAAAGACAGAAAACGGAGGTTGGACATTCACACACAATCCGTTTTCTGCACCTCTTCCAAAGTTCAAAGACGACCTTCTTAAAAAGCAAAATATTGAGGGAATTCTCACGTCCCAGTATGATCTCGTCTGTAATGGTTATGAGGTTGGAGGAGGCAGTATCAGGTCTCACACTCCAGAAATGTTAAAACGTGTGTTTGAGATCATGGGTTATGAAGAAAAACGAATACAGGCGGAGTTTGGCCATATGCTTGAGGCCTTCTCGTACGGTGCACCTCCCCACGGCGGTATGGCACCCGGTATTGACCGACTCATAACGTGTCTCACTGGAGAGTCTAACTTACGCGAAGTAATGGTGTTCCCCATTTCGGCTGGCGGTAGAACTGCGGTCATGGACGCACCTTCTGATGCAAGCGAAGGTCAGCTAAGAGAGCTGGGCATTCAGATTCGCGGAAAATCCACGCAACAGAAATCAGTGTTTGAAGAGATAAAGTCGCTCCTTGAAGATTACAAGACTCAATATGAAATCATGGAGCACGAGCCGGTTCTTACCTCAGAAGACGCTTCGCGCGTCAGAAAGACATCGCTGGCCGAAGGGGCGAAGGCGCTTGTTATGTACGCTGATCAGAAACCTATTATGGTAGTCGTTCCGGCCGATCGAAAAGCCGACACGCATGCCCTCAAGTCAGCTTATTCGATAAAAGATCTGCGGATGGCAACCAGAGAAGAAGTTGAAACTGTTACGCATACCAAAATCGGGGCTGTTCCCCCATTTGGGAATTTATTTCAAATTCCCCTTTATGTCGATGGCACCATGGGTAAAAGTGGGACAATCGTATTTAATGCTGGAGAACATACCAAGTCTATACGGATGAAATATGATGATTTTGTAAAAGTGACGTCACCTATCATCGGTAATTTTATAAAATGACGTCATCCTGAGCGAAGGGACGTTTAACATCCCGAAGTCGAAGGATCTATTCAAAGATTTCTCGACAAGCTCGAAATGACAGGGTATACTGTACCCATGAAACTCCGATTCTATCTCTTATTTTCGTTTTTCACCTTGCTGTTTCTTTTTTATCCAGGCGACTCTGAGTATTTCCATATCTTCGCCTACAATCGTAATCTTTTTGAAAAAACGAGAAAAGAGACCGCACCTCACTTAGAGCCGCTTCCTGTTCTCAAGAGCAATACCGCACCCCAGATCAGTGCCGAGGGAGTATATATCCTTGATTTACCATCGTTTACGCCAATCTTTGAAAAAAACGCACGCGTTCGTATGCTCCCCGCCTCAACTACTAAAATCATAACCGCCTTAGTAACAATCGATTTGTATAAACCAGAAGATGTTATAACGGTAAAAAGAGTTATGGACGAGGGTCAGCTGATGGGCCTTATCCCCAACGAAAAGATAACTGTGGAAAATTTGATCTATGGCATCTTGGTCCATTCTGGAAATGACGCGGCATACGCAATAGCAGATGCATACGGTTATGAAAAATTCATCGAGCTCATGAATGAAAAAGCAGCCAGTTTACACATGAAAGATACAAAATTTCGTAATCCGGCAGGACTTGATGAATTTGATCACTACTCCACGCCCTACGATCTTGCTCTTGCCTCCCGTGCACTATTGGAACATCCAATTCTCAAAAAAACAGTTGCTATAAAAGAGATCACGATCGCAGATGTTGACTACAAATACTTTCATGTACTATCAAACGTCAACAAGCTCTTGGGCGAAATACAGGGCATCGGAGGCTTGAAAACGGGATATACGGAAAATGCCGGAGAAAACCTCATCAGTTTTTATAAACATGACGGACATCAGTATATTATTGTTCTTCTCAAAAGCCTGGACCGGTTCCACGACACTCGAAACGTGGTTTCATGGATCGAAGCGAATGTGGATTATATTCCACTTCAGTAAATTATTTTGAAAGATAGGCGTTTGAAACTGCTGGCACATACCCTACATAATTATTGTCGCCGAGAAAGACGTATACCGGTTCAAGATATGGCTGGTAGGTGTCCGGATCAAAATATCCCAGGAACATTTTTTTTACCGTTATAGAACTTCCTACCGTATCGTTTGCAACTATAGTACCTTTACCTGCTTTCAGCTCGACCCAAGCCGTGTCGCCAGTTTTCAGCGGGTATACACCTATCTGTGTTGTGGACTTCTCGAAAAATGCAATCTTAGCACGAAGTACTTTCACTCCGGACTCACTAAATACCATCACTACATGATTTTGACTATTAAAATAACTTGGCGGCACAACCGGTATTGGTGAGGATGCGGCGTCAACATCCGGTCTATAAAAATCCACCTCCACGACGTTTGCCTCTTGCGGCCGCTCGGTAGCGTATAGTCTGTTATTTTCAGTATCAAGATTAAAATACAGAATATGATTTTTACCCATAGCAAGCTCTTCAGGATATCTTCCCACTTCCTTTAGGAAATCCGTAGCGGCCTGTTGAATCTGGTTTTCATCAGGTATAGCGATATTTTGAAAAAATGCTTCATCGGTTGCGTACAGGTATTCATAATCGTAATTGAAGTTTGTGATATCTATTGATAGTCGCCTTTTCGCATCTTCAAATACGGCCTTTTGTCCCGATAACGTATGAGAAACGGTTTCCGTGTCGAAGCCGAGATTCTTGGCGATAAGATATATTTTTTCCCTATACCCGAATTTAGTCGAGGTCTCTGGCAGGAAGAAAACTTTTGCCGTGGGACTTGCAGTGGTTGGACTTCCCTCCACTGTATCAAGTACATATTCTAATCCTCCACTCGGTGTCCCGATTTTTATCTCCGGTGGTGGGATTTTGCCAAAAACAGGATTTGAAAAGATCACCTCGGTCTTTTGACTGTCAAGATAGGTAAAAAATACCTTAAATGCGTAAAAAAGCACCAAAAGCATAAGAACACCGAGAATAAGATATGGTAAAGACTTTCGGAAATAGTACGAGAGCTCAGTCAGGGACATACTTTCATCATAGCAAAAAACAGCACCAGTTGATATAATTTCATCCTAAACCAGAGGTACCCAAGTGGCCAACGGGGTCAGACTGTAAATCTGATGGCTTATGCCTTCGAAGGTTCGAATCCTTCCCTCTGGACTGTGAACCAGAGTCAACTTCGTTGACACGGTTCACAGTCATGTACCGTGTTGCGTAGCAACTCTGGTACATGACACCACATGTCTCTTCAAAAGAGTCAAAAACTCCATTTTGTAATTTATAATCTATTTACTTCTCGTTCACTGGATCTAAAATCAACATATACGAAAAAACTGCAATACTGTGTTTATGTTCTCCAGAGTCTTAAAGATCAAAATCTTTATATCGGTTACACCACTAACCTTCACGAAAGATTAACCTCTCACATAAGTGGTAATTCCAAAGCGACTGCTCCACGAAGGCCGTTTGAACTTATCTTCTGCGAATTCTTCAAAGAAAAATCCGATGCAACCGAACGAGAAAAATATTTCAAAACAACAAAAGGTAAAAGAACTCTAAGGTTAATGCTCAAAGAAAGCTTGATATAATTTAATTATGAAATCTGCTTTAGTTTTAGCATATGAATCCCTAAAGGACTTACCTAAAAACTATAGAGACTTTGATATTCTTGATGTCTACGGATTTAGTAGTCAAGGAGGAAAAGAACTCAAGAATATTTCAACTAAGGTAAATTACTATAATGGGTTCTTTGATATTGCCAACTACAATGAGCCAAAATTTCCTTACAATTTCTGTTTTATTCGTCATCCTGATCCATGGGGAGAACCAAGAAATTGGATGCAACCGATCGCTGCATTAGCTGAGTCTTTAAGTGGAGAATTAACATGCGAGTTTTGGTTTCCAAGTGAAATAATAGCTTTTAATTACCTATTACAATCTATTTTAGGTAACGAGTCGATAAGAATTATTCAAATAAAACAAATAGATGATGTCGGCAACTGGAAAAATTACCAAGCTAAATGGAGCATCAATCAAAAAGGAGTAAAGAATAAAATGTTAGAGCTTTATCAAAAAAATAAAATTATAATTCTTCAAAATTATTATAAAAATATCGGAAAACATTTTAATGACAACGTTACATTAACGCATGTGGAATCAATCTTGAAGTAAGATAAAAAGTTCTAACGCCTGCCTCCGGTAGGCAGATTGTTCATGAGTCCGGACAGCGTTTTCTAGACCTAAGCTCTATGATATAATTCGGGATGGAAACTAATTCTACAAAATCAGAACCAAAAGAGACTCTTAATCCTCACTCTGTGGTTGTATTTTTTCCAACTTTTTATGGAGACTGGAGTCCTAATAATGATGGACAACCCAATGCTGATAGAGAAAGAGGAAATGCTTCTATTAGTACTGTTACAAATGCATTAGCCGCGGGTTACAGAACAGTTGTAGTTGATGGTGGAAGTTCAGAAGCGTATGTAAAAACATTGGAAGGATTAGGTGTAGAAGTCGTACCTCAAAGAGAAAAGGGCATGGTGGCAGCTAAGAGACAAAGTCTGGAAGTTGCAGCATCACTTGAAGGAGCCAAGGTTTTGTTATTAATACAGGCCGAAAAAGACGACGTTATCAAAGATGTTCCCCAGTTAGTGAACCCTATCATTAATAATGAAGCTGATTTAGTTGTAGCGGCAAGAGAACCTCACTTATTTGAACAAACATACCCAGATTTTCAGTTTGCGTCAGAAACCTGGGCAAACAAATGGTATAATAAAATCGCCCATATGGTGGGCGCACTTCCTGAAGATAGCGCTTTTGACTGGTTCTTTGGGGTAAAAGCATTTAAAAACGACCCTACCATTGTCCGAATGTTTATGAGTCAATATACATTTGACGATCCCCTATTTGCAGCGAGTAGAAATATGGATCCAGATCGATATTCCAATTTTGATTTTTTCCCTATCCTTGCAGCAGTTAAGAATGGAAAACGAGTAGCGAGTGTTGAAATACCATTTCAGTATCCAATAAATCAAAAACAACTGGAAGAAACCTTAGCTCCTCAATTTGTAGAAAAAAGACGAATGCAGCGACAAAGTATTTTGGCAGAATTCGTACAATATGCTCGACTGATAACAAATAACCCTAAAAATCACTTGATGCGCGTAATGGAAAAAGAAGCAGATAATTTTCAAAATTCATAACGGAAAGTTCTAACACCTGCCGGTAAGCAGGTCGTTTACTAGTCTGGACCTCCTACTTTTAGCTTCAAATTTACCGCTGAAAAACAAGGAGACCGAAATCTATTTTGATATACTTAAGCTTGTAATTGTCTTACCTATGAAAAAAAATCTCCTAATCGCCCTACTGATATTCTGCATCATATTTATTTCTCTGGCAGCATTTATTTTAGGTAGACACTACGAACGCAACAAACAAGAAGCTGTGATTAAAAGGATTGCAACTAAACTAAATGCGTCACAAACTGAGTATAAAAAAAACATTAGTACTTTAGAAAAAGAATTGTCTTCCTGGAGAAACGACACCGGCATTCTACTTGAATCAAAAACAGAAAAATACCGCTTAGACAACGTGTTCATTTACTCTCCACTTTTTGAAAATAAACCCGTTATTCAAACTACCTATAAATATAAGGATAGAACCATAATCCATAAATCCTTGATAATTGACAATAGTCTTTCTGGGATTGATATCTGGGAGTATCACACAAATACCGACGAAGAGCTAGGTAGCGCTCCTGACAACTTTGTTACATTTGATGGCTATGAAAATTATAGTTTGCGTGGATTCGCACTAAAAGACCGCATAAAGCAATGGCAAAAATCATACACGACTAAAGAAGGATATAAAATGTACCAAGATTATGTATATGTGCCAAAGATCATTGGAAATGTAAGTTTAAACATGTATCTCAATTCTCTCTATTATAAAAACCCATACCCAACTTTTATTTCTATTTGGGTAGCTAATAAGGTAAACTACGATCCTCCCACAACAAGCGATAGCCCCGAGGTGTTAGATGCAGAAAAACATGCGAAACAGATTGCAGACACTATCAAAATAGGTAAGTAAGCTTTTTTGCATAAAAAATTCTAACGTCACCCACGAGTCTAAAGTCGCCACGTCATTTAATTACTTTTCCGCCTTCATACATCTTTACTAAAGTAGTTCTATCACCAAATTGCTTTTCTCCGGCATGTATCCTTTTTAGCACTTCATTCTTTCTCCCATATCTGCCCAAATTCGCTGAGGGATCTAATGTGTCTTTTTGACCAGCGGTCCCGTCAAATAAATATCTTTCCCGGGAAGGCAAACCAAACGCTCTTTTGGCCCTGCGTTCAATCTCCAACCAGTGATGGTCATGATTGGGAGAATATAAATGATTTAACGTAAGACCTGATTCTCGATTTGAATCTATACACGCTTGAATGACCGGTTTCATTGCGTTTACCCAATCTTGACAATTCCCGCTTCCCAAAGAGTCTGGATCAAGACCAGCTACCTTTTCACGTGCCTCATGCCACCATAAAACACTTTCAATAGTTCGCTCACTAAAAGGATGCTCTGCAAGCCAATTAGGATCACGTCTGACTTCTAAAGCATCCTCGTGACCTTGTCTCCATTCGTCGAAAATTTTTTTTGACGCTTCGGGGAGCTCATCATATTCTGGCATAGTGACAGTATATAAAATATATTCCCGTCTACACTAAATTAACCACAAGCCATCAAAAGCCAAAGAGAATTTTTACCTGATCAAGTACCTCTTCCAACCTATTTTGATGTACTTCCGAAATGCGGATTACCTGATTTTCTACAACGTCGTAGGTGATAACAATATCTGCAGTATCAGCAGCAGTATCATCGCTAGGGATAATGATCGAGTCCTCAAGAGGCGTTGCGTTATTGACTTCGCCAGGTTCGCTTATTGATTCGGCAAGTTCTATGTGTATCGTACCGCTTTTCCTTTCACTTATAGAATCATTTATAGAATCCTGGTCACTGTCAAGATTTATTCTCATAACGGTTCTTTCCCGTTTACTATCTAATCTTTGTAAAGGTAGACTACTCTGTTCTCTAGCGCTCGTAGGCATTTCATTTGCCGCCACAATATCTACCCCCACAAAATGGTCAAGTATTGTTTTCGGTGCAATACCTATTGACGCGCGTTCTCCTTCTTTAGTGATCAGGTCCATCTGTCCTGATCCAAGGGATTGCTGTATTCTCTCTAAGCTAACAGGCTGATCTGCATCACGTATAATTTCATCCCCCACTACCAGTCCGTAGAGATTTGGACTCACCCGATGTTGTTTGTAGACTTCGGGCATCAAACTTTGAACGGCTGTGTCTTGAACTGAGTGTCTAGCATTCCCAGGATGACAGTGTAACCACGAAGTAATAGCCATTTTATATCCCTCAAGATCGTTTTTTTTAACAAGATCTTGCACTCTTTCAACCATGTTTATAAATGCTGCTTCTGTAAAAGTGAGATTGCTCGCGTCTCCACCTATTTCCACACCTTCTGTCGGATATGGCACGTAAAAAAAAGAAGTTTCATAAAGTATTTCTCCATCCACACATCTCATACCGTACCCGAGTCCACCCGCTTCTTTGTATATGCCCTCATCTGTTTCTATACCATCAGGATAAGCGGCACTTCTCATGCTGACTATTGCGTCCTCAATTACTCCCTGTCTAAATAAAATTCCACGCTTTGTGTCACGTATATCTGGGTGCCACTCGGCTTCGCTTGGTATGGGAACTTCATATGATGAGAGTTTTGCGTTAAAACGAGATAGACCCTCTGTTTCTCTGCCTTGCTCATCTACAGACGCCCCCATCAGGACACCAAATTTATTTTTTGCTGCCCAACCATTAAATTTATCCGTCATCTCTTTCGAAACTACTTGCGTACGATTCATTTGTGTTTCTACTGGAGTAATATCCGGCATGAAAAAAATTATAACAGACCTACATGAAATTCTGGACCAAACTAGTTGATATAATCAGGCTATCATGGCAGTCAAAAAAGTAATTGAGATTGGACATAAAGTTTTAAAACTAGACAACAAACCGATTTCTGAGTTCGCATCCCCTGTTCTTAAAAAATTAATACGGGACCTCAACGATACTATGAATGCAGTTGATCTTATCGGTATCGCAGCTCCTCAAATTGGCCAGAACTATCAGGTATTTCTTACGAAACCTAGAAAAACACAGTCAAGAAAACTAGGCATAACCGATGAGCTTCGAGTGTATATCAATCCGAAAATAACATACCTTTCTAAAGAAACCAGCCTTATCTACGAAGGATGCGGTTGTATTCCAGAGAAATCTATTTTCGGTCCGGTTGTAAGATCAAAAGAAATTGAAATAACTGCATACGACGAGAAAGGAACGCAGTTCAGCCTGCAGTGTGACGGAATTCTCGCGAGAGTTATTCTTCATGAATATGATCATTTACAGGGAATAGAGTTTCTGGAGAGAGTCACCGACAACAGAAAGTTATTATCGTGGAATATCTATAAAAAAACCGCACGAATTTCCCAAGCGCAAAAAGCCGCATCAAAAATAACCACGATCGAGTATAAAAAACTTTAAGATTATGAAATTTGGACTTCCTAGTATAGATCTGCAATATGACTGGGTATCGCTACTTAACGAATATAAGAAACATGTTACAAAAAAAAGCACCGTGCTCGAGATTGGCGCATCGACCGTTGAACGCACCCGCCAGTTATCACCCTACTGCAAAAAAATAATCGGCGTAGAATATTTTGCCAAACGAGTGCCAAAAAACTTTGACAATGTTACATATGTAAAAGCCGACTGGCAATACCTTACCAAGGTTATAAAAAAGAAATCCATTGATATCGCGATTAGCAATCAGGTCATCGAACATGTCGATAAAGACGTGCAGGCATTAAATGAACTCTATGAAGTTCTAAAGCCAGGCGGCATCGCTCTTATATCGACCCCAAACAGGACTCGCCTACTGCAAAAATTATCAGATGTCATAGCCGGAAAGGAACGGACCTTTCCTTGGGCCGAACATGTACGTGAATATACATCGGAGGATGTAACTCAACTTATAAAGAAAACAAGATTTAAGAAATTTAAGATTAAACCTCTTGTCTTCGGTCTCCATGCAGGACCATTTTACGCATATTTTGAATCCGCCCCAAAGTCGTTTCAAAAATACGTTAATTTTCTTGAGTTTCATTTGTTTAAAAAGTGATGTAGCATCAACCTATGCGAGACACCCTTCAATATATATGGAAAAATAAATACTTCTTCTTTTACTCGTCCCTGCTTTTATATTCCACATGCTCATGATAATGCCAAGCGGTTCCTACTACTGTTTACAATCTATCTGTGGTACTTTTTTTTGGGGACCACACTCACATGATTCTATCTGGCATCTTGCCCTTTCGGTCGCGGCATTTACTTCATACCCGTTTCAAGCACCTCACGTTGCCGGTGTTGCGCTCGGCGGCTACAACATCCTGATGGACATAGTTATGTATTTATTATCTAAAATATCCATCCCGCCACTTATAACTTTTTTTAAGATATTTCCTCTTGTTTGGTTTTTATTATTTACAACACTTGGAGTAACGGTCGCACGTAAAATAAATTCATCACCTCTATTTGTCGGGCTTTTCATGTTTTTTCTCTATTTTGGCGGTTCATTCGGCTATTTCTTTACCTTATACCACGGACACACAGTCACCGGTTCAGAAGGTCTACTGGCTATGCAGTCAAGGCACATTCTTCTTAACGTTCAGTTTGGATTTTCACTTGTTGTTGTTTTAGCTATCATTCATATCTTCCAGCTCGGTCAACTTACTACGAAACGATTAATCGCCCTTTCCCTCCTCCTTATCACAGCGATAGGACTAAAATTTTACGCAGGCGTTGTGTGTTCCGTTTTAGTTGCACTGTACATATGTCTGGCTTTTTTGAAAGATAAAAATCTTTTACGTTTTTTAAAGCATACCGGCTTTCTTTTTGTTTGTGCCGCCCTCGCAGTCGTTTTCTTTTATAACCCGGCACAGGCATTAAAAAGCGGATCAACGTTTATTTTTTCCCCATTCGCTGTTGTACATAATATAATTGAGGAACCAGCTCTTTTTTATCTGCCTGCACTCGCAAACGCACGCTATATTCTGGCGGCCTCCGGATTTGGTCCCCGGCTCTTGGCTATAGAACTTTTTTCAGCACTCATATATATTGTGTTCAACCTTGGAACACGCGTCATCGGACTTACATATCTAGGCGTTAAGATAGTAAAGAAAAAAAGTAGCATTATTGATCTAATTCTTGTTACGACGATATTATTTTCAACTTCACTCTCCTTGTTACTTATCCAGCGGGGTGTATGGTGGAACTCAATCCAGTTTTTTTATTATGCAATTTTCCTCAGCAATTTCTTTGCGGCGCAGGCGGTTTATGAACTTCTTAAAAGAAGAAAATTTGTTCCTCTCACTATCGGAATTTTGATTCTTATTTTGACTGTTCCGATTAACTTTGATCGTATACGAGAAACATTTGATTTGAAAACTGCAGTATATATTTCGCAGTATGAAATCGATGCGCTTGAGTATTTAAAAAAACAACCTCCGAGCATTGTTCTTACCGCTCCTTACAAAAAAACTATTAATCTCCCACAACCCGCCCCTCTGTATGCTGCAGTTGACTCAGCATACGTAGTTGCATATTCTGGTAAAAAGACATATATATCAGACGCCTTGCAACTAGAGCTTCTCTCAATTGATCAGACTAAACGATCTCAGGAAGCTGAACTCTGGAACTGTGATCTCATGAAGAAAGTTGATTATATTTACGATCTAAAAGCTATTGAAGTTAAGAAAGATCTGAATGGGTGTAAAGGAGAGATAAAAAAAATATTTGAAAACAAAGAAGTAAGGCTATTTAAAATTATGCCTCAACGTGATTTTTGAACTGTCTGGTTTTAACTCTTCGCTCAGTAGTATTTAAAAACCGTTTTCGAATGCGCAGATTTTTTGGCGTGACTTCCAACAGTTCATCTTCAGCAATAAAATCAAGTGACTGTTCAAGGCTTAACGGCATGGCTGGAGCCAGTGGTTCAGATACTCCTTCGCCAACAGAACGATTGTTGCTGAGTTGTTTTGCCTTACAGACATTCACTTCTATGTCTTCCTCACGGGAAGAGACTCCGACTACCATTCCTTCGTATACATCCTCTCCTATTCCTATGAAAAGGGTACCGCGGTCCTGCGCTTTTACCAATCCGTAGGTTAAAGAAATACCTGGTTTTACCGCAACCAAAGCACCGCTACGCATCCCATCCATTGCTGGCCCAGCTGGTCTATACCCCAAAAGATAGGTATTCATAAGAAGCGTCCCTCTTGTTTTAGTCAAAAGCGAATTCCGGATACCAAGCAAATTGCGACTTGAGATCGTATATGTCAGTCTGACATAATCCTCTTTTATTGTTATCATATTTTGCATTTGCGCTTTTCGTTTACCCATTTCCTCAGATACTGTTCCTAAAAATTCTTTACCGACATCAATGGTGACCTCTTCATATGGCTCACTTTTTACGCCGTCAATCGTCTTGAAGATAACATGTGGTTTGGAAACCTGCATCTCAAATCCCTCGCGCCGCATCGTTTCGATGAGGATTGCCAGATGAAGTTCACCTCGACCATATACGACAAAATCGGCGCCTTCATTTTCTTCAATATGTAAACCCAAATTTGTTTCTTTTTCTTTTAAAAGTCTTTCTTTAAGCTGACGTGAAGTTGAAAATTTACCTTCGCGGCCTCCAAACGGGCTTGTGTTTGCACCCATGGTGACTTTGATAGTTGGATCCTCGATCGTAATGGTCGGCAGTCCTTCCAGTGCGTTCACATCTGTTAGTGTTTCGCCGATCGTCAGCTCTGGAATACCTGCAATAGCGACGATATCACCTGAGCTTACCTGTTCTACCTCTTTTCTACCCAAGCCTTCGCTTGTATATAGTTTTACTGCCCTAAAATTACCTTTCGACTTGCCGTCATGTAAAAGCGCGATCATAGTTCCTTTGTTGAGGGTCCCACGGTTGACGCGGCCGATACAAAGCTTGCCGACATAATTATCATAATCTAAGGTAGAGATGAGCATTTGAAATGGTTTATCTTCGTTTATTGCGCTATTGGGAATCTCTTTTACCACAACGTCAAGAAGCGGCTCCAAGCTTCCCGGCATATCACTTGTATATTTTTCAGGCAATGTCGTAAACATTTTACCGTCACGTCCAACTCCATAAAGGGTAGTAAAATGCAGTGCATGTTCATTATCAGCCAATTCCAGAAATAGGCTTTCAACATCATGAAGAGTTTTGATTGGGTCAGCGTCTTTTTTATCGATTTTATTTATTACGACGATGATTTTTAGCTTTGCTTCAAGAGCCTTTTTTAATACAAACTTTGTCTGCGGAAGTGGACCTTCCGCCGCATCAACCAAAAGAAGTGCGCCTGATGCCATGTTGATAATACGTTCAACTTCACCGCCGAAATCAGCATGTCCGGGGGTATCAATGATATTGATTTTTGAATCCTTGAAAAAAACAGAAGTATTCTTTGAAAGAATCGTGATACCTTTTTCCCGCTCAAGGTCGTTTGAATCCATGATGAGGGTCTCACCCATCTCTTTTTGATTATCTCGGAAGGTATGAGTCTGCTTCAATAGAGCATCAACGAGAGTGGTTTTCCCGTGATCAACATGTGCAATAATAGCAATATTTCTGATTTCCATATAGTCAAAATCCAATGCTCTATGAGCTACGTAGAGTAAAAAATAGGATCCTTCTATTATACACCATCTTTCCGCTTCCGTAATGACTCCTTTTTTACAAACTTTTCATCACGGGAGAAGAAAACGTAATACATGATCGGTACGTAAAAAAGCTTAACAAATCCTCCGATAAGAAGCCCTGCAATAATGGCACCGCCCAATCCCCTCCACAGCGGGTCAGCTAGTGTGATTGGAAGAAGGCCCAAGATACTCGTGATAGAAGTCAGAAGTATCGGCTCCAATCGGCTGCCCGCCGCCTCAACGACAGAATCTTTGAGGTTAAACCCTTCTTTGATGTTATCGTTTATCTTTTCCATAATGACGATAACAGTCGTCACCTCGATACCGAAAAGTGAGAGGACGCCAATTAGTGCGGGAAACGAGAGTGGTGTACCGGTCAATCCGAATAAATAGAAAACGCCGGCAACCGCAAGCGGAATCGTTGTAAGTGCTATAAACGCCTGACGAAATGATCCAAACTCAATAACCATTGTGACAAGAATAAGCAAGAACGATATTCCCATTGCGTTGAAGATAGACTGGACCGACTTCTGATTTTCTTCATTCACACCTCCCGTCTTCCATGAATACCCGGAAGGCAAACTGAGCGACTTTGCAAAGTCTTCAAGCTTTTTATTTTTTTCTGAGGTAGTTGATGAACCTGGTAAAACTGCGGCGCTTACTGATATGGTTCTTTTACCATCTTCACGGTCTATAACAGTTGGATTAGTCTGAAGTTTAACCGTTCCCAATGACAGAAGTGAATAAGATATGCCTTCGTTATTGGCGATATAAATATTTCCCAGATCTTCTGGCGTTTTGTCTTGAGGACCCAAAGTAAAGACAATATCTTTGTCTTCATCGTTTAGACGAAGCGTATCGAGTGTAAATCCACTAGCTGTTGATCTAAGCCATAAGCCGACCGAGTCAAGCGTTATGCCGGCTTCTGCCATTTTTTCCCTGTTTGGTACAAATAATATTTTACTTGTACCAGTCTTTATAGACTTTGAAACATTAGCAACACCACCGTCTTTTTTAAGAAATCCAACAATTTTTTCAGCGTACGAATCTATACGTGCAAGATCTTTGCCTAGGATCTTGATCTGAAGATCGGCACCGGCTGGAGGACCCCCACTTTGTTCCTGTACAAGAAGAGTTCCACCCTGATAATTTTTATACTTATCACGGATTGACTGGGCAATTTCCTGTGAGCTGATTTTTCTTTTCTTTTTGTCAAGAAGACTTACGGTGATGATAAACGAACCAGACCCGTCACTTCTACCACCATTAACATCAAACTGAGATCCAACCTCGGCTGTTAAGTGTTTGAGCTCTGGAGTACCAATAAGTTCGGCCATCCAACGTCTGGCCTCGGCATCAGATTTGTCAAGAGTTGACCCGGCTGGCATATCTACCGTTACATAAAACGTATCCTGATCAACTTTCGGGAAAAATTCATTCGTGACAAAGCCAAGCGGGATGAGCAAGTATCCGATAGCCGCAAACACTGCGATGAGAAGAAGCGTTTTGCGACGAGCACTTTTTGATGAAATGATCCGCTCGATAAGATGCATATACTTAACACTCAATGCTTCCGTATCGATAAGTCCTTTCTGTCCGATCGTACTTATTTTTGACACTATTTTTTTAAGCGAAGGATTCTTTTCTATGTATCCGTTTCCTTTTTTAGAAATCGTCTGCCTTACCTTGTAAGCTACTACAAAAAAGAGCAGACACAAAAGATACACAACCGGAAAGATAGGAGTTTTTGGAATAAAAAGAAAGCCGATCACAAGGAGAGCCATAATACCGATAATCTTAAGAAGCGTCTTAACACGTTCAGGCAAATGCGGTTCCAAAACAATCATCATGAGTGGGAGTGTAATAAATACAGCGATCGATGTTGAAGATAACATCGTTGTAGTTACAACCACAGGAAGTGGTTTTATAAACTGGCCAATTATGCCAGATGCAAGTAAAAGCGGCACGAATGCCCAAACCGTAGTAATTGTTGTAGACCATAAGGGAACGATAAAGTCTCTCCATACCAAAAGGCCCGCTTGTGTTGCGGTAAAGCGTTTCGTTGCAAAATATCGCGTTATGGCAGTAACCGTTACGATCGTATCATCAATGAGTAAACCAAGAGTCAAAAGAAATGCGAACATGGTGAGAAAGTTCAAGGTGTATCCCAGGGCGTTGAGTATGGTAATAGAGGCTAAAAATGTGAGAGGGACTGTTAACGATGAAATAAATGCCTGACGCAACCCCAAGAAAATAAGAAGATTAATAAATACAAGAACAACTGTCGATCCGAACTCTCCTAAGAGTTCCGAAAACTGCTTGCTGATTTCATCCGCCGAGTTAACAATATCGTGTACTTCAAATCGATTTTGGTAGGGTGCAACCGTCTCCGTAACAACTTTCTTCATCGCTTTTTCTGATTCATCAATATTTGCTGAGCTGACTTTATATACGAAAAACTGCACTGCGGGGCGTGGAGTGACTGTCTTGGTTGCAAAGTATGAGCGCTTATCGTTATCACGACTTGCCTCAACTACCGATGCGATGTCTCCGAGTCTCACCGTCTGAGGATTTGCTCCATCGAGTGATATGCGTGTGTTACGAAGATCGTCGAGTGAAGTTATCTGACTGTCTATTGTGAGCGAATACGTATTGTCTGTTGTTTCAAGACTCCCCGCTGGATAGGAGTTTGACAGTCTTGTGACAGTCTGTGACAAAAGGACAGGATTGATATTAAATTCGTTTAGTTTAAGCGGGTCAAATCGTACCTCTATTCTTTCTTCATTTATGCCTGCCGCGATAACTCGATCAACCTTTGGATCATTTTCAAGATTTTTCTTGAGGATTTTCGAAAACCGCATAAGAGAAACATAGTCACCGGAAGATGTCAGGGCAAAGTTCCATACAGGTTGATCCTCAAAGTCGAGCGCTGCAATAAAGGGGGTTTGCGCATCCTCAGGCAGATCGGTCACCCTTCCCATCAACGAATCAACGTCTGTCTTCGCTTTTTCTGGTTCGACAGTAGATTTAAACTGTAGCACGATAGTTGAGACGCTCTCACGTGAAGATGAGGTCATCGAGTCAAGATCTTTGACTCCGCCGATTTTATTTTCAATCGGAATCGTGACTAAAGACTCCACGTCTTTTGGATTTGCTCCTGGGAGAACCGTTACAACCGTAACGATCGGAATTTTAACTTCGGGATTTAATCTTCGTGGAATGTTCAAAAAACTCACCGTACCCAATGTCACAATAAGTGATATAAGAAGGAATACTAATCTGAAGTTTGTAATAATCTTTGCATGAAAAGTACGCAAAAGGCTTGGTTCAAAACGAAGATGGCGAAGATAGTTTGTAAGTCCTTTTGCCATAGTATTAACGAATATCTCTTATCGTGTCTCCTTCTATGATTGTCCTGTCAAGAATCACCACATCTCCGTCGTTTAGTCCCGAGACAACCTCAACAAATCTACCCATAACCTGTCCTAAAATAACCTTGCGACTCGTGGCTTTACCCTGTTTTCCGACGAAGACAAAAGAGGCGGCTTCCGTCTGATAAACCGAATCGATCGGTATGAAAGGAATTACTGAGTTTGTATCAGGATAACCAATGGGGATTTCCGCCTCGATATACCCTTTATCGGTCAGACTGGTCGTAAAATTGTCGGGTATCGGATAGTAAATCGCATACAATGTTCCTTGTACTGCCTCGCTTGAAACAAATGAAGGCGCCGAATCATATGACTTATCGCCAAATCGAAGATGTGTCGCTTCAGTTCGGGATACTGACTGCGCCATCTCGCGCGTTACATATACTACAGCTGTGATCGGATCTTCCTCGGGTAATCCGCTGATAAGCATAAGTGGTGTCCCAGGAGTAACAACCTGCCCCATCCTGACAAATACTTTCTGAATGGTTGCTGTAAAAGGCGCAGACGGATACATAAGTGCTTCATTGACCTGGGCGATCTGATATTGAAGCTTAGCCACTTCCTTCTGCAGTTTGAGCGCCTGTTTCTGGATATCTAATTGTTTAATTGTTACTGACTTTTGCAAATCAGCAAGCTCGGTAGGTGGATTATCCGAGTCTGTCTGATACTTAGTGTTTCGGAGAGATGAATTAAGCTGGTTATTGGCTGATGTAAATTGGCTCTTCTGGGACTTTAGGCTTATAATTGTCTGATCTGTTTCCGGTGTCGACGGTTGGCTCTCAAAATAAACAATGAGCTCTTCAAGTCCTGTCAAGATGCCAGTGTTATAGTCCAAGAGTGACTGAGTCTCTCCAATGGAACGCTCGCTGATCTCAAGAAGTTCGACCGTATTTTCATGAGTTTCGGTTGCGATGCTTTTTTGCTCATCAATAATATTTTTTTGCGTCTCATATGTGTCTTCAATATTTTCGTACTGCTTTCTGGCGAGCTCTCTCTGGAGAGCAAACGTATTACCGCCCTGATAGTTAGTCGAGAGCGAGACTAATGTTTGGCCTTGTGTGACTTGTGCACCTTCAAGCGCAGAAATGTTTTGCACAACTCCTCCCATCAGTGAGGTTATTGTTACAACGCTGGATTTCTCTATTTGTGCCTGGAGCTTAATTCGTGGTACAGCTCCGATTCTGTATACCGACACATCTTTTATAGGAGTCTCTTCTTTTTCCGTAACTGTCTTGGGCTTTCTGATGAAACTCCCCACAGCAATCAGGACAAACACACCCAAAAGAATCACTAACAGGGTTAGGAAGGGTTTACGTGTAATAAATGTATTTAGTCGTTTTTTGAAGCGCGCGAGAAGAGCCGATAGTCTTTTTTTCATAGCCGGTATTATACATAATATAGGACTATATTTCAACTAGAAGATAGAATCACCGAAGATCAAACAGGAGCTTCTGCAAAAACAAGAATGCCCACAACTACCACGAAATTTACGATCATTGAAAGAGCATTTGAAATAATTATCACTTTTTCCTTATGATAAATCCCATAGCCCAGCCAAAAGAAAGCACTAACGAGGTATGCGCCCCAGGTCATAAGTGACAGCCCTTGTGCATTATGTTCAAGCCATATTTTTGCCAACTGGGGAATAGTAAATGCGTTACCGAATACTGCAAAGACATAAACGGATTTATTTATAAACGCTTCTCCGAAGCTTGTCTTGGCTTTTACAGAAAGTTTTTTTCTTCTCGCTACATGATGTCTGTAACCGAAATTATGGGTATGCATGGACGTTCATTAAGAGTATAACAAAACCCCCGAGTTCAACTCGGGGGTAAAAACGATTAACGTTTAAGTTCGAATTTAGTATCCTGGCATACCACCCATACCTCCTGCGCCGCCCATCGGCTCCTTCTTCTCTTCAGGAAGATCGGTGATAAGTGACTCTGTCGAAAGGATCATAGTCGCAACCGAAATTGCATTCTGCACTGCGGTGCGGACAACCTTCAGAGGATCTATAATGCCGGCCTTAATCATATCAATTGGCTCAGCATTATCAGCCGATTCAAGCTTTAACACATCAAATCCTTGTCCTTTGTCTGAGGCAACAAGAGCTTTAGCGATTAATTTGCCTGGATCAACACCTGCATTCTGCATGAGTCTATAGAAAGGCGCCTCAAGTGCAGTTTTGACAATCTCAAAGCCTGCCTGTTCGTCTTTATTAGCTTTTGGAATGCCGATTTCCTTGACATCCATGCGCTTACTGATATCAAGTAGCGCTACTGCTCCACCTGGGACAATACCCTCTTCAAGGGCGGCCTTGGTAGCTGCGACTGCGTCAATCACACGCTCTTTTTTATCCTTCAACTCAACTTCTGTTGCTGCTCCGACATTTATGACAGCTACACCTCCTGAGAGTTTAGCAAGGCGCTCCTGAAGCTTTTCACGATCAAACTCAGAGGTTGATTCATCGATTGCACGTTTAATCTGAGCAATACGAGCCTGAATTGCTGGCTTATTGCCTTTGCCACCTATTATTGAGGTGTTTTCCTTGTCTGATTTAACTTTATCGGCATGACCACAGTCTTCAAGCTCAACGCTCTCCAACTTTTTTCCCAGGTCTTCCGAGACAACGGTTCCACCAGTAAGAATAGCGATGTCCTGAAGTAATTCTTTTCTTCTATCGCCAAATCCCGGTGCTTTTACAACCAAAGCATTAAATGTTCCGCGGAGTTTATTAACAACGAGAGTAGCTAATGCTTCTCCCTCCACTTCGTCTGCGATGATGACTAAATTCTTAGAAACTTTAACGGCTTTTTCCAGGAACGGCAAAAGGTCTGAAATGGCTGTAATTTTTTTATCAGTAATAAGGATAAAGGGATCATCAACCTCTGCAGCCATTTTGTCCGGATCTGTTGCAAAGTATGCCGAAGCAAACCCTCGGTCAAACTGCATACCTTCCTTATGATCAACGGTTGTAATAAGACCCTTACCTTCTTCAACAGTCACAACGCCGTCTTTACCGCCCACCTTTTTCAAGGCGTCAGCAATAAGTTTGCCCAATTCTGCATTTCCGGCAGATATTGTCGCGACACTTGCTGCGTCTGCCAAGGTAATCTTTTTTGAACTTTTTCGCAACTCTTCGACGATGTATTCGCTCGCTTTTTCGAGTCCACGTCGCATGACCATGGCATTTGCGCCTGCCGTAATGTTCTTTATACCTTCTGCAACTATTGCATAGGTTAGTATTGTAGCCGTTGTTGTTCCGTCGCCTGCGATATCAGCAGTCTTTGAAGCCGCTTCCTTAACAAGCTGTGCTCCCATATTTTCAAACAGATCTTTTAATTCGATTTCCTTTGCAACAGACACACCATCATGAATAACGCTTGGTGCTCCCCATTTTTTATCGAGAGCGACATTCCTACCTTTTGGACCCAATGTGGTAGCAACTGCTTTTGTTAACTGTTCAACACCTGAAAGAAGTTTCTGACGAGCTTCCGCACCGTAGATGATTTGTTTTGCCATAATTTTTTATTAAATGTTAATAACTGATAACTGAATACTGATTACTGAACTACCGCCATTATGTCTTTCTGTTCTATGAGAAGCCACTCTTCGGCACCAACTTTAACTTCGTTACCGCCCCATTTTTTATAGAGTACTTTCTGTCCCACTTTTACAACTATAGCCGTCTGTGTCCCCTTTTCATTGATGCCACCAGGCCCGACTGCCATAATCTCACCGACCTGCGGTTTTTCCTTAACACTATCGGGAAGAACGATACCTGAAGGAGTTCTGTCTTCTTGCACAACTGGTTTAACAAGCACGTAATCGAAAAGAGGTCTCACACTCATGGGAGTCACTGTTCCTTTTGCCATAGCTTTTATTCTTTTAAATTTGTAAAATGAAATTAACGACGAAAACATCTTAACCAAATTCACTGCTTTTGTCAAGTGAATAATTCGTCTGCTAACAAAATGGACAATCAGAATAGTCTGTCAGAAATAGTAAAACTTAGAGATGTTTTGCAGAGTGCTCATTTGCCTGCTAACCTGCATGACAAGGCAGTCCAACAAATCGAGAGGATAGCGCTGACTCTCAAATATGGAGGTAATCTTTCGCAAATTGACATTACTAGCAAATACATAGATTGGATAACGCACCTCCCTTGGGACATCGGAACGACTGACACACTGGATATCACCAAAGCAAAACAAATATTAGACAAAAATCACTTTGGACTTGAAACAATTAAAAATAGGGTCCTCGAATACCTCTCTGTTCTTATTTTGCAAAAAAAACAATCATCGTTGGGTATTTTTCATGCACCAACTCTTTTCTTTGTTGGACTTGCAGGCACTGGTAAAACTACATTTGCCTACTCAATTGCGGAAACACTGAGGCGAAAGTTTGTCAGAATTCCTTTCGGTGGTCTTTCAAATGCAAACGATTTAAGAGGTCAATCTAAAACCTCACCTGAAGCTGAACCCGGCATGATCATTCGCGCACTTCGGCGAGCGGGAAGCAAAAATCCGGTCATTCTTTTGGATGAGCTTGATCGCATAACGCCTGAATCGCGTGCTGCCATAATGGGAGTACTTATCGAACTTCTTGATCCCGAACAAAACTCAGGTTTTACAGATTATTTTATTGATTTTCCTTTTGATTTATCACAAACGCTCTTTATAGCAACGGCTAATAATACGAATAATATCTCAACCGCAGTCATGGACCGACTAGAGGTAATTCAGATGCCTTCCTATACTGACGAGGAAAAAATAGCCATAGCAAAGCAATATGTTTTGCCAAGATATATAAAGCAATCAGGGTTGCCGCCCGAAGCACTTAAAATTGATGACACTGTTTGGATAAAACTGACTAGACCGTTAGGTTTTGATGCCGGTATCCGCACGCTTGAACGAACCATCGAGGGTGTTGTTCGCAAAACCGCGATGAAAATAATAAAAGGCGAAGGAACAAACTTTGTTATAAACGAATCAAACGTAAAAGAATATATCACATAGCATTGTTATGTGCTACGGGCTATGTGTTACGTGTAACGGTCTGCTACCTTTGACGCACCATACGAATCGGGCTTTATTTTTACATCGTATCCGCTCCCCCGTATCATACCCACTACCTCCGTAATGAGTTCTCGTGTCTCACCATTGTGCCCAATATCAACATGAATCTGAATATCATAGCGAGATATTCCATTTGTTTTGAAAAATTGAACAAAGTTCTCTGAAGTCACCAAAGACATTGTCGCTTCCTGATAAATCCGCTCCTTCAAACTAATCTTTCTATCCTGTACAATCCGTTTCCAAAAATAGATTCCCCCGTTTCCAACTCGATGGATGATGAGCGCCGATACAAAGTCATATATGTCTTTGCGTACTTTTTGCGAATCAGTGCCGACTATGATCTCATACTTTGCTTTTTTGTCCTCAGCCATGAAAGAGGACACTATCTGTTTCAATCTCTCAAGATCGACTTTCCCATGTGTTGGACTTTCATAATCCATATAAGGGTCTATTTTACCATTTTGACTCTCCATGAGGTACAATAAAGACAATTGTGGCGCGTTGGCGAAGAGGAAACGCAGATGTCTGCAAAACATCTATTGCGCCGGTTCGATTCCGGCACGCGCCTCATTAGAATCTGTTAATGAGTTTACGAATTTACAGATTCTTATGCCCCGCCAAAGTCGAGTTCAACTCGACGGAGGAGGGCTGATTGAGGGTCCCCCTTCGCTCAAGCTACGGAGGGACATAAGAATTTGTAAGCCGCCATGAAGACGGCAACAAATTCTAATGGAGAGGTCGCATAGTGGACTAGTGCGGTAGTCTTGAAAACTACTGAGGCTTACAAGCTTCCGTGGGTTCGAATCCCACCCTCTCCGCCCGATTGGATGACATCGGCACGAAGTTGAATATAGAAGAATAACAGTTTTATCGACGTATCAATTTTTACAAGAATGAGTAATTTAGAACCTGGCATAAGAAATATTCATAGGATTCTGTATAATCTTTTTTATTTATACATACTACCTGTAATATATTTTTCTTTTTTTCCACCATTATCTTTCAGTGAGTTGAAAAATTTTTCTTTGCTTTTTAAAATCCTCGGATCTCATTTGATTATCTACGCGGTAAGCGGGCTAGTAATTAAGGAGCATCATGCTCGGGGGAGAATTTATTCGGATGATATCAAAAAAAATTGGAAAATATTACTGCGGCCAATAAAAAGACAAGGTGTCTATGCGTTCTTTTTAAATTTATTGAGTTTATTAATTGGTGTGGCAATTTTAGTTTTGGGGTAAAATGACCCGTAGAGTCGGCCCGAAGCACTAGTGTAATTTCTATTATGAATGAAATAACTTTGTATATTACACTCTCTCCAAAACTGGAAGCAAAAGAGGAAAAAGATATTGTTACCTTTATAAGGAATAGTCTTCAGAATAATAACTTGATGATTAACTCGTTTGAGCCATATGAAGAATTCGCATATATTGGAACAACAAGTTTTAAAAATAAACAATATGAGGTCTTAGTTGGTCCGGTTGCTGGTGAAAAGAAAAATGAATGGGTAGTTGCACTACTTCCACCAAAATTATCATTGTTAAACAAACTTCTAAAATCAGACGGCAATGATAGAGTCAAAGAATACAAAGATCTGCTTACGATATTACAGAAGGCTTTTTCAAGTAATAAAGATGTAATTAAAGTAGTTCCTTATGAAGAAAAAGATCCAAGATTTAAAGTATAGAATGTTCACCTGTGCCTAATATATAAAACTGCATCAAACTATAAAAATGTGTTACAAGCGGTTCGAATAGAGACGCATCTGGTCCGCAAGGTACCAGCCGACACCTTGCTGGAAGGCGCAGTATTGTGCCTTCAGCCTTCGCTCGCCGAATCCCGATATCATCGGGAAAAGCTTTTCTGAAGAAACATCTCATATAATACATCTACATGAAAAATCTAAATACATATATAAAAGAACAGGATTTAAAGCATATAATTTTTGACTTCGACGAAACTATTTCTACATTACATATCGATTGGAATCCTTGGTTTGAAGACATGAATGAATTATTTCTTTCCTACGATCCTTCCTTTAGCTATAAAACATTTCCAGAACTTTTAGTAAAACAAACAAAATATATACAGAAGTTTGGGAAAGAAATAGTAGACAAAATTATTGAGATTAACTACCAAAATGAAAAAAAATATTACACAGGTCAAACACCAAATAATGCGATTGTTTCATTTATTAAGGAAAACTTCAATGTATATAGGTTCTATGTTTGGACCTCGAATGACCGACGGACAATATTACCAGCAATGAAAAAGCTTGAAATAAATGATTGCTTCGAAAAAATAATAACTCGCAATGATGTTACATTTATCAAGCCAGACCCGGAGGGGTTTCATAAAATGGCAATTAAAGAAGTCAATCTGAAACAAATACTGATGGTTGGAGATAGTTTCGCTGATGAAAAAGCAGCCAATAGTGCGGGAATTCATTTCGTTAATGTAAATGCGTTTCTGTAAAGAAAGTTGTTATATATGGTACTGAGCCAGCACATGGTATCCACTCCAAGCTCCTAGTTCTGCAGAAACACCATCAAGAAATATCGGAGGAACATATTTGATTGTATCATCTATCCCAGTTGTTGTTTTTTGCAAATACGA
>Ga0247727_10005507_pt1 | contig 25635 bp, 25 predicted proteins | sample WisWelCaveWW1625_FD_202498 | JGI IMG/M metagenome (GOLD analysis project Ga0247727, IMG submission 202498) | Biofilm microbial communities from Wishing Well Cave, Virginia, United States - WW16-25 | ecosystem: Environmental > Aquatic > Deep subsurface > Groundwater > Cave microbial mat | place...
ATAGAGAGGCGGAAAAAAGCGGATGATCGGACAAAAAAGCGGGTGATGAGAATGAATACAGGCTCACTTCATGTCTCAAATCAGACCTCTCTTCTAAAAAATGATGGTTTTTCAGCAGACTGTTAATATATTCGTAACCTGATAGTAATATATAAATTTAAACTTGTTTTCGTATAGATAAAAGAAACAAGGAGATTGTCTTATGGATACGAAAGTGGCTTTAGATACGATGTGGGTGCTTATCACCGGCATGCTTGTGTTCTTCATGAACCTCGGTTTCGCGTGCGTGGAAGCGGGGTTTCAGCAAAGCAAGAACTGCGTCAATATTTTGTCCAAAAACTTCGTCGTTTTCGCAGCTTCAACCGTTGCGTTTTGGTTTATCGGTTACGGGTTGATGTTTGGAGATGGGACGCCGTTTATAGGCCTAAAAGGCTTGTTGATGACCGGGGGAGCGGACAACAGTCCCGCGACCGGTGATGCCTACCAAGGCGTCTACAGCGCGCTGAATTGGACGGGTATCCCGCTAGCTGCAAAATATTTTTTCCAACTTGTTTTTGCGGGGACCGCCGCGACAATCGTTTCCGGTTCGGTCGGCGGCCGCATTAAGTATTTTTCATTTATAGTTTTTTCACTGCTTCTCGTCGGTTTGATTTATCCGACTACCGGCCACTGGATTTGGGGCGGTGGATGGCTGGCAAAAATGGGATTCTGGGATTTTGCCGGTTCGACGGTCGTGCACTCAGTCGGTGGTTGGGCGGCTTTGACGGGAGCGATCATTTTGGGTCCCCGTTTTGGGAAATTTGGACCCAACGGGCGGATCAACGCTATTCCAGGGCACAATATGTCGCTGGCTTTGATCGGAGCGCTGGTCCTTTGGTTGGGGTGGTTTGGATTTAACCCGGGCAGCACGATGGCCGCGGACCCGCGTCTCATAGCGCATATTTGTCTTACGACAAATATGGCCGCATGCACGGGACTTTTAGCCGCGACGATCATGTCAACAATGATGCTTAAAAAACCGGATTTTGGTATGACGATCAACGGTTGTCTCGCAGGTCTTGTGGCGGTTACTGCGGGCTGCGCTTTTGTGAGCGTCTCCAGCGCCGCGATCATTGGGATCATTGCCGGGGCTATTGTGGTTCCCGCGGTTATCTTTTTTGATAAGATCAAAGTGGATGATCCCGTGGGCGCTACATCTGTGCACCTTGTCTGCGGTGTCTTAGGGACCATTTTTGTGGGTCTTTTCGCGCAAGATTGGGTAAGCCCGAACACTACCGGCAACGGTCTTTTGTTTGGCGGCGGTACCAAGCTTCTCATGGCGCAGTTAACGGGCGCGGCCGCGGTGGGCGCGTTTGTTCTGGTCGCGTCATCGGTAGCGTGGTTTTTGATTAAAGCCACGATGGGCATTCGCGTGAGTCTTCACGAAGAAATTGAGGGACTCGACCTTGGCGAACATGGCAACCAGGCCTACCCTGATTTTGTCACGCATAAATCCCATATAAGCTATATAGGGATGTCAAGCGCTGACTCCGTAAATTCCAATTCAAAAACCGGTCATACACAACCGGTTTCTCGCTAGAGGTAAACTATGAAAAAAATAGAAGCTATCATTCGACCTGAGAAACTAGACGACGTTAAAAGAGCGCTGGAAGCGTCTGGTTATCCGGGTATCACCATCACCCAGATCGAAGGACACGGAAAACAAAAAGGCGTGACTCAACAATGGAGAGGAGAGATTTACAAGGTAGATCTTCTTTCTAAAACCAAAGTTGAGATCGTGGCCTCAGACAAGGACCAGGAAAAAATTGTATCCGCGATCCAAAAAGCGGCTGGTACCGGCAACGTCGGTGACGGAAAGATCTTTATTTCAAATGTAGACGAGGTTATTCGCGTCCGCACCGGTGAAAGAGGCGATAAAGCCCTCTAAGGTCAAAGTACGCTTGATTTGTGCAATCCCCTTGCTTTCCACACCCCTGGAAGGCAGGGGGGCTGGTCAAATAGAATATCAACACTATGACCGCCAAGAGAAATCTTAAAATTCCATCCACAAGACAAAGCAAAGAGTTTGCGTTGAAAAAAGCGCGGGACAATAATGTCCGCTTTGTGCGTCTCTGGTTTTCAGATATTCTGGGACAGCTAAAGAGCTTTGCGATCACCATCGATGAGCTCGAAGAGGTGATGGAAGAGGGCGCTGGGTTCGATGGCTCGGCCATCGAGGGCTTTGCGCGAAGCGATGAGTCGGACATGCGCGCGATGCCTGATCCTTCGACTTTCGAGATCTTGCCGTGGCGGCCGAAGGAAAACGCGGTCGCGAGTATGTTTGCGGACATCGTCGACGTAAACGGCAATTCTTTTAGCGGCGACCCCCGCCAGTGTCTTAAGCGCAGCCTTAAAAAGGCCTCAGACCTGGGCTTTACTTTTTATGTCGGCCCTGAAATAGAGTATTTTTATTTTCAGAACTCAGAATCCACAAAAACGCTCGATCAGGGCGGCTATTTTGACTTGACGCCGCTTGATGTCGCGTCTGATCTGCGGCGCGAGACGGTCCTGACGCTGGAAGAAATGGGGATCGGCGTGGAGTCGAGCCATCACGAAGTGGCGCCCAGTCAGCACGAAATAGACCTTCGTTATACGGACGCGCTTACCATGGCGGACAACGCGATGACGTACCGCCTTGTGGTAAAAGAGATCGCTTTAAAGAACGGCGTGTATGCCACTTTCATGCCGAAGCCGCTCAAAAACGAGAATGGAAGCGGCATGCACGTGCATCAGTCGCTTTTTAAAGGCGATAGGAATGCTTTCTTTGACAAAAGCGATAAGAGCCATCTTTCCAAAACGGCAAAACACTACATCGCGGGACTTCTCAAGCACGCGCGTGAGATCTGTCTTGTCGCGAACCAGTGGGTCAACTCCTACAAGAGGCTTATGCCTGGTTATGAAGCGCCGGTGAGGATCTATTGGGCGAAAAAGAACGCATCGGCGCTTGTGAGAGTACCGCGCTACAAACCCGGCCATGAAAAATCCGTGCGCTGCGAATTCCGTCTTCCTGATGCGGCGTGCAATCCCTACCTTCTTTTTTCGGTGATACTTGCCGCCGGTCTTGAAGGGATAAAGCACCAATACCCGCTGCCGGAGCCTGTGGAGGCAAGCGATTACTCCCAGATGTCGGAGGCCGATAAAAAGAAGCAGGAGATGCTTCCTCAGAGCCTGGGGGAGGCGATCACTATCGCCGAGAACAGCAAATTTTTAAGAGACACGCTCGGGGAGCACATTTTTCATTCGCTGATCGAGAATAAAAAAATCGAGTGGCATAAGTACTGCTCGGAGATATCGAATTTCGAGCTCGAGAAATATCTCCCTATCCTTTAATTTTCCCCGCTTAAGACCTTAAGGATCTCCTCAGCCGCTTTTTTATTGGCGCCGCCTTCACCGACCTTCTCAGAAGCTTTTTTTAGGTCTTCTTTCATCGTGTGTCTTACGCTCTCATTTTGAAGGATTTCGGTGCCCGCGGCCGCGATCTTTTCGGGCGTCGCGTCGTATTGGAGAAGCTCGGGGATCCTTTTCTTGCCAAGCAGGATATTCGGCAGCCCAAGATAGGGGACCCGGATGAGGCTTTTAGCGGCTATGTAGGTGAGTAAGCTTCCTCTGTTTGAAATCACCATCGGGGTTCCTAAAATGGAGCACTCGAGCGTCGCGGTGCCGGAGCAGACGATCGCAAGATCACTTGACCTTATCGCGCTGTAGGCGTCTTCCTCTACCAGCGACACCGGCACGGGCGATTTTTTGAGCACACGTTCATAGAAAGATTTTGGCAGGGTCGGCGATTTTATGAGTAAAAAAACAGCATCCGGAAATTTCTTTAAAAGAACTTGGCCCGCTTTTAGAAATATCGAAAGCAGCATTTTAAGCTCACCCTTACGCGAACCCGGCAGGAGCGAGATAAGAGGCCCGCTTTTTCCGAGAACCAATTTTTCCCGCACTCTTTTTATGTCTTTATTCTGTTCGATCAGATCTTTTAAAGGATGTCCTACCCAGGCGACCGGAATGCCCTGGTCTTCATAAATTTTTTTCTCAAATTCAAAAACCACGAGGACTTTTTTTATCGTGCGCTTTATTTTCAAGATTCGCTTGGGCGCCCACGCCCATACCTGAGGCGCGATGTAATAAACCGACGGGATGCCGAGCCGGTGGATCTTCCCTGCGAGAAATAAATTAAATCCGGGGTTGTCGATCAAAACCACGAGATCAGGCTTTGTTTTTTCTATTTTTTTTAAAATAATTTTACCGGCTTTTTTGTACTGGGGATAACGCCTGATCGCTTCGGTCATGCCCGTTACGTGGAAATGAGCCAGGTCGAAAAATTCAAGCGCGCCGGTATTTTTTATTCTGTCGCCTCCGACACCGTATATTTCGAGCGGCTCTTTCGAGAAGGTCTTAAGATTTTTTATGAGGTTGGAGCCATGAAGGTCGCCGGAAGCTTCCCCGGCGATCACGAATATTTTTTTCATGGGTTTTATTGGTTTTCTTTTATCTGTCTGGAAATTTGGAGCGCGAGCGCCAATGCTTCACGGCCTTCTTCGCCGGAAACAACGGGTCTTTTTTTTGTGTGCACGCATTCGATAAAATCCGCCAGCTCTTCTTTCAGCGAATCGCTTTTTGTGATGTCGATTTTTTTATGATGGATGTGTCCATTCTCTCGGGTGTAAATGAGCGCTTCCTGGGTCACGTAGTCGAGCGAGATATAGGCGTCATCCTGAAAGATCCTGATCTTTCTCATAATGTCCCGTGTGACACGGCTCGCCGTAAGGTCGCAGACGCATTTATTCTCAAATCTTATGCGGGCGTTCGCGATGTCCTCGGTTTTGGAGAGAATATAGGCCCCGACCGAATCCACGTGGCGGACCGGAGATTTTACAAGATCGATCACGATGTCGATATCATGGATCATAAGGTCAAGCGTGACGCTTGTGTCCGCAACGCGCGGGTCGTAAGGGCCGAGCCGGTGGCATTCTATGAAGCGCGGACGTTTGATCACATTTTTGATGGCTTTGATGGCGGAATTAAAGCGCTCGATGTGGCCGACCTGCAGCGTGAGACCATTTTTTTTAGCAAGCACCAGAAGCTTATCGGCATCTTCAAGGTTTGTCGTGATCGGCTTCTCAATAAGCAGATTCACGCGATTTTCCAGAAAATCCTTTGAGATGGAGTAGTGGAGTTCGGAGGGCACGACAATGCTTGCGGCATCGACTTTTTTTAAGAGATCGCGGTAGTCCTTGTAGGCACGCGTGTTGCAAAGGTGCGCAATTTCCTTGGCGCGGTGCTCAATAATATCGCACACGCCGATGAGCTCTACGCCCGGAAGTTTGGAGTAAACCTCAGCGTGGCGGGCGCCCAATTTTCCTGTACCGATCACGGCAACTTTAACGGACTTATGCATGGCGGCTATTTTACCATGCATCCCGTCCCTCCTAAATATCTTTAATTCTGGACCAGAGAGTATGTTGGAGTGGCGGGACAAGTCGACAACATTTGACCACTATGTTATGATGCCAAATTATGTCCGATTATCGAAGAATGATAAGTCTTGTAAAGCCTCATTTAAAGGGGCTTTATGTCGCGTTTTTTGCGATGGTGATGAATTCCGTCTTAAGCGGCTTGCCGGTCATAGGGCTTGTGATTCCTTTTGTGGACACGGTTTTAGCTGGCAAGCCGATCGTGATTCCCCATGAAAACCAGATCCCGCGTTTTTTGCTCGATTTTATTTATCAGATAAATTCCCTGTCGCGTTGGAAACTGTTGAATCTTTTGATCCTCTGGACGATCTTTTTTTCTTTCGTGAGGCTTGTGTTCGAATACACGCAGTCCTATTTTATGAACGATGTTAGCCAGCGCGTGATAAGGGATCTAAGAAACCAGATCTACCAAAAAATCATAAGCCTTTCTTTGAGTTTCTTCGGGCGCTCCCAGACGGGCGTGTTGGTCTCTCGCATCACGCATGATACGGGAGTGCTCCGCGACGCGATTTCTGAAGGCCTGACGGATTTTTTATTTCAACCCGTGCAGATCATCGTCAATATCTTCGTGCTTTTATTCGTGAAATTCACGTTTGGCATTTCATGGTCGCTTGTGGCGGTGATTTTTTTCCTTTTGCCGCTTGTAATTTTTCCGGTGTTGCGCGTGGGACGAAGGCTTAAGAAAATAAGCCGCTCAAGCCAGGAGCAGGTCGCAACGATCAACTCCACGCTTTTTGAGACGATTTCCGGCATCCGTATTGTGCAGGGTTTCGGCATGGAGGACTATGAGAAAGAGCGTTTTGAAAGACAAAACCATTCTTTCTATAAAACGATGATGCTTTCCATAAGCCGAATGATTATGGTGAGCCCTCTGACCGAATTCATCGGTTTTGTGTGTCTTGGAGTCGTGCTTTGGATCGGCGGCAAGGAAGTGATTGAAAACCACATGTCTCCGGGCGCTTTTATCGCGTTTCTCATAGCGCTTTTTTCGCTGCTTCGCCCTTTTAAGCGTTTGAGCCGCGTGTATGGCATAAACCAGCAGGCGTTGGCGGCGGCCGAGCGTATTTTTGAAATAGTCGACACGCCCAATGAGATACGGGAAAAAGAAAACGCGAAATATCTTTCGCCGCTCAAGGACCGGATAGAATTTAAAAATGTCTCATTTGGTTATGGCCACAAGATGATTTTGTCGAACATTAATTTTAAAGTCATGGCCGGAGAAATTGTCGCGCTTGTGGGTCCGAGCGGGGTTGGGAAAACGAGTCTTGTGAATCTCTTGCCGCGTTTTTATGACGCGACGCAAGGTCAGGTGCTGATCGATGGTGTCGATGTCAAAGACGTCACGATAAAATCTTTGAGGGACCAGATCGGCATCGTGACTCAAGAGACCATTCTTTTTAATGACACGGTAAGCTCTAACATTGCTTATGGGCGCGCCAAAACGCCCGCGGGTGATATTGAGCGCGCCGCCAGGATCGCGAACGCACATGATTTTATTTCTAAAATTCCTCTAAAATATCAGGCATTTGTGGGCGACAGGGGCATCCGTCTTTCGGGCGGCGAGCGCCAGCGCATTTCAATCGCGCGGGCCGTTTTAAAAAACCCGCCGCTTCTGATCCTTGATGAAGCGACTTCCGCGCTTGATTCCGAATCGGAGCTTCTCGTGCAGGAAGCCATCCATAATCTGATGCAGGGCCGCACGGTGCTTGTGATCGCGCACCGGCTTTCAACGATCAAACACGCGCATAGGATTATTACCTTGAGTGAAGGCGGCATCGCCGAAATGGGCACGCATGACGAGCTTATCCGGAACGGCGGAGTCTATAAACGCCTTTATGAGCTTCAGTTTAGAGTATAAAACTAATCCTTTCCCGCGCCCGACAGCTTTGGTATAATCAAAAGTTTGTGAAAAAGAGCTTTTCGTGGGGGGGTCAAAGGGGCCCTCAAAAAGGCTTTGAAATAAAGGGTCCAAAAGGACCGGGGAGAACGGTTTTTTCGTACGTAACTTATTTTATTATAATAACTTACGCGTTCCCTTAAAACTAATAAAGGAGAACTAAAGTGTCTAAAGAATTGATCCAAAGTCTGCTTGAAGCGGGTACCCATTTTGGGCACCAAACCAAAAAATGGAACCCAAAGATGAAACCTTATATTTTTGGCGAGAAAAGCGGCGTCTACATCGTCGATCTTGAGAAAACAGCCGACTACCTTGTCCGCGCCTGTAATTTCATCCGTGAAGTTGCATCGACGGGAGCGTCGATTCTTTTTGTCGGCACAAAGCCGCAGGCCCAGCCGATCATTGAAGCCGAGGCCAAGCGCGCGGGCATGTTTTACGTGAATAACCGTTGGCTGGGGGGAATGCTCACCAATTATCAAACGCTTCGCAACAGCGTGCGCCGCTACAAACAGCTGATCCTGATGAGAACGGACGGCACATTTGAAGCGCTGAAAAAAAAGGAAGTGGCGGGTCTTGAGAAAGAGATCATGAAGCTTGAAAAAAATCTTGGCGGTGTCGCGGAGATGACAAAGCTCCCCGGCGCGATGTTTGTGATTGACGCCAAGAAAGAGGAAATTGCGATCAAGGAAGCCAATCGTCTCGGAATCCCGGTCGTGGCGGTCGTGGACACGGATTCGGACCCGGATCGCGTGCAGTACCTTATTCCCGGGAATGATGATGCGATCCGTTCTATCAAGCTCATCACGGGTATTATCGCGGACAGCGTGATAGAAGGTATGCAAAAGGTAAACCGCAAAGGCGCAGACGCGCCCGAGGATAAAACCAGCCTGCAGGACGTAAACGGTAAAAAGGAATGAGGAAATAAGGACATTTTATGGCAGCAGGATCAGTGGATGCGGTAAAGACGCTTCGCGAAAGAACAGGCGCCGGTGTGATGGACTGCAAGGCGGCGCTCGAGGCGTCGAGCGGCGATCTTGAAAAGGCAATTGATTTTTTGAGGAAGAAAGGCGTGGCGCAGGCCGCCAAGCGCGCAGGCCGCGAGGCAAAAGAGGGTCTGATTGTCGCGCGCGTCAATGGCAAGCGCGCGGCGCTTGTGGAAACTAACTGCGAGACAGATTTTGTGGCAAGGACAGATGATTTTAAGTCGCTGGCGGCGATGGCGCTCGAAGAAGTCCTAAACTCCGGCGAGCGCGCGATCAGCTCCGAGAAGATCTCACATCGTCTTGCTGAGCTTTCCGGTAAAATAGGCGAGAAAATTGTGGTGCGGCGCGCGAAAGTGGTCGAGTCCGCGAGTGGCGCATTTTTCACCTACATCCATTCCAATAACAAGATCGGCGTGATCGTGGAGCTTGCCGTTTCTAACCTCAAGCTTAAGGACAACGCAAGCCTGCAAGAGCTTGGCAAAAATCTCGCAATGCAGGTGGCCGCGAGCAATCCGATTTGTATGGCCCGTCAAGACGTCCCTTCTGATATTCTCGAAAGAGAGAAGGCGATCTTTAAGGAAGAGATAAAAGGAAAGCCCGAAAATATCGCCGAGAAAATTATTCAAGGAAAACTTGAGAAGTTTTTTCAGACCAATTGCCTTATCGAACAGCTATTTATCAAAGACGATAAGCTCTCCGTGAAGCAGCTTGTTGACCAAGTCGCAAAAAGTTTAAGCGATACAATCCAGGTGAAGCAGTTTGTGCGCTTTCAGCTGGGGGACCAGGTTTCTTCGTGACGATAAAAAAAGCCTATAAAAGAGTGCTTTTAAAACTAAGCGGCGAAGCGCTGCAGGGAAACGTTGGCTATGGGATTGATCCTAAGGTGGTCGATTCCATCGCGACCCAGCTTAAAGAAGTCAAAGACATGGGCACTGAACTTGCGGTCGTGATCGGCGGAGGAAATATCTTTCGCGGCCTTGAAGCGGCAGCTCGCGGCATGGACCGGTCGAACGCCGACTACATGGGCATGCTCGCCACCGTAATCAACGGCATGGCGCTTCAGGATGCGCTTGAGCGCAAAGGTGTTTTTACGAGGGTGCAGACCGCGATCGCGATGGAAGCACTCGCCGAACCTTATATCCGCCGCCGCGCGATGCGACATCTCGAAAAGGGAAGGATTGTGATCCTGGCAGGTGGCACGGGAAATCCCTATTTCACGACGGATACGACCGCTGCGCTTCGTGCGAGCGAACTGGGCGCGGACGTCATTTTAAAAGCCACCAAAGTAGACGGCATTTATTCCGATGACCCGATGAAAGTAAAAAACGCAAAGCGCTTCGAAAAGCTGCGCTATATGGATATTTTAAAAAAGCGGCTCAAGGTGATGGATGCGACTGCGATCAGCCTTTGTATGGATAATAATATTCCGATCATAGTTTTTGATCTGATGAAACAGGGAAATATCAAAAAGGTCATCGCCGGTCAAAATATAGGAACCGTGGTGTCCAACTAAGATGAGCGCCCAAAACGTCCTGCACGAATCCGAAGATAAGATGAAAAAAACACTCGACGTGGTACACCAGAATTTTATGGGAATCCGCACCGGGCGGGCAAATGCCGGCATGGTGGAAAATATCCGAGTGGATTATTATGGCGCATCTACACCGCTAAAGCAGCTGGCCAACATCACGGTGCCGGAGCCGCGCATGATCACAATCCACCCGTGGGATACCTCGGCGCTCAAAGCCGTCGAGAAGGCGATTTCGGAATCTGATCTTGGAATAGCTCCCGTCGTGGACGGAAAATCCCTCAGACTTGTGATCCCGCCTCTCACGCGTGAACGGCGTGAGGAAATGGTAAAGATCGTGAATAAAAGCTCCGAAGAAGGCCGCGTGTCCATCCGTTCGATCCGCCGCGAAGCCAATGATAAACTAAAGCAGCTTGAGAAAGAAAAAAAGATCACCGAAGACGAAGGCTTCAAATCGCAAGACACCACGCAAAAACTCACCGATAAGTACATCTCACTCATAGACCAAGCTCAAAGTCAGAAAGAAAAAGAGCTCACGCAGAATTAAGCGTTTCCGAGCCGATAGCTCAGCTGGTAGAGCACTGCCCTTTTAATCCGTCTTGATGATTTTTCATTTCCCCTCGGAGAATCTTTATCCCAAGAAATAACAGCAGGTTGCCTGCCCTTGTGTATTTAGACGTATTTGTACAGACCTTTCTGATTTTGGCTCTCCCATAGACACTTTTTGGACACCAGCCGTTGGAATGGACAAGGTGTCCCTTTTTCGTTATTCTAATCAACGAAGTGAGCCAAAGAGCCAATTTGGAACTGGGATCGCATGCCATTAAAAATCGCAAAGATAACCAAAGCAATACGTAACACGGTACAATTTGTAATTCATCACCCGTTAAATCAGGAACAAAGATGGGGTGCTTTACAAAGGTGGTTGTGTTGGCAGATAGGAAGCAGATTAGTTCCGGGGCCTGTTGCTGTCCCGTTTGTAAATAACACAAGACTCCTTGTAAGCCCCGGAATGACGGGTGCCACCGGCAACATTTATTGTGGATTGCACGAGTTTGAATCCATGGCTTTTGCTTCACATCTCTTGCGTCCCAATGATCTTTTTCTTGATGTTGGAGCGAATATCGGTTCTTATTCGATTTTAGCGGCGAGTGTAGGTGCAAAGTGTATTGCTTTTGAGCCTGTTCCAACAACCTACGGATGGCTTTTGGAAAATATAAATTTAAACAAATTCGAAAATCTTATTGACGCTCGTAATATAGCCATTGGTGATAGAAAAGGGCATTTAAGAATGACAACAGAATTTGATACTACTAATCGTGTGATACGAGATTCAGAACAATCGATGAGGGGGGGGGTAGAGGTTGAAGTAGATACCTTGAATGCTGTTGTGGGTAGTTTGAAACCATTGTTGGCAAAAGTAGATGTCGAAGGCTATCAGAGTCAAGTTATTGATGGTTCAGGTGAAATCCTTCCCAAGAACTCGTTACTTGCGGTAATCTTAGAAATAGATAAGTCCGAAACAGAGCTTCACCAGAGAATGTTAGATTTTGGTTTTAAGCCTTTTGGCTATTTGCCGTTTGTTCGCAAACTCACACCATTACTTTCGATAAATGCTAATGCTCCCAATACCATATATGTGCGAGATAGTGAGACCGTAAGCAAAATTCTGAAATCCGCTCCTGCTGTTCAAGTGATGAGCCATAGGTTCTAAATGGGGAGCACTTATACGTGCTATTGAATTTTCAAAAATCCAAAAGTTTTGAAAGAGAGACTTTGAAAGCCTTGGCGAGTTTTTCCAGAGTTTCTAATCTGGGTGATTGTGGGTTCTTGAGAGATTCAAATTTTTGATAGTGTCTAACATCCATCCCCGCCAGTTCGGCAACTTCTTCCTGAGTTAACCGACGTTTCTTTCTAAGCTGGCGTAGCCTTTTGGCTAATTCTAGACGTATTCTTGATGCTTGCATGCACCTATTATTAGCGGTGCCTAATAAAATTAACCACGCCTGATTAGCAGTGCTTATGTTATAATTTTCAAAGTATAAGGAGGAACGAAGAAGTGAAAAAATGTCCTTTCTGTGCAGAAGAAATCCAAGATGAAGCGATTAAATGCAAACATTGCGGAGAGATGCTCAAGAAAACTTCTATAAATGAACAAACAAAGGAAGTTATTTGTTGCCCGAAATGTGGAAAAATTTATGATGATTCTTGGAAAGTATGCATAAGCTGTTCTGGGAATACCGCTCTTATAAAAAAACAAATCACTGTTAAATCAAAAGATGAAGCTGAGGAAAAAACGCTCAAAGAAGAAAAGCCAGCGTTAATAATTTATTTGGGTGCTTTTGTTATAGGTGGACTCTTGCTTATTTTTTATGGGCTTGGGTTACTTTTCATTATAGGGGCTTTCATACACAGAGATAGCATAAAATACACTATTACAAATAAGCGAGTAATAACAAAGAGGGGTATTTTAGGACGCAAGGTTGACGAAATAGACCTTGCCCATATACGCAACGTATCTTTAAGGCAGGATTTTAGCGGCCGAACGTTCGGATACGGAGATATCCTTATAGGCACGGCAGGCACAGCGGGGTATGAAATAATACTTACAGGGGTAAAACACCCCCAAGACATTATGACCTTGATTAAGGACTTACAGAAGCGAGAAGGTAAAATTTAATGCCCCGTAGAGAAAATAGCGGACATTACAAGTGACCTTCCCCAATCTACACAAGGAGTGCGAAGTATAATATGAGCATCGGCTTATCCATTGTAATCTTTTTTATATCAATAATAGCTTTATTAGCCGAGATATTTCTATACTTCATTTTTGGAATGGGGGCAGCGTTCACAGGGGATATGACCTCATTAACTGGTGTAGCCCTCTTATTTGGAATATTAATGATTCTGACTTTAACCACGGGGATTCTTGCACCAATTTGTGCCATCGTCGAAGCGATTGCAAAAAAGAAAAACTTGGCTTATTGGCTTCTATTGTCGTTGAATGGATTTTTATTTGTTATTATTCTTGTAGGAGCTTCTATGGGAATTGCAAAAGAACCGCCGAGCAGCTCAAACATTAGTCAGCCCTCGGCTCTTTCTCAAGAAGAAGTTATTCCTAGACAAAATTTGATGGCGGCAATCTCCGCCGCAGTTGCCCCTGTTAGTTATAGGCTAGAACATCATGATGCAGATATGATGTCTGGTGGAAGTCATATGCTTAATCATATTCGCTTTTACAGGCAATTTGAAAATAAAAGTGATAACACAATCGTAGGTTTGCAATACACTGTGAAATTTTATGACGCTTTTGGCGAGCTAGTCCATGAGTTTAGTAAAAAAGATAATATTCAAATTAGACCCCACAAACGGAATAACATGGATGAATATACATATTGGGAGGAAAACCAATTTCTATCAAATCAACCGTACAATAAACTATTTGATTGTGTCTCAGCAAATCTTTGCAAAGCAGAAATTGAAATTACTCAGGTGGTATTTGAAAATGGCCAATCAATTAAGTTGTAGTGGAGATTAACGGCCAGCGAATATTTTGCCGTTTATTTTATAAAGGGCAGGCTACAAATATTGAATTTGAGTAATTAAGAAGCTAATATAGTCACGTAGAAGTTGAATAAGACCCAGAGCAGATGAGGAAAAATGCCGAAGGAATCCAAAGAAGCCTATAAAAAAAAGGTGATGCGTCTCCTCCGAAAAAGATGGCTTTGCATCAGTTTAAGTCCTGAATACCGTGAATTTTATAATAAAAACAAAAAGGGATGGGAAGCAAGGACTAAACAAGGAAAAAATGTGACCAAGCTAAAGGAATTGTTTGATAAATGGGACATGAAATATCTGCTCCCATATTCAGAAACAGATGTGATGAAAGCCATCCAGCAAGTTTGTCCAGATGTTACCTTTGAGGATATAAAAAATAACATTCGTCTAAAGTCATTTAGGTATCTTGGGAAAGCAGGAGGAATTAAAGTTAAGTTGTCCCCACGCCTCAAAGAATTAGAAGAAAACCCAGAAAGATTTTTCAGAAGGTTAAGTTTTGAAATACAATCTTTTGGTAATAAGAAAATGCGGGAAGATTATGGGGCGGAACTGATTAATATTTGTTTTGACCTCGACACTGATAAAGCCAAATTATTAGAAGTAATTGAAAGTGTTTATCAAAATATTGCCAAGGCGAGAAAGATGCTGGAAATAGACCGAAAAACACCAGGAGAGTTGGAGAGGTTCTTAAGAATTTATGAGCGTATTAGGCATGGCAATGTAGAGCTCCAGGGGATGACTCATTCAGAATTACTGGAGTTTTACGAATCAACGAAAACGCCTCCCGCAGATGCCGAAACTTCAGTAGTAGGAAAAGACGAAAGCACCAGTGTAGAAAAAGGCTCAGGAACTAGAACTGGCATTTACGATTTGCTTTGTAAGGAATATGACATTGCAAAATTTTTCGTTGAAGAAGGAGGTTTTAAGACCATCTAGATTATAAAGGGTCACCCTACCGATAGAGTGACTTTCTCCCTCAAAATATTGTAATCTCACCCCTGGGCCATAATTTGGTTCAGGTTTTTTATTTTACTTGAGAATGATGAGGAAGCACTAAATGAGAAAATTAACCCCCCTAAAAGCTATTAGAACAAAATGTATGGATTGCTCCTGCTACCAACCCAAAGAGGTAAGGCTGTGCACCTGCACCCAATGTCCTCTTTATTCATTCCGCTTTGGCAAAAATCCTGCACGTCGAGGTATCGGGTCTAGCACCCCACCCTTTCTCAAAAAACATCAACCTGAGTCGAAGGAAATCACACAAAACGAGGCATTAAATGACCACGAATAAATCAAATATTTGGACGACATCCAATCTGTATCAGGGTTCGTATCTGATTGCCCGAGGCTTCAAATTGGTTGGCACAAAGAAACAAGGCAATAAAGTAGCTATTATCTTTGAGGGAGAAAATATCGAAGCCGAGGCAATGAAGTATTACAACGACGAAAAAGTAGGGAGCAAATCGCTATTTTCTTCATTTCGATTGCTTAAGGACTTAGTATTTGAAAAGAGTTGATTAAATATGGGGAAACCAATGAGGAAGAAATAATGATAATTAAATCTGAACTTGAATCAGTAAAGTCGCAAATTATCCAAGTTATAGGCGACCGAATACCGCTTAAGAGGCGAGGCACAACGTGGTGGGGCCGCTGTCCCTTTCATGTTGAAAAGACGGCATCATTCGCTGTGTCTGAGCCAAAAAGACATTTCAAATGTTTTTCATGCGGCGTTTCTGGTGACGTTCTAGATTTTCTCCGAATTTTCCATAAGACCGACTTTCGTGGAGCTGTCGCCATGTTGGGGGTTGCAGACGGCAAACCATCGCACCAGGACTCTGAATGGCAACGGGCCAAGAGGAAGGATGAAAAACACAAGGCAGAACTTAAAGCCCACTGGAATCAGTTGGCCGCTGGTCTGCGGTATATCAGACGTTTAATTGTCAAAACTGAGCCTTTAGAACGTGATGCCGACTGGTTCACAGCCGAGTTGATTCTGGACGAAAAGCTGGATGAGCTTGAGGCGGAGTTGAGAAAATGAGCGACACGCTGAGAGAAATCGACTACCTTTTTGGAAAGTTTACGCCGCCGCCTGGGTGGAAGCCGCTTGTCTCATTGAATAAGTTCAAGTCAGTGAAGGTTAAACCGATTATCGAGGGGATTCTAAACAAGAACGAATACGGGCTAGAGGCTGGCGTCAAGAACACAGACAAAACGTGGTTTGCGGCGTATATGGCTGTTTGTGTTGCTACGGGGACGCCATTCTTTGGACGTAAAGTCAAAAAAGGAAAAGTGGTTTTTGCATACGGCGAGGGTCGGGTCGTTGACCGTCTTATGATGCTATTGAAAGGGATGGGTTTACGGAAGCCTCGAAATCTTTTTACCTACCAATTTCGGGCTGACCTCAGCGAAAAAGAAGCCCAAATAGATCTCCTCAGACACATCCCACCAGGAACCATACTGGTCATCATCGACAACTTTGAGAAGTTTTGGGCGTCGGACATGGACGACAAGGCTGTTGCTGCCGCCATGCAGTTGATGTTTCAGATACGAGAAGAGACTTCGGTTATTCTTATCCACCATGAGGTCAAGAATCAGAGAAAGGGAGCTAATAAACATGCTCTTTCTAAAGGCTTAACCAAGATAGTCAACTCTGCCGATGCCACGTTTTCTTTATCAAAGAGTAAAAATGGTGTTGTTGTCGTCGAGCTTTATAGCAGAGAGATGGACGAACCGAGCCCCATTCGTTTCAAGAGGGTCAAAGTCGAGCCTGATGGTATGTTATTGGATTCCATTGAACAACAGAACAATGAGGGGCAGGAACCCAAAAGTAGGATGATAGAAGATGCCGAAAAAATCTACGACTTTTTGTTAAAGCAATCGGCGTCGGAAGCCCAAATTCGTGCTGCGATGCGGTCAAAATTTGGTATGTCTAGAGATCGTGTATCATCGGCAATCTATCTCCTTAAGTCAGGAGAGCTGGGGGGCAAGCATATAAGACATAACGGTTTATTTGGCCCTGCGTCTAGGTGGAAGGCGGTGAAATCATGCTGAAACCGTCCCAACACGATTCCGCACGATTATTTTCAGCCGTCAAAACCACTAAACCGCACGATTTTGGCACGATTCAAAACGAGCTAATTTTCCCTCTTAGAAATCGTGCTGAACGGAAAAATCGCACGATTCGGAACGATAACACGATTTTCATGTGTATATATCTCTCCACACCCCCCTTTAGGGGGTGGGAAGATAACATGAAAGGCACGATAAATACCAAAACAAAAGCAGCCTGTAAGGGGAAATGTGGCATGACCCATCACAAACAACCACGGGGTACACCTTATTTATTCCTCCCTATGGGCAGGGGTTTGTTTGTAATAGATGTGAAGTTAGCACAAGCACTATGGGCATACAGCCAAAATGGAGGAGTTTAAAGCCATTAGAAAGTTCTTTAAGAAACACCCGTACGGTAAGTAGCCTTGTAGTGGGAAAAGATTACTGGGAAGAAAACAGACTGGAGCCAGCCAATGCCTAGAGGCCGTCTAAAGTTATTCAGAGAGGACATGATACATCAGTCAGAAGTACTTGGGTCGTTCGGATTCGACTTAACTAAATTGGCACAAGTTTTTGGTGTAAGACTTGGCACGTTAATCAGATACAATCGGCAACACCCAGAATTAAAGAAGGCACTCAAGAGGGGTCGCTCGATACTCGCCGCAAAGATTGGTGATCAGTTTGCTCAGAAAATTGAACAAGACGAATGGGAAGCAATCAAGTACGGGTTAAAGCACATCATAGGGTGGAAGCAACAGCCGCTTGTGGACAACGAACCAAAAGTTTTTTTCATCGGGCCAAAACGCAGACCGAAGCCTAAATCGGATTTTCTTGAAAATGGGAGTGGGAATAAAACGGTAATAACCGACAAGGACGCTTTGACGAGTTAGTTTAGTTTGTGGGAGAGGCGACTTTCAGGGACGCCCAAGGTGACCGTAAGAGGGTTGCTAAGATTTGAGTAAAGCCAAAATATAGGAAATCGATGATAGGGCAACATTTACTAGATATAACCTCAATTTCTCAACAGCTGGGTGTAAGCGTTAATACTGTTTACTCTTGGGTATGTCAAAAGAAAATTCCGTATGTTAAACTGGGGCGACTGGTAAGGTTTGATTCCCAAGATATTTCTAAGTGGCTAACAGAAAAGAAAGTTGAGACAAAAGCCTTTGACTGACAAAACGATAAGAATGAAGAAAAACCCCGCAGCAGTGGCTTTAGGCAGGCTTGGCGGCTTGAAAGGCGGGAGGGCAAGGGCTAAGAGGCTTTCCCCGACAAAACGCAAGCAAATCGCTCGCAAGGCTGCAAATTTGCGTTGGGCAAAGACCCAGAAGTAACCTTATCACTATATCTGAATAACGTTGACTATGCTTAACCGCTCAAGCATAATATCTTTATCTGGATTTAGGCCGCTTGGGGGAGTTTATGGGAACATATCTTAAAGGCGAAAATTGGTATATTGATTATTATGCCAACGGACGGCGGAGGCGAGAAAAAATCGGGCCGAGTAAGAAACTTGCCAAAGAAGTCTTACAAAAAAGGAAAGTGCAAATTGCCGAAAATCGCTTTCTTGATGTGAAGAAAAATCAGAAGATTAGGTTTGAGGATTTCGCCCAGGATTTCATCGTTAGCTATTCAAAACCTAATAAGCGTTCATGGTGGAGAGACGCGGGTATTGTGAAACTTCTTTCTGGCTTCTATGGGGGTAAGTACCTACACGAGATTGATGTTAAATCCATTGAGGAATATAAAACATTAAGAGCTAAGGTTGTAAAACCTGCAACGGTGAATAAGGAATTGGCCTGCCTCAAATGTATGCTCAACCGAGCGGTGGATTGGGGAAAGTTAGATTTAAACCCAGCGTCACGCGTCAAGCTGATGAGAGAGAACAATAAGCGATTGCGGTATTTGGAAAAGGAAGAAATCCCAAGGTTGTTAGATAATTGCTCGCCAAAACTTAAAAGTATCGTTATTCTGGCTCTCAATACAGGCATGCGAAAAGGGGAGATAGAAAACCTCAAGTGGCGGGATATTGATTTTCAAAATAGTTATATATGCATTACAGAGCAGAAAAACGGGGAGAAGGACTACATCCCGTTGAATGAACCTTCGAGGCAAGCTCTTGGGGCTACTCCGAAACATCCTTCAAGCCCTTACGTTTTTTGTAAGAAGGGTGGTGATACCTACAATCTGCGGAAATCGTTCGAGACAGCATTAAAGGAATCTGGTATATTGGACTTTCATTTTCATGACCTGCGGCATACATTTGCATCGCATTTGGCCATGTCGGGGGTTGATTTAAATACAGTTCGAGAGCTTATGCGGCATAAAGATTTTCATACCACACTGCGGTACGCCCATTTGTCGAGAGACCATAAGACCAGGGCGGTGAACGTTCTGGCTAATCAAATGGCCACTATTTGGACACCAAAGCCAAATGAGGATTTTCAGTCATTAGAGGCAGATTTAGTAAGTATATTAAATTAAAGGACTTATAAAATTAAGAGCCGATAGCTCAGCTGGTAGAGCACTGCCCTTTTAAGGCAGGTGTCGTGGGTTCGACTCCCACTCGGCTCATTCTTCTTCGCCCGCGCGGTCAAGCCGTCGCGGGCTTCGAAGAAATCTTGTCTTATATCTGCGAAGAAGAATGTTTCTGCGAAGCCGCGCCGTTAAGGATGCGGCGTAGCAGAACATAAAAGGGAAAACCAGCAATGCATCATGTTTATGTTTTAAGAAGTGAGAAAAATTTTGAAAAGATATATATTGGAATTACAAATAATATTGAGCGTCGACTTGGTGAACATAATGGTGATAGTAATGGCTATACTAAACGATATTCTCCTTGGAAACTAACCGTTCTAATTTCCTTTGAAAACGAACAATTAGCCAAAGATTTTGAAAAATATCTCAAATCAGGATCGGGTTTTGCTTTCCTTAGAAAGCGATTAATCTCAAAACGCGTGTAGCTACAATAAACTCGATGGCTAGAAATGTCAGCCTCGATGCCTTGGATCACCTAAAGATCCTCCCCAAGCAATGGGCTGCCGGCACCCGGCTGGCGGTTCAAGGGCCTAGAGATAGAATTTTATACTCGGTTGACGAGATAAAAAAGGCCTTAGAGCTATTTCAAAAAAATTCCAACTTGATTCCAGAATCTCGCTTGGAAATGTATCAAAGGGTGATGACCGAATTGATAGATCTCGGACCCTTTATGGATCATGTGGGAACTATGACAGATACGATTCTTGAAGAAAAAGTAAACTGGCAGTATGGCCAATTGTCCAATGAAGACAAAATCGAGGTGGACACCGTTCTCATGAACGCCGCCAACTCGATCCAGAGCGCGACTGAATCTGTCCAAAGATTCGGAGAAAGCGGGCGGTCTAGCGACATTCGTTTGGGTACGACAGTAGCTTTGATTCGGGCATATCAATCCCTTCAATCATTATCGCTGGACGTAAGAAAGCGGCCGTTTTTTTCAGACCAAGAGATTTTAGACAAGCTTCTTTCTCTGCGCGAGGCTGTTGCGAGGTACGATGAGGCCCCGGATCCCAGAGATGAGACCAACATCGGCGCAAGTCCGAATGACATCATTCGAGCACAAGAGATTATTGATTTATCGAACTTTGGAAATAAAGAAGTTCTCTTGAATTCATATCGTAATGCTAGGAGCCATCTCGAGCATCCAGTCCCGGGATTTGATATTGAGTTGGGAAGAGCGGTTGGGTATGACGTGGTGAACTTCGACGCGCAGGTGCTTTTTCTTCTAGAAGATAGATTCAATACTGAGCGAATCAAACAATCTGCCATATTCTTGGACTCACGTCCTCAAGGCGCCCGGATGGCCCAGGCCAACTTCCTAAGAAGCTATCCTTTAATGTACCTCGGTAACCTTGAGACCTATCTAAACCAAACCCCCGGTCTCCCTGAAGCTCTCAGACAAAACGCCTTTTCTTTGCTGGCCGCCCTAAGAGACTGGCTTAACCAGAATCAAAACACCCTGGGGGATCCCACGCAATTCCAAGCCCTCCAAACCCATCTCCAAGCGCTTTGGAACGCTTTAAGGGATCTCAAAGAATCCACCCTTACAAACCAACCCCTAGAAAACCAGGATACGTTAAATGATCACCTTTCAACCCTTACGGCTTATCGGGTGCTCCTTAATCTACCGGATGGTTTCTCCGAGGCACGTGTCTTAGCTGAATATTTGACAGAAAGGGGAGGAACCCCTTCAAATGAAACATGGAAGTTTTTTCCCACTTTCCTTCCTGAACTCCCCCAGGACTCCCAAGATCCTCCCATCCAAAACACCCGAAGGATTATCCAAGAAGACCTGTCATTAAGGTACCTTCAAGCAATTCTCCAAGGACCCTCAGGCGTGGCGGTTAGGTCCCTCGTCTTCTTCACCACTCAAGACGGCCAAAGAAGACTTGCTTCAGGGCCATATGATGGCACCATCCGCATCTGGAATCTTGATAACCCCCAAGAACCTCCCCAGGTTTTCCAAGGACCCGCAGGCGTGGCGGTTTCGTCCCTCGCCTCCTTCACCACCCAAGACGGCCAAATAAGACTTGCTTCAGGGTCATATGATGGAACCATCCGCATCTGGAATCTTGATAACCCCCAAGAACCTCCCCAGGTTCTCCAAGGACCCGCAGGCCTGTGGGTTTGGTCCCTCGCCTTCTTCACCACCCAAGACGGCCAAAGAAGACTTGCTTCAGGGTCATATGATGGCACCATCCGCATCTGGAATCTTGATAACCCCCAAGAACCTCCCCAGGATCTCCAAGGACCCACAGACGTGGGGGTTTCGTCCCTCGCCTTCTTCACCACCCAAGACGGCCAAAGAAGACTTGCTTCAGGGTCATTTGATGGCGACATCCACATCTGGCAGATCCCCTCCGGCGCCCGGATGGCGGATGCCGAAACCTATTGGACCTCTACCGCAGGTCTGAATGAATTGATGGCTCAATTAAAGGCCTATAGGTCACCCGTTCCCTTCCTAGTCCTTCAAAACTATGTTCAAGGCCGAGGACCGATTTCTGGGATTCACTCCGTGATTCCAAAAGCCATCGCTTTTTTTGTTCAATCGCTGCCGGGGAACAAACGGGAAATAGTTATTGGAAATATACTGGATTTCAGAAATTTGCTTGAGAAAGCTCAAATTCTCGAATCCCAATTGGTCGCCTTGGGAATTAAAGATGACGATTGGGGTATTGTGAGGTCTGCTATCACAAAAGCACTGGTTGAATACAACCAGGACAGAGCTAGGCTTGAGGCCGCTGTCGACCGATGGATTCAAGATGAGAAGAAATTCAACGGCCTGGGCCTTGTGGCGGAACGTGTGGTTTTATTGCCGTTTGCCGGAGCTCAACCGGCGGCGGAAAAAAGATTGAACACGGCATTTGCAGACACTATCAAACTAATTCAAAGCATCCCCCCGATCGAGCCCACAGAATTTCAGAGGCTTTTTGATGAGACCTTTGAGGCCGAGAAGGCGTTGGGCAGGAAAAGTTCTCGTGCGGAAATTACTCGGGCCATACTCGGCTTTGTTGTTGCTGTCTACAACGCAGGTACCGACGGAGATTTAACCACTTTCGCGCGTGCTTCCATGGTTTCTTTTAGATCTTCTTACGCTCCGGCGCTTGGCGACATAGGAAACCTTGTATTGCGCGAAATGCAGAGAATCCTGGAAAGTCCAAGGGGCCAGGCAGAAGGAGAGAGGGAAAAGGCGAAACCCGCTGAAGCGCCTCCGCCGCTAAAAAGGGATTATTATGAGGTCTTGGGTGTTCCAAGAGACACTGACATCGTCACAATCAAGAAAGCCTACAGAAAACTGGCCATGCAGTATCACCCTGACCGAAACGCGGGTGACAAAGAAGCGGAGAGCAAGTTTAAAGAAGCAACCAAAGCTGTGAAGGTGTTGCGAGATCCAGATAAGCGCCAACGGTATGATCGGTATGGCCATGCCGCCGATCCCGGTGCAGGCGCGGAACGGCCCGAAGACCGTATTTTCTCACAGGGCACAAGGGAATACAAACTGATGGCCATCGCGATTTTGCTGGCGGGCGGTATATCCCCGGATTGGGTCGTTCGGAGCGTTGTCCAAAGCCGGGAAAACACTTATTACACGGCCGATTTTCTACAAAAAATGCAGTCAACTTTAGGGGTTATTTTAGGGGGTCCTGTTTCTCAGGACCAGCTGAGTGCGTCAATACAAGTGTACGCGAAAAGATCCGGGCGTGATATCGCTCTTGATCTAAGGCAAGCCGTGCAAATATCCGGACAAAACGGTAAAAATTATCAGAACGAAATGCAAACTATTCTTAGCGCTCTCCAGGGCGCCCGGCTGGCGGCGGAGGAAAAACCAGAACTTTTCGAAGAAGTCTATGACGTCTCCACCCCCAAAGAGCCATTACTGTCTTTGGACTTCTTTAGCAAAGCCATCGCTGCAGAAGAAGATCCGGAAGACCCGAGATTTCTTGCGGCCAGATTTTTTGAGAGTCTTAACGAGAAAGAATCCGAAGCGATCGCTATCCAAGTCGACAAGTACCACACGATTCTCAAGGTCGTACCCAACAGAGAGGACAAGACGGCGACGATCCGGTTTTTTGACTCAAGAGATTACGATCCGGAGAAGTCCAAACCTTTTGGCACGATCACACTTACGCGAAAGACCCTGGATGAAGCAAGACAGGCCAATAAAGCCAGAGAAGCTATCGTTCCCGCAAGGAAGGAAGTCGAGGAAACCACAGCGATTGTCCTTTCCGCTTACGCCGAATACCAGCGAAAGAAGAGGGCCGCGGAGAATGCCATCGACTCTCTCTTGGAGCAGCCCGCTTTGATAAACCAAGACCTGCATCTGGTGCGCATCATTCCGCTCGATCTTATTCTTGGGGCTGACCCAGACCCAACCGTCATCAATTTAGTCAGGAACGAATACAATGCTGCCAAAGATAAAATAAAGAAACTTGGGCCTGTCTCTTTTATTTTTGTAAGTCAAAATAAGAGCTTAGAGAAAGCATTCAACGATCTCTCAGACAATATTTCTGATATCCCAAAAGAAAATGTGCGTTTCCAATACACCGTGCAAAGCAAGATGACAGAAGAAGAGCAGGGAAAATTGAGCGGAGAATTTACGGCTCTCCTGAGAAACCTGGGTTTTTCAGAAAATTATCTTAATCTCGTAGCAGAACAGGGCTTTGGCGTTTCTGTGGCAGAATCGCAGCCTGATAGGACCTCCAAAGATAAACACATTATTCCCATACTTTTTTTTGAGACAACTTCGAGCATCACCGCCAGACTTAAAGACCCTTCCAAGACCCCCGACAGGCTCCAATCTTATCTTTTGGATTCCATGGGTCTGAAAGGTCAATGGAGCTTTGTGCAGGAAAACCTTTCAAAACTTCAGACGTTTGACAAGGACTTCAAGTTTTATCTTAAGTTCAGCGTCAAGGCCGTCAAGATCGAAATAGACCTTGTGCTTGCCTTTGTCAAGATGGCCATGAAAGAAGTCGGCTCGGCCGCTTAAAGTCATTTACTCCTTCCTCGTTTTTTGGTTAAATAAGGGCACTATCAACCTCATGAGAGAATCGTCATGCTTGATCTAGCCTATATTCGCGAACACAAAGAAGAGGTCAGGGAAATACTCAAAAACAGGGCTCCTAAGCTCAATTTTGATGATTTCTTACGAATTGACGTGGAGAGGCGAGAGCTTCTGAGGGAAGTGGAGGCACTAAAGGCCGAAAAGAACAAGGCCAATGACGAGATTAGCGCTATTTTGAAGGAAAAGGGTGATCCTAAGCCTAAAATAGAGTCTATGAAGTCAATATCCCAAAAAATAGATGATTTAGATAAAAAAATGGGGCATATAGAGCTAAATTTAAGAGAAATATTGCTTATGATCCCAAATATACCTCATAAATCAGTCAGAATGGGGTCTGATTCTACCCAAAATAGCCAGATTTTTGCCTGGGGGGAGCCTAAAAAGTGTGATTTTGAGCCTAAAGGGCATACCGAACTGGGTCAAAACCTTGGAATTTTGGATATGGCCAGGGCCCCCAAGATCAGTGGCAGTGGATTTGCGGTGTTTAGGGGGGTTGGCGCCAGGTTGCAAAGAGCTTTGATCAGCTTGATGCTAGACGTTCATACGCAGAAGCATGGGTACACCGAATATTGGCCTCCTTCTTTGGTGAACCGCGCGGCAATGACGGGTACGGGCCAGCTTCCAAAGTTTGAGGAAGACATGTACCGCTTAAAAGACGATGATCTGTTTCTGATCCCTACGGCTGAGGTGCCGATTACTAATCTTCATCGCGATGAAGTTTTAAAAGAAGAGGAGCTGCCGCTGAAGTATACGGCTTATACGCCGTGTTTTAGGCGGGAGGCCGGTTCTTATGGGAAAGACACGAAAGGACTTATCCGGGTCCATCAGTTTGATAAAGTTGAGCTTGTAAAATTTACGAAACCCGAAACGTCCTATGAGGAGCATGAGAAGCTCCTGAAAGACGCGGAGGCTATCCTGCAGCTTTTGGGCTTACCCTATCGTGTGATGCAGCTTTGCAGCGGCGACATGGGCTTCGCGGCCGCGAAGTGCTACGATCTCGAAGTCTGGGCCGTGGGCGTGGGGCGGTGGCTGGAAGTTTCTTCAGTCAGCAACTTCGAGGATTTTCAGGCGCGCCGCGCGAATATCCGCTTTAAAAATAAAAAAACAGGCAAGAACGAGTACGTCCATACACTCAATGGCTCGGGGCTCGCGCTCCCGCGTGTCGTGATCGCGATCCTGGAAAATTATCAAAACCCCGACGGCTCCGTGCTGATCCCCGAAGCGCTCCGTCCCTACATGGGCGGACTCACCGTTATAAAGAAATAGCTTTAGGTTTTGGGAAGGGTGGCAGAGTGGTTGAATGCGACAGTCTTGAAAACTGTTAAGGCCTTACGGCCTTCGGGGGTTCGAATCCTCCCCCTTCCGCCAGTTTTAAATTAGCAGTCTGCTGAAAAACCATCATTTTTTAGAAGAGAGGTCTGATTTGAGACATGAAGTGAGCCTGTATTCATTCTCATCACCCGCTTTTTTGTCCGATCATCCGCTTTTTTCCGCCTCTCTAT
>Ga0247727_10005508_pt1 | contig 25634 bp, 21 predicted proteins | sample WisWelCaveWW1625_FD_202498 | JGI IMG/M metagenome (GOLD analysis project Ga0247727, IMG submission 202498) | Biofilm microbial communities from Wishing Well Cave, Virginia, United States - WW16-25 | ecosystem: Environmental > Aquatic > Deep subsurface > Groundwater > Cave microbial mat | place...
AATATTTTGATGTCAAGAAACTTTATTTGACCGAATTTTCCGCGGTGCAAAGCGCCTCGATTTCCGGCATTCGCAAGCCGACGGCGACGGACGCGTTTCTCCGGCTGCTGAATACCGGCGCGCTGTTGGTCAATTACGCCGGGCACGGCAACTCGGAAGTCTGGGCGCACGAGCGCGTGCTGAATCTCGCGACGGATTTGGAGCGCATTCAAAACGGTGAAAAGCAGGCGCTGTGGATTGCAGCGACGTGCACGTTCGGCAAATATGATATTCCCGATAAGCAAAGTTTTTCCGAGCAACTGGTGTTCGCGCCGGGCCGCGGCGCGATTGCCGTGCTGGCTACAGCCCGCGATGTTTATGCCAGCCAGAACGCGACGCTGAATCAACAGTATTATCGCTACTTTTTTGAAAAGGCCAATCACATTTCCGCGCGGATCGGCATGGCGATGGTGCTGGCGCGCCTGCAAACCGGGGCGACACAGAATGACGAAAAATTTCACGTGCTCGGCGATCCGTCACTGCGCATTGCGATTCCACGCTACACCGCGGCGATTACTTCGCTCAAACCGGATACGATTAAAGCGCTGACGGTGATGACGGTGAGCGGCAAAGTGAAACGCGACAACGGCGCCGATTGGCCGGATTTCAACGGCACCGTGCGCGTCGAAGCGCTTGATGCGCTACGGGAAGTCAATTATCAATCGCCGGGACAATTTTCGATTAATTATGGCCTGCCGGGCAACTCGCTGTTTCGCGGCGACGCACCGGTGAGCAACGGCAATTTCACCGTGCAGTTTTTTGTGCCGAAAGACATCACGTACGGCGGCGTCTCCGGGCGAATCAATTTGTATTTCCGGGATAAAGACAATAAGTTTGACGGCAACGGTTACCGCAATCAGTTGCGTGTCGGCGGCACCGCCGGAAATATTGCGGATCGCGCCGGCCCGACGATTACGATCGGTTTCGACGGTGTGGATAATTTTCATTCCGGCGACGTGGTTGGCGATCGGCCGACGCTGCGCGCGACGATCAGCGACACGCTTTCCGGCGTGAATATTACCGGCGAGATCGGCCACAAAATCACGCTGGCGTTGGACGGCCGCACCGACGATAAAATCGATATCACGGATTTGTTTAACTACGATTCCGGCAGTTACACGCGCGGCGCGGCGCTTTATTCACTCGGGGCGCTCGCCGAAGGCCGGCACGCTGTTGAGATCAAAGCGTGGGACAACCTGAACAACTCCAACTCGGCCGCCGTCGAGTTTGTGGTGCGGCCGAAAAATCAGTTGGTGTTGTCCGACGTTTTGAATTATCCGAATCCATTTCGCAATCGCACCGCGTTTACATTCGAATTGATCTTTGCCGACTTTGCCGACGCCGAAGTGCGGGTGAAAATTTTTACGCTATCAGGCCGGCTAATTCGTACATTGGAAAGTGTGAGCATTCGCGGCTTCAACCAGATCGACTGGGACGGCCGCGATGAAGACGGCGATCCATTGGCGAACGGCGTTTATCTGTATAAAATCATCGCCACGCAAAATCTCGGCGGCGAAACCTTGCACGCGGAAAAAATTGAGAAACTGGTAGTGCAGCGGTGATCGTAACCCCGGCGGGCGCAGCCAGACGGCCGGTCTGGGCTTGGGCTTAATCAAAGCTCACAAAAGAAATAGCTCAAAAAAGAATTGCTCTGAACTCGAAAACATACTTTGAGGCAGCTATGAAAAACAACCATTGTCTTTTCGCCGGAATTTTATCGGCGGCATTTTTTCTTGTTCATGTCGCCACCTTGCGCGCCGACGACCCGAAACCCAAAAAAGAAGAAGTGAGTTGGCTCTCGTTTGAGCAAGGCCTCGCCGCCGCTAAAAAAGAAAAGAAAATGACCGTGGTGGATTTTTACACGACGTGGTGCGGCTGGTGCAAAGTGATGGACAAAGACACCTACGGCCATGCGAGCATTATCAAATATGCCAAAGAAAAACTCGTGCTCGTTAAAGTGAATGCCGAGTCGGAAGAGAAAACGCGCTTCCGCGATCAGGAATACACCTATCGTGAATTAGCCGCCGCGTTCGGCGTCGACAGTTATCCCGCCACAGCGTTCATTGGCGCCAATGGCGAGGTGCTGACGCTGGTGCCGGGCTATATTCCGGCGGATAAATTTTTGCCGGTGTTGGAATATCTCAACGACGGCCACCACAAGACGATGAAGTTTGAGGAGTTTCTCGCCAAAAGAAATAGTCCGCAGCCGAATGCCGGTAAATCTGCTCAATAAGCTCAAAGCCCGCTGGTGGCCGGCAGCCAACCGCGTTCTGGTGGAAATTTACAGCAAGCCGGATTGCCATTTGTGCGACGACGCCAAAGCCGTTTTGCAAAAAATGCAACGCCGCTACGGCTTCTCGTTGCGTGAAGTGAATATCGCGCATGACGAGGCGCTCTTGGCCGAATATGGCACGCGTATCCCGCTGGTTTTTGTGAACGGACATCTGGTATGCAAATATTTTGTGGATGAGGCGGCGGTGGTGAAAAGCATGGCGGCGGTGGTGACGCCAACAGCCTTCCGATAAATCCCGGAGTAACAAACTTTAGTTTGTCCGGAAAGAATCATCGCGAATTTAAAAATCTTTTCTTCAAACCAGTTCGTCACGACATGGCGAGAATTTTGTAATGGGAGATGGTTTGGCTGATCATTGTCAACTCCAACAACTAAAATTCTTGCGTCCAAATGAAGCCGGTATTGACATTGGCTTATTGATTCGCCATATTGTTGATGGCAAAACTCTATAACGCTATTCAATCTTTGGAGAATTGAAATGGCTCTCGAGACGATCCAATTAAATCAAGACAACACCTTGCCGCCGACGGTGCTTTCCCGATTTGGATTCGAGGAGCAAAAACCTCTCAAGGCCGTGTTGAGCACAATGGGAATCCTTTTATTAAAGGAATCCGCCTCTTTAAGCGATATCATTTTGACCTTGGAAGAGCTTAAAACCATCTATGCCAACGAGCTTCGAGAGTTGGATAAGGAGTGGGACGATTTCACGCTTTCCGAGGAACTGTTGAGTTCCGATTTTTAACTGGGGGCTTGCATGGCTGTGGAATTGGCAAAAAATTTCTCCCGAGGCAGCATCTATTTTGTTGACCCATTAACTCCATTGGTCGCCTGTCCCAATTGTAATCATAATTTTGTGGCCCAATACTCTGCAAAAGTAGAAAAATTCACCTGTGATAATTGCGGAAACGAATGCGATCCGGATTTTGTCCAAAGAGGAAAACGTCCGGTATTGATTATCCAAAATCCCACTTTTGATTTCTTCAACACCATTACCGTTATCCCCATCACCTCGCAAGAAAGGGCCAAAGATAAAGTCGGCGCGGTTCACATTCCCAAAGGCAAACCCTCGGGTTTAACCAAGGACTCCTGGGCTTTGATTTGGCAAGTTCGAACAATTAACAAAAATTTATTTTTCAAAGAAAATTATCTTGGCAAGGTCTCGGCCAAAAAACTAAAAGAGATTAAAACAACCCTGAAGAAACATTTGCTTTTATAAACACGCTTTGCCACTGCTTGCGCCTCGTGAATGAAGCGCGTCTTCTCCGCGTCGCTCGCCATGATGGACGACGGCAAAAATTTCAGCGCGACGATGCGCTTGCGCCTGGTGTCCTCGGCTTTGTACACCACGCCCATGCCGCCTGCGCCGAGCGTGGCGAGGATTTTGTCCCGTTGTGCGGGATCCCGTAAAGCGGGATAATGAGAACTGGTTTGGCCGATCATTCGCGACTCCTTTCATCGTCGGGTCTTTTCTGAATTAGCCGGACGAGTTGATCGTTCAAGTCCGACGCACGCTTCGCGGAGCAACGCCGCGTTTTTCGCGAGCGCCTGTTCCAGAATGCGCGCTTGCTCGTTTGCCACTTTCCAATTACTGCGTTCAATCGCTTCGGTCAGTCCCGGCAGTTCCAGATGCGCGTAGGTGTAGCGCGCGGCATAGAGAATGTGCTTGAACCACGGCCGGCCCGGAATGCCTTCGGGATTCAACCAGTTCGACTCCACTTCCATCAGTTTGTGATTGATATGCGCAGCAACTTTCCGGTCAAGTTGACCCGTCGCCAGCACACGCGCGATCGCTTCATTCAGTTGACGGCCAGCCTTGCTAAACCCTTCAACCCGTTGCAGCACGGACTTGAAATCGACGTTTCGCCGCGCCGGTTTTATCTTCTGAAGCTCTTTTACAAACTGGCGAATATTGCCGGCATAGAAGGCAAAATCAAACGGCAGGATTTCGGCATTGGCCAAACGCAAGGCGAGCACGCCCCAAAGCTGTGACATGAGCGTGTGATAGCGATAACCCGGATCGCCAAAATGGTTCATCCAATAAAAATTATCATACATCGAGTGATAGACCCCATACGGTCCATCAAAAATCAGATCGAAGACCGGCTTGCCGAGGAAATTCAAAAACACCGTGTGATCGGTGCCGCTGCCGATCCGTGTATTGGCCAGCTCCGCATCCTTGATTCTTTTTCTCTTCCCTTCTTGTTGCAGCTCGCGCAGCCGCGATTGCCGCCACTCCTCGCACAAAGTTTTTCCGGAGGGTGCAATCAAAGAGCGGCTCACCTCGATGAGCAACGGCGCTAATGAAGCTACGGCATTCCCTTGAAAATTGGGCCCCGAGGTCGACGCATCCACGTTGAGATACGCAACGGCTTTCTGCTTCAGCTCGTCGGCAAACTGTTCTCCCCATTCGGTTGATCCGGTCAATCCCACCTCTTCGCCATCCCAACTGCACAGCACAAGTGTGCGCTGTGGCCGCATGCCTTGCTTGGCTAATTCACCGAGCGCGCGGGAAAGCTCCATCATCGAAGCCGTGCCGCTCGAAGGATCGACAGCGCCAAACTCCCATGCATCGCGGTGATTGCCCATAATGATCCACTCATTGGGAAACTGCGCGCCGCGAATGCGTGCCTCGACCACGTAGTTCGGCTTCAGGTTCGTGTCCATGTCCACTTTCAGATGAACGCGCACGGCGTTGCCGCCAAGCCGATACTTGATGGGCAAACCGCCTTGCCACTCTTTTGGCGCTTCCGGGCCGTCCATGTTTTCGAGCAGCGGCTTGGCATCGCGCCACGACAACGGCACGGCGATGATCTTCGGCACTGAGACGGCTTGCTGAATCGGAACGTGCTCTGCCCCCGGCACTGATGGCCAGCCCGGAGTCAAAGGATCGCCGGGCACGAGAAAATCGTAAGTAATCGCGCCGCGCTGAATGTGGCTCTCCGGTCCCCACGGCCCTTCCGGAAACGTCTTGCCGCGCACAAAACCATCTTCGGCGGGATCGGAATAAATGATCATCGCGGCCGCGCCTTGCTGTTCTGCGGTCAGCGCTTTGAAGCCGCGATAGCTGTAGGGATTGGAATAACGCACGAGAACGATTTTTCCCTGCACATCAATTCCATGCCGGCGCAACACCTCGTAATCCGCCGGATTCCCGCTATTAGCGTAAATCACCGGTGCGGTAATTTCACCCGAGGCCGATAGACCGATGTAGCCGGATCGCACGTTCGGATTCTTGGTGTCCGGGTCAACGTCGTAGGCATCCTCGCGCATGCCGGCGCGGTAGTGCACCGGACTGACCATCTCGACGAGCACTTCGCGCGGATAAGACACCAGCACGTCATACTGATGAATCGTGACCTGCTCCCAGCCTTGTTGCTTCCATGTTTCAGCGATGTGTCGCGCCAGCTCATTATTTCGCTCTGATCCGGCCGGATGCGGCTCGGCAGTAAAGAAGCGATGATGCTCACGCGCGCGCTCGGCGGAAGGGATTTGTTTGAAAGCGTCTTCGATCTGGTGCTGGGTTTTGGCGCCTGCCGTAGAGAAGCCCATCAAACGTTCCAATGAAACGGGGGGTTGAGCAAAAGCGACGACGGGCAGAATCAAAAATGTGGTGAGATATTTTTTGCGCATGGTGATGATTTCCTTGACCAAATATTAAAGCAAAATAATCCAGGACAAAATCATTTTGTTGCTAAACTCGATCCCCTTGCAGACGCTCGATCAACCCTTCTTTATTCAAGGTGATTCTCAGGAACAGGCGACCATTTTCATAGCCGGCGCGATAATACAACAGTCGTTTTCCCTCTCGACTTTCTTCATCAAGGAATGTTAACGACTCCAGAACGCCAAGTCTTTTGAGATGAGACTGAAAGGCCGGCGCTCCGGCGCGAACGATAAGATGAAAGGCAGAGGTGTACAAGCTCGAGTCCGGTTGGCCTTTAGCGAAACGCAAAAGCTCATCCTTCAGCTTGCGGGTGATTTGCGGGTCGGGGTCCGGCTTCTCTTTCATTGCGAGCCAGAAAACTTCGGGAACGTACATTCCGGCAACACCCAACGCCAAACCCTCCGGGCCGCTACCGGACGGTCCGGTAAGATTCGTGAACACGATGACGGTGGTTTTATCATCGGGAAGGCGAAAGATACAGGTGCCGGTAAAACCCGTGTGCATGATGATTCTGTGTCCCCGAAAATCACCCAACACCCAGGCGAAGCCATAAGAGTAATTTGAGCGAAAAAGAGAGTTGAAGCACACGGTACTGCCGTTGTTCAGCTTGGCAGGCATCCACATCTGATCGAGGCTGGGTTTTTTCAACAGCTTCTCGGTATACAGTGCCGCATCCCACCTGGCGAAGTCGAGCACCGTGGAACCAACGTCGTTATAGAGATCGAACTCAATGAGACGCCAGCGCTCGGGCCGGAAACGGCCATCAGGGTCAAGCTCGTAGGCCGTGGCGCGGTTCTTAATAATCTCATGCTGATCCAGATAGTATGTCGCCGTCATTTCAAGCGGCTTGCATATCCGTTCGGATAGAAACTTCCTGTATGGCAAGCCACTCGCCTTTTCAACGATCAACTGCAGCAGAAAGAAACCCTGATCGCTATACTGAAATTTTTCTCCGGGCAGGAAATCCACCGGAAGTTTTTTGGCATTCTCAAAAAGTTGCTTGTTGGTGTAACGCTCGAAAATCCTGCCATTCACGCGCTCGACAAAGTCGTCTTGCAGTCCCGCCGTATGCGTGAGCAGATGCCGCACTTTAATGTTTTTCCAGGTATCCGGTGGCGTCTCGAAATACCTGGCGATATGATCGTCCAAACCGATCTTGCCTTCTTCGACGAGCATCATAACCGCCGTTGCCGTGAGCTGCTTATCCAACGAGGCAATCGCAAACACGGTTTGCGGTGTGACCGGAATATCATGCTCGAGGTTCGCCACACCGTAGCCTTTGGCCTTGACCACTTTGCCCTCTTTGACAACTGCGAGCGCGAGGCCGGGGATGCGCCGCTTTTGCATCTCGGCCTTGATGTAATCGTCAACCGCATCGGTTTGTGCTGAAACCGAGGATGCGATTAACAAAAAGGATAGAACAAGAGCAGCAATATTAAGACGGGATAGGATTAGTTTGTTCATATGAAAATCGTCATCTGGCACTGAAGCTCTTTGATTTGGAAATCTATTTTTCCCAAAGCCCCTTTTCGCGGATCAAGTTGTAGATGGCTTCCGGCTCTAACGGCGTCGAACTGGTGAGATTCTCCGCGCCATTTTCGGTAACGACAATGGTGTCTTCCAAACGCAGGTGAATTTTCTTTTCTTTGTCTTCGATGATCGGCTCGACGTTGAAAACCACGCCTTTCACAAACGGCCGGTCATACGGCCCTTCGTCATGCACCGCCATGCCGACAAAATGCCCGACGTAGCCGAACCAGTATTTCCCGAAGCCGTGCTTCTCATAAGTTTCCTTGCCAATCGCCGTCAAGTCTGCAAGCGTCACCCCCGGTTTGATTGCGGCAATGATTTTTTGATGCGCATCTTTGATGCAGTTGTAAAATTTGAGTTGGTCGGCGGCGAACTTTCCATTCACCGGCCAGGTGCGCGTAATGTCGGTGACATAGTAATTGACGTCGGGCGCATAATCGAGCAGAATGACCTCGCCGTCTTTGAGCGGATGATTGTTGGCGTTGTAATGCCAGGTCAGGCCGCGCTCACCGGAAGCGGCAATCGCATAAAAGGCGGGATTCTGAACGCCGTTGTATTGATAGAAAAAATCACATGCCGCGACGACTTGATATTCATAAATTCCCGGTCGGGTCACTTTCATCGCTTCGTTGAAACCTAATGCGCCAATGCGGCCACATTCACGCAGCACGGCAATTTCCTTGTCATCCTTTACCCAGCGCATTTCATCAATGATCGGAGTAATGCTCTTGACCACCGCAGCGGGAAATTGCTCTTTGAAAAGATTGGCAAAAACAACTTCACGGGAATTGCGCCGATCCCAGGGATCATTCAAACGCTTGTCGCGCAGCATCATGGCGCGATCACGGCTCATGCCGGCAGTTTCGTGCGGCGCCACGTGCAGATAGGCAGTGGCATTATCTTTCAGCGCGTGCGCGAGAGCATATCCCATCCATTTTTTTGAAACCACATTGTCGAACTTATAAAGCTCCGCCGCCTCTTTGCCCGGCGTGATCCAGGCCTCCTTCTTGATGTCGTCCGGCGTGTCGTCGGGAACGAACAGGCTGGCTTTTTGGGTTTTGCCGTTTAAGAGCAACACCGCGTCGGGAATCTCCACGCCGGTGAGAAAATAAAACGTGTTATCCTGGCGGAATTTCATATAGGCTTCGGGCAATTCCGCTCCAACCAGGATCGCCACCCCATCGGGAATTTTTTCCATGAGCGAAGTGCGGCGGCGCGCAAAATCCTCGGGCGTGAAATACTTCCACATGTCCTGCCCGAAGGCGAGGCCTTGAAGAAACAGCAACAGAACGAAAACTGATAATCTTTTCATCTCTTCCTCCTTTTGGAAAAATTAAAAACTTAAGTTATGGTTCGCTCCATAAATTTACATGGAGCGTCAAGCTTTGCTGATAATTGTGAATATGCGTTTGTTTCACCTCCTCTCACTACCACAAAGAGTTGATGAGAACCTCAACCAAACTCTTTGAAAATTGAGTATGAAGTAAACTTGAATCTATTTCTTTCCCTTATTTCACAATTTGCCGCGCCTCATTTCTTTCACGGCATAATCACAGGCGCGCGCCGTCAGCGCCATGTACGTGATCGACGGATTCTGGCAGGCGGAAGAGGTCATGGCTGAGCCGTCCGTGATGAAAAGATTCGGCACGTCGTGCGACTGGCAATAGCCGTTGAGCACCGAGGTTTTCGGATCGCGTCCCATGCGCGCCGTGCCCATCTCGTGAATGGTCGAGCCGGGAGGATTGTTCTCGACAAACGTGTTGATATTTTTCGCGCCGCTGGCCTCCAGCATCACGGCCGCCTTCAAACAGCTTGCGATTTCCCATGCCGCGAAAGTGGAGTTCATAATTCGGCATGTCTTCGGTGATATAATCAAAGTGCAATCGTTGCAAAAAAAGCAAAAACTTTCACGCAAAGACGCAGAGCCGCAAAGGTATCGCAAAGAAAAGCTTTGCGGGTTCCCTGGCCTGCGGCAGGGCAGGCTTTGCGTCTTCGCGTCTTTGCCTGCGCTTTTCTTTTTTGATTCCGGCTTGTCCGGCTTAAGATTATCTCACCACAATTCGGCCTAGGCTCTGCCCACGCGCTCGAGTGGGATGCATCCTTCAAATTTATCGATCGCCGGTTGGAACAGCAATTCCTGCGTGATGCCGATTTCGGAGGTATAGTAGCCGGCCAGCGTAAACTCTTTCATCATGCCAAAAAACGGCTTTTCTAAGGCGACACGTTTCAGAGCTTCTCTTCTGGTCATGGCAGACTCTTTTGAATTTGTAATCCGTTGGAATTTTTTAAAGCTTTTTGGTTCCGGCTCGTCCGCATTGTGATAGAATTCTTACTCCAACCCCAACTTCATTAAAATATCTCGAAACCTCGGCTCCTCGCGCAGCGGATCGAACTCGGCATCGACTTTCAGCGTGTTCAGAAAGCTGTGCGTTGCATAGGCTTTTTCCAGCCAAGCCAGCGCCTGCTGTTTATCACCCAGGGCGAGATGAACTTTGACGATTTCGCTGGGCGCGACAAAACGATCTTGGGGCCAAGCTTGCATTTCCTCCAGCACCTGCAGCGCTTCGCGGCGCTTACCCACCAATGCATAAGCCCGTGCCAGCATCGCGATAATATCCGAAGCCGAATCGATCACCCAACTTTTCTAATATCCGATAATGTTAAACTGTTTTTCCAATCATAGCTAAAAAATAAAATGAATTTCGGAAAATGCAAGTGCCGGAAAAAATAAAAGGCGGATTAAATTGTGGATTGGAGGAAAAAGGGATGTCGATGGGGGGCGACAAAAAAGATAGCAAAAGTGCGCTGCAAAATCGGGATACTTCATGTCAGGTCTTTATAGTCTTAAAAAAATGTGAAGTCGGACTTGGTCACTCCCTGACCAAGTCCGACGCTTGCTTCGCTCACGCCTCCGCGCGCAGCACTTCCAGCGGCGGGCGGTCGATGATGCCTCGGCTGTTCAGCAGGCCGATCAGCATCGTCAATCCCATGACCAGAATCAAGATCACGAGCATCGGCAAAGCTGCCGGCGCGAAGCTGGTCTCGAACACCAACACGGCCAGCGCCCAGCTCGCTGCAGTTGCGAGCAGCAGGCCGGTGAGCGCGGCGAAGCCGCCGAGAAAAAAATATTCAATCGCCATGATGCGGAGCACTTGCCGGCGGTTCGCGCCGAGCGTGCGCAAGAGCACGCTTTCCTGAATGCGCTGATAGCGGCTCGTAATCACCGCGCCGGCGAGAACGATAAGGCCGGTCATGATGCTGAACAACGCCATGAAGCGAATCACGAACGCGACTTTGTTCAAAATCGCGTCAACCGTGTTGAGGATCAGCGCGAGATCGATGCCGGAAACATTCGGAAAGCGCTGCACCATCGCCTGCTGCAGCCGCGCGGATTGCTCGTTCGACGGCGCGCGCGTCACGATCACGTGAAATTGCGGCGCCGCTTCCAACACGCCCTGTGGAAAGAGCACGAAGAAGCTCGGCATCATGCGCTGCCAATCGACCTCGCGCACGCTGCCGATGCGCGTCGCCATCGCGATGCCCTGCACGTCGAACACCAATTCATCTCCCACTTTGGCTTTCAACTCCTCGGCAATGTCTTTCTCCAGCGAAACAAAAATCGTGTCCGCAGAATTTTTCACCCGCGGCTGAAATTTGCCGGCGATGATCTTCTCGTTGTCATTGAGGCTGTCGCGATAGGACGAGCGATATTCGCGGCGCAATGCCCATCCCGAAATGGTTGTGGTCGAATCTTTTTGCAGCTCGCGCACGTCCCGGCCGTTTATTTTTTCCAATCGCATCGTGACGATCGGAACTTGCTGCATCACCGGCAGGCCCGAAGCGCGAATCAGCTCGGCCGCCTCGGCCTGTTGATCCGGCTGAATATCGAAGAAAACCAGATTGGGCTGTTCATCCGCGCCGGTCAACGAAACCTGCCGCAGCAACGTGTGTTGCGTGAGATAAAGCGTGGAGATCAAAAACGCGCCGAAACCGATGGCGAGCATCAGCATCAGCGTTTGGTTGTGCGGGCGAAACAAATTGGCCAGGCCCTGCCGCCAGGTGTAGCTCCAACCGTCGGGAAAAAATTTTCGCGTCATCACCGTCAGCAACTTCGCCGCCGCGCTGAGCAAGCCGAATGACGCGCCGACGGCCGCGGCGAAAATGAGGCCTTGCAACCAGCCCTGCATTTGCCGCATGGCGAAACCGGTGATGGCCAGCGCAATGAGCGCATACAACAACCAGCGCCATGGATCTCTGGCGCGCGCCGTTGTTTCGTAATCCGCGCGCAGCGTCAGCAACGGCGAAATATTGCGAATGGCGAGCAGCGGCAGCAGCGCGAAGAGCAACGCCATCGTCAGGCCGGCGAGCATGCCCTCTGCAATCGCCGGCCACGAAATGTTCGCTTCGAGCTGAACGGGCAGAAAATCACTGAGCACGCTAGGCAGCAGCGTTTGAATGTAGACGCCGATCGCCGCGCCGACAACGGAGCCGAGCAGTCCGAGCGCCAGCGCTTGCAGCAAAAAAATGTTGAACGTCTGCCGCGTCGCCGCGCCCAGACAACGCAGCACGGCAATCGCGCTCAATTTCTGTTTGATATAAACATGCACGGCGCTCGCCACGCCGACGCTGCCGAGCAACAGCGCGATGAATCCGACGAGGCTGAGAAAATTCGTCAGATTCCGCATGGCTTGGCCCAATTCTGCTTTGCGGGTTTCGACGGTTTCAGTGCGCAGCCGCTGCTGCTCGAGATGCGGCTTGATGGCCTCAACCAATTTTTTGGCATCGATCGCGCGATCAAATTTGAAATAGACGGCGTAAGTGATTTGGCTGCCGCGCTGCACCAACTGCGTTTGCTCGAGATAAGCGAGAGGAAAATAAACCCGCGGTCCGAAAAACGCGCTCGCCGAGGATTCGCCGGGCATTTTTTTGAGGCGCCCGACGATTTGAAATTTCACCGCGCCGATTTTCATCGAGTCGCCGACGGCCGCGCCGTATTGCAAGAGCAGCGCGTCTTCCACCAGAGCGTGCTGGCCGGTGCGAAACGAAGTGGCGGCGGCACTGGGCGCGGTTTCAAACTCACCGTAATAAGGAAAGTCACCGGCCAGCGCGCGGATGCGAGCCAGGCGCGTGCCGTTGCTTTTCGGAAAATAAATCATCGACGCGAAACCCACCTCGCGCGACTGCGCGCCGCCAAGCGAATCGAACAACGCTTCGGTTGTCGCGGCAAAGGGCTGCCGGCTGCGGATGAGCAGATCCGCGCCTAAAAGTGCTTTCGCCTGTTCATCGATCGCGGCGTCGAGGTTTTTGCCCACTGAGCTGATCGCCACCAAAGCCGCGATGCCCACGGCAATGGACGACATGAACAGCAGGAGCCGGCGACGCTGATTGCGGCTATCACGCGCCGCCATCCGCCAAATCCAGGGATCGAAGAGAGAAAGTTTGATCGGCATGGTTTTTAAAGCGTAATTTTTAGATTGCTTCGACAAGCACATTCTCCGTATATTTGTTGTTGGTGGATTCATCCGCAATGACGGCGCCGCCTTTCAGGCGAATGATCCGCTGCGTGCGTTGCGCCAATTCCAGGTTGTGGGTCACGAGCACAAGCGTGGTGCGGGCTTCACGATTCAAATCGAAAAGCAGATGCACGATCTTCTCGCTGGTTTCGGCGTCGAGGTTGCCGGTCGGCTCATCGGCAAAAAGAATTTTGGGGCGATTGATGAAGGCGCGCGCCAAGGCCACGCGCTGCTGCTCGCCGCCGGAAAGTTGTGCGGGATAATGATGCAAACGCTTTTCCAAGCCGACGCGGTGCAACAATTCGGCGGCGCGGGCTTTGACGCGGCTTTCGCCCCGCAATTCGAGCGGCACCATGACGTTTTCCAACGCCGTTAAAGTCGGCATGAGCTGAAAGTTTTGAAAAACGAAACCCACAAATTCATTGCGAATTTTGGCGCGCGCGTCTTCGTCTAAATTTTCCAGATCGATGCCGTGGATGGCGACGGCGCCGGTGCTCGGACGATCCAAACCGGCGCACAAACCGAGCAAAGTCGTCTTGCCGCTGCCGGAAGGCCCGACGATGGCGCAGGTCGCGGCCTTCGCCAGAGAAAAAGTGACGTGGCTCAGCACGGTCAAAGTGCGATCACCGCTGTTATAACTTTTGCTCAAATTTTTGACGCTTAAAACCGGAGAAGAAATCATAGTCGACTCGAAGACGAAAGTTAGTTTGACGTTGCAATATCAAAAGCCGGAACCAAAAAGTTTTCAAATTTATTGCCCAACGGATTAAAAACGACCACCGGATAACAACATTAACGCAATATACTATAAAGACAATACGGTAACGCTACTGTCCAAGTTTCAAATGTACAAAAACCGGAGATAAAATGCGACCGTTGATTTTCACTTTGAAATTTACTCTTTTGATTGCGCTGGCCGGGAATAGCTTTGCGGTGCCGTCAATCCCAAACGAAACTCGCCGCACGGCAACGATTGACAGCGCCAAGAAAACGGCGAATGCCAAGACGATTCTTTTTTTCGGGAATAGCTTGTCCGCCGGTTACGGCCTCGATCCGGAGCTGGCGTTTCCGGCGCTGATTCAACAAAAAATTGATTCGCTAAAATGGAATTTTCGCGTCATCAATGCGGGCTTGAGCGGCGAGACGTCGGCGGGCGGATTGCGCCGGATCGATTGGTTGTTGCAGCGTCCAATCGAGGTTTTCGTTCTTGAATTGGGCGGCAACGACGGCTTGCGCGGCATCACGTTGGATTTGACGAAGAAAAATTTGCAAACCATTATCGAGCGCGTTAAGCGCAAATATCCGGCGGCAAAGATCGTGATCGCCGGCATGCAAGTGCCGCCGAATTTGGGGCAGGAATATACCGCGCCATTTCGCGCGCTTTACGCCGAGCTGGCCAAAAAACATAACGCGCTTTTGATTCCATTTTTGCTGGAAGGCGTGGGCGGCATCCCCCATTTGAATTTGCCGGACGGCATTCATCCCACCGCCGCCGGACATCGGATCGTGGCAAAAAATGTTTGGAAGGTTTTGCTGCCGCTGCTCAAAACCATGCGGGGATAAGCGGCAGCCGGCGTTTGGCGCTTTTTAATATCCAAAATTATACGTTTGCCGGAACGTCACTTCGCCTTGCGATTCATCCACCTGTCCAAAGTCGCGCCATTTGCGAATTTTGGCCAGGATGCATTCTTCTATTTGCGGCAACTGCACGGGAATGCCGTCGGCGGTCATTTCGGATTTGACGATTTCCACTTCGCTGACATGGCCCGACGGGTTGACGGTGAAGCGCACCGCGACTTTGCCTTTCAATGCCGCATTGCCTTTGAGTTGGCGCCGGTAACAATCTTGAATCGCCGGGCTATGCGACAAGACGATTTCGCGTATCCGCTCGGGATTGCGCGTGGCGGGACCTTTCAACGTTCGGCCGCGCAAACCGGCGATGCCAGCCAGGATATTGGAGCCGGCGGCCGCTTTTTCCAACGGCAACAATCCCGGCGTTGAAGCGACACGCTCGAATGATTGATGGCGCTCGATCGTTTTTTGCGGCGCGGCGGCCAGACCGGTCACAATATCTTCCGGCATGACGCCCGATGAGGTCGTGCGCCGGCCGCGAATTTCTTTCGGCGCGATATGAACTTGATCGTCAAAGTTATCGTTGCCGAAGCCGCCGGAGCGTACTCCGTTTAAACCAGGCCCGACGCCTAATCCGTAATAATCGACGCCGGCGCGCGGCACCCGCAGCTCTTTCACTTGCGCCAGCGCTTCATCAATATCTCCGGCCGTGCTGTCGGCATATTCAAGAATATCCGTTACCGGCGTGCGCGAAATCATGTCGCTGCCGGAAGTAATAACGCCAAGCAAGCCGATGCGCTCGACCGCTTCCGACAGGGCCTGCATCCCGCGTTGGCGTGCCGCGGTGTTCAAGCGCCGCACGGCTTCACGATTCTCACCGGATAAAACCCGCGCCTCCGGCCTGGCCTTGCCGGGCTTCAAACGCGGAAGATTCGCCGCTCCGCCGGAAGGCAAACCTTCGACATGCTCCAAAATTTTTGGAATGGCTTCCGCCGCGCGCGAGATCATCTCCGGCGGCGAAGCCGGCTCGGTCGCCGGCGCTTCTTCCTTAAACTCCGAAAGAAACAATTCGGCGTAGCGATTTTGCAAGTTGGCGATATCTTGCAGATTTAAATGCACCGGCTGGGTGCGCAAAAAATACCAGATCAGCAGCGGCTCGAGAATCAGCGTTAAAATCAAAATCGCGACGTAACGCCGATCCAGGGAGTCGAAATAGTTTTTATTAAATTCTTTAGGAAACTCGGGCAGCGGCATATGGTGAGGCGGCCGCGAAGAAACGTCGCCATGATCAACCGTCTCAGACGCAGTTGCAGGAATCAACGGCTGATCGTCGGCAGGCGGAGCCGCGCCGTTTTCAGGAGACGTTGCCTTTTGCAACTGCGTTGTATCACTCCAATGCTCCACAATCCAGGCTCCAATGTTGATTCAACAAATTTTCGTACGCACAAAAGGCCAAAAAATTCGCCCTTTTTAAAAAAGCGGGCTGTACGTTCTTGTAACTGGCAAATACAAAAATGCAATCCCGACTTTCCTTAAAAAAAGTGTTGCGAAAATCGGTAGCTCTAAATCTTACCCCAAGTTCGCGGCGATTGCGGACGCGCAACAAAACTATTGTTGTTGACCTATTGTCGCTGGCCTACGGCCGTAGGCTTCGCTCCAGCGTCACGGTGAGAGTGGCGGTTTGATGGGCCCGCTTGACGACGACAGGCACTTGTTGGCCGGGCGAAAACTCGCCCAGCGCGTAGGTATAATCATAAACGTTTTTGATCTCGAATTTGCCGAATTTTATGATAATGTCGCCGCTCCGCAAACCCGCCTTCTCGGCCGGACTGTCTTTGCGCACGCCGCTGATTTTCATCCCTTCCACTTCGGCGGCATAATCCGGAACGGTTCCGACGGAAACGCGAAAACTGCGAACCGCCGATTGCCGGCTTTCTGCTTTAGCAAAGCGCAACGTCGAGTCCTGGTTGGCGATTTCCGTCGCCAATCCAGCGATAAAACGCAAAATTCGTGCCTCATCTTCGGCATTGATTTTTTCAGCGTCATCTGTTACACGGTGGTAATCTTCGTGTTGATTGGTAAAGAAAAATAACACCGGGATATTTTTTTGATAAAAGCTCGAGTGATCGCTCGGCCCCGAACCTTCTTTTTTCAAACTGAGCTTGAACTGCGGCGGCTGGTGCAAACGCTCGATAAGCGGCTGCCATTGCGGCGCGGTGCCGACGCCCTGCACGACCAACGCGCTGTCTTTCATCCGCCCGACCATGTCCAGGTTGATCATGGCGATCGTTTGCTCCGGAGGAAACGTCGGCTGCTTCACATAATGCGCCGAGCCGAGCAAACCCAGCTCTTCGCCGCTGAACGCCATAAAAATTATTGAGCGCCGCGGCCGCTGAGCTGGCGCGGCGAAATATTGCGCGAGCTCCAGCACACCGGCGGTTCCCGAGGCATTGTCATCGGCGCCGTTGTGAATCTCGCCTTCTTTATCGGGATCAAAAGCGCCTGCCGAGCTGCGACCAAGATGATCATAATGCGCGCCGATGATCACGGCTTGCTCTTTCAATTTTGGGTCGCTGCCCGTGAGCTTGCCGATGACATTGGCCGTGATGCGGCGTTCTTGATCGAGATCAGTCACCACCGCGGCGCGGCTTCCGGTGATGGGCCAGGAATTAGGTTTTTGCGTTTTATTGATCTGTGTTATCATTTCACGGCTCGACGCGCCGGAGCCGGCAAGCAACCGGTCGGCAACATCAGCGGTAATATAGACGACCGGCAAGCCAGCATCGGCGGCAGAACGATCAAAATGCAGTTTCGGCAACGCCGCCATCGCTGAATCAGTGTTCGCGATAACGAGCAGGGCTTTTGCCCCGTGCTGGCGCGCCTGCAACGCTTTGTAGCGAAGCGGCTCGTATTCCGCGAAACTCGCGTGCGGATTATTGGAAGCGGGAGAATAACGCAGCGCCAACACGATCTTGCCATTCACCTCAAGGCCGGCATAATCATCATAATTGAGCTTCTCCGCGCTGATGCCGTAGCCGACAAAAACCATCTCGCCGCTCACGCTATCCGAGGCCGAAGCGCCGGCGGGAATAAAATCCGTATGAAGCGTCAACGACGTATCACGGCCGCCGCGCTGCAGCGTGAGAAGATTATTCGTGCCGAGATTGACGCCGCCGATGAAATCAAACTTCTGCGCGAAGCTCGCGTTGTCGCCGAGCGGCTGCAAGCCGAAGCGTTTAAATTCTTCGGCAATATAGCCGGCGGCCTTCTCATTTCCCGGCGTGCCGGAGAGCCGGCCTTCGAGCGAATCGGAGGCCAGATAATTGACGTGGTATTGAATATCATTCGCCGTCAATTCCGGCGTGCTGGCACGATTGATCGGAAAGCGCGACGGTTTTTCGCAGGCGCTTAATAACGCGACCAGACCACAAAACAAAATTCGTTTCAACATCCCTGTTCCTTTCAATATGGCCCAATGCAAATATAAAAATTGCCAACGGATTCTGAATTGATTATCCGTTGGCCGTCTGCGGCCGTAGGCTTCGTATCCGTTGGAAAAATTTTTTGCTTTTTGCGCAAAGGTGACTGCTAAAATTTTACTTCGACGAAAGATCCTGCATCGCCTGCGGCGCTATCGCCAGCATCTGCTTGATGCCTTCGCGGCAAGCGAGCAGCGGCGTGCGCAAAATCTGGCACGCCACATTTGTGTTTAATGAGACATCTTGCGGACGCGGCACGAGCCAGTTGACTTCATGCATTGAAATCGCTTCCAACAAATTCAAGTCAGCCCCGATTTGTCGCGCCAGCTCGCGGGCAAAGTCCGCGCGGCTGATGCGCTCCGTTCCGGCGAGATGTAAAATGCCCGCGCGCTCTTTTTCAGCCAATTCGAGGATGGCCTGCGCCGCATTGCCGGCCCAGATCGGCGTGCGATATTGATCGGCAAAAACTTTCACTTTCTGTCCGGCGCGCAAGCGATTATAAATTTCCGCGGAAAAACTATTGCCACCCGCTACCGCAAATCCAAAGAGCAATGCGACACGCACGACCAACGCTTTCGGATACGCGCGCAACACCGCTTCTTCGGCGGCGCGTTTGCTGTAGCCGTAGTAGCTGAGTGGCTCCAGCACGTCGTCTTCGGCGTAATCGCCTTTTTTGCCGTCAAAAACCATGTCGGTCGAAACATGAATCAACCGGCAACTCAACTCGCGCGCCACTGCCGCTATCATCCGTGCGGCGTCGACATTTGTGCGCCACGCCAGATCCTTTTGCGCCTCGCACGTGTCGAGATTCGCCAGCGCCGCGGAATGAATGATAATCTGCGGCTGCACTTTTCGCACGAACTGCGCCACCGCGACGAGATTGGTCAAATCCATCCGATGCAACTCGACGCCCGGCATCGCCACCGGATGCTCCCAGTACGTTCCGAGCAACTCGCCTTTGCCCTGCGCCGCCAGCCCTTGAGCGGCCTGCGCCAGATAACCGCCCAGAAAACCGCTGGCGCCGGTGATGAGAATTTTCATAGGTTCGACCTGAGTTGTTTATCGAATTCGCAGCGTCACGCGAACATATCGGACTTCGCGATTATTTTCCAATTGCAAATCAGTGCCGTTAAATTCCCGCATCAACTTGCGGATGCGCGGAATGCCCCGGCCTCGAATTTCGATCGCGCCCATCGCCAAAAGATAGTTGGCAATTCTTTCATTGCGCGAGCGAATCACACCGCCCGATAAAACTTCCGTTGGTGTAAGAGAATTGGGCAACTCCCGGGGCTGGTCACTTCAACACGATCTCGAAAAATATCTACAAGAATTTTGCTGCCGGTAATACCATAATCACGATGAATGACCGCATTCGCTACCGTTTCGCGAATGGCTCCCAAAGGCAACAGAAAATTATCTTTGCGAAGCAATTCGAAAAAATTTTCAAAGCGGTATAACTCTCGAAAAGCCGTTACGGCACCTTCAATTTGATCTGAAATCGTTCCGGCACACGTTCGGTTAAAGATAATCTCATCGTCGCGCGTCAGGCCGTCATAGATACTCAAATCGACGACGGCGTAAGGCAAATGATTTTGCGGAGAAACGCCGAAGCATAATAATCCATAAACCGTTCAGGGACAATTTGACCCTCATATAGAAGGAAACCCTCAATATTGAATAGTTCGCGTTTCTCAAACGAGTTCGGCTCAACCGAAGAAGCTCTACGACGAACATAAACTTTCTTTTGATGCGCTGAACCGCGACATTTCATAATATCATCAATTTCCATTTTGCGCCTCATTTACGCCAGGTAAAATAATTTAAAGGCTTTTTAATTTTACCACAATCATCTTGCAAAAATATTTTTGCGAACCTTTGCGTCTCGGTGTGTTTACGGCTTCGACGAGCCCAGTTGAGTCGTGCGCTTTTCTTTCTTGAGCTTCGCCGTTTCCAAAAAGTTAGCCGCATTGAGCAAGATGCTTGCGCTACCACTCTTGAAGCATTACGCCTCGCCGTCCCCTTGTCTTACCGTTTCTTTTATATTAAAGTATTTTGCCTCCGGATGATGCACGATGATCGCCGAGGTCGACTGCTCCGGCACGATTTGAAATTCTTCGGTGAGCGAAATGTTGATTCGCGCCGGATCGAGCAGACGGAAGAGCTGTGCCTGATCTTCCAAATTCGGGCACGCCGGATAACCGAACGAGTAACGCGAGCCGCGATAGCCCTGTTGAAACAACCTGCTGATTTCCTTGCTATCCTCGCCGGCGATGCCGAGATCGGCGCGCATTTTTTTATGCCAGTACTCCGCCAACGCCTCGGCCGTTTCGACGCTCAAGCCGTGAAAATAAAGATAATCCGCATATTTGTCGCTTTCAAATAGTTTTTTGGAAATCTCCGAGGCGCGATGGCCGACGGTAACGACCGTCATGCCGATCACGTCTTTCTTGCCTGTGCTCGCCGGCGCAAAGAAATCGGAAATGCAAAGCAGATTTCCTTCCGGTTGGCGCGGAAAATGAAACCGTTCGATTTCGCGCCGGCCGGTTTCATCATAAATGATCACGTCGTTGCCGTCGCTGTTGCACAAAAAATAACCGTAGGCGACTTCCGGAGTCAAAAGCTTTTCATTAATACAGCGCTGTTTAAGCTCGTTGAAAATCGGGACGAATTTCTCTTCGACCATCTGATTGTAATCGGCGATTTTCATTTTGCCGCGCCGCACCTGCCACTGCCCGCGAAACAGCGCGATCGGATTGACATAATCAAACACCGTCGGCAATGGAATATCGCGAACGATCTTCGCGCCGAGAAACGGCGGCGTGGGAATTTCTATCGCCCGCCATTCCGGTTTTCGCGTCGCCGTCACTTTCTCCCTCTCGCTCGGTCTACGCTTCGCCGCTTCATCCTTTCTTCCACTCACACTTTCTCCCGCCCTCCCGCTCTTCTCTTTATTGCAGATTTCTTCCATGAAGTGCAGGCCGTCAAACGCATCGTTAGCATAAGACAACGGGCCTTGATAAATGGCGCGCAGATTGTCTTCAACGTAACGCCGCGTTAACGCGGCGCCACCGAGCACGACCGGAAGCGTGATATTGCGCTCGTTCAGCACCTCGAGATTTTCTTTCATGATCAGCGTCGATTTCACCAGCAGGCCGCTCATGCCAATCGCATCGGCTTTGTTCGCCTCGACGGCTTGCAGCATTTGGTCAATCGGCACCTTAATGCCGAGATTGACGACTTTGTAGCCGTTGTTGGTGAGAATGATGTCGACGAGATTTTTGCCGATGTCATGCACGTCGCCTTTCACCGTCGCGAGCACCATCAGGCCTTTGCTCATGCCTTCGACGCGCTCCATGTGCGGCTCGAGAAATTTCACCGCGGCTTTCATCGTTTCTGCGGATTGCAACACGAACGGCAGTTGCATCTGTCCGGAGCCGAAAAGCTCACCGACGGTTTTCATGCCGTCGAGCAAAACATTATTGATAATGTCGAGCGCCGAATATTTTGTCAGCGCTTCATTGAGATCAGCCTCAAGTCCCAATTTCTCGCCATCGACGATGCGGCGCTTGAGTCGATCTTCGACTGCCGTCGGCATGGCGACGACTTCTTTCTTTTGCGCCGATTTGTCGGCATAAAACGCCAGAATCTCTTGCAGCGGATCGGAAACACACGTGCCGTTGGCGTCGAATTTGCGTTCATCAAAAATGAGACGCCGGTGCAACTCGCGCTCGTCGTCCTGAATTTTGTGCAGCGGCATAATTTTCGACGCGTGCACGATCGCCATATCCAAACCCGCTTCGACCGCATAATAGAGAAAAACTGAATTGAGCGCGTGGCGCGAGTGCGGCGAGAGGCCAAACGAAACATTGCTGACGCCGAGAATCGTGTAGCAGCCCGGCAAATCTTTTTTGATGCGGCGAATCGCTTCAATCGTCGCAATGCCGCTGCGGCGAAATTCTTCATCGCCGCTGCCGAGCGTAAAAGTCAAACAATCAAAAATCAAATCCGGCGCGCGCATGCCGTATTTGTTGACGGCGAGATCATGAATACGTTTGGCAATCGCAAATTTCTTCTCCGCGGTTTTCGCCATGCCCTGTTCGTCGATCGTCAGCGCAATCGTCGCCGCGCCGTATTTTTTGCACAACGGCAACACTTTCGCCGTGCGCTCTTCGCCGTCTTCGAGATTGATGGAGTTGACCACGGCGCGGCCGGCAATGCGCTGCAATGCGGCGTCGATTACTTGCCATTCGGTTGAATCGATCACCAACGGCACGGAGATTTGCGTGTTCAAACGCTCGATGAGCGGATTCATGTCCGCGACTTCATCGCGCCCGACATACGCGGTGCAGACATCGAGCATGTGCGCGCCTTCGCGAACCTGCTCTTTCGCCATCGACACCATCGCGTCCCAATCCTGCTTCAGCAGCAGCTCGCGAAACTGTTTGGAGCCGTTGGCATTGAGGCGCTCGCCGATCAACAGCGGCGGCGGATCGAGATGCAGCGGCGCGCTGTTATAAAGACTCGCGGCAGACGGCACGAAATCAATTTGCCGCGCTTTCGGCGCGAGTTGGCCGACGGCCTCGACGAGCAGTTTAATATGCGCCGGTCGCGTGCCGCAACAGCCGCCGACGATTTGCACGCCGAGATCTTTCACGAAATGCGAAAGAAATTGACCCAATTCTTCCGGCGACAATTTATAATGCGCGTGGCCGCCGACATTTTCGGGAAGGCCGGCATTGGGCATGCAAAAAATCGGGAACGGACTGTTCGTGGTGAGATAGCGAATATTCTCCGACATTTCTTTCGGGCCGGTGGCGCAGTTCATGCCGATGGCCGTAAGCGGAAACGGCTCCAATGCCGCGAGCGCGGCGCCGATATCGCTGCCGAGCAGCATCGTGCCCATCGTTTCAACCGTGACACTCGCGATCACCGGCACGCGCATTTTTTTCTGCGCGAAATATTCAAGGATCGCTGCCAGCGCGGATTTAGTTTGCAACAAATCCTGACAGGTTTCGACGACGAGCAAATCCGCGCCGCCTTCGACGAGACCCGCGGCTTGCACGGCGTACGCGGCCTTCATGTTCTCATACGAAATATGACCGAGGCTCGGCAGTTTCGTGGTCGGCCCCATCGAGCCGGCGACAAAACGCGGCTGGCCCGGCGTGGAAAATTGTTGCGCCACCTTTTTCGCGATTTCCGCGGCGCGCCGATTATGCTCATACGCTTGTTCAGCGAGATCATATTCTGCGAGCACCGTCGGCGTGGAGCCGAACGAGTCGGTTTCGACCACATCGCAGCCGGTTTCAAAAAAATTTACATGCAATTTCTCAATCGCCTCTGGTCGGGTGACCACGAGATGCTCATTGCAACCCGCGAGCGCCTCGCCGCCGAAGTCATCAGCGGAGAGATTCATCAATTGCAGATTCGTGCCGGTCGCACCGTCAAAAACGATGATTTTTTCGCGCAAACGTCGTTCGAAAGGAGTCATAACCAAGATGAAAATTGTTGAGAAACTTATTTTGGGTTAAAATGGAATATACAAAAAGAAGGGAAAAGAGGAAAGAAATTTGTTGGCCTTTTTGCTTGAATTCTCCAACCGGGTTGATTAAATTTTTCCAGTCCAAACTTCAACAAAAAAACGCTGAAGTTCTTGAATGACGCGCGGCGCGGAATTTTGGCCGGCATCGCAAACAAAGCCGGCGAGATTGAGTTGCCTCGGGAATTCACTCTCGAACAGAATTATCCGAATCCGTTCCTACTTGATCACCGCGCGGAAACTTTGCACGGCAAAAAATCCATAGAAAAACGCACTGAGCAGCAAAATAAACTCGCGCCAACGCGGCGCGCGCAATTCCGGTGGCAACAAAGTGCGATTGACGACGATCAGGTGCAGACTGGAAATCATCAGAATCAAACCGGCCATGTTCGCGCCGATGATGATGAGCGTCAACGGCTGGGCGAGGCCGAGCGCGAGGCAGCCCCAGATCATGAAGATCAATAAAACGGAATAATAAACTTTGCGAACATCATCGCCGGCCCACTTTTTCGCCCACGGGTTCGCGTTCCACCAGATGTCGGTAACGACGCGCACGAAAGCGTCGGTCATGCCGAGCTGTGTTGAGAAGAGAATCCAGAAGCCGTTGAGCAAGGTGAGTGTCCACCAGACTTTTCCCATCGCGCGGGCGAGATACTCGGCCTGATACGCGCCGGCGGCCATGCCGGAAATATCGGTGCCGGCGGGAATAATGCCGCGCGCCATATTCACGGTGAGGAACATGCCGGCCAAACACATGAGCCCCCAGATCCAGATTTGATCGACGTGCACGTAACGCCACCATTCGCGCCAGCGTTGCAAATTCGTTGCATTGATAGCGAAAATTTTTCCAACCGAAGAAAGCTTGACATTTCGCCCGCCCACCAGACTCGGAATCGCGCCGACGCGGCTGCCCATCGCGAAACCTTTGTCGCGAATCCAATTGGAAATGGTCAAGTTTAACGTTCCGCCGGCGCCGGCATAGGCGGCTAACGCGCCGAGCATGAGCCACGTTGTTCCGGAAGTTACGACCGACGGCGAGAAGAAACCTTGCAACGTGCTCCACCAGATTTCAGCGGGAATAAACGCAATATTCACAAAAAGCAAAAAGGCAAAAATATAGGCGAGCATAATCCACGAGGCGCGCTCGAGCATTTTCTCGATGGTTCGGCCAACGGCGAGAATGACGCCGCAGGCGAGAAAAGTGGCATAGCCGAAATAGCGCAAAGTCATGGCGTCATCCGCGGCCGGCAAGCGGCCTTCGAATGTTGCAAACAGCGCGGTCGCCGAGGTTGCCGCCCAGCCGGGCCAGCCGATATGCAGCAAGGCGAGCAAAATGTAAACATTGCCCCAGAACAACGCGCCGGGTTTGGTGCGCATAAATCCGGTGAAGATCGGCTCACCGGTGTACATGGTGTAGCGCATCGCTTCAGTGTTGATGATGACTTGAAAAACGACGCTGAAGGTGACGATGGTGAGCAACGAAGTGCCGGATTTTAAAACTGCGGCGGGGCCGAGCAGCCATTCGCCGCTGCCAATCGAGGCCGCGAGCAAGATCGCGCCGGGGCCGATGACGCGAAAAAGATTGCGGGCATTAAACGGCGGCGGCGCCGGCAGCTCGTCGAGTTCCCATTCCGGGAGCCGGTGTTTTTTCATAATAAATTTTTTCGCAACGCTTTTTTATTCCAGCTTTTAGAAATGCAAGATACTCAATTTATAAAAAAAAGCAACAGGTTTGAGATTCAACCGCAGGTTTGTTTGGCGGGGATAATCGGCGGGGTTTTCGGGGCAACAATTCCTGCGCGCTTTCGGGGTTAATGACAGGCGGGGAAAACACGCGGCGATGGATGATCATTGCTTCGTTTATTTAACGCGGCACGCGGGGCAAAAAATGCGGGGAAATTGGGGAACGGCAAAATATTGGGGCGGGCATGACCGTGGGGATTATGCCCGTTCTTGCCGCGTTTTGTTATGGCAGAATTATTTGACGGCAAAATAATTTAAAAACCAT
>Ga0247727_10005509_pt1 | contig 25633 bp, 24 predicted proteins | sample WisWelCaveWW1625_FD_202498 | JGI IMG/M metagenome (GOLD analysis project Ga0247727, IMG submission 202498) | Biofilm microbial communities from Wishing Well Cave, Virginia, United States - WW16-25 | ecosystem: Environmental > Aquatic > Deep subsurface > Groundwater > Cave microbial mat | place...
AGGCGGTGATCTGCGCCGCCGTCATGAGCAGGGTCGGGCCGTGCGTGTCGATCTTGTTCCTCAGATTTGTGGCCCAGGTGATGAGATCATCGTTGTCCTTGGGGATGAAGTCCGGCACGGCGATGCTCCTTTCGAGATGGGGGCAATGGATTGCAGTGGGTATACCGCGAGCAGGGTGTGATTTCAAGGGTTATTGTGAGACTTCTCGCTGATCTCGCTGATCTTCGCTGATCTCCGCCGTTGGCCCCTCGCCAGCTTGTCTGGCAGGAGCGCATGATTGAGCGGCTAGGTGCGAAGCGCCCAAATTTCTTTCTTCCTCTTGCTTCTTCCGCCGCGGCCGCGGCCGAAGAAGCAAGAGGAAGAACAAGAAGATGGTATCGGGCAGCCCGTTCTAGCTCATTAATCATCTTCACCCGCCGGTCGAGCCGGCGGGGGTCGGTGGGGATGAGCGAGAAGTCTCATTATTGTGGCCGTCCTCGCGGAATCACAAATCTGGCCGCTCGCGACCCGTGGCTCACGGCTCCAGGCCCATGTCGCAACCGATCAAGCCCGTGTTGGGGCAAACCGGACAGCGGTTCCGTCGCGCCAAACTCAGGCCGCGCCGATCCCGACACTTGTCCGAGCGTTCGCGGCCCGTGTCTGGGCCATCCAGACACGTGTTTGTGCCGTAGAAGCACGTGTTTGGTCCATCAGAACACGGGGATGCCATATATTTTAACTTACTATCCTGAAATGAGTTACGACAGATCGATGATTTCACGCACGATGCGACTCGGTTGATTGTCGATCAGCGATTGTTCGCGGCCGTTGCGGCGGTAGACGAGCCGCTTGGGGTCGAGGCCGAAGAGGTGGAAGAGCGTGGCGTGGTAGTCGTGGTGCGTGACGACGTCGCTGACCGCCTTGTGCCCGAAATCGTCGGTCTGGCCGTAGGCGAGTCCGCCGCGAATGCCGCCGCCGGCGAGCCACACGGAGAAGCCGTGGGTGTTGTGGTCGCGGCCGATCTTGTCCGGCCCGGCGTCGTTTTGAATCACGGGCAGCCGGCCCATCTCGCCGCCCCAGTGGACGATCGTCGTGTCCAAGAGTCCGCGCTGCTTCAGGTCCTTGACGAGCGCGGCCGATGGCTTGTCCGTGTAGCGGCACGCGGCGGGCAAAGACGAGCGAATGTTGCCGTGGTGGTCCCAGAATTGGTTGCGGGTGAAGATCTGCACGAATCGGACACCCCGTTCGACCAGGCGGCGAGCGATGAGGCAGCGGGTTCCGTAGTCGGCCGTGCCGGCCTCGTCGATGCCGTAAAGTTTCTTGGTCGCCGCCGTCTCGCCGCTCAAATCGAGGGCCTCCTTCGCCGCGGTCTGCATGCGGGCGGCCAGTTCGTAACTGGCGATGCGGGCTTCGAGATCGAGTTCGCCGGGGTGCCGGTCGAGGTGCTCGCGGTTGAGCTGATCGAGATATTTGAGATAACTCTCCTGCCGCGCGCCGCCGAGTTGCGGGGGCGGGTCGAGGTTCAAAATGCGCGGCTCGCGCGGACGGATGACTGTCCCTTGAAACAGAGACGGCAGCCAGCCGTTCGACCAATTTTGCACGCCGACCACCGGCAGGCTGTTGGGGTCGGTCAGCGCGACGTACGCGGGCAGGTTCTGCGATTCCGAACCGAGTCCGTACGTGATCCAGCTCCCGAGCGTGGGCCGGCCCGCCGTGATGCTGCCGGAGTTCAAGGCGTAGATCGATTGACCGTGGTTGTTGACGCCGGTTTGCATTGAGCGAACGACACAGACGTCATCGACGATCTCGGCCAGGTGCGGCAAGAGTTCAGAGATTTCCGTGCCGCACTGGCCGTGCTTCTGAAACTTCCACGGGCTGGCGAACACCTTCGAGCTGGCCTGGGCCGCGTTGTCGTATTTGATCTCGCCGGGAAACTTGCCGCCGTCGTATCTGGCCATTTCCGGCTTGGGGTCGAACAGATCGATGTGGCTGGGACCGCCCTGCATGAAGAGCGAGATCATCGCCGTGGCCCGCGGCTCGGCGTGACCGGCCTTCGGTTTCAGATCGAAGTGTCGATCCTCCAATTCCGGCCGACCCTGTTCATCGGCGAGAAGATTGTCTCGCTCTAACAGCCACGCCAGCGCGAGCGGGCCGAGACCCATTGCGCTGGTCGCAAGAAAATGGCGCCGGGTTGATTGGCTCAGAGCAGTTGGATTCATGGAAGTTACCTGCAGTCAGTCAATGTAGAGGAATTCGTTCGCACTCAGGAGTGCCTGGCACAGGCTGGCCAGGGCTTGCAGTTGCGGGTCGTGGTTTGAGGCGTCGTTCTTGGACCCTTTGGTTTTGGTGTCCCCTTGCGGCTGTGCCTTGGCCAGTTCGACCTGCTGGGCAAGTAATTCAAGCGTGGCTTTGATTTCTGTGTCCGTCGGCTCTCGGACAAATGCGAGCCGCCAAGCGCGCATGACCTGTGCCCGCGCGTCGTCGCCGGCCTCGCGGCGAACTCGTTCGGCGAAGAATCTGGCGTGATCGAGCACGAACTCGTTGTTCATGAGCAGGAGCGACTGCGGGGCAACGGTGGATGCAGTGCGGGCGTCGCAGTTTGGTTCCATCGCGGGTGCGTCAAAAGTTTCGAGCACCGCCAGCGGCTTGCTGCGACGGACTTGGACGTACAAGCTGCGCCGGAACTCTTCGTTTCCGATCGAAACCTCTTTGCCCGTCGGTCGGCCGGCACTGTCGGTCGTGTCGATCCCGACCACCACCTGGCCGACCTCGTCCTCTTTGATCGGCACCGGCGGGCCGAACATCTTGACCTGCAATTTGCCGCTGACCGCCAGCACAGAATCACGCAGCGATTCGGCCTCGAGTCTTCGCAACGGCATGCGCCAGAGCAGTCGGTTGTCGGGATCGATCTCAGAAGCGCGGAGGGCGGAACTAGGAACGGGGAGCGAAGCAGCGCCGGATGCACCCGCTTTTGATTCCGCATTCCGTGTTCTCCGTTCTGCGCTCATTTGCCGATACGCGGTTGAAGTCATGATGAGCTTGTGCAATCGTTTCAGCCGCCAGGCACCCTTGCCGCCTTCGTACGGCGGAGTGTTCGTCGGGTTCATGAAGTCGCTGGCGAGCCAGTCGAGCAGTTCGGGGTGGGTCGGGCGCTCGCCGAGGAACCCGAAGTCGCCGGGAGTCGCGACGATGCCGCGGCCGAAGTGGTGCATCCAAACGCGATTGACGATCACGCGGGCTGTGAGCGGGTGCGTGCCGTTGGTCAGCTTCCGGGCCAGCGCGAGCCGCCGGCCGGTCGTCGGCAGCGACGGATCCTTTTCGGGTACTCCGCCCACGCAAACCCTCGCGAGAATCGACAGGTCACCCGGCGTGAGCGCCTGCTTCGGCTGATCCGGGTCGCCGCGATGGAATAGTAACGTAGCCGGAACCTTGCCGGGCACTTCGGTGATGGCCCGCACAAATTCCTCCACCGGCTTCTTGGCCCGAATCCCCGCGGCCCGATCGGCGTATTTCTTCAAATCGTCGGCCGCCTTTTGATCGTAAAGATAGAGCGACCCGGCGGAGACGTTCACGCTGGGATGATCCTTGAGTAGCTGCTTCTGTTCCGGCGTTCGCTTGTCCCCAGCGGCGTCGCGGGCCGCACGGATCGGATCGCGCAGCTCGGCGGGCAGCTTGGCCAATTCTTTTTCAAGGGTCTGGTCGATGTATTCCTGCTGCTTCTTGAGTCGCTCGGCGTCGACCTGTGCCGCTTCGGTTTCGATCTAGGCCGATCGGGCACGATCGGCGTCGGTGTACAAGGAAACCAGCCGAGCGGGCGGCGCTCGCCAGTTTTTCCAATCGAGTGCGGGCTCGAAAACCGCACGTAGCCGGTAGAAATCGGCCTGCGGGATCGGGTCGTATCGGTGGTTGTGACATTCGGCACAGCCGACCGTGAGACCCAATAGCGACGTGGCGACGATCTTGATCGTGTCGGTGATTACTTGATTGCGGGCCAGTTTTTGATCGACGCCGCCCGAGCCAGTTCCATCGGGGGCCATGCGTAGGAATCCAGTTGCGGTCAATTTCTCGATCGCATCGGGCGGCAGGTTCTTGAAACCGCTCGACACCACCGCCGGGTCGATCATCTCGTCGCCGGCGAGTTGCTCTTGAATGAACTGATCGAACGGCTTGTCGGCATTGAACGATCGAATGACGTAGTCGCGATACTTGAACGCCTCTTTGCGAACCGTGTCGTCGTTCGTGTAGCCCTCGGAATCGGCATAGCCGGCGACGTCGAGCCAATGCCGGCCCCAGCGTTCGCCGTAATGCGGCGAGTTGAGCAGTCGCTCGATGAGTCGCTCGTATGCGTCGGGTGCCTCGTCGGCGAGGAACAGATCGACCTCCTCCGGCGATGGCGGCATGCCGATGAGATCATAGAACACCCGGCGGATGAGTGTCGCCTTGCCGGCCTCGGGCGAAAACGTCAGCCCGTTCGCTTCGAGCTTGGCGATCAGAAACGCATCGATCGGGTTACGTACGCGACTCCAGGCCGCGCTTGTTGGCTTTCCGGGTGAAGTAGCCGGAGCAGTTGGAACCGTCAGTCGCGTGATCGGCTGAAACGCCCAGAATTCCCGATCGTCTTCCGTGAACGAGTTTGTCTCATCCAGTTTTTCCTGCTCGGCACGGATCGAGACCGCGCCGGCCGCGATCCAGCGACCGATGACCGCCACTTCTTCGCCGGTCAGTTTCTTATTGCCCGGCGGCATCTCGCCCTCACTCGCTGGAACAGCAAACTCTTCTCCGTGTCGCCCGGAATCACGGCCGGCCCCGACTCACCGCCCTGCGCGATCATCCGCCGCAGCCGCACATCCAACTTGCCGCTCAGCTTCTCGCCTTCGCCGTGGCACTGAAAACAGTTCGCCTTGAGAATTGGTCGAACGTCTCGCTCAAAATTCGGCGTCGGCTTCGCACGAGCCAGCTCATCCGCCGCCGCAGGATTGGGCGACAGAACATACGTGACCAGAATCAAAATGAGCGTTCGATTCACTGGTGGGTTGCTCACTTGCAAGAGCCAACGTACAGGCGGGTGCTTGGCATGCAGTTCAGTGGTGTTGCTATTATACCGATCCGCAGAATTGCTTCGAGATCGTTTCCATGACCCGTACAAGCTCAAGTTTGAGCGAATGTCGATTCGCGGGGAGGTTCGTACCGGATAGCGAGGTGCGGCGTTTCGAGCCGCGTCTGGCCCTTGGCGAGCGATTGCATGCCGGCGGCGACCAGGCCGGTGGTCAGGAGCGTTCGCTCGACCGGATAGGGGGCGCGGCCGGTGAGGAAGTTTTCTTCCGCCTTCGACATGAGTGCCGCGGAGTAGACCACATTGGGGTTGGGAGGCAAGTAGAACAGCGTTGAAAGCGGATCAGACCGGCCGCGCAGCCGGGCGGAGAAGGTAAAGTCGCCGACCAGGCCATTCAACAAAAGCATGGTTGCCTTGAGGCCGTCGTTGTACTCGAAGCGATAGCACACGGGGTCCTTGACCCACGAGCGGATCTGGTTCGGCGTTGGGTATCGGTGGCTGTACGATTCAGGTTGAGCAAGTGTGTGGCTGCGGGCCAGGCATGCTTCGAAAAGTTTCGGGTCCCAACCACCGGATTTCCATGAGCCGGACTCCAATGCCTGCCACACGGGCTCGCCGTGAAACGCCTGCAATGCGGCCACTCCCGTCTCGCCACCGCGACGACGTTCGGCCATGCATTGAATTGTTTCCAGGGCATGAAAGTCGTAGCTGTCCACGCCTCCCATCGCGACACAAAAGACCTCCTCGACTTCGGCGCCGAGAGGCATGTCGATGGCCGGCATGCGCCACGTAACGGGCAGCGATGAACCGGCGAGTAACGGGAACTTCATCGCGCGTGACGCGTCCACCATCTCTTTCGCCCACTCCCATTTTCAGGAGAGATGTTTGTCGTTGAAAATCGGCGTCGTGCGGCCATCTTTCTTGAAGACCTCCACCACCTGCTTGAACAATTCGTAGCGTGGGTACATCTTCTGGCCGATTTCGTTGTTCGGGTAATTGCCGTGCTCGCCGATGATGAGCACCGCGTCCACTGCCAATCGATCGCCGCCACAGCGCAACGCCTCGGGGACTGTCGGGTAGATTTTGAAACCAAACTCCTGCTCACGTTTGCGGCTCAGGTCGCCTTCGGGAAACTGATCCACGTATGCCGACACAACATCCAGCTCCGGCCGATGCCAGCGGCCGTTCATCGGATATCCCACCAGAAACCGTTCACCCATGTGCCACGCGTGCGAGCGATACCGCCACTCCGTCGTGAGGATCGCCAACTTCTTCCGCGCGGACGCGGATTGCGGCGCCGACCAAGCAAATGGAACGCAGGACAGACCAACGCCGGTTGCCTTCAGGAAAGTGCGACGATTGAACATGGTCCCTCCAGTTGCCGAAAATTTGGTTTTGCCTGTCGAGTGAGTCACGGATATTCTTGCAAGACCGTGCGAACGAGGGCAAGCTTTACGTCAACGGCCACCTGGTCAAACACCGGCCCATGCACGCGCTCTGGTGGATGGCCGATTACAAATTTGAGTGGGATGTGGATTTGAAGGGCAGCGTGAGGCCAGGCACGAACTCGCTGACCCTGCGATTCAATAACCCGCACCACTTCGGTGGGATGTTCCGACGACCGTTCTTGTACGAACCATTAAAGGAACAATGACCATGAAGACTCTCAGCTTCGCAATCGGACTGTTCGTCGTGAGCCTTGCGATCAGCCAAGCAAAGCCCAGAGGCAGTTCCCCGGAAGGCGAATGGGTGCAGCTCTTTAACGGAAAGAACCTCGACGGCTGGACGCCAAAGATCAAAGGCCACGACTTGGGCGAGAATTTTGGCAACACGTTCCGAGTGGAAGACGGCGTGCTCAAGGTCAATTACGACCAATACAAAAACTTCGACAGCCAGTTCGGGCACCTGTTCTATCGCGAGAAATTTTCGCACTACCGCCTGCGCGTCGAGTATCGATTCGTCGGCCAGCAGGTGCCCGGCGGGCCGAGCTGGGCCGTGCGCAACAGCGGCGTCATGATCCACGGCCAGGCGGCCGAGACGATGGAGAAGAACCAGGAGTTCCCAGTCTCGATCGAAGTCCAACTCCTGGGGGGCAGCGGTTCCGGCGATCGCCCGACCGCCAACCTCTGCACGCCCGGCACCCACGTTGTGATGGATGGTAAACTCGTGACCCGCCACTGCACGAACTCCAGCTCGAAAACCTATCACGGCGACCAGTGGATAACCGCCGAAATCGAAGTGCGCGGCAGCAAGCTGATCCGCCACATCGTGGAGGGCAAGACCGTGCTCGAATACACCGACCCTCAACTCGACGACGGCGACCCTTTCGGCCGCAAGCTAATCAAGGACGGCCAGAAGCTGCTCTCCGGCGGATCAATCTCACTCCAATCCGAAAGCCATCCCGTGGAATTTCGCAAAGTTGAGCTGATGAAGTTGGCCGAGTGATCGAGCGACTATTCGTCCGCCGTAATGGCGACGCAAAACGGCGCGGCGACGCTCTCGCCCTGTCTCCCGAAATCGATGCTCACCACTTTCTTGTTGGGAAACGGGTTCTTCCATTCCGTCATATAGAGCCGCAATTTCGCGCCGAATTGCCGTGCAAAATCATTCTCGCCCTCCCACACGACTTTACCGCGCGGGGCGAGTTTCATTTGGTCGTGGTTGAACCAATCGCGAACGTCCTCGCCATAGACAACCGGGATGATCTCCTCAGCCTTGTCATCGTACCTGACGGTGTACTTGCCGATCGCCGTGCCGTCGTTGATGTACAGAGGATCGCCCAGATTGCCGAACGCCCCGAACCCGGTGGCGTGCAGCAGGTAGAGCTTCTTAATCTTTCTGTCCACCTTGATACCTTCGACCTTGTCCGGCTTTTTCTCGACGTACTTCGAGCTGAGTTGGATCATCTTCTCGTCAATCTTGAATCTCACTTCACCAAACACGCTTTCGCCTTTGGGCAGCTTCGACAGGTTATTGCCTTCGAATTTCTCATTGTGAAAATTCTCGGAGAGCTTCTGGTTCGCCTTCGGCTGCAAGTCAATGAAGATCGCCCCCTTGTCGGCCGCGGTTGCGCCGAGAAACGCAGCGAGGACCGTTGCTGAGATCGTGAGCATCTTCATGGAAAACCTCCAATTCGATCAAAAGCTTCGTTGATTGTAATCCTACGGTGGACTTAAGCCAATTAACCTTCCTCATCAAATTGTGCAAATTGAGAACCTCGTTCATCGCCGCAGATTTTCGAGCCAATACAGGCCCGATTTGCCGGGACAGACCAGGTCGATGTCGCCGTCGCCGTCGATGTCGCGAGCGACCATTTGCAGGCCGGTGCCGACCGAGCCGCGGGCGAAATCTTTGAGTGCCCAGCGGTCCTTTGCTTCGGCGGGGGCGCCCCGGGCCGGCTCGCCTTCGTAGATGACTCGTTTCTGCCACTTGCCCGCCGAACGATCGAACTGAAATGAATAAACGCAGGGTGCGTCGGTCGCGCCGGGCTCCACTTCGTGAGCGTAGACCCGCTTGCCCGTGACCAACTCCGCGTCGCCGTCTCCGTCGAGGTCCGCAAAGAGAAGGGTGTGTACTTGCGAGAACTTGGTGTCGATGTCTTCCTTCTTCCACTCTCGCTTGCCTTCGGCACCAGCAGCTTGCCTCAGCCAGTACAGGCCGAAATTGTGTCCCATGCCCCAGACGATGTCGGTCCGTTTGTCGACGTCGAAGTCGCGGCCCAAGATGAAGATGCCGGCGGCACCGAGCTGGAACTCGGCGTGAAATGGCCACTTGTGGGACGCCGTTTCGCCCGCGGCCGATTGTTTCGGCTGCTCGTACCAGCCCTTAAGTGTGATGACGTCGAGCCGGCCGTCGCCGTTGATGTCACCAATGCCGACGCCGTGCCCGGCGCCTTCAGGGCCCAATTCGTGCTTCGTCCAAATTACCTCTGGTTTCTGTTGCGTCAACTCGTACCACACGACCGATCCGTTCACGACGTTTGGCAGAAAATCCAGACGCCCGTCGCCGTTGATGTCCACCAACTCGGCGGTTTCCATGTTCCCCGGCCGATCGATTTCATGTTCGATCCACGGTTTCGTCGCGTCGCCGCCGGGATTCTCGACCCAGCCGACGTACTTGCCGAAGTAGTTGCACGTCACGATGTCGGCCCGGCCGTCGCCGTTGCAGTCGAGCGGCGAGTCGGCGAAGTCTTCGTAGTAGTGCGGGTTTGGGCTTGCCGCAACGTCGCGCACTTTGTGCCGCGTCCACTTCGGAGACTCGTACCACGAATCGCCACAGAAAATGTCGAGTTTGCCGTCGCCGTTGAAATCGGCCACGCCCGCCGCCTCGAAGGGCGATTGGTCATTGATCGCGTGCTGCTTCCATAATTTTGCGACCGACTGGTCCGGTGCGGCAATCAATTGACCCGATCGGCCGCCGGCCAACCAGGCGCCGACAAGAACTACGGAAACCAAAAACGTGACAGTGACTCGCGTGATCATGTTTGATCCTCCAATTGTCGAGTGATGCTGCGGGAAGATTCTATACGATGTGCCATCGAAGCCGAAGTCGGAGGTTGTGCTTCCTCAATTCGTATTCAATGGAGCCGGTCGTCATCAGGGGCGTAGATTGGTGGATGTTATGGTTGCTGCCCGGTCAATTCGCACGTCGGTTCTGTGGCTCATGGTGACGGCAATCGTTGGCGTCACGATGTTGACCGGGTTTCTGTTGGGATGTCGATTCTGGCCGATTTGGCGAGACCACGCGATCGAGCGGGCGCTGGCCGAGTCGCATGAGCCGCCGTTCTGGTGGCCGGCCAGTTGGCGAGAGGAACTGAATTCGCGGCAGGCTCAGGAGCTTTTGGGTGATTTGTCCGCCGTCACCATCAGCCTCTTTGCAACGAACGCACCCATTCCTACGCCCACGGAATGTCCCAATGGGCACACCAGCCTGAAGAACATCCCCATCCAATATGGCCTGCTGCTACTCGACACCGACAGTGCCAAGGAGAACCTGATTTTTTGGCCGGGTGGTTGTGTTATTCGCGGCGACGATCCGAAATGGAAGACGGTCTGTGCTGAATGCCGCTACGCCTACGACGAGCGTTGGCAAGAATGGGAACGCGAGGCACGAACGCACGAAGGTTTCAAGCCGGACCTGTGTGGGTTGATCGTGAATTTTCCGGTGATCGAACCGTCGGCTCAAATCTGGAAGCTGGAATACGGCCACGAGATTCGCGGGGCCAACGCTAGGCGCGAGCACATTGCGTACGGATCGGCGAGCACGTCGCGGGCGCTTGAGCAAGAGATCCGGCGATACCTGGTCGGTTACGGGATTGAACTCAGTGAGAATGATTCTAGACCGGAGTGGGAGACAGCCAGAATCTTGGTTGGAAAATGGAATCATCGTGAGTGTGAATTGAGGCTCGACTCAAGCTACACCGGCAGCGAAATGTACATTGCGTTCTGGTTGGAAGCGGCGAGGCCCGAATAGGGATAACACACTACGGAGCCGGAATGATTGCACGGCCTTCGCCGGAATCGCTAGAATGCTTTCGTTGACGTGCTTGGCGCGTGGTCGGTCGCAGTTAGAGGCGGCACATCCGGCCGGCACAGCGGTTACACACCCAACCAATGCACTTGAAAACGATCTCAATTCAATAACCCAACATGGCCGTCCCAGCCCCGACAACCCGACGAGACTTCCTGCGAGGCCGGCCCATCGCCGAGGTCGTGAATGATCTCAACAGCGACACGACCGATGTCGCACGCAGTGCGATTGGGACTGCGACACGGCCGGGCGCGACGAGTACCTCATTGGTCTCAGTTCGCCGTCGCGCGATGGCTTGCCAGTTTGAGATCATTTTGCCGGCCGATACTCCGATGGCAACTGAAGCGGCCATCGACGCGCTGGACGAAATCGACCGGCTCGAAGACCAGATGACCGTGTATCGCGACACCAGTGAAATCAGCCGTATCAATTTGCTCGCGTCGTTGACGCCCGTGCCGGTCGAGGAGCGGTTGTTCGAGCTTTTTGAAACGGCACTGCGGCTCTCGGATGAAACGAACGGGGCTTTCGACATGGCCGCAGGAGCACTAGTCAAGGCGTGGGGATTTTTCCGCGGCCCCAAACGTGTACCGCCACCGCATGAACTGGCCCAGGTGCTTGAGCGAGTCGGCAGCCGGCACGTGGTGCTCGACTGGCAGCGACGCACGATCGAGTTTCGCCGGCCCGGCGTGGAACTGAATTTGGGTGCGATCGGAAAAGGATATGCACTAGACCGAGCGACGGAGCGGTTGCAACGGGATTGGAATGTGACATCTGGAATCCTGCACGGCGGCCAGAGCAGTGTTTTGGCGATTGGCTCGCCGGGAGGAGAAAAAGGGGTCGGGAGTCTTTTGTGCGAAGCACCCTCAGGGCCGTCCCGGCAAAAGACTCCCGACTCCTTTTTATCCGATGGCTGGCTCGTCGCGATTGCCCACCCCACGAGATCGAATGAGCAAGTTGCCCAGGTGCTATTGCGCGACGCCGCACTCGGAACTTCGGGTGCTACTATCCAATACTTCGAATCAAACGGGCGACGGTTTGGACACATTCTGGACCCGCGCACCGGCTGGCCGGCCGCGACGGAAAAGGGGACAGGTCCAATTTGTGCGAAGCACCCTCCGGGCCGTTCCGGCAAATTGGACCTGTCCCCTTTTCCGCCGCTCGATGGCCATGCGTGTGTTTCCGTGATTGCGCCGACGGCCGCGCAGGCGGACGCACTGTCGACGGCCTTTTTCATTCTCGGGATAGACGCAGCGCGACATTATTGCGACCAGCGCCCAGAAATTGGTGCCATAGTCGTTGCTTGCCCGTGCGAAAACGAAATGGTGGAAGTCAACCTGTTCGGCTGTGCCAAACACCTTGTTCAACTCACCGCGTCACAAAATTCTCAACCCTCAACCCTCAACCCTCAACCCTGACCAATGCTCCATTCCCGCTATCGACTCTGTTGGTGCTCGTGCCTGGCCCTCGTGCTATTGCGTGTGGCGGTCGGCTGGCACTTTCTGTACGAGGGCCTGTCGAAAATCAACTCGCACCGCAAGGGGACGAAGCCGTTCTCGGCCGCGGGCTACCTGGCCAACGCATCGGGGCCGCTACGACCCTGGGTGCGATCGCAGCTCGATGATCCCGACGGGCTGGAGCGGCTCGAAAAGGCTTCGCTCGTGAACCGGTGGAATTCGTTGATCGAGCAATTGGGCAAGCGCTACGAGTTGTCCGACGAACAACGGACCAGCGTGCAGGTGAAACTTCGGGAGCTGGAGCAGGCCAAGGAGGAATACTTTCAAAAGGCGGCCACGCGCGACAAGATTGAGGCGTATCGTGCGTCGATGCAAGAAATGGAGCAACTGGAAAAGAGCGGCCTGGCCTACGAGCGCGAACGGGCCAAGGACCGTCGCCGCGAATTGGCCAAGATGCGAGACGAGCTGCTCACCCCCGTCGATGGCTGGTCCCAGGCGTTGCGCGAGCACGTGAAGGCCGGGCTGTCACCGGAACAGATTGCTCGCGAATCGCAGGAACCGTTGGGCGGACTCGCCGGCAGCTTGCGACTACCCTTCAAGCTGGCCTGGCCCAATGAACGCATGGACCAGATCAACCTGGTAACGATGTGCGGGCTGACCATCTCTGGCGGACTGCTGATGATTGGGTTGTTCAGCCGCCTCTCGGCATTGTGGGCCGCGGCGTTTCTGGCGGGCGTCTACCTGATCAATCCCGCTCAGCCCCTCGGCGCCGGCAACCCCGCTGACTTTGGGAATTACTGGTACGTGAACAAGGAACTCGTCGAATGTCAGGCCGCGCTCGTACTGGCGACCATCCCGACCGGCCGCTGGCTTGGCATCGACGCACTGATTCGCGGCCTGGTCACGCGACGATTGAGTGCGATGTGCTTCGGGACGCCCGACGATGCAGTGGTTCAGAGTTAGATCGCAAGATTCCTGACATGATGAGGATGAAGCCATGATGAACCTCACCCCCGAACAGCGGCAAGTCGGCCGCGAAAATTTTCAAACGGCGCTCGGCATGACGCGCCGCGATTTGCTGGCCACGGCAGCGGTCGGTTTGCCGATCGGTGCCTTTCTGTTCGGCTACCAAAAAATCGACGGCAACCCGATTCGGGCCGGCATCATCGGATGCGGCGACGAGGGCCAGGTGCTGCTCGGCGAATCGAACCCGGATTACATCCAGTTCATCGGCTTCAGCGACATTCGGCCGTACAACCAGAAGCGGGCGATCGACGGCGAGCCACGCGGGCCGCGCGTCGGGTTCCGGCGAAAGTACGGCGAAGCAGAGGCCAAGGCAGTCGCCGCGCGGTCCGTCGAAAAGGGCTACCACGACGATTACCACAATATGCTGCACGACCCCGATATCGAGATGGTCGTGATCGCACTGCCGCTGCACCTGCACGCCAAGGTTTCGATCGAGGCGATGAAGGCCGGCAAGCACGTGCTGTGCGAAAAGCTCATGGCCCAGACTGTCGGCGATTGCAAAGAGATGATTCGCGTCTCGCGCGAGACGCAGAAACTTCTGGCGGTCGGCCACCAGCGTCACTACAGTGTGCTGTACGACAACGCGGTCAGTGTGCTGCAGAGCGGCATGCTGGGCGATATCCGTCACATCCGGGCACTCTGGCATCGCAACAACACTTGGCCGCTCCTGAAGAAAGACGAGGCCGGAAACATGGTGCCGGTTCTCGACGACCAGGGCCGGCCCATGTTCATCGACGGCTGGCGCAAGCCAGTGCCCGATGACGACAAGAACGTCAATTACGCCAAGCACGGCTACAAGAGTCTCGATGAACTGGTCCGCTGGCGACTGTTCAATTCGACCGGCGGCGGCCTCATGGCCGAACTCGGCAGCCACCAGCTCGACGCCAGTTCCATTTTCGTCGCCCGCGGCCTACACAAGGGGAGCGAGAAAAAGCACGTGCATCCGCTGGCCGTATCGGGAATCGGCGTGAAATCCTTCTACACCGACGAGCGCGAGGCCGACGACCACATCTTCGTCACGTTTGAGTTTCCTGGCTCCGAGCACGGAAAGTCCAAAGAAAAAGAAGACGTAGTCGTGGTGACCTATTCATCGATCAACACGAACTCGCTGGAAGGCTATGGTGAAACTGTGTACGGCTCGCGCGGCACAATGATCGTCGAAATGGAAAAAGAAATCTTTCAATTCAAAGAAGGCGACCCGAACGCCCCGAGCGCGAAGCCGCCGGCGGCGACAAACATCACGGTCAAAGAAGGCCAGCCCGGCAAGCCGGTCGTCGAATCGTCACCCACCGCGCCGGCCGCCACGCCTCAAGCCGCTCTGGCCTTGGCGAACCAGGTCAGCAAAGGCTATCGCGAGGAAATGGAACATTTCGCCTACCAGGTAAAGAACTACAGCCCCGGCGACTACGATCGACTCACTGGCGAACTTCGCTGCAACGGCACGGTCGCGATGGGCGACGCCGTCATCGCCTTGGTCGCCAACATGGCGATGAAACAAAAGCGCCGCATCGAATTCCGCCAAGAATGGTTCGACCCGAAATCGCCGGAGGTGCCTGAGAAGGCCGGTGAACTGGCGAAGACGTGAATTGCACTGTCCGCCGAACGATGCGTAATGGAGATTGACCGATGAAGAGTCCGTTTCCCGGAATGGATCCGTTCAAATCTTAGCCAGCGCGTCTCGCGCCGCGGCGATCGTGCGGTCGATGTCGGTATCGGTGTGGGCGGCCGAAACGAAGGCCGCTTCGTATTGGCTGCACGGCAGGTAGACTCCACGCTCGATCATGCGCCAGAAAAACTTGGCGAACAACTCCGTGTTGCTCCGCTTGGCCTCGGAGTAGTTGGTCACGGGTGCGGAGTTGAAGAAGAGCGTAAACATGCTCGCCAGGTGCGGCACCATGTGCGGGATGCCCGCCTCGTGAACTGCTTCGTGCAGCCCGCGCGCGAGCCGCGTCGTCAGCCGCTCCAGCCGGTCGTATGGCGAATGGTCCTTCAACTCACGAAGTGTCGCCTGACCGCTGGCCATCGCCAGCGGGTTGCCGGAAAGCGTGCCGGCCTGGAACACCGGACCGACCGGCATGAGCTTGTCCATGATCTCGGCCCGCCCGCCGAACGCACCGACCGGCAAGCCGCCGCCGATGATTTTGCCCAGCACCGTCAGGTCCGGCTTGATGCCAAAGTACTCCTGCGCGCCGCCGTAAGCGACGCGAAAGCCCGTGATGACCTCATCGAAGATGAGCACGGACCCATTTTTCTGTGTCAATTCACGCAGTCCCGTCAGGAATCCCTCGCGCGGCTGCACCGTGCCCATGTTGCCGACTACAGGTTCGAGAATCACGGCGGCAATCTGAGCGGCGTTTGCACCAAATGCCGCTTGGACCGCGTCCAGATCATTGAATTCGACCACGATCGTGTCGCGCGTGCAGCCGTCGGGCACGCCGGGACTCGACGGCACACCGAGCGTCGTGGCACTCGAGCCGGCCTGCACGAGCATCGAGTCGGTGTGGCCGTGATAGCAGCCCGCGAACTTGATGATCTTGTCGCGGCCGGTGAACCCGCGAGCAAGCCGGATCGCACTCATCGCCGCCTCGGTGCCCGAACTGACGAATCGAACCTTTTCAATCGACGGCACGGCGCGGATGACCAATTCCGCGAGTTCCGATTCCAATTCCGTGGGTGCGCCGAATGTCACACCGTTTTTCAGTGCCTGTTCGACGGCCGCGACCACGCGCGGGTGGCAGTGGCCTAAAATCAGCGGTCCCCACGAGCCGCAGAAGTCGATGTACCGGTTGCCGTCCACATCGTGGAGGTACGCACCCTCGCCCCGTGACACAACGATCGGCTTTCCGCCTACACCTCCGAACGCGCGGGCCGGGCTGTTCACTCCGCCGGGAATCAATAGTCGAGCACGGTCGTGGGAGGCAGTACTGAGCGAAAGATTCGGCATAGCGGTCGATCTCACGGTGCAGGATTGGCCCAGCGCTTTACATTGGCACAATCTAGCACACGCGCGGTCCTTTTGCCCACCCGTTTGCTACTTGGCCGATCGCTCCGCCGTTTTGACCACCAGCCCGATCAGGTGTTCGACTTTCCGGTGCAGCGAGTCTGGTCCGAGCACGACCAGCGATTGGTGTGGTTCATAAAAGTCGATCACTGGCTGCGAAGTCGGGGCTCGATCAAATGGCTCTGTGATAAACTGAGAACCCACCGTTTCCTCGCGTTCGGTTTCGCCAACTCGGAACCGGACCTGATAGGTCGATTCGGTCAGCGCAAGCACAGTCGCCGGGAAATACGATCCAGCCCATTGAACGCGAACGCTTGATCCGGGCGCGAATACCCGCCGTGATTCGGCCGGCTTGGGCGACACGAAATCCGACCCAATGACCGACGACGCCAAACGAAGCCACTCCTCACGGCTGGGCTTGGCTCGCTCGCCCATCAGCTTGCTCACCGAGTACGTCCGCAACTCGAATCGGTTCGATAGCTTGCTCGTAATCACGAGACACTCGTCCTCGATCCGGACTGAAAGATTGTACTGATCCAGCAATATCCGAATAGCCGATCCTAACGCGATCGACTGGACGTGAATCGAGCATGGCGTATCTGCGTTCACACCTTCCTCTTCTAGGGCCGGCTTATCCAACACGATGTTGAATCCAGTAAAGTCCTTCAGGAAATCAACGATATCGCTCAGCGGCGTTTCAACAAACTCCAGCGTCACCGGATTGTTCAACATCGTGTGTATTTTCTTCACCGACTCGGGCGGCTCCGCCCCGCCCCGCAGTTGCTCGAACAGCCGGACCAGCCGGTCGTGGGCCGAAATGTTGTGCGTCATGACGATCGCCTGCAGAGAATCCAAAGACAGAATTCGATCGCCTGGCAAATCCTTCCCGTCTGCCCTCAGAATCTCCTTCGCCAAGGCCACCAACATCGCCCCGGCTTCGGGTGTCGCGGCGAGATCGCCAACCGGATATGACCGTGTGACAGTGTGATTATTCGCGGCGAGCTGACTGGTGATGAGCAGGCAATCATTTTCCAGAATCCAGGTCAGGTTGTAGGGTCGAAGCATCAGCGACAGAGCGGAAGCGAGTCTGATCGATTGCACGTGGATCGAAATGGGTGTGTCGACTGTCACCCCTTCTTTGTCCAGAGCCGGCTTGTGCAGCACGATGTTGACCCCTGAGAAGTCCTTCAGGAATTCGACGATGTCGCTGAACGGCGATTCAACGAATTCGAGAGTGACGGGACTGGCCAGCTTCTCGCGAAACTTGGCCAGTGCCTGGCTGTCCTCGCCAGCGGACAAAACCGGCTCGCGCGTTTGCTGAGCTGCCGTCGCCGCCTGGGCATCCGCTCCATTCACGCCCGCCGCGAGCACTGCAAAGACTAGAAAAAACCGCAATCGAATAGCAACGCTACATGTGGACATGGCAAGACCTCCCTTGAATGGGAAAAACGGAGCGGTGCGTGTTGGACGGTGTTCAGGCCCAGAGAGTTCCAATGGGCAATCAGGACTTTTTCTCAGTCAGCCAACGGGCTGCGTCTTTGGCGAAATAAGTAAGGATCAAATCCGCCCCGGCCCGCTTGATCCCCGTGAGGATTTCCAGCGTGATTCGCTGCTCGTCGATCCAGCCGCGTTCGCCCGCGGCCTTGACCATGGCGAATTCGCCGGAGACGTTGTACGCGGCGACGGGGACGCCGAACCGATCTTTCACGCGGCGGATGATGTCGCCGTAGGCCATCGCCGGTTTGACCATGACGATGTCGGCCCCCTCGGCCAGATCGAGTTCGACTTCACGCAGCGCCTCATCCGAATTCGCCGGGTCCATCTGGTAGCTCCTGCGGTCGCCGAACTGCGGCGCCGATTCGGCGGCCTGGCGGAACGGGCCGTAAAACGCCGAGGCGTACTTCGCCGCGTAGCTCATGATTGGCAAGTGCTCGAAGCCCTCCGAATCAAGCGCGGATCGAATCGCCCCGACCATCCCGTCCATCATGCCGCTGGGTGCGATCATGTCGGCCCCGACACGCGCCAGGCTGGTCGCTTGCCGAGTAAGATTCTCCAGCGTTGCGTCATTGTCCACGTCTACGCGGCCGGTCCGCTCGCTGATCGGTCCGCAATGTCCATGATCGGTGTACTCGCAAAAACACAAATCGACAATCACCAGCAACTCGCGTTTGATGGCGTCTTTGATCGCGCGAATCGCCTGCTGCACAATCCCCGCCTCGTCGTCCCAACTCTCCGAGCCGATCGCGTCCTTGTGCTCCGGGATGCCGAACAGGATCACGGCCGGGATGCCGAGCGATTCGATCTCGTGTGCCTCGCCGGCCAACAGGTCCACGGACATCTGAGCGTGGCCGGGCATCGACGAAATCGGTTGCCGCACGTTTCGGCCGGTTCGCACGAAGAGCGGCAGAATCAAATCGCTCACGCGCAGCTCGTTCTCGCACACCATCTCACGCAGCAGGGGATGTTGCCGAAGGCGGCGCATTCGAGTGGTCGGAAAACCAGCCGTGGCCGTTCGATTGCTTTCCTGTTGAGACAAATCTGTGCTCATGGGTTGCCCTAATCTTCAGGTAATTCCTCGCGCGTCGCGTCGTTGCCGATAATCCGAATCGACAATTTTCTCCCTCTGGTCGCCCGCATCTCGATTCCCGTCGCTGGACTGCGTAGCCAACCGCCTGCAACCGGCCGCTGCTTGCGATACTTGCCGCCGCGTAGCAAATGAACCTCCGGCTCCTTGGTGTCGCGGTCGATCACCCAAACCTCCGGCACGCTAAGCTCGGCATAAAACGGGAACTTTTCGCGCGTCTCGTCGCCGGGGCTAAGGATCTCAACGATGACATCCGGGGCACCTTCCAGGCATTCACCTCGATTGATTTCCATACGCTTGCGAGTAATCAACACAAGATCGGGAATTCGAAAGTCGTCTGGCCATCCTCCAAGTGAAGCCACATTCACTTGGTGTAAGACCTTGGCTCGGATCCGTTCCGCCCAGTGCTTCTTCAGATACGATTCCAGATCACTCTCGAGACTTTGGTGGTCGAAGTTGGGTGCTGGCGCCATGTGCAATTCTCCCTCCCACATCTCGTCCCAGCGGTCCAGCCCACGGCGCTTACGCCACTCCAGAACGTGTGGCACAACGACCGGCATAACGGCTCGCATGGCAGTTCGATCTCCTGGCACTTCGGTTTCAGAGTACGCACCATTATAGTAATCGCCAGACAAAGTTCACAAAGGAGCACCGATGATCCATCAAGAGATTCGTTTGCCGGCCGGAATCGTTTCTCCGGACGCCCGCGTTGAGCAAGCCACGTTCGTCGCCTTTCTCGAAGGCCCGGCGGCCGACGCCGAAGGGCACGTGTACTTTTCCGATATCCGTGCCAACAAGATCATGCGGCTCTCGCCCGATGGCACGCTCGACGTGTTTCGCGAGGACAGCGGCAGGACGAACGGAAACGTGTTCGATCTTCGGGGGCGACTGATCTCCTGCGAGGGCGCCGAGATGGGTAACGGCGGGCGCCGCCGCGTCGTTCGGACCGATATGAAAACCGGCGAAGTAACCGTGCTCGTTGATCGCTACGACGGCAAGCGGCTGAACAGCCCGAACGACGCCGTGGTCGATTCCAAAGGCCGCATCTATTTCACCGACCCGCGCTACGGCGACCGGTCCGACATGGAGATGGACATTGAGGGCGTGTACCGCGTCGACCCGGACGGCAAAGTGACTCGCGTGCTGGCCCAGCCGCAGATCGGCCGGCCCAACGGCATCGCGATCACGCCCGACAACCGCACGCTCTACGTGATCGATTCGAATCCCCTGCCGGGCGACAACCGCAAGGTCTGGGCGTTTACGATCGAGCCCGACCTGCGCCTCACGAACCAGCGCGTTATCTACGACTTTGCACCCGGCCGCGGCGGCGACGGCATGGAACTCGACCGCGACGGAAATCTCTACGTCTGCGCCGGCATCATCACGCCGCGCGGCCCGCACGAGACCGACAAGAACCCGCCGGGCGTCTACGTCATCACGCCCGCCGGCAAATTGCTCGGCCGCATCCCAATCCTCGAAGATGTCATCACCAACTGTTGCTTCGGCGGCCCCGATTGGAAAACGCTCTACGTCACCGCCGGCAAGACGCTGTATTCGATCCGCGTGAACATCGCGGGTTACCATGCGTATCCACATGCGAAATGAGGAGTGACGAAAGCCGAATGTCTAAAGAAGCTCGAACCACGATACTCTCCCATGGAGCTGTAGGTTTGCTCTCCGAGCCGACAGCTCGTCATCGACATTGGGTCGGCTCAGAGAGCCAACCTACAATGCTAATGCAGGGCTAGGTCGGCGATCAGTGACTTGTGAATTGAGGATTTGAAATTGTTTGGGATTTGTTGCTTGCGACTTGAGATTTGTGAGGTGATTTGATGCTTGTCGTAATGGCCCACGATGCGACGCGGGAGCAGGTGGATCACGTCTGCGATGAAATTCGGGCGTTGGGCTTCAAGCCGCACCCGATGCCCGGTGCGAATCGGACAGCGATCGGCATTACGGGCAATCCAGGTCCAATTGATTCCAGTCCGATCGAGATGCTGCCGGGTGTCGCGCAGTGCATTCGAGTGACACAGCCGCACAAGCTGGTCGGACGGGAGTTTCGGACGGAGTCGAGTTCGGTATACGTCGGCGACACCCCTCACCCTCAACCCCTCTCCCCTCGCGGCGAGGGGAGAGGGGCGGGGGTGAGGGGTGCGGTCTTCGGACCGGGGCATTTTCCGATCATTGCCGGACCGTGTGCGGTCGAGAATGAGGCGATGATCATGACAGTCGCGCGGTTCCTGAAGGATCATGGCGTGCCACTCATGCGTGCCGGTGCGTACAAGCCGCGCACCAGCCCATACAGCTTTCAAGGACTCGGCGTCGAGGGCCTCGATATTCTCGCCAAGGCCCGTACGGAGTTTGGCGTCGGCGTGGTCACCGAGGTGATGGATGTCGAGGCGGCCGATCGCATCGAGGACGTGGCGGACATGCTGCAGGTCGGCGCCCGGAACATGCAAAACTTCGCACTGCTGCGCCGCGTGGGGCGGGCCAAGAAACCCGTCCTACTAAAACGCGGCCTCTCGGCGACCGTCGAAGAATGGCTCATGGCCGCTGAATACATTCTGAACGAGGGCAACGATCAGGTCGTGCTGTGCGAACGCGGTGTCCGCACCTTCGCCGATCAGACCCGCAATACACTCGACCTGTCTGTCGTGCCCGTCGTGCAGCGACTCTCGCACTTGCCCATCATCGTCGATCCGAGTCACGGCACCGGCCGCCGCGACTACGTGCCACCCATGGCCCTGGCCGCGTTGGCCGCCGGCGCGAACGGCCTCATGGTTGAAATCCACCCCGACCCCGACCACGCTCGTTCCGATGGGGCACAGTCAATGACGTTGGCCGCTTTCCAAGATTTGCTCGACAGACTCCGGAAACTAGCCCAGGCATGCGGCTTGAAGCTGTGATCAAATTGGTTGGCTTCTCACCGCACAGCCCTGCTTGAGCGGCCCGGCCGGAACATCCAAGATCTTTTGGCCCAAGCCTGATCTCTGGCACGCGGCGATTCTGAGCAGGGTTACGGCGCAACACCCGACCATTCATCGCAATGAACTTCTGCCTGTTCCAAGACAAGCTCTGGCGTCCGTGATTGCTTGTCGGGATGAAAACCGTAGCGACGCAGGATTCGCTTGATTATGACCCGCATTTGAGCCCGCACGTTCTCCCACACAGTCCAGTCAATGGTCACGCTGCCGCGGATCGGTTCTCTCTCCAGCGCGGCCGAGTACCTGGCCATCCGCCAGGGCCGCTCGTGCTTGGAAGCGACTCGCTCCCCCAAATGCTCGTCGGTTGAAATACTAACCGTATACCATGCGAAGCCGAGGGTAGTGGTACATTTTCGCGTAGCCGCACTCGCCAGAGTGCGGGGATCCCGCGTTTTGGGAAACGCGGCTACGCGAAAATGTACCACTACCAAGCCGAGGGAAGCCACCCTCCCGCTGGCCTAGCAGTCTTCGTGTCGCTTCCGCATAATCTGCGTTCATGTCCGAAAACATCCTCGACTAGCGCGACAACCGATGCCCATACCGCATGCGGTCCTAGAGTTGATTGACCGATTCAGGCAAAACGCCGATACCTATCGGTCAGCCGGTTACAACGAGTTAACACTCCGCCACCAATTTCTCGCCCCATTCTTCAAGGCACTCGGCTGGGACGTGCACAACGAGCAAGGGACTGCCGAGGCATACAAGGATGTACTTCACGAAGAGGCGATTAAGGTGGGCGCCCCGGATTATTGCTTCCGCTTTGGGTGCGTCCCCAGATTCTTCCTCGAAGCCAAGAAGCCGGCGGTGAACATCAAGGAGGACGTAAGCCCCGCGTACCAGCTCCGGTGTTACGCCTGGTCGGCCAAGCTGCCGCTATCGATCTTGAGCGACTTCGAAGAATTCGCCGTCTACGACTGCCGCATCGAGCCGGCCGCGAGCGGCCGTACCTCGGCTCGATCCCCGCGTTCGGCGAAGAAGTGGACGGCGTCCTGCTCACCGGCGTCACACCCGGCTCGCCCGCCGACAAGGCCGGCATCCGCGCCGGCGACACGATCATCCAGATGGGCAAGATCGAAGTGCACAGCCTCCAAGACCTGCAAGTCGCGCTGACCAGCCACAAGCCCGGCGACACGGTCGACGTGACCGTGCTCCGCGACAAAGAAAAGAAAACCTTCTCCGTCGCGCTCACGCGGCGGACGAACTGACACGAAGTGCTCGGGAGCGAACGCATGAATGAGAACCTGACCCAGCGTTGGATGAAGCCCGTGGCCGTGTTGTTCTGGTTGCTCACGGCCGGCGTGGTGCTGTCGAGTATCGGCCTATTGGTCGCGCGGCCCTGGTATCTGCGGCACATGGCGATTGCGGAACTCAAGCGACATGGCGACTTCGAGATTAGTGAGGACGGCGAGACTGTCGCGTTCTCTCTCAATGATCAATATCCAGATCGCGAAACGGTGGCCGATCTGGCGGTTCTTCTGGAAAGGGTGTGCTGCACGGACCTCGACCTTCGAGGCTATGTGAATCTCAAGGACATTAACGGTCTGGAAAAAGTGGAATCGCTGCGCACGCTCTACCTCGCCGACACGGGGGTGAGCGACGTGGGTCCGCTGGCCGCACTGACGAACTTGCAGCGGCTCTACCTCTCCGGCACGGGGGTGAGCGACGTGGGTCCGCTGGCCGCCCTGACGAACTTGCAGTGGCTCGACCTCAACGGCACGGGGGTGAGCGACGTGGGTCCGCTGGCCGCCCTGACGAACTTGCAGTGGCTCTACCTCAACGGCACGAGGGTGAGCGACGTGGGTCCGCTGGCCGCCCTGACGAACTTGCTGGCGCTCATACTCACCGGTACGAAGGTGCTGGATGAACAGGTCGATGCACTACGGAAGAAGTTGCCGAAGTGTTATATTTACCAGTGAAATAGCGATGCTCATGTCATCGTGGCAGTACTAGTCTACGTTGGCACAGGCCGCGCGCGGACTGTGACAGAACGCTTTTACATTGCATCAGGACGAATCATAGTATACACAGGACTCGTGGCAGCGCCGGCTGTCAAGTTCATGGCGTTTAGTTCCGTCTGCTGCGCCTGGACGGATTAACATGTCATACTTACTGGACGCTGCCACGTCGGCTCCGAGTAACTTTACAAGTCATCTTGCGGCGCGCGGACGCGTACTGTACATTTTGCGGCGCCGGCAGACACAAAGTGAACCATTTTTTGGATCGATTCGACCATGCCCACACGCATCGACATCGACTACACGCGGAGTGTCCAGAACGCCGAAGCTCAGGCGATCGTCAGTCGCGGCAACGCCACGACCGACGTGCTCGTGCAACTGGGGCTAAACTACCAGAGCCTGCCCGATGCCGCCCTCGGCCCGTATCAAGCCGAAGTGGCCGCGCTGGCGGGCAAACTCACTCTGCTCAACTCCCTGGTGGACCAGATTCGTCCGGTGCTCGAGGAAATCGACGACCTGGCCGAGCCATTGGACGAGAAGAACATTCGGACGCTGGGCATGCTCCGCAATGCTCTGCGCAACGACGCCGACATCAATCTGCTCGACCAGATCACCGGCCCCACGCCGCAGCCGCCGTCACCCCCAACGCCGCCGGGACCATAAAGCCGGCCGGGCGGTTCGTCAGTCCGTCGGAGCGGGCGACACATTCGCCGGGAAGCTCCGTCGGCCAAGCGTTCATTTGCCCTCGACAAATAGGCTCACAGACACGCCGAAGTACCGGGCCAACTTGATGGCGTTCGCCTTGCTGATCGAGCGACGGCCCGCCAGGACGTTGGTGATCACGGAGCGCGGCAGGCCGGCGTCGCGGGCGAGTTGTGCCTGTGTGACGCCACGTGCCTCAATCAAATGTTCCAGTAACTCGGTCGGCGTAGACGTGGGCGTCGGATGTTCTCTCGATTCGTACTGTTCGATCAATAACGACAGCAGTTCGACCATCTCGCTCTCGGCGCGGCCCAGATTTGGTCTGGACATGAGCTGTTCGACCTGCCGCAATGCTTGGGAGTAAACGGCCTTGGACCGGATCGGTCGCGGCCGATAATCCTGCAGCAGCGTCTCGTAGGCGGTCATTGTGGCCATGATTTACAATCCTTCCTCCAGTTGCCCTGATCGTATTCCGCGTGTGTCAGGAAATGTTTGACAGCAGAGTGCCTCGCTGCCATTCGTTAGCGTAGGTCACGCGACAAATGAGGCGGTACTTGTTTCCCCGTACGTTGAAAACCAGACAGCAATCAACCTGGTCGGTTGCCGAGTATGCGGCACGCACATCTGCCACGTTTTTCCAACGCGCCGCGCTCGCAACTCTCCACCAATGGTTCAACCAGTTGGCGGCATCGCGGTGCCTGCGTATTGCCTCGTAAATCGCCGGTCGGGCAATGATGTGCATGCCTCACTTTCGTGTCTACGACAAACTTCAGTATGTAGGACAAATCTTCAAATGCGCCCGTCAGGTCGATTGGCGTCCTAATTTGTATCCGCGGATCGCCCGTAATGCCCTGGCGTGCGACGCCGCGAAGCACGGCGTCCGAGTCGAGGTCCACCAGCGTGACCTTCGCAAAGCTCTCCAACAATGCCGATAGCTCCACATCGTTGAGATTCCCAGCGCCCAAGAGCATGATCCGGTCGGATGGGTGACCGCAGGCGTTTTTCAGAATCGAATTAACCTGCGTTCGATGTGAAGCGTACGATGTCCAGGTGTTGTCTGCCGCAATGTTTCGCCGAATCTGCTCTTGGCTGAGGCGATCCATTCGGAAAACCTTGTCCCTCGCAATTCAATCGAGCAGCCGTCGCACAATTAACCGCGCTGGGCAAGCGGCACGACTTTGCGCGGGCCGGAGCCGATGTAGCGGCCCATGGGGCGGAAGATGCGGTTTTTGTCGAGCTGCTCGATGACGTGGGCACACCAGCCGGCGATGCGGGCGACGACGAAGAGCGGCGTGTAGGTTTCCACTTCGAGGCCGAGGTAATGATAAAGCCGCGCGACCGGCCAATCGACGTTGGCCGGCAGGCC
>Ga0247727_10005510_pt1 | contig 25632 bp, 22 predicted proteins | sample WisWelCaveWW1625_FD_202498 | JGI IMG/M metagenome (GOLD analysis project Ga0247727, IMG submission 202498) | Biofilm microbial communities from Wishing Well Cave, Virginia, United States - WW16-25 | ecosystem: Environmental > Aquatic > Deep subsurface > Groundwater > Cave microbial mat | place...
CTCAAAGATCTTGACCCGCGGGTTCACGCCCCGCAGGTTGAACCCGGTGTTGCCCCGCCAGAAGCTGGTCCCCAGGGCCAGCCTTGGCAGGCCGTGATACTCGAGCCGCCCAGTCTGGGCCACGTTCCGAAAGCTCGACTCGAATCCCTTCTGACGGCCGCCGCGCAGGCCCTCTTCGGCGCTGAACCCGGTGGCATCGAGCGGCGACATGAGGTAGGCCTTATAGAGGAATCCGCGCCCCAGGTCCCCGAAAAATCCCACGCCGGAGTCGAACCAGGTGGAAGGCACAATCACCGTATCGACGAACGGCCGCTCCACCCCATAGAACGACGGCGGCTCGTGCCGCTCGTTGATCAGCCCCACCGGGGTCAGCAACATGCCGCCCCGCACGTTGAAATACGGCTTGACCAGGAAATCGAGGTAGGCCTGCTCCAGCTCCAGCTCGCCTTTTTCCTCGCGCCCCTCCACCAGGGCATGCTCCAGCTCCACCTCCGACCAGAACTTGATGCGGTCCGAAAAGCTGTGGCCGAACAGCAGCACGAAGCGGTGAAAATCAAGCTGCCCCGGCGCCCCGCGCGGCTTGTTGAAATGGAAGTCCATGTAGCCCGAGACCGGCAGCCGCGTCTCGGGCGTGCTCTCGACCGCTGCCGGTTCGGCGGGGGCCGGGGCTGCCGGCGCCGCCGGGGCGGCCGCCGCGACCGGCCTGGCCCCAAGCAACTGCTCCAGCTTCTGCTCCAGCTCCCGAACCCGTCTTTCCAGTTCCTCGATCCGCCGGTCGCGCGGGTCGGGGGCCTGGGCCAGCAACCCGGTTCCAATGGCAGCTAGCGTGATACAATAGCCCAGAGGCCGAACGATGTTAACCATGGTTAGCATCACTCTATAATTACAACTAACAAGGCTCCATGTCAAGACCCCGTTTCGCCGTTTCCCGCGAGGATTACCTGAAGGCGGTCTGGGAGTTGGCCCAGTCTGGCGACAAGGTCATCGCCGCGCAGCTGAGCCGGGAACTCGGGGTCAGCTCGGCGGCCGTCTCCAAGGCCCTGGGCCGGCTCACCCGCGACCGCCTGATGGCCCTGTCTTCCGGCGGCTCCATCACCCTCACCGCCGAAGGACGCCAGATGGCCGAGCGCCTGGTGCGCCGCCACCGCCTCATCGAGAAGCTTCTCTATGAAGCCCTGGATTTCCCGTGGGACGAGGTTCACGAGGAGGCCGAACGGCTGGAGCATGCCATCTCGGACCGCCTGGAGGCGCGCCTGCTGGAGCGCTTCGGCGAGCGCGCCACCTGCCCGCACGGCTACTCGGTGGACCCTCGGCGCAGCGCCCGCCCGGCAGGCCGGCCGCTGGCTGACCTCGAGCCGGGCGCCTCCGGCCGCCTCGTCCGCGTCTACGAGAAGGATCCCGACCTGCTCAAGCTGTTCGCCTCGCTGGGCCTGCTGCCCGGCGCCCGGCTGCATTTGCGGCGCAAGCTCGCCGACGAGACCTTCGAGGTCCAGGTGGAAGGCCGCCCCGCCCAGATCGGCCTCAAAGCTGCCCGCGGCCTGTGGGTGGTAGCGTAGGCAGGGTGCACGAGCTACGTTACAGTCTTCGCGTCTTGAGGGCCAGGCCCGGCTTCACGGCCTTTGTGGTCCTGGCCCTGGGTTTGGGCATCGGCGCCAACACCGCGCTGTTCACGGTGGTCAACAGCCTGCTGCTGAGGCCGCTGCCGTACCAAAGGCCAGGCGAACTCGTCGAAATCGCCCAGACCCGCGGCGGCCTGCCGTTGCGGGAGTTGAATCAGGCCCAGTCCTTCACGGGCGTGGCGGCTTTCCTGTCGCGCAACTTCGCGGTCGCTTCCGATGAGGGCGTTAGAAACCTCTACGGGCTTCGGGTCTCGGCGAACCTCTTCACGGTCTTGGGAGTGGAGGCCGCACTGGGCCGGACCTTCCGGACCGGAGAAGAGCTGACCCCGGTCGTCCTGCTCAGCTATGACTATTGGCGGCGGGTGTCGGGCGACCCCAAGATCGTTGGACAGGCGCTGACCATCAGCAATCAGCAATACACCATCGTCGGGGTGCTGCCGGCGGACTTCACGCTGCAGGTTCGGGACGGCAACTTGTTCGTTCCGTATCCGCTTCTGGAGGGCCGGGTGGTGGCGCGTCTGAGGCCGGGGGTCCGGGCCGCCCAGGCGGAGGCGGAAGTGGCTGGGTTGCTTGGCGGGCTGGACCCCGCGGCCCTCCGGGATCAGCGGGCGCGCGTCACCCCCATCTCGGACTCCTTCCGCCCGGGCGACGTTTCGACCCTGCTGCTGCTGCAGGCGGCCGTCGGGATGATACTGCTGATTACCTGTACCAACATCGCGAGCCTGATGCTGGCAAGATCCGCCGCCCGGCGCCAGGAGTTCGCCCTACGAGCCGCCTTGGGCGCCGGGCGAATCCAGATCCTGCGCCAGTTGCTGGCGGAGAGCGCGCTGCTGGCCTGTCTGGGCGGGACCGTGGGGCTGCTGGGAGCGCGGGCGAGCCTCACTTACCTGCAACTGAGATTGCCAGCCAACATCGGCCGGGCCCTGCGGGGCGCCGAAGCTCTCGTCATCGACCATCGGGTGCTGGCCTTCCTGGCCGGCGCCACGCTGGTGGCGGTTCTGCTCTTCGGTTTGGCCCCCGCCCTGATCACCTGGCGCTTCGATGGGATGTCCGGCCTGAGGGATTCGGCCCGGAGCTCGACGCCGGACCGCCATGGGTTCGCCCGGCTCCTGGTCACCGCGGAAGTGAGCCTGGCGGTGATGCTATTGATCGGCGCCGGGCTCACGCTGAAGAGTCTGGCCGGCTTGCAGAACCTCAGCCTGGGGTTCAGTCCCGAGCAGGTGCTTCGGGCGGCCGTTGACTTGCAGCCCTCCAGCCACCCGGAACCCGAACAGCAGCTGGCGGCGTTGGCCGAAATGGTCCGGCGTCTGGAGGTTCTCCCGGCCGTGGAAACGGTGGGAGTTCTCGCTCCTCAGTTCTTTCCGTTCGGCGGTCCGCGCGTGCGGGGGGCGGGGTTCGAGATTCTCGGCCGCCCGGGCGCCGAGCCGCGCGCCGAAGTCTACGTCGCCAGCCCCGAGTACTTCCGTTCGGTGCGGATCCCGCTGCTCCAGGGTCGTCTGTTCACGGGCGGCGACACCGCGGTCGCGGCCCCGGTGGCCCTCATCAGCGACATCGTGGCGAAGCGCTATTGGGGGATGCAGAACCCCCTGGGCGCCCGGGTCCGCTTCGAGCCGGACCGTCCCGGCAGCCCATGGATATCAATCGTGGGCGTGGTGGGTGACGTTCGCAACCCGGTCGGCGCCGGCGCTCAGCCTACCGCCTACCGTCCGCTGGCGCAAAGACCGGTTTCCGGCGGGATCCTCCTGATACGAGCCAGAGCCGATCCCATGGCTCTGGTTGCGGCCGTGCGCCGCGAGCTTCGCGCCGTGGATCCGGCCGGGCCGGAGGCTAGGATCGCCGGCCTGGAGAAGGCTGTCGCCGACTACATCACGCCCCAGCGTTTCACGACCTCCGTCCTGGGGTTTTTCGCCGCGCTGGGGTTGCTGCTGGCGGCGCTGGGCGTTTATGGGGTCACCCGGTGCTGGGTGGTCGCCCGCATTCCCGAGATCGGAATCCGGGTGGCTCTGGGAGCTCAGCGAAGGGATGTGCTGCTCTTGGTGCTCGGCAAGGCCGGCCGGGCCGCGGGTCTGGGCGTGGTGCTGGGGATAGGTGGGGCCTTGGCTTTGCACCGGGTGATGACCAGCCAGCTCCACGGCGTAAGCGCCACCGATCCGGTGGTCTTCACCGGGGCCTCCCTTCTGATGGGGGCGGTGGCGCTGGTGGCGGCCTTCCTGCCGGCGCGCTGGGCGGCGGGCCTGGACCCGCTGGCAGCGCTAAGACATGAGTGAGCTTGCCATAAATATGGTAGAATACTTAGGTGCGAACCACCGTTGACATTCCCGCCCCGATCTACCGTAAGCTGAAGGCCAAGGCGGCCCAGCAAAGTTGTTCGGTGAAGGCTCTTCCAGGACCACCGCGCTCAGCCAGATCGGGCCGCCGCCAGCCAGGCGGCGGGTTAACAGCAGTGCTTCATCCGAGCGTCGGAGAGCCGCTACATAAACAGAGGAATCGAACAGGACCGGCCCCACCTAACCTTCCAGATTCCCATAGACGTCCCGGAGTTCGATGCCGCTGAGGAGAAACCGTTCGTGCGCCTCCCAGGCAAGACGGTCCCGCTCGCGTTCCCCGATCAGTTCGTCGAGAGCCCGTTCAATGGTCTCGGTTTCCGTGGCAGCTCCCAGCAACTTCTGGGCGCGCTTGATCTTGCGAGCATCCAGCCGGAAGTGCTTGTGCGCCATGCGCGACTTGGTCATCGGCAGGCCTCCGGACCATTGTAAACCAATGAACACACAGGCGGGGCGAAAGCAGATCCCTCGCTGCGCTCGGGATGACACCGGCTGCGCTCGGGTTGACACCGGCTGCGCTCGGCAAAGCCCCTCCTTGCGCCGCCGCCTTGTCTGAATTACAATAAGATTCAGAGCAGGAGCCATCTATGATCCGTCTGGACGCCGACAAGAAGGTCCACTTTTGCGATGGGCTGAGCCGCCGCGATTTCTTCCATGCTGGCTCGCTGGCCTACCTGGGCCTGGGCCTCACCGACTTACTGAGCTTGAAGGCGCTCGGGGCCGTCAACCCGCAGAAGGACGTCAACTGCATCATGCTGTTCCTGGTGGGCGGTCCCAGCCAGCTCGACACCTGGGACATGAAGCCCAACGCCCCCTCGGAGATTCGCGGCCCCTACAAGCCCATCAAGACCAACGCCCCGGGCATCGAGATCTGCGAGGTCTTTCCGAAGATGGCCCGGCACGCCGACAAGTTCGCCCTGGTTCGGACCCTCTACCACACCGCCGCCGCGGTCCACGATACCGGCCACCAGATGATGCAAACCGGACGCCTGTTCCAGGGCGGCATCGAGTACCCACACGTCGGCTGCGTGCTGGGGAAGCTGAAAGGCCCCAAGGGAGACGTGCCGCCCCACGTGCTGCTGCCGCGCCCCATCGGCAACACCGGGGGCAACATGCCCCACGGCCAGACGGCCGGCTTTCTGGGCAAGCTCTACGACCCGTTTGTGCTGAACGCCGATCCGTCGGAGCCCAATTTCCAGGTCCCCGACCTGCTGCCGCCCGACTACATGCCGGCGCTGCGGGTCGATCGCCGCAGGAACTGGCGCGAGCTGGTCGACCAGGGGGTCAAGCAGTTCGAATCCAACGCCGACGCCCGCCTGCTCGACTCCACATTCCATCAGGCCTACACCCTGATGTCCTCGGCCAAGGCCCGCGAGGCCTTCGACCTGAACAAGGAGCCCGAGGAGTCCCGATCCCGCTACGGCAAGAACCGTTTCGGCCAGAGCTGCCTGCTGGCCCGCCGCCTGATCGAGGCCGGCGTCCGGTTCGTGACCGTCAACATGTTCGAGACCGTTTTCGACGAGATCACCTGGGACATCCACGGCTCCAGTCCCTTCAGCCCCATCAGCTGCTACCGCGACCTGGTCGGCCCGATGTTCGACGCCGCTTATTCTTCGCTGCTCGCGGATTTGCACCAGCGCGGCCTGCTCGATCAGACCCTGGTGGTGGCGATGGGAGAGTTCGGGCGCACCCCCAAGGTCAACCCCGCCGGTGGCCGCGACCACTGGCCGCAGTGCTGGTCGACCGTTTTTGCCGGCGGCGGCGTCAAGGGGGGCCAGGCGGTGGGCGAGTCCGACGAGATCGGAGCGGCGCCCAAGACCCGCCCGGTGACGCCGGCCGAAGTGGCCGCGACCATCTATGCGTCGCTCGGCATCTCGCTCGAAACCGAGCTGCCGGGCGCCCAGAGCCGCCCCATCCGGCTGGTGGACCACGGGGTGGAGCCGATCCGCGAGTTGTTCGGGTAACACAGGCGGTTTGAACAACATGATACTCGGCATGCTGCTACAGGCAGGAATGCCTGTGTTACTGAGCCTCCAGATGCTGCCGGGCGATGTCCGGCTCCGAGGCCCCCGCTCATACCAAAAATTGGTAGTGCAGGCGACCTACCCCGACGGCAGCCAGAAGGACGTCACCTCCGCGGCGCGCCTCGCCTCCCAAAACCCCAAGGTGGCCTCGGTCGACGCCGGCGCCGTCGTCCGGCCCGTTGCCGACGGCTCCACCACCATCACGGCGATTCTGGGGTCGCAGAAAGCCACCCTCCGGGTGGAGGTTCGGGGCGCCGCCGAGACCGCCCCGGTCAGCTTCCGCAACGAGGTCATCCCGGTCCTCACCAAGATGGGTTGCAATGGCGGCGCCTGTCACGGCGCCTTGGCCGGCAAGAACGGCTTCAAGCTCACCCTGCGCGGCTACGACCCCGACGCCGACTACCACACCCTCACCCGCGAGGCCCTCGGCCGCCGGGTTTCGCTCGCCGAGCCGGCCCGCAGCCTGATGCTGCTCAAGCCCACTTTGACGATCCCCCACGGCGGCGGCAAGCGCTTCGACCTGGCGTCGCCGGAGTTCCGGATACTGTCGGAGTGGATCGCCTCCGGCGCACCCGCTCCGGCCGAGTCCGATCCCCGCATCCAGGGCGTGGAGGTCGTTCCGTCCTCGGCATGGCTCGCTGCTGGCGCCGAGCAGCAGGTCTTGGTCCGCGCCCGATACTCCGACGGCCGGATCGAGGACGTCACCCGCTGGGTCAAGTTCTCCTCCACCGACGCCGGCGTCGCCTCGGTGGACGATTTCGGCAAGGTCAAAATGCTCGGCCCGGGCGAGGCCGCCATCAACGTCTGGTACCAGAGCCAGGTCGGCTTCGCCCGACTGGGCGTGGCGTTCCCCAACCAGGTCTCGGCCGAGCTTTTTCGCAAGTCTCCCCGCCACAACTACATCGACGAGCTGATCCTGAAGAAGCTGGAGGCCCTCCGCATCCCGCCGTCGGGCGAGGCCGGCGATGACGCCTTCATCCGCCGGGCGTTCCTCGACGCCATGGGGGTGCTCCCGACCCCGGAAGAGGTCGAGGGCTTCGTGGCCGACCCCCGTCCCGACAAGCGCGCCCGCCTCATCGACGACATCATCAAGCGCGAGGAGTTCGTCGATTACTGGGCCTACAAGTGGTCGGACCTGCTGCTGGTTTCCAGCCGCCGGCTGCGCTCCAACGCCATGTGGTCTTACTACAACTGGATCCGCGCCGGCGTGGCCGCCAACAAGCCCTGGGACGAGGTCGCGCGCGAGCTGCTGGTCTCCTCCGGCAACAGCCGCGAAAACGGGGCCCTGAACTACTACGTCCTGCATAAGAACCCTATCGAGCTTTCCGAAAACGTCACTAAGGCCTTCCTGGGCCTGGGGATCACCTGCGCCCGCTGTCACAACCACCCGCTGGAAAAGTGGACGCAGCGCGACTACTACCAGATGGCCAACCTGTTCGCGCGTATCGGCCTCAAGAATGGCGCCGAGCCTGGCGACACCATCGTCTACACCAACCCATCGGGCGAGGTGAATCATCCGCGGTTGGGCAAGCCCCTGCCGCCGCGGCCGCTCGACGGAGCCCCGCTCGATCTCCAAGCCGAAAAAGACCGCCGCCGTCACCTGGCCGACTGGCTGACCTCCGCCGACAACCCCTACTTCGCCCGCGCCCTGGTCAACCGGGTCTGGCAGAACTTCATGGGGCGCGGCCTGGTGGAGCCCGTCGACGACGTGCGCGCCACCAACCCCGCCAGCAACGAGGAACTGTTCGCCGCCCTCACCCGGGATTTCATCTCCAGCGGCTTCGACGTCCGTAAGCTGATCGTTGCCATCATGAGCTCGGCGGCCTACTGGCGGGCCTCCACTACCCTGCCCGCCAACCAGGCCGACGAGAAATATTACTCGCACTTCCTCATTCGCCGGCTGCCCGCAGAGGTCATCCTGGACGCCATCAGCCAGGTCACGCGCGTACCTACCCGCTTCGATGGCTATCCGGCCGGCACGCGGGCGCTCCAACTGCCCGACTCGCAGGTGAACTCCTACTTTCTCACCGTCTTCGGCCGTCCGCCGCGCACCCAAAGCGACTCCGGGGAGCGCCAGCACGAGCCCACCATCACCCAGGCCCTGCACGTCATCAACGGCGACACCCTCAACCAGATGCTTCAGGCCAAGGACGGGACCATTGACATGTTCCTGAAGCTCGGCCTCTCGGACAACAAGGCCATCGAGCACCTTTATATGGCCGCCTTCAGCCGCCCGCCGCATGAGGAAGAACGCCTTTCTCTGCTCGCGGCATTGACCGAGGCCCGCCGCCAGGCAGCCTCCGATCCGCTCGAGAAGGAACCCCGGCGCAAGCCGTTTGAGGACCTTCTGTGGGCCATGCTTACCGGCAAAGAGTTTCTGTTCAACCACTGATGAAGAGAAAGGCAAAAGTCAAAAGTGTGGTGGCGGCTGCCTTTTGCCTTGCCGTCCCCGTCCAGGGGGAGGGTTGGCCGGCGGCGGCCTCGATTCTCCGCGGCAACTGCCTGGTCTGCCACACGGCCGCGACGAAGCTGGGTGGACTGGTGATGGAGTCCTATGAATCCCTGATGAAGGGCGGGACCCACGGGCCGGCCATCGTCCAAGGCAAGAGCGCCGAAAGCCGCCTGGTCCTGATGCTCGAAGGCAAGATCCAGCCCCAAATGCCGCAGGGCGGGAAGCTGGCGGCCGAGCACATCAAGACTCTGGTCAACTGGATCGACGCCGGCGCTCCGGGTCCGGCTCCCGGCGAGGCTGCCCCGACCCTGGCGGCTCCCGGGATCCCCGACATCAAGCCTCGCAAGGCGGTGGCGCCGCTCATCGCCTCGCTGGCCTTCTCCCCCGACGGCAAGACCCTCGCCGCCGGCGCCCACAAGACCGTCACCCTGTTGGAGGCTTCGACCGGCAAAACGATTGCCCAACTGGGGGGACACGCCGACGTGGTCCGCGCCGTGGCCTTCAGCCGCGATGGCCGGCGCCTGGCCGCCGCCGGTGGCGCTCCCGCCCAGTTTGGCGAGGTCCTGGTTTGGGACCTGCCGAGCCACAAGCTGCTCGCCACCCTCCGCGGCCACGCTGACTGCCTCTACGCTGTGGCCTTCTCCCCCGACGGCGCCCGCATCGCCACCGCTGGTTACGACAAGCTCATCAAGCTCTGGGACGCCGCCTCGGGAAAAGAGCTCGCGACGCTCAAGGACCACATCGACGCCATCTACGCCCTCCAGTTCAGCCCCAACGGCAAGCGCCTGGCCTCCGGCGCCGCTGACCGCACCGTCAAGCTCTGGGATGCAGTCACCGGGGAGCGCCTTTTTACGCTTGGCGAGCCGCTCGACGGCGTGCTGGCCCTGGCCTTTCATCCCTCCGGCAAGCAGATCGCTGCCGCCGGCGCTGACAAATTCATCCGCGTCTGGGATCTCGCCGAGAAGGGTGGAACGCTGGTCCACTCCATGGCCGGGCACGAGGACGCCATCGTCAAGCTGGCCTATTCGCCGGACGGGAAGCGGCTGGCCTCGGCCTCGGCGGATCGCTCCCTCCGGATCTGGGACGCCGAGACTCTCGAGGGACAACAGTCGCTGGCCCAGCCCGACTGGGCTCTGGCGCTCACCTTCAGCCCCGACGGCTCGCGCCTGGCCGCCGGTCGCTTCGACGGCTCTATCTCTATCTACGACACCCGCACCTTTCAGGAAATCGTGAAGCCCATTCTGGCAAGGAAGTCACCATGAGGAAACTGTTTCCGCTCGGTCTTCTGCCGCTGGTCCTGTGGGGCCAGCCGCGCACCAATCCGCCCACCCTGCTCGACACCGCCCCGGTGGCCATTGCGCGCGGCCAAACCACCGAGGTCCGGGTCGAGGGCATCAACCTGCGCGGGGCCTCCGCCGTCACCTTCGATCAGGAAGGCGTTACCGGCAAGGTCCTCCACGTCAACGAGCTCGGCGAGTTCACCGAAAACCGCTCCGGCCAGCGGCCTTCCATCCAGGTGGGCGCCTTCCCGCCGCGCAACCAGGTGACCCTGGAGATCACCGTCGCCCCCGACGCCCAAGTGGGTCTCTACCGCTTCCGCGTCCTGACCCGCGAAGGAACTACCAATACCGGAACCCTCAGCGTGGAACCCTACTGGGGCGAGACCACCGAGATCGAGCCCAACGAGACCATCGCCGAAGCCTTGCTCCAGAACGAATACGTTTACCTGCCGGTGGTCGTCGCCGGCGCCATCCGCGCCCCTGGTGACGAAGACCACTTCGCCGTCAAGGCCCGCGCCGGCCAGGAGATGGTCTTCGACATCTCGGCCCAGACTATTGGCTCGACCCTGCGCTGGGGTCTGGAGCTCTACGACTCGAAAGGAACGCCGCTCGCCCGCCGCCGCGTCGACGACTCCAGGCCCGGCACGGCCCTGGCCTACCAGATCCCCGCCGACGGGCGCTACGTCCTGCGCGTCCACGACGTCGAGCGCGGCGGCAGCCGCCGTCACCTCTACCGCGTCAAGATCGGCGAGTACCCCTACCTGACGGGCGTCTATCCGCTGGGGGTGCGCCAGGGGGCGGCCTCCGAGATCGCGCTCCAGGGCTTCAACCTGGGCGGCCAGAGAAGGCTCTCGATTCAGGGCGCCCGCAGCTTCGAGCAGCTCAAGGCCCAGGAGATCGCCCCCCAGTTCGCCCGCGGCGCCAGCCACAACAAAATCCGCTTCGCCGCCGGCGACTACGCCGAGATCGCCGAGCAGGAAGGCGACGCCGCCCAACTGGCCGTGCCCTCCACCGTCAACGGCCGCATCAGCGGCCTGGCGGGCGGCGCCGCCGACCAGGATGTCTTCCGCTTCCGCGCCCAGAAAGGCAAGCGCTACGTGATGGAGGTCGAGGCCCAGCGCTTCGGCTCCCCGCTCGACTCCGTTGTCGAGGTGCTGGACGCCAGGGGCAACCAGATTCCGCGGGCCGTCGCGCGAGCCGTCCACGCCACTGCCGTGACGCTGGCGGATCGGGATTCGGTTTCGACCGGGATTCGCCTGGTCTCGCCCGACGGCTTTGCGGTCGGCGACCTGGTCATGATCGGTAACGAGATCCTGCGGGTGGAGGCCCTGCCCCGCACTCCCGACGACGACTTCCGCTTCGAGAGCTTCAACGGCCAGCGGATCGGCTTCTACGACACCACCACCGAGGCCCGCGCCGTCGACAACCCGGCCTACAAGGTGCAGGTGCACCCGCCGGGCAGGACCTTCGCCCCCAACGGGCTGCCGGTGGTCATGCTCTACTACCGCAATGACGACGGGGGGCCTCTGTACGGAAAAGACTCCCGGCTGAACTTCACGGCCCCCGCCGACGGCGAGTACCAGGTCCGGCTGCGCGACACCCGGGGTTTGCAGGGCGAGGAGTTCGCCTACCGCCTGACGGTACGGGAGCCGGCCCCGGATTTCACCCTCGACGTTTCGCCTTCGAATCCCAACGTGCCGCGTGGCGGGCGCCAGGTTGTGCGCGTCACTGCCGCCCGCGTCGACGGCTTCGACGGTCCCATCATCGTGGAGGCCCGCGGCCTCCCGGCCGGGGTGCGCGCCACCCGCAATACCATCTTTTCGGGCCAGGACTCCACCTCCCTGGTGCTCGAAGCCGATCCGGATGCCCAGTTGCCCGGCGCCGCGCCGCTGAACGTGGTGGGCCGAGCCAGCCTCGGCGGTCGGGAGGTGGAACGGACCGCCTCCGCCGACGACAAGCTGCGCCTGCTGGCCCTGGCCCAGCCGCCGGACGTTCACGTGGAAGCGCGCCAGAAGGAAGTTGTTCTGGAAGCCGGGGGCACCGCCGAGGTATCGCTCACCGTCCGGCGTGACAAGGGCTTCGACGGACGCATTCCCATCTCGGTGCTGAATCTGCCGCCCGGAGTCCGGGTGCTCGACGTCGGTCTTAACGGCGTGCTGGTCAACGAAGACGAGATAGCCCGCAGCTTCACCCTGGAGGCCAAGTCGTGGGTGAAACCTCTTGACCAGCCGATTGCCCTGGCCGGCGAGGTCGAGACCAGGTCGTTTGTTAAGTCGTTCTACGCCTCCGCTCCTATCGTGCTCCGGGTGGTCCCCGGCGCTGCCTCTGCTGCCGCCCCACGCTCAGGTCAGGCGGCTTCCGCCAATCAGCGGTAGTGCCTTTGTCATTCCGAGCGCAGCGCGTTGTCATTCCGAGCGCAGCGAGGAATCTGCTGTCCTGGCGGGGTCGGGAACAGCAGATCCCTCGCTCGGGATGACAGCTGCCGGCCCCAACTTTGTTCGGTTCCCTGGAACCGCCGCGGCCTCCGGCGCGTCTGCGTGTACAAATGAGACCGCTGTTACTCTTCGCTATCAGCGCCCCGGCCTTCGCCAGCCAGTGGTGGTACCCGAAGCATAATCTGACGTTCGGCGTCGGCGCCGGGCAACCCCAGGCCGATCTGGTCCGGTTCTTCAATGACAGCGCCGGCCTCTCGGTGAACTACGGCTATCGCTTCCACCCCAACCTGCAGGCGGAGGTAGGATTCGACACTATTTTCTTCGCCGCCCGGGTCCGCGATTACATCTCCAGCGGCTCGTTCGGCGACCTGCGAATCCACGACTACCAGTTCCTGATCCCGGTCGGGGTGCGAGCTATTCTGCCGCTGGAGCGCGGGCGTTTCCTGATCTCGGCGGGCGGCGGTGGGGTGCACATGCGCTACACCGAGCTGCTGCGCCAGCCGGGCGAGTACTTCCGTATCGACTGCCGCGTCTGCGGCTCGCGCAGCGGCTGGGGCTATTACGGGCTGATAGGCGGCAGTGCCTTCGTCGATCGGCGGAAGCACTTCCGGATCGGAGTCACCTCGCGGGTCTACCAGGGTCACACCGACGGCGACCCCATCGGGCCGCTGCCCGGCCTGCGCACCCGCGACCGCTGGGTGAACGTCTTCGGGGAGCTGGGCCTCAGTTTCTGATACCCGTGGGCTGGGGCTCCCGGCGCGATTGCGAAGCCGCTTAGCATCGGGGTATAATCGTAGCATGAAGCGGAGCGTGCCAAGGTCGGTGAGCCGATACCTGGCCGAGATCGGACGCAAGGGCGGCAAGTCGAAGATGATGCCGGCCGTCGAGCGGCAGGCCAGCGCCAGGCGGGCGGCGCTGGCGCGCTGGCGTGGCCTGCGGGATCAGGCGGCTCTCGACAAGGCTCAGTCGCGAAGCCCTCGCCGCCGCAAGCCTATCTGGGAAGTGGCTCGGGAGCTGCTGGCCGGCATTCCGGAGAGCGAGCTACGCGGTCTGCCGCCCGACGCCGCCAGCGAACTCGACCATTATCTTTACGGGGCGCCCAGGCGAAAGCAGTGAAGAGAATCTTTGCGGATGCCGGCTACTGGATCGCCCTGCTGAATCCGAAGGACCAGCTTCACCCACAGGCGCGGGCCTTGGAAAGCAGCCTGCGGACAGCGCGGCTGGTCACAACGGAGTTCGTGCTGGCGGAGTTCCTCAATTTCTACGCGCCACGCGGCCATTTGCTGCGACTCGCGGCCGCCCAACTCGCCGGCTCCATCCTCAACGACGCGCAGATCGAGGTGATGCCACCGGATCGAAAACTGTTTGCCGACGGGGTTGCGCTCTACCTCGGGCGCCCGGACAAGCACTACAGTCTCACCGATTGTATCTCCATGGTGGTCATGAGAAGGTGGGGGATCACGGAGGCCCTGACCCAAGACCGGCACTTCAGGCAAGAAGGGCTCCGGGCGCTCTTCAAGAGTGGCGGGTGAGGCGTTCCTCATTGCCTGGTAGAATACCGGCCATGGGCCTTTCCGCCGGTACCCGCCTGGGACCGTACGAGATCCGCGCCCCGCTCGGAGTCGGCGGCATGGGTGAGGTCTACCGGGCCCGCGACTCCCGTCTCGACCGCGACGTGGCCATCAAGATTCTGCCGGAGATGCTGGCCCAGGACCCGCGGGCCCTGGCGCGATTCGAGCGCGAGGCCAAGGCGGTAGCGGCGCTCTCGCACCCCAATATCCTGGCCATCCACGACTTCGGCGTCGAGGGCAACCTGCACTTCGTGGTGACGGAGCTGCTCGAGGGCGAGACCTTGCGCAGCCGGCTGACCGCCTCAGGCCTGAGCCCCCGCAAGGCCGTCGAGATCGCCGCGGCCTTGGCGGAGGGTTTGGCCGCCGCCCACGCCAAGGGCATTGTCCACCGGGACCTGAAGCCAGAGAACATCTTCCTGACAGTGGACGGAAGGGTGAAGATCCTGGATTTCGGCCTGGCGCGCCGGGTGGAGGAGGCGGCGGACCCGGAAGCGACGCAAGGGGATGGCGTCACCGAGCCGGGGGCGGTGATGGGGACGGCCGGCTACATGTCGCCCGAGCAGGTGCGGGGCGAGAAGGCCGAGGCGCCCAGCGACATCTTCGCCCTGGGATCGGTTCTCTACGAGATGGTCTCGGGCAAGCGGGCGTTCTCGCGGGCGAATCCAGTCGAGACCATGTCGGCGATCCTGCGGGAAGAGCCGGAGGCTCTGTCCGACACGCAATTGCAGCGGGTGGTGGCGCGGTGTTTGGAGAAGCGGCCTGGGGAGCGGTTCCAGTCGGCGCGGGACCTGGCGTTTGCGGTAAGACAGGCGTCCACGCCTGTCCAGACCCCACAGGCAGGAATGCCTGTTTTACCGGCGCTGGACTCCATCGCTGTGCTGCCCTTCGCCAATGCCAGCGGCGACCCCGACGCCGAATACCTGAGCGACGGCATCGCCGAGAGCATCATCAACAGCCTGACCCGGCTCGGCCAGCTGCGCGTGATCCCGCGCAGTACTATGTTCCGCTACAAAGGCTCGGACGCCGATCCCCAGGCGGTCGGTCGCGAGCTCGGGGTGCGCGCCGTCCTCACCGGCCGGGTTCTGCTGCGGGGCGAGACCCTGATCGTCAGCGCCGAGCTCATCGACGTCGCCGCCCAGGCCCAGCTCTGGGGCGAGCGTTACAACCGCAAGCTGGCCGATATCTTCGCCGTCGAGGAAGAGATCGCCCGGCAGATCAGCGAGAACCTGCGGGTAAAGCTCAGCGGCGAGGAAAAAAAGCGCCTGGCGAAGCGCCCCACCGACAATCCCGAAGCCTACCAGCTCTATCTGAAGGGCCGCTATTACTGGGCCAAGCGCACGCCCGAGATGATGCGCCGGGGCATGGAGCATTTCGAGCGCGCCATCCAGACCGACCCCACCTACGCCCTGGCGTACGCCGGTCTGGCCGATTGCTACGGGGTGCTGGCCGCCTATAACGAAGCCCCGCCGCGCGACGGCAAGCAACGATACCTGGCTCTGGCCCGGAAGTCCGTCGAGCTGGACCCGGAGCTGCCGGAGACCCACGTCTCGCTGGCCTTTGCCGTCTGGCACTTCGACTGGGACTGGACGGCTGCCGAGCGGGAGTTCCAGCGGGCCTTTGATCTGGACCCCAATTGTGTCCAGGCTCACGACTGGTACGGTTTCTACCTGGCGTCGGTGGGGCGATTCGACGACTCCATCCGGGAGATCCGCCGCGCCAAACAGCTGGATCCCCTCTCCTTGCTTGTCCATGCGCATGAGCTGACCTATCTTTGGTTGGCCCGGCGCCCTGAGGAAGCGGTCGCCCTGGGCCACAAAGCCCTGGAGATGGATCCGAACTATTTCCAGATCCACTATTTCCTGGGCGTGGCCTATGAGCAGAAGAGAATGCTGGAGGAGGCGATCCGCGAGCTGCGGAAGGCCGCCGAGCTGGTGGCGCACAATCCCATTGGCGTCTCCGGACTAGCCCATGCCCTGGGGCTGGCAGGCCAAACCGCCGAGGCGCGGGGGCTGCTGGAACAGATGCTGGCGGAAGCCAGGTCGCGGTACGTCGATCCGTACTTCCTGGCCACCGGCTGGATAGGTTTGGGCGAGCCTGAGGAAGCCTTCCGCTGCCTGGCCAGGGCGTTCGAGGATCATTCCCTCTACCTCACCCTGATGCTGAAGGTCGACTCACGGCTGGACCCGCTGCGCGCGGATCCGCGATTTGACGAGCTGCTGCGGCGAGTCGGATACCCGCAACGGTAACCAGGTCAGGACTCGGCTTCGGCGGATGGGTCCGGCGAGGCTGCCTTCCGAAGCCAAGACCGGCTCCAGCGCTTGAGGCTCAGGAACCGCAGCGCCAGGGACCCTTTCAGGGTGCAGGGACGGAGGCTATTGTAGGTCGGCGTCACGGCGCCGCCAAAGGCTTCTTTGAAGCGGTTGATACCCAGCAACTGCCGGTCGTCCGAGCCGGTGTACCAGCCGCCGAAGTCGTAGGCTTCCAAGCCCTGGCTTTTCCAGGACCGGATCTCCTGCCAGTGCAGGCGGCGGTTGCCCCGGCCGATGCGACGCTGGCGGTCGGGATCGGCGCCGGCCTGGGAAACAGAATACAGCATGAGCGCCCGGCGGCACGCCCGCACGTTCAGGTGCCACACCAGGACCGCGTCGTCGAGGGTCGCCTGGGGATCGAAGATCTGGTTTACCTCCACCTGACCGGCGGCGGCTAAGGCCGCCAGGCGAGCGCGGTCGGCCGGCTCCAGGCCGCGGGCTCGAGCGAACGGGTCATAGACATCGCTAAACGCTCCCGTCAGTTCCGGACTTGCCGGGAATTGAATCCGGCACTCCAGGGTGTCCTTTTCAGCCAGGCGGATGGCACGTCGGCTGGAGGTCTGGACCTCGCTGAACAGCTCTTCTTCCGTTCGGGTGAGGTCGATGACGCGGGTATGGGAGGGCTGTCCGGGCTCTCCCGGAGGCCGGGTTGGCCAGTAGTTGTAACGCACCACATCGACGCCGGGGGTGGCGTCCAGATGGAACGGCTCGCCCAGAAAGACATCCGCAATCCAGACACCCCGCGTGCGGTACCGAATCATGACCCGGCCAGAAGCCGCCTCACATATAGCCCGTCTTGGCGGCTGGGCCGACCCCCTGGCTCATGTGCTGAACGATGCCCTTGAAGCCGGCCAACAGGACCGAGGCGTCGGAGCCGCAGACCAGGAAGCGCGCCCCTCGCGCGGCGGCCTTCGAGAGCTGTGCGGCGTTGCCCATGTGAATTCCGGGGGCAATGCCGGCCTTCTGGCAAGCCTCCACCATGCGGTCGAAAGCCTGCCAGAAAATGGGATGCTCGAAGTCGCCGGGGATGCCGAGCGAAATCGACAGATCAAACGGTCCGATCATGATGGCGTCGACCCCGGGCACGGCGGCAATCTCAAAGATGGCCTCCACACACTCCTTGGATTCCATTTGCAGGATCACCATGGTCTGGCGGTTGGCGGACTCCATCTCCGGGCCGGCGCCGGCGAACTGGTAGTCGTTGATGATGCCGCGCAGGCCATAGCCGCGCTGGCCTTGGGGAGGGAATTTCATGGCCGCCACCACGCGGCGGGCTTCCTCGACCGAGCCGATGCGCGGGGCGATGATTCCCATGGCGCCGACGTCGAGCAGCCGCGAGATCAGGAAGGGCTCGCTCTGGGTCACCCGCACGATGGGAATCACGCCCATGCTGCGGCCGGTTCGAACCAGCGTCTGGACGTCCCGGTAGCTGGGCACGGAGTGCTCCGTATCGATGAAGAAGAAATCCAGGCCGGCGGCCTGGAAGACGGTCACGATCTCGGGGGAGATGTGATCGGTGACGCAGGTGCCGAGCGTCCGGCCGCCTTCGTGGAGCCGCTGCTTGATGGTATTGGTTTGCATGTCGGGTCAGTGAGCGTCAAACATCCTTCTTTTGTACCATAGCAGCAGGCATGGCCCGGATTCTGGTGGTAGAGGATGACGAGCAGATGCGGCGCTTTCTCAAACAGGCGCTGCTACGTCATCGTCACGAGGTGCTCCTGGCAGCCAGCGGGGAAGAGGCGCTGGAATCAGCCTCCCGCCGGGAGCCGGAGGCCATCCTTCTGGATCTGGGGCTGCCGCGGGCCAGCGGATTCGACGTCTGCCGGAAGCTGCGGGCGCGGCTCTCCATGCCGATCCTGGTGCTGTCGGGCCGCGTGGATGAAGAGGCCAAGATCACCGCGCTCGACATGGGGGCCGACGACTACCTGACCAAGCCTTTTGCGGTCGCAGAGCTTCTGGCGCGGCTGCGATCGCTGCTGCGGCGGGCCGAGGCCGGGCGGGACCGGCCGCTGATTTCCAGTGGCGCTCTGCAGCTGGACCTGGCTGCCCGTCGCGTGTTTGCCGGCGGACGGGAAGTGCGGCTGACGAAGCTGCAGTTTGAGATTCTGGCCTGCCTGGCGCAGAAGGCAGGCGCCGTAGTGCCCTTCCGGGCGGTGTTTGAGAAAGTATGGGGGCTCAAGTTCGCCACCGATACCCAGACCCTGCGGGTCCACATCGGCAATCTGCGGAAAAAGATCGAGCCCCATCCGGCCCAGCCGCGCTATATCGTTACGGTGCGGGGCGTGGGGTATTGTCTTAGCCGTGCCCGAACTCCCTGAGGTGGAAACCATCGTCGAGGGCCTGCGGCCACGCATCGTGGGCCGGCGGATCGAGAGCCTCGAGCTGCGGCGGGCGCGTCGCGTCGCCATCGGCGACCTGGGCCGGGCCCAGGGCCGGCGGATCCGGTCGCTCCGCCGCTACGGCAAGCATATTCTGTTCGAACTGGACCGCGGTTTGCTGGTCGTGCACCTGGGCATGACGGGACAGCTGCTGCTGGACGGCGAGATCGGCCGCCACACCCACGCAATTTTCGGGCTGGAAGGGGGCCGGACGCTGCTGTATAACGACGCCAGACAGTTCGGCCGGCTGGAGTGGACGCTGCGGCTGCCCGAGCGGCTCCAGAGGCTCGGCCCGGAGCCGTTGGAGATCGGCCGGGAGGAGTTCGTCCGGCGTTTTCGGTCCAGACGAACGATGGCCAAGGCCCTGTTGCTGGACCAGCGGTTTCTCCGCGGGGTGGGCAACATCTACGCCGATGAGGCCCTGTTTCGAGCCGGGGTTCACCCCCGGGCAAAGTCCGAGCGGCTGCCTCCGGCGCGGGCCGCGGCGCTGCACCGCGCCATCGTCGGGGTCTTGAAGGAAGCCATCCGTCTGGGCGGCTCCTCGATTTCCGACTACGTGGCCAGCGACGGAAGTTTGGGCAGCTTTCAGGTGGAGCATCGGGTCTACGGCCGCGCCGGGGAGCCATGTGTGACCTGCGGCTCGCGCCTCCGGCGGATCCTGGTGGCGTCGCGGGGGACGCACTTCTGCCCGCGCTGCCAGCGGACGCGGCAGGTGCGGTAACATCAAGTCCTGCCGGCTGCCCATGGCCAGTCTTCCTGCCGCACTATCCATCCTCACCGGGCTGATGCTCGGCCTGGGCGCCTATACCTTCCACTTCGCCCAGGGACTGTCCTACTTCTCCAACGACCCCGAGGCCTGCGCCAACTGCCACGTGATGCGCGACTACCTGGACAGCTGGCAGAAGTCCGGGCATCACGGCTGGGCCGTTTGCAACGACTGTCACACCCCCCGGGCGCTGCCCGCAAAGCTCTGGACCAAGCTCGACAACGGATGGAACCACTCGGTGAAGTTCACTCTGCAAAACTTCGCCGAGCCCCTCCGGCTGCGCCCGGTGAATCTGGACCGGTTGCTCGACAACTGCAGGCGCTGCCACGCCGGGCTGGTTCAAGAGGTGGGGGGCGAATGCCTCCCGTGTCACGCCGGAGTCGGTCATGGCCCCAGGAACTAAGAAGATCTACGCCGGCCTGAGCGCCGCCGTTGCCCTTTCTACCTTCTTGATCACCTTGCTGCTGATGAACGTGCTGGAGCGCAAGCAAGAGGCCCGCCAGACCCATTTCCAGCTGGTGGAGCTATCGGAGGACACCGTCGATCCGGCCGAATGGGGCAAGAACTTCCCCCGCCAGTACGACGGCTACCGGCGAACGGTGGATACCGAGCGCACCCGGTTCGGCGGCAGCGAGGCCTTCCAGCGACTGGAGCGGGACCCCCGCCTGAAACGCATCTTCGCCGGCTACGCCTTCGAGCTGGATTACCGCGAGGACCGCGGCCACGCCTACTCGCTGAAGGACCAGGATGAAACCGAGCGCGTCAAGCTCCGCCCCCAGACCGGCGCCTGCCTGCATTGCCACGCCGCGGCGCTGCCGGCCTGGCGCAAGCTCGGCTTCGAAGCCGTTTGCGCGCTTCCCTACGCCGAGGCCCGCCGGCTGGTCACGCATCCCATCGTATGTCTGGACTGCCACGACCCCAAGACCTTGCAACTCCGGGTCACCCGTCCGGGTTTCTTGAACGGCCTGCGGGCCTGGAAGAAGAGCCAGGGCGTTGACCACTACGATCCCAACACCATGGCCACGCGCCAGGAGATGCGCAGCTATGTCTGCGGCCAGTGCCATGTAGAGTATTATTTCGCGGGCCCTCAGAAAATCGTGACCTATCCGTGGGCCAAGGGCCTGAAGGTCGAGGAGATGGAGGCCTACTACGACCAGATCGGTTTCAGTGACTGGAAGCACGCCGAGACCGGCGCCCCCATGCTCAAGGCCCAGCACCCGGAGTTCGAGTTGTGGAACCAGGGGATCCACGCCCGCAGCGGCGTGGCCTGCGCCGACTGCCACATGCCCTATATGCGCCAGGGGGCCATCAAGATCAGCGACCACCACGTCCGCAGTCCGATGCTCAACGTGGAGCGGGCCTGCCTGGTCTGCCACCCGTTTTCGGCCCAGGAGATGAAGGCCCGCACCGAAGCCATCCAGGATCGCAATGCCAAACTGCTCCTGCGCGCCGAGGAGGCCCTGATCGACCTTTTCGATGAGATCAAGACCGCCCGCGCCAAGGGCGCTACCGACGCCCAGCTGACCCGCTCGCTACAGCTCCACCGCAAGGCCCAGTTCCGCGTCGATTTCATCAACGCCGAGAACTCCACCGGATTCCACGCCCCCCAGGAAGCCGCCCGCATCCTCGGGGAAGCGATCGATTACGCCCGGCAGGCGCAACTGGCAGCCCGGGCGCGGTAGGTGGGCCGGAGGATCTGGCGGATCAAATCCAGTTCCGCCGCGCCTAGTTCCTGGCCACAAAAGAACAGACCACCGCCAATGGTGACTGGCATAGCGCTCGACCTGCTTCGCGCAGGCTTTCACGCCTACCATACAGAAAATTGAACCAAATGTTCAGAGAAATGTTTCTGTTGGGCTATCTTGTGCTCCCAAGCGCGAACCTACATCCTCAGGCGGCCGAGGTGCCTGGCACCGCAAGACGCCGCTCGCCCTGTCCGCCAGAAATGGCCAATCTCCAGGGAGTGGCCTGCGGCCACTTCGGTTGTGGGTTGTGGCGGTAGCACCGGCATTCCTGCCTGTCGGGGCAGCCAAGCGGTCAAATGTACAAGCTCCAGTGGGCCGGGGCGGTCGGCAGAAGGGCTATTCTAACCAAGGCATGCACCCGCCCAAAAACCGGGCGGCGGGTGATGCCCAGTCGTTGGACCGCCAGGGCCATCTGTTCGGAGGTGGCATCAGCCGATGATTTCGTTGAGCCCTTCAAGGACGCGTGCGAGTTCTTCATCCAAGGCGATTCCGAGCCGGCGCCCTATACGCTCCACCGCCAAAGTGCGGATCTGGCTGACCTTGACCCAGGATCGCTTGGACAGCCCCGCCGCGCTAATCTCCAAGGTGAGGGGGAAGCCGGCTTTGGGCTCCTGGCTCGTCAGAGCGACGGCAATTACCGTTCCGGACCGCTCATTGAACACATCGTGGCTCAAGATGACCACCGGGCGAAGGCCCGCTTGCTCCCGGCCTCGCACCGGGTTCAGGTCCGCCCAGCGGATCTCGCCTCTCAGTATTCGGGCCACGTCTCCACGCTTCCTGCTAGACCCTCTTCGGCGAGCGCCCTCTCTTCCTTCGGATCTAGCCGGGCGCACTCCCGGGCCAACCGCGTGCGGGCCAGACGCTGCAACTTCTCGGCCAACGCCGCCCCGATGGCCTGGCTCCGGTTCCGGAAGCGCTGCTGGGCTACGAGTTCATCGACGCGGCCCAGCAACTGCGTGTCAAGTGTTATCGCAACTTTCGTTTTGGGCATCGTAGTCTTCAGTATGATAAACTATCATACCATTGAGGGCGCGTAGGAGCAGCCTCCGGCCACTGCGGCCCTACCGGGCGGCCATGGGGGGCGTTTCCAGCGCCCGCCGCTTTTCCTCCGGCAACTCCCGAAAGGCCTTTTCCAGCGATTTGGAGCTGATGCGGCCGCGCGAGCTGAGGGCGGCCTTGTGCATGGCGGCCAAAGCCTGGCCGAACTCAGTGCCGGTCGAGAAGGTGGGCGCCTCTCCGAAGATGTAGACGTTCACAGCATCGGTGAGCCGCTCGGCCCAGCGGGCCGCCAGCCGCGTGGCGTCGGTCTCGCCGGCCAGGGCGGCATCGCCCGGCGACACCGTGGCCAGGGTGCGCTTGTCCGGACCGCTGGGATCCACTTTCAGGATGGCTGGGCGGCCGTCGGCTTCGTCCACCGCGAATCGCACCGCGGCGCCGATCTTAAGCTGCCCGAAGACCTCCCCCAGGGTGTTGACGATCTGCTGCGCCCGCGCCGCCCCGGCGCCGGATTCCATCGGATCGTCGATCATGAGGACGGTCAACTGGTTCACTTTGATCGCCACCGGGACGCCCTTCGTCTTTCCTTCGTTAGGCAACAGCGAGTAGCTCAACTGCGGGGGCTTGAGGTCCGGACCGCCGGTCTGCGCGGTCAGGTAGTAGACCAACCCGGCCACCGTCCCGGCCCCCACCAGAAAAATGATGGCCACCGGGCGAAGGAACATCGACCGCATCGACCGCCCGGCGGTCTGCTCGAAGGTGAAGCCCCCCGGGGGCAGCCCAACCGGCGGCGCCGCGATGACTGGCGGTGGGACCGGCCGCGGCTGAGGCGGCGGCGTCGCCACGACAGGCCGGGGCTCCGGGGCCGGCGCCGGTGGGGCGGGCGCCTCCCGCTGCTCCGCCGCCAGCGGCGTCGAATCCAGTGGACAGTACTGATAGCCGATGTCCCACTCCCGGCCGCACTTCGAGCACCGCCGCCCCAACCCCGTGGCATCAAACGGACAAAACTTGTAGCTCTCCTCGAACTCCCTCCCGCAACTCGGACACCGCCTCATCATTCGGTCTGCCTGACAACTGACAACTGACAACTGACTACCGACAACTGACTACCGCTCACGCCCACCACATCTCGGCGGGCTTCTCCTTCAGCACCACGCCGTCCAGGAACTGGATGGCCTTGGCCAGCCCCTCATCGACCGACATCAGGCTGTCTTCGTGCTCGATCGACAGCACGTAGTCGTAGCCGTACATCCGGAGCGTCGAGACGAACTCGTTCCACCACTCCGCCCCATGCCCGTAGCCGACGGTGCGGAAGATCCAGGCCCGGTTGGCCTCGTCCTTGTAAGGCTTGGTGTCGAGCACCCCGGTCTTGGGCAGATTGCGTTCGTAAATCTGGGTGTCTTTGGCGTGCACGTGGAAGATGGCCCCGTTCAGCACCCGGATGGCCGCGATGGGATCGATCCCTTGCCAGAACATGTGGCTGGGATCATAGTTGCACCCGATGGCCGGCCCGGCGGCCTCCCGCAGCCGCAGCATGGTCTCGGGACTGTAGACCACGAACCCCGGGTGCATCTCGATGGCGATCTTGACGCCATGGTCGGCGGCGAACTTGGCGCGCTGGGTCCAGTAGGGGATCACTTTTTTCTCCCACTGCCACTTGAGAATATCCAGGTAATCCGGGGGCCACGGGCAGGTCACCCAGTTGGGCAGCTTGGCATTGTCGCTGTCGCCGGGGCAGCCGGAAAAGTCAATCACCACCGGCACCCCCATCTTCTGGGCCAGCAGGACCGTCTGGCGGTGGACCTCCTGGTTGGCCTTGGCAATGGCCTTGTTGGGGTGCAGGGGGTTGCCGTGGCAGCTCAGGGCGCTGATGTGCAGGCCGTTATCCTGCATCTTGGCCTGGAAGCTCTTGAGCTTGCTCTTGTCTTTCAGCATCTCGAGCTTGCAGTGGGGGTCGCCCGGGTAGTTGCCGGTGCCGAGCTCGACGGTGCCGATTCCAAGACCTGTCAGCTTTTCGATCACCTGGTCCAGGCTGAGCTTGCCGAACAGTGCGGTGAAGACTCCAACTCTCACGGCGGTTCTCCTTCAATGGATGGGCGCGGTGTTCCAGAATATCACACCACCGGCAACGCCGGCGCCACCACAAACCGCATCTGCCCGTGAGCCGCCCGGAGCGCCTCCTCGACGGCCGCCGGCGTCGGGGCCCGGGCGAATACAAAACCCAGGTAGCTCGACCCCTCCGGCAACGGAACCAGTTTCTGGCCGATCTTTGCGGTGATCTCTATCGCTTCGATGCCCGGGATGGCGGCGGCCGGTTCGAGGTTTTCGACGCCTTCCAGGATCCCGGCCGCCGGGATCGGGATCATCAGGACGCCGGCGGCACAGGTTTCGCGTTCCAACTCCTCGACCGGCTCCCCCATGGCGTGAAGAAGGATCAGCTCCTCCAGCGTCACGCCGCCGGTGAAGCGCAGGGATCGGGCACAGAGGCCGCCAATGGGACGCGCCGCCACCTCCAGGATCCATACTCCGTGCTCGTTCAGACGCATCTCGGCGTGCATCGGGCCGTGCCACAGGCCCAGGGCGGCGACGGCCTTTTCGGTCGCCTCCACGATGGCCCGCTGCACCCCGGCGTCCAGCCGCGAGGGCGTCACGTAAATCGTCTCTTCAAAGTAAGGTCCTTCCAGAGGATCGGGCTTGTCGAAAACAGCCAGCACCCGCAGCCGGCCCCGCGTCAGGATGCCTTCCACAGCCAACTCGCGGCCCGGGATGTAGCTCTCGACCTGGATCCAGCCGGAAGCCTCCTCCCCCAGGCGCCGGATGTCGGCAGCCGCCAGCAGCCTCCGGATTCGATCAAAGGCGGCGGTGAATCCGGCGGGGTCGTTGGCTCGGATCACGCCCCGGCTGGCCGAAAGGCCCAGCGGCTTCAAGACACAAGGAAACGGAACGGCCCCAGCCGCCGCCCTCGCCTCGCCAGCCGCAGGGAATCGCGTGAACCACGGGACAGGCAGCCCGGCCGAGCGGTATCGCTCGCGAGCCAGGAACTTGTTTCGGCAGGCCGCCACCGCGTCTGGAGGATGAAACGGCAAACCCAGCCCGCAGCCGGCCAGGGCGGCGATCGTGGTCACCGGATCCCCGACGGCCACCAGGCCATGGAGGGGGTTAAGGCGGGCGAACTCCACGATGGCGGCGGCCGATTCCTCGGGCTTCTCCAGACGGACCGGAATGGCGCCGTCGCGCCAGGGGTCCTCCAGCACGTGGCACCGGTCGCTTGCCAGAGCCAGCGGCGTTCCCATCCGAAGGGCTGCCAGGCGAAACTCCCGAGCCTGGTAGCCGGTGGTGGTGGCCAGCAGCAACAGCCTCTTATTGATCACTGCTCAGAACGTGACCGCTCGCTCACGTCCAACCCGAACTGCTTCCGAGCCGCGACCGTAAGGGAGTCCCCATGGGCCTGCGGCCAACCAAAGGTGATGAAGACGCGCCGGGCCGCTCCAGTAGAATCAATGGTTTGCGCCGCGTCTTCAACGGAGCGGTTGCCCATTTTTCCTCACGTCCTCAGAGAAGAGCCAACTGCTCTTCGGTCGGCTCGGCTCAACAGTACCAGGGCTCGTTGAGAAAGGGGATGGCGGCGCGATCCGGCCGGTCGGGATCCTGCCAGCCGGGACTGGCTGTCCCGCGGTAGGCCACATTCCAGACCCGGCGGAAGATCTCGGCCCGCGAAGCGCGCTCCGACTCG
>Ga0247727_10005511_pt1 | contig 25631 bp, 21 predicted proteins | sample WisWelCaveWW1625_FD_202498 | JGI IMG/M metagenome (GOLD analysis project Ga0247727, IMG submission 202498) | Biofilm microbial communities from Wishing Well Cave, Virginia, United States - WW16-25 | ecosystem: Environmental > Aquatic > Deep subsurface > Groundwater > Cave microbial mat | place...
CCGTTACCACCAACTTAAAGCCGAGGGTCTTGGTCAGTTCGTCCTCCCCAATGAAACGGCTCATGTTCACCGCATTGGCGACAATATGCAACCGCTCTTGCAGCCCAGGATCGAGTTGGCGTAAGCGTCCCAGAAATGCGCGAGTAGCCCGGAGGTCCAGCAGGTCGCGCGCGGTCGTCACGCACAACACCTCGTTGGCCTGCAGCAGGAGGTTCAATTCCGCTTCTTCGCCCAGCACCGGAAAGTTGACGATCACAAAATCAAACTGGGTTCGCAACAGTGAAAAGATATAGATTAGAGAATCGGGAGACAGCGTATCGAGGTCACGTGTTTCCGGGTCGTTGGAGCCGACGATGAGCGTTACGCCCGAGTTATGTGTCGTGTAGTAACCGGCGAGTTCGGCTTCCGTGATCTTTTCAACCGTCTCGGCCACTTCTATGAGTGCGCGATCGGGGTGCAAATCCAGCAACAACGCCGAGTCACCATGGTCGAGGTCGATCAGGCACACCCTCCTTTGGGTCTCACGTGCCAGCGCCAACGCCAGGTTCGTGCCAATGGTGGTCTTGCCGACACCCGCCTTTCCGCTGGTGATAGCTACCAACTTCCCGGCCCCTTGCTTGGAGGCCGAACTGACAGGAACCGGTTCGGGTTCCTTCCAGCCCTCGGGGTAGCGCGAAACCACATTGCCAAACACATTGGCAATCGAACCGGCCAACGCCTCGGGTGCCACCGGACGAACGAGAAAATCGTCCACGCCCAGGCGCATTGCCGAGCGCACGCGCTGCGTGTCCTGTTGGTCGAAAATAGCAATGACGCCGACGGGCAGGCTGTTGAGAAATACCTGCCGCAGTTCCTGCAGTCCATCCAGTCCCGGGTTGTCCAGGTCCACAACCAGGACATCCGGACGTAGGGAGTTGAGTTGACGATGAAATCCGTCCGCATTCTGAGCCCAGCCAACCATGGAAACCTGCGTGTCGTCGATCTCGGCTTCGTCGATTTCCTCGAAGGTCCGATCTGCGCGATCACAAACTAAAACGCGGATAACACTGGTACTACGCGACATTTGCAACTCTCGTTCAGCTATCGCGGCACGGTGAGGTTCTCGGTGGCCGATCCCCGGATGATGCGAATGTCCACCACATCAGGCGGCTTGGGGAACTCGAGCTTTCCACCGACCGGGGTTACCGGCGGAAAGGTGGTCGGCATAGATGGCCTCGGGGCTCCAGCTTCACTGGCCTTTCCCGCGGCCAGGCGCGAGAAGATCATCCTGCCACGGACGGGATGCTCCCACGCTTCCGGCAACTGGGCCAGCACGTCGTGCCGCTGCGGATTGCGCAACAACGTCACCAGGTCCCCCTTATCGTCGGCCGCGGTGAGAGCCTGTGCCTCTTGCAGTGTAGTGGCAACGATGATGCGAATCTGCTTCTTCGGCTCCGCCGGCGGTGGAGCTTCGGGAGTCTTGGATTTGGCCTTCGACGGATCATCTTCTGGCGCCGGTGCGGCGACCCTAACCGGTGCCACAGTTTCTTCGGTGGCCAGCACCTGCAAGTCCTGCGCAACGGTGCGGGCAATCGAATCCTCGCCCTCGCGATAGAACACCAGCATGTCCACGTAATCGCCGGCGGCCACCAATCCACCGATACCAGTGTTGGGATCGACGAGAATCGCCAATGCTCGCTTGCCGTCCGGCACCACGAACCTGGCCGCCGAGCCGGAGCCGGTTTCTTCACGGGCAACCGTCTCGAAGCTCAGGGCTTCGCCCTTCCTGATCTGCTTCAGAGAGATCAAATCAACGGCCTCCTCCGTGGCGCGCGGCGCCGGGCCGGGATCTTCCGTGGTATTCTCGACCTTCACCATCGCAGCCGTGAGCTTGATGTGCGGTGGTATGTCCTGCGTGGCGATGACGTGCTTGAACTGCTCTGGTGGCGGCGGAGTCCCTTTCCCCATTTTGAGGGCGATCAGACCTCCAATGGTTCCCATTACCACCAGCACCACGGCGATCAGCATGAAACGGTTACGCGGCATGAACTGCTCCTTCGGGAATTATTCACTTGGCCAGCGAGATGGCGGTGATGGCGCCTGGTTCGGTACCTGTCAACCCGCCCCCAACCGTGCCATCCAGGGTCTTCGACACGAACCTGCCTTTGATCCATTTGGGGTTGCCAGTGGCTTTGGTTCCGGTCACGGTGAACGCGGCAAAACCCACAATGTGAAAGTATGGGCCATTGGCGAACGAAAGCCCCGGGGCCGGATACCCGTTGGCCAGGTCACCGGGCAGGTCAACAATACGATCATAGATTGGAATGTACACCGTGTAGCCGATCCAGTCCGTCATTTCCTGGATAGCGGAAGCGCGGGTGCCAGAATCGCCATTGACGAAATCGCCGGTGTAGCTGAGCGGGATCTTCCCATTCGCCGGAACATACGGCCCGGCAACGATCGTCGGTCCGGTGTCCGGGTCGTCGATCCAACCCTTCAAGTCGGCGTTGCTATGGCTGTGTGAGTCGGTGCGTGAAGTCGGATCCGCGTAGCTGTACACGTAGTTGAAATTCAACCAGCCCCGGTTTCCATTGGCTTGACCGGTGAGGCCGTTGCCATTGCCATTGCTGCCGGCCGGGAAAATCTTGTCATCATCCCAGATTTCGATCTCCTGCCCAACCGTCACATTGGCCAGGAGGTCTTCGTCCAGGCCGATCGGCATGACGCCGCCCATTGCCCCGATCGTCCCGGACTTGGCAATGGCGCTGGCGGACGAGGTCTTTTGCGATTGACCAGCCAACCGTCCAAAGAACATGCCGTATTTGTTCTGAGCCCAAACCCAAATCCCAACCCCCGTTGCCGGAGGGGCGGAGACGGCGCCGTACGACAGGATGGCATTGAGCTTGGTGTTGCTGCTGTCGGTGTAACGTGCCTCAAAGGCGTCCGGCGTCCCGATGTGCTGGGTGACGTATTCGACACAAACGTTGTGAACTTTCTGGTTGGTGGTGCCGGCGGACGTGCGTTCGACGATGCCAGCGATGGCGGCGGAGTCGACCGCATTCTGGCAACGGCGGCGCTGATGAAACGCGTTGGTACCGTCGATCGTCAGCGCGACGAACAACAACAGCACCACCATCGATAGCGCGATGACGACCGCGATCTGCCCCTGCGTACGAATGTTCTTGCGTGACACGAGAATCAATCCTTTGCGTCTCTCATTCAATGAGCATGGTAGAACTGCGGACGAGCGCGAGACGCTTGGTATACCCCGGGATTAACAAGCCGGTGGTGTAGGAAACGGAAACTGTAATCGGATCGCCATGCGCGGTGCCTTGCGGCGTAGCCACCGCCACGTTTACCGCCGCGCCCCCCAAGCCCGCCACAAACTGCCTGGCGGCGGCGGTGATGCCCGTCGTGTTGGTCGGCTGGATGGCGCCGAACCGCGCGCCTTCCCGCGCGGCGTTGTAGAGCACGGTATTGATGAAATAGTAGCGACCGTATTCCACGATGCCCAGCAGCATGATGACGATGACGGGCAGGACAAAAGCCGTTTGCACCAGGGCGGTGCCGCGCCGCTTGCGTTGCATCTCCATCACATCCGAATCATCTGGGATTCGACATACAGATTCTTCGAGTTCATCCCGACCAGTCCCCCCATGATCGGGCGAAAACCGTACTTGACCCCCACCGCAATTTTTTGCCCGGAGGTGGAGGAGGTATCGGTGAGCGTCCGAATCTTTACTTCGGCCAGCAAGTGCGTACCGGTCCCGAGTACTTTGCCCGAGGCCGAGATCACCGCGGTCTGGCTGCCGCTGAGCGTGGACCGAATCGGCACGGTGGTTTCGGTGCCAACCGTCGAAACCGTTCCCATGGTTGCATTGGTCGGCACCAGCTTGCCGGAAATGAGTTCGTTGAGCACCGACTGCGCAATGTCATTGTAATCTGTCGGGTGGCCGGCCGCCCAGCGCGCCCCCTCCCGCGCGGCGTTCGTCAATGCCGTTTGAGTGGTGAACAATCGCCCTCCATTCACAATCCCCGCCAGGAGGATGAACAGCACGATGAAGCAAATGGCCGCTTCAATCAAGGCAGTAGCTCGTTGCCGGCGGTTACTCGTCACACGAAGAGGCATCATGGTCAATCACGCTCCCGAAATCCTGCGGGAAGTCATACCACACCGCCTAGCGAGGATAATGGCAGCAAACAATGCGGTTATCCGCCGCCTGCCGCGCTGCCGCCCGGTCCGCTGGTCTGACGGCTCACCGTTGCTGCCGTGGGCTGCATGTAGGGCCGCGGGAGCGCCTGGCCGGTGGTCTTAACCTTGAAGAAAATGACGAGCTCGCTCTCGTTGTTCTGGAACTGCCGACTTGTGAACAATTTGCCAATGACCGGCAAATCCTTGAGCAGCGGCACTCCGCGAATCGCCAGGCTTTGCCGCCGGTCGATGAGCCCGCCGATCCCCAGTGATCCTCCATCTTGAACTTCGAGCACGCTGGTCGCTTGCCGGCTAAAGAAGGCCGGTACGACCGTGTTGCCAATCTGCGCTGCATTGGCGTTGTCGATAGAGGTAATCAACGTTTGCAAATCGATTGAAATTACCCCGTTCGCCTGCAACAGTGGGACGATGTCCACGGTGATGCCGTAATCCCGGTATTCAACGCTCTGCTGCTGGGTCCCAGTGCCCGTGGTCGAGATCACCGGGATGGGAATCTGGCCACCGACCTGAAACTTGGCCGGTCGTCCGCTCATTACGCTCAGATTGGGCTGCGAGAGAATACGCGCAATCCCCTTGGTCGCCAGGGCGGTCACGTTGAATGTGAGTGGCGTCTGGCGTGTGATCGGACTGCCCACCACCCCCCCCACTTCACCAAACACAAATGGCAAGGCCTGGCCGATCTGACCGGTTCCAAGTGGCGGGATGGTGACGCCCTGCTGCTTGGCCCGATCCCGGTTGATTTCCAGGATGGACATCTCCAGATTAACCATCTGGACACTGTTCAGCATAAGCAGCGTGGTGTCCACGCTCGCGGACTGGCCCGCGTAACTCTTGGCCAATCGGAAGGCTCGGTCGGCCTCGGCCAAATCCATCGCAGCGCCTTCGAGCACCAGGTTGGTTGGCGTACCCCGCACCTTGATCTGGGTCTTGGGATTGCCTTCCCGAATCGCGGCCTGGATTTCCTCGATGATCGTCGGCGGTGGCGCCGGTTGGACAATCGGTGGCGGCTTCGGGACAATCAATCGATTGATAATCGTCTTTCCGGATTTGGAGGCGATCGAAGCGGCTGCCGCCGCCTGGTCGGCGTTCTCTACGTTACCGTCAAGCAGTACCTGGTCGCGAACAAATGTGATGGTGATCTTCGGCAGGCCGATCGCGGACCTGAGTTCGGCTTCGGTGTAAGGCCGCAACTCAATCAGGTTCACCAACTCGGAGGAAAACTGTTTGGCGACTCCCTCAGCCCGGGTGCGTTGATCTTCGGTGTCGACGGTCCCGCGCAGCACGATTTTCTCGCCCAGCGCCTCGGCGGTGATTCCAGAGGGCAGCACGGACTTCACCTGCGACAGGACCTCGCGGGTCTTGATGGCCGCCAGGTTCGTCATCGGTTCTTCCTTGACCGTCAGCAGGTTAATGACCCGTTCGGCAAACAAAGCGGCAATCTGGCCGGCGCGGGTCTTGGCCTCGGCAGTTTTGGTCTCGCCTTCCAGCACGACGGAATCGCGGACTACTCTCACTTTGATTTCGGGCGCGCTCAGCGCCTGGCGGATTTCATCAATCAAACTCGTCGGATAGCCGGTGACCACGAGTTCGTGTTGGCGCGCCGTGCCGGTTTGATCCCAGATCACGACTTGCGTAAGTCCTGCCTTCTTGCCATTGATGAGCGCGGCTTTGGACGACAGCACCTGGATGTCGGCAAGGTTGGGATCGCCAATGGCAACGACTCGGATGGTCGCATAGGAACGGAGAATGTGAAACATGCCGACCGAAACTTCGATGCGCTTTTGCTCCGGCATCGCCGCGATTGGTCCCAGCGGCACCGGTTTCCTCACGCGCACCCCCAGGTTGGGATCGCTTAGCGTGGGATGAGCGCTGCCTAACTCGCGCACGACGACTTTGGGGTCGAGGGACGGCTCCAGCTTGCCGTCTTTCGACTTCAGCTCTGGAGCCCCGAGCGCCGGCGCCAACCGCAAGCCCAACGGTTCAGCCGGCGCCACTGGCTTGCTCTCCGTTTGGGCGGAGGCCAGCGAGGCGCACGTGAGGGCGGCTAGGGCAAGGTATTTCATCAGTTGGCTCCTGGATGGCTGCGATGAGATTGCGATGTTCAATAGACTGCCCTCCGTCATGGTTGGCGTTAGCCGAAACTTGGTCCCGTTGGCTTAGGGGTTGGCACGAAGTATAACCTACGTACGGTGAGAGTTCAAACCCCTGGAAAAAAAAATCAAGACAAAATGTTTACGAAAAGAACAGGAAACGCCGTTTGCCGCCGCCTTCGGTTTTAACCTCAGCGGAGCTGCCGGCCACCAGTCGCGCCAAAGCCGCGATGTCCTGGGAGATCGGCGCTTGCGGATGGGTGAGGACAAACGGGTTCCCGGTGTTGACCGCAGCCGGCGCGATTCGGCTGTCATTCTGGATGGCCATCGCCACTTCCCGTTGGAGCGCGCGCTTGATGTCGTCCATCTGAATCATGTCGTTGCGGTCTGAGCGATTCAAAACGATGCGCGCTCGCTCGCGACTCTCCTCCGGCAGCATGTCGAGAAACTGCTTGGTATTGCGCAGCACCAGCAAATCCCAACTGGAGGAGATCACCAGCAAGTGGTCGAGGCATTGGGTCAATTCCATTTCTTGCTGATCAATCAGTTGAGGGAAATCCACAATTACATATTCGTGAGAGCGACGCAGGACATTGATGACCTGCAAGGCGGAATCGGAAGCCACAAACCGCCTGGCGGCGAGGTTGGCGCCAATATTGGCCAGGAATAGCGACAGCCCACTGGCATGCACTGCGCTGTACTGCTCCAGCAACTCCTGGTCAAAGCTCTGCCCGATCAGTTCGGACAGCGCCCCGCGCGGATGGACATTCAAGAGCACGGTCGCGTCGCCGGATTCAAGCCCTACCAGCGCCACCCTCTTCTTGGTGTCGCGCAAAAGGGTCAACGCGAGATTAACGCTGATTGTCGTCTTGCCGATACCGCCCTTCCCGCTCAGCACGCCGATGACAATGCCCTGGGTGGCCGGCACGGCCGGGGTCGCCTCGGCGGTGGCGCGAGCGGGGGTCACCCGGCGCTTTTGGGAACGGATTTCCCACACGCTGACCAGGGCTTCATGCACTGCCACTGGCTGCAATGGTTTGATGAGATACTCTTCCGCACCGGCCAGCATCGCACTGCGCAATGCCTCCGGCTCCGTGCGGCTGCTGATCAGGATCACGATCGCTTCCGGATTCTCGGAGGTAATCCTACGGGAGATCGCATAGGCATCAAAGGTGTCGCGGTCGACGTCCAGCAGCAGGATATCCGCGCGCCGTTTAACCATGGCGTCCACCAGTCGATCGGCAGACTCTTCGCGGCCCAGACTCTGAAACGTGTGCCCGCCAATGATCCCGTTGGCCGGCAACGCGACCAGCGCGGGATCACAGGCAAGCAAGAGTCGAACGGTGGAACTTTCAGGCATCGTGTTTCCGGTGGCTCCGCCGGCTGTCCTCGTCGTCGGCGACCACTTCAGTTCATCTTCCCAGTGCTGTCATGAACGCGCGCACGACGTCGGGATCGAGCGCCTGGCCCGACATTCCATCCAGGGCCTTGAGGGCACCGCCAACTACGGTCATCGGCGCGCGGTAAGAGCGGTGCGAAATCATCGCGACGAACGAGTGGGCCACTGCCAGCGTACGCGCCCCGAGCGGAATGGCGCTGCCGGTCAGGCCATCGGGATAACCCTTGCCATCCCAGCGCTCAGCATGGTACCGGACTAACGGGCACACATCCTCCATACCACGAACTTTTGTCAACAGTTCGGCACCGCTCGCCGGATACGACCGCACCGAGGCGATCTCCTCATCGGTCAGGCGTCCGCTCTTCAAGAGAATCTCGTCGGGAATGCCCAGCCGCCCGATGTCGTGCAGCAAGCCCGCGACCTCGATCGCTTGCACTTCGCGCGAAGCCAGGCCAAGTTGTCGGGCAATCGCGCCCGAATAATAGCTAACCGAGCGCGAATGCCCCTGGCCGTGCGGGTCTTTGGCATCGATGGCGTCGGCCATAGTCTCGACGAACGAGTGAAACGTATCCCCGATCTGCTCGAACCGATCGGCATGCTGCAGCGCGCGACTGGCATGAAGCGCAATCGCGCGCAGGACGGTAAGATCGTCCTCCCCCAATTCGGGGCTTCCATCGGTGGAGGCCAGAATTATCAGCCCACCACGCCCTTCAGCCGGCCGCAGCGGCAATACCACTGCAGGCTGGAGCCGCAGCGAACCGGACGACTGCATCCGCAGATACTCCGAAAGGCTGCGAGCCGCAACCGCCAGCGGATCTCCACTCTCCGGCGCCGGAATCCAGCGGGCGCTTTCGAGTGCCACCAACTCGCCCAACATTTTTTCCGGCACGACGACCTCGTGCCAGGCGGAAAAAGTGGGTTCGCAAGCGGCCAACCGGTAACCGGTCTCCTCGCTAAGGGCGACCAAGCCGCTCGTCTGTGCGGTCAAGGGCAACAGAGTTGCGAGCAATGCGGCAGCGAGACGATCCTTTTCCAGTTCCAACGGCGCTTGCTGAATCCACTGCAGCAGTTTCGTTGAGTCCACGTTTCACTCCGGCGAGCAATTCCACTCGGCCACCAACTCCGGGGTGGCTTCTTCCGATTTCCACGTCCCGCTGTGGAAGTGACCGCGAGTATGGCACGGTCGCGCGCTGGTCGAAAATCCAGACAACGCAAAGGCCGGAAGGCATTGACGCCTTCCGGCCCTTTTGCTTGGCTCGCAAGTCTACTTCTCTTGCAGAGTCTTGAGGAGTGCTTCGGTTTGTTCCGCCGACAGCTTCTTCGCCACTGCCGCCGCAATTCCCGGAGCGCACTTCGCCGAGTGCGGGGTTTTCGCTGCCTCCACTGACTTGGCGACATCGCCCAGAGTGGCCGCGCCGCTCAGTTCGACCGTCGTGGCTGCAAGGCCGTGCTCACCCACGCCCTTGCTGAGGTTGGCACCGAGCTTCGCGCCCGTGACTGCTGAGATCGCCTTACCTAAGGCGCCTGCGCAGCCGCCTCAGAGCGCGCCCTTCACCACCACCGTATAGGTTGTGGTGTCCTGGCCGAACAACAACGCGCTGGTCAGGAAAGTGCCGACCGCCATCAATGTCAAGATCTTCTTCATTCAATTCACCTCCTTCGTCATTGGAATTGCCGACGCGTGAAGAAGAACCGCCGCGCGCCGTTTACTTCTTCGTCGGTTCCTTCGACTTGGCAGGCTCTTTCGCCGCCGCGTCCTTCACTGCCTCTTTAATCGGTTCTTTTATTGGCGCCACTGCCTTGACGGTCGCCACCGTTTTTTTGGCAGCATTGACGAGCGGCGCAACGTCGGTGCCACGATCCTTCGGATCGTCGAGCTTCACCGGCTTGAAGCTCACGGCGATGAGTTTCTTCTCCAGGTCGACGACGACGTTGCCCACCGGTTCAGCGTCGAGCGGATTCTTGAACGCCTTCAAGTCGGTGATCAGCTTGTCGGCCTGCTCCTTCGTCAGCGTTTCGGCGCTCAGCAGCAGAGCAGCTTCATAGGGTTTGCCGTGCAGCGGTTTGACGGCAGCAAGCTGGGAGACGAGCCGGGCCGCCGAGGTCAGATGATGGTCGTAGGTCACGACGATCGTCTTTACGACCAGATCGGCGCTCGATTCCGTCACCCCTTTGACCTGCTTCAGCGCGGCCTCCACCGCCGTTTTGCATTTCGGACACTGGAGATTCGAAACTGACAGCGTAACGACACGATCGGGGCGCACGTCCTGGGCAAATCCCACTGCGACCGTCAGCGAACTTAGCGCAAACACAGCAAGCTTCATGGCATTCCTTTCGGAGTCGATTACTTCGACATCGGCCCGCGTGCCAAGTTTATGGTCAACCTACGAAATTATCAGGCGCTCCGAATGAACCGTCGCCACTTCCTTGCAACTGCCACCCTCCCGGTGCTTCCGACCGAATTGCCGGCCGCGACTCAAGCCGGCCCACTCGAAGTTGGTAACCGACGCGAACTGTTCGTTGATCGGTTCCTGATCGATAAACTGGACGGCGCAAGTCTGCGTCTGCACGAGCCGCGTTCCGAGGGGGCCGTACTCCAGCTCGATCGTCCCTGGGAGGGTCCTCACTGTTGCTACACTACGATTCTCAAGGACACCGACCGGTACCGCCTTTACTATCGTGGCACGACCCGCGACCTGAAGCGGGAGTTCACCTGTATCGCCGAGAGCCGCGATGGCATCGCGTGGACTCGCCCCAACCTCGGACTGGTTGAATTCAACGGCTCGAAAGACAACAATCTCATCCTGGCAGATCGCGTCGAGTGCCATAACTTTACGCCGTTCCTCGACCCTTGTCCCGGCGTGCCTTCTGCCGAACGCTACAAAGCGCTCGGAGGGCAAATCCACCGAAATCCCGCTGGCGGCCTGACGGCCTGGGCCTCGGCCGACGGCGTGCGTTGGCGCAAGCTGCACGAGCAGGCGGTTATTACAAAGGGAGCGTTCGATTCGCAGAACGTCGCGTTCTGGTCGGAAACCGAGCAGTGCTACGTTGCCTACTTCCGCACTTTCTCCGCCGGCGTCAGCACCGCCACCGAGTGGCGACTGGACGGTGTGCGCACCATCTCGCGCGCGACCTCTACCGACTTCTTGCGCTGGAGCGACACCGTCCCGATGACCTTCGGCGACACGCTGCCCGAGCACCTTTACACCAATGCCACTACCCCGTACTTCCGCGCGCCGCACATTTATCTGGCGATGCCTTCACGCTACCTGGCCGGCAAAGACGCGGTGACGTCGGAGCAGCAAGCGCAACTCGGCGTGTCGCCACTGTTGCGTCGTAAGGGTGAGGGCTTCAACGATATCCCCCTCATGTCCTCGCGCGGCGGTAGTCGCTACGACCGCACGTTCATGGAGGCCTTCATCCGTCCGGGTCTCGGCCTGAAGAACTGGACCTCCCGCGCCAACTATCCGGCCTGCGGCCTCGTGCCATGCACCGACGATCCGACCCGCCTGGCGATCTACCTGAATCGGCACGTCGGCTACAGGTCGGCGTATATCGAACGTATGACCTTGAGGCTCGACGGCTTTGCCTCGGTGAACGCGTCGTACCGGGGTGGCGAGATGCTGTCCAAACCGCTCAAGTTCGAGGGAACCCGGCTGACGGTCAACTATTCGACCTCCGCCGCCGGCCACTTGCGCGTCGAGGTGCAGGACCTCAATGGCAAACCGCTGCCCGGCTTTGCGCTGGCGGAGTGCCCGGAACACATCGGGGATGAGCTCGATCGCACCGTCACCTGGAAGAACGGCCCGGACCTCGGCAGTCTCGCCGGTGGACCAGTGCGGTTGCGATTCGTCATGAAGGATGCGGATTTGTTTGCGTTGCAGTTCCGCCGCCGATCAAGCTGACTTGCAAAATGAAGGAACCACCATGAAACGTCTCCTCGTCACGTCCACCATCCTCCTCCTCGCCACGACCGCCGTCGCATGGCAGCAGCTTCGCTTCGACGCGATCCCGAAGGAGTTCACCAGCCCCACCGGCAAGTACGTGCCGGCGAAGGGCAAGATCGCGATCCCCGAAGTCGCGCGCGATCAACTCATCTGCTTCTGCTTGTACACTACGCATCGCGGCGTGCTGAAGTTGAGCGCGCAGCTCTACCCGCTACGCGAGGGCGAGGCGCGCACCGTTACACTCCACATTGAGCGCGACGGACACTGGCGACCGGTAGCGACGGCGACGGCGGATCCCGTCGCGTGGAACGCCCTCTTTCGCATTGAGAAGTGGGACGACACGCGCGCGGCGCGTTACCGGGTCACGCACGCCGGCGGCTCCCGCTACCAGGGCGTCATCCGCAAGAACCCGCGCGATCGGGACGAGATCGTCGTCGCCAACCTGTCGTGCAACTCGAACACCGACCGCAACCTGAAGCCTGACCTCGTCGCCAATTTGAGGGCGCTCGACCCCGACCTGCTCTTCTTTGGCGGCGACCAGAGTTACGACCACCGCGACCATTACGCCGCATGGCTGCTGTTCGGCCGGCAGTTCGGCGACCTCATCAAGGACCGCCCGACGGTCACGATTCCCGACGATCACGACGTCGGTCACGGCAACGTGTGGGGCGAAGGTGGCGGCGAATCCAAGCGGCCGGACGGCGCGGACGGCGGCTATATCATGCCGGTGGAGTACGTCAACATGGTGCAACGTCAGCAATGCGGCCACCTGCCCGACCCGTTCGACTCGACGCCGGCGCGGCGTGGCATCGGCGTCTACTACACGGCGCTCAACGTCGGCGGCATCGACTTCGCCATCATCGAAGATCGTAAGTGGAAGACGGGCCCCGCCGGGCTGGTGCGTCAGCAAGGGCCGCGTCCTGACCACATCAATGACCCCGCCTACGACCGCCAGAGTGTGGACGTGCCCGAGGCGCAGTTGCTGGGCGAGCGTCAGCTCAAGTTCCTGCGTGCCTGGGGACAGGACTGGGCCGACGCGACCATGAAGGTTGTGTTGTCGCAGACGACGTTCGCGGGAGCGGCGCACTTGCACGGCGGCAAGCAGGACCGACTGCTCGCCGACCTCGACAGCAACGGCTGGCCGCAGTCGGGCCGCAACGCTGCGCTGCGCGAGATTAGAAAGTCGTTCGCGTTCATGATGTGCGGCGACCAGCACCTGGCCACCGTCATCCACCACGGCATCAACGACTGGGCCGACTCCGGCTGGCAATTCACCTCGCCCAGCATCTGGAACCTGTACGGTCGTTCGTGGGCGCCGCTGGCAAGGAGCGAGCGGCCCTGGCCCGGTTCAACGCTTCCGATGACGGGCGACTTCTACGACGGCTTCGGAAACAAGCTCACTCTTGCAGCCTATGCCAACCCGACGCCCGAAAACTTCCAGGCGACGGGTTACGGCCTGGCGCGCTTTCGGAAGAAGACCGGTCAGATCGTCATCGAATGCTGGTCGCGCTTCGTCGACGCGACCAAGCCCGGCGCGACGCAGTACGCTGGCTTTCCGGTGACGATCGAGCAGGAAGACAACTACGCCCGCGCCGCGATTGCCTGGCTGCCACGCCTGAAGTGCAACCTCGACAACCCCGTCGTGCAAGTTGTGGATGAGCACAACGGCGAAGTCGTTTATACCCTCCGCCTCCGCGGCCGCGAATGGAGCCCGAAGGTGTTCCGCGAAGGAACCTACACCGTGCGCGTGGGCGAGGGGAAGCGGCGGAGAGAGTTCCGAGGAGTGGCCTCGGCGACGGCGAAGGATGCGACGGCGCTCGACGTACAGTTCTAAGATCCCGCCACGGAGACACGAAGAACAATGCACGAAGCCTTCATAGTATCCGGAGCTCGCACCCCTGTCGGCAAGTCGCCGCGCGGGACCTTGCGCAACACGCGGCCCGACGACCTCGCCGCGTTGTGCATCGCCGAGGCCCTGCGCTGCGCGAAGGGACTCGATCCCGCCGAGATCGACGACGTCATCATCGGCTGCGCGATGCCCGAGGGCGCGTCGGGCGCCAACGTCGGGCGTGTGGCGGCGATTCGCGCTGGATTGCCGGACTCGGTGCCCGCGATGACGATGAATCGTTTCTGCTCGTCCGGCGCGGAGACCATCGGGCGCGCGGCGCAGAGCATCATCAGCGGCATGGCCGACGTTGTCGTCGCCGGCGGCTGCGAAAGCATGAGCCTCATCCCGCGCGGCGGCGCGGGCTATTCGCCGAACCCGTACCTCGTCGACACTCGGCCGGACTTCTATCTGACGATGGGACTCACTGCAGAGAATCTCGCTGAAAAATACGGCATCACTCGCGAGCAGTCCGACGCGTTTTCGCTGCGCAGTCACATGAATGCGATCTACGCCATCGACAACGGCAAATTTGCGGACGAGTATGTGCCCGTCACTATCACCGAAACCGACTTCGACAAGGACGGTAAGCGCGCGACAACCGAGAGGGTCTTCGACACCGACGAAGGGCCGCGCCGGGACACGACTGCCGCCGCGCTCGGCAAGTTGAAGCCTGTGTTCAAGTTGAAGGGCACCGTCACCGCCGGCAACAGTTCGCAGACCAGCGATGGCGCGGCGGCAGTGGTCGTGATGTCGGGCGAAAAGATGAACGCGCTCGGGTTGAGGCCGATGGCGCGCATCGTCACCTACGCCGTGGGCGCGGTGCCGCCGGAGATCATGGGCCTCGGTCCCGTCGCCGCCATTCCGAAAGCGCTCAAGCGCGCGGGGCTGACGCTGGGCGACATCGACGTTATCGAGCTGAACGAAGCGTTCGCCGTGCAGGCGCTGGCGGTCATTCAGGAAGTGGGCTTGCCGATGGAGAAGGTCAACGTCAACGGCGGCGCGATTGCGCTCGGCCACCCGCTCGGCGCGGCCGGCGCGAAGCTGACCAACACGATCATGCGCGAGATGAAGCGCCGAAACGCGAAATACGGGATGGTGACGATGTGCGTCGGCGGAGGGATGGGTGGCTGTTTGATATTGGAGAACGTGGCTTGAAACCGTGAAGCTCCTCCTTCCCTTCAAACGCGTCCCCGATCCCGAGACGAAGATCCGTGTTCTCCAGGACGGCAGCGGCATCAACCCCGACGGCGTTAAGTTCGTCATCAACCCGTTCGATGAAATTGCCCTCGAGGAGGCGCTGCGCATCAAGGAACGCGGCGAAGCGAACGAGCTCGTCTGCGTCACCATCGGCGGCGATGAGTGCGCGGAGCAAATCCGCACCGCGCTGGCGATGGGTTGCGACCGCGCGGTGCTCATCAGGGACGAACGCCCGCTCGACCCGTACGCGATTGCTCGTATCCTCAAAGCCGTCGTCGACCGCGAGCAATCGAACCTCGTCATCATGGGCAAGCAGGCAATCGACGACGACTCAAATCAGACCGGCCAGATGCTGGCCGCGCTGCTGGGATGGCCGCAGGCGACGTTTGTGTCGAAGCTCGTGTTCAGCAACGGTCGCGCCGAGTGCACGCGCGAAACCGACGACGGCCTCGAAGTCGTGCGCGTGCGGCTCCCCGCCGTCATCACGACCGACCTGCGCCTCAACGAGCCGCGCTACGTGTCGCTGCCCGGCATCATGCGCGCACGCAACAAGCCGGTGGAGACCGTGACATGCGGCGACCTCGGCGTGAGCGTCGCACCGCGTACGACGCTGCTCAAACTCTCGCCCCCGCCCTCGCGCCCGGCGGGCGAGCGCGTGGCAACGGTGGAGGAGTTGGTGACAAAGTTGCGGGAGGAGGCCAAGGTGATCTGAACATGGCAGGTCGATCGCTCCGCGGGATCAAAGGGGAAGATGCCCTCAAGGCATTCGTCAGAGCCGGTGGCGTGATGCGGTCTGGCAAGGGTAGTCATGCGAACATCAAGCTGCCAAGCGGACAACTGATCACAGTCCCGCGGACTGGCGAACTCAAGATCGGACTATTGAGCGCCGCAGTCAGCAAGGCCGGATTGGCGTCCGAGGCGTTCGCCAAACTACTATGAGGTGAAAGAAGATGGACTACGCCGTAATTCTTCACGAAGCAGAAGAGGGAGGCTACTGGGTCGACGTGCCATCGCTGCCCGGTTGCTTCTCGCAAGGTGAATCGGTGGATGAAGCGCTGGCCAATGTGCGCGAAGCCATCGAGTGCCATCTGGAAGCGCTCAGAGACGAGGGCGCACCGCTCCCGCGCAGCGACCGTTGGCTCATTGCGCAGGTCGCTGTGCCTGTGGTGTAGCGACCGCTGATGCTTTCTCTCGTCCTCCTCGAACACGACTCCCGGCGCGTCAAGCCGCCGTCGCTGAATGCAATTGCGTTCGCGCGGCAACTCGGCGATTACTCGCTGCTACTTATCGGGCATCGGCTTGGCGAACTTGCGCAGTCGGTCACGCAATTCGGCGCAAAGAGCGTTCTCGTCGCCGATGACGCCGCGCTGTCGAATCCCGTTGCCGACAAATACGCCGCCATCATCGCCGAAGTCGCACGCCAGCGGGGAGCGACAACCATTGTCGCTGCGTCGTCCACGTACACGAAGGACGTTCTGCCGCGCGCGGCGGCGTTGCTCGACGCGCCGATGCTGACGGAGGTGGTCGGCATCGAAGCCGACGGCAGTTTCCGTCGTGTCATGTATGCGGGTAACGCATTCGGAACTGTGAGAGTCGATGCTGACGTGCGCGTGCTCACCGTGCGCGCCACCGCGCTCGACGCACCACAACCGGTCGAAAGCATCAGCCCGATCGAGCCTGCGCTTGCGTCGTTGCCGCCGCTGCCCGACGGCATTGAGTTCGTCTCGCGCGAAGAACGCCAGTTCGAGCGTCCCGAGTTGACGGAGGCCCGCGTCATCGTCAGCGGCGGGCGGCCGTTGAAGGACCCGGTCACGTTCATGAAACTCATCGGCGGTCTCGCCGATGCCCTCGGGGGCGCGATCGGCGCCACGCGCGCGGCAGTGGACTCGGGCATCGCGCCGAACGACTGGCAGGTTGGTCAAACAGGCAAGACGGTCGCGCCCGAGCTGTACATCGCGGTCGGCGTATCCGGCGCGATCCAACATCTCGCCGGCATGAAGGACAGCAAAGTCATCGTCGCCATCAACAAGGACGCAGACGCGCCGATCTTCCAGGTGGCGACCTATGGGCTGGTCGGGGACTTGTTTGAGGTCGCGCCCGCGCTGGAGACCGCCATAAGACAAACCCGGTAGTCGTCCATCCCGCGAGGACTCTCGACGGCCAATCTCCCATTGGCTGTCACGTCCACGGCTCCTCTCGCTTCATTCGTCCTCGCGAGGCTATCCAACCAGGCCAACCGAGTGCGATAGAATCAAGGCAAATCGAGTTTTCTGGCGACGTGGCCGAGAGGCATAGGCAGAGGATTGCAAATCCTCCCACCCCGGTTCGAATCCGGGCGTCGCCTCCAGCAGTGCGCACCCCGGGGACCTGATTCAGATGGCAACTTCACTGCCGCGTTGAAGCAGGAGTTGTCGCAGACGGTCTTCAACCACCCGAAGATCGGCGAGCTCAAGCACAAGCTGATCGGCTTTGCCACGATCAACGACGTGCGCGGCAATCACAAGAACGCGGCGGGTGCGGCGGACTGGCTGGGCTGGGTGGAGCGCGGTGGTAGTAGACTTTCAATTGTGAGTCAACTCTGCCGGGCCGGCAGTTTCCTATCCTCGCGGAATCCACAATTCCACGACCGGCAACCAAACGAGTTGGGCCACGAGGCCCGGAATGTGGGAGGGGACCCGGATCTCTAACTGATTCACGCCCTCGCGGAGTTGGCCCGTGACGTCGAAAACCCACGGCGTCAGCACCGCGCGTATCCATCCCGCGCCGTTGAGACGCAGCTCCAGCCAGTCGCTGCGCGGCAGGAATTCGAGTTCTGCCTGCAATCCGGTGAGGGTTTCTACTTCGAACTCCGTCCTCCAAGTCTGTGAACCGGGCCCGCTCGGCTTACGACGAATTCGTGCGAATAGCGAAGGCCGCTGCTTGACGAGCTGCCACTGGTCGAGCGTGCTGACTTTCGGCACTGCCGTTACTTGCGTGCGCCCGCTCCAACGCTGCGCCCGCAGTTGTGGCCCAGCGCCGAACAGTTGCAGTTCATCATCGGCGTGGAGGGAACTTTCGTCGGACGGCAATTGCTGCTCGAGCTCGGCGATGATCTCGCCCGACTGATTGGCAACGCCGCGGACGATGAACGCGTCGTTACTCTGCGTCACGGAGATAACCTTGAAGTTGGCCGTCGCCACGTGCGGGCGGTGCGGTGGCGCGATCCGCAACGCCAGCAACTCGAACGCCGCCAACTCCACCGGCGCGGCGATGACCTCGTCGTTCAAGACCGAGTAAACCGGCAAAGGTTGCCAGGCGGTCGAGTTCCAATCGTAGCGCTCGACATGGCCCGCGCCGCGCAGCCGCAACGTGGCGCGCACCGCGTGGCCGCGCTTGTTCAGAATGAGAAACCGGCTGGTCTCCGCGTCGATCGTCTGTCGAGTGTAGACCAGCGGTTCGGCGAGTGACTCCCAGTCCGCGGTCAGCGACTCGCGCAGAATCTGGTGGAGGCGAAGGGTGGCGTCGTCCTGGTCGGCGCTGAGCCGCGGCTGAAACGTGCAGAACCGCCCGCCGCCGGACACTTCGCGGAAGACGGGAAACGAGTCGAGGAACACACCGTCGTTGCCCACCGCCTGAGCGAACGTCTCGTACAACGCCGGCAACTCCACGCTGGCGGTGCGCATCACCGAGCGCGCGAGCAGGTCGTCGGCGCCGTGCTCCGACTCACGGGGCAGCAGCCCGAACGCGACCACGCGCCCGCCCTGCTGGGTGAAGGCGACGAGCTTGTGCCAGAGCGTGGTTGGCAAGGTGGTGATCGAGGGCAGCACCAACAGTTCGAACGTGCGGTGGTCGCACCGTAAGCAACCCTCCGCGATTTCGGCAGCGGCAAGCTGGGCTTCGCTGAGCACCGCGAAGTCAAACTTCAGTTCGTCGAGCTTTTCGGCAAGGTAGGCGAAGTCGGCTTCAATCACATGAGCCAATGGATCGCGCGCCGACCAGTGCGCGAGGCCCGATGACTCCGGCGCCAGCAACGCAACGCGCGCGCCGGGTATGTCCTCGGCGCACAATTCCAACACCCGCTGGAGGTGGACGCGCAAGTCCGCGCCGTCGGATTCGAGCAGGTCCAGGTCGCATTCGTGGTCGAGCACCAGCCGCGTTGCGCCGGCCAGCAGACACTGGGTCATTCGCGCAGCGCGCTCACGCGCGGTCAGATCGCTCAGCATCGGCAGCACCGCAAAACGCTCGAGTTCAGGGCGCAGGCTGGAGAGCGCGCGCAGCGACAGAGTGCCGTCGGCCTTGACCGCACACGAGCACGGCGGCTCCGTCCACATAAGCTCCGGCCCGAAATTCGGCTGCCAGCGTTCCACGAGGCGAATGCCCCGAGCCTCCGACCAGGTGCGCAGTGGAGCGAGGAAGTTCTGTTGCGCCAGTGCCAATGCCTCGCGCCAATACTGCTGACGCACCTGCGCGGTGAGGCGACCGACCTCGACGAACAGACCGGGTAGTTGCGTCCGCGGAAACGACTTCAGCCACGGCAATCGTTCCGATTCCGGTTTCGGTTCTCCCAGCGACGGCAACGTCAACCAAAGGCCGGTGGCCTGTGACCAGGAAACGAACAAAGCTTCCAGCAGCGGTTGCCAATGTTTCGTCCAGGTTGACGGGTCGAGTGGATCGCAACCAGGCTCAGTCTCTTCGCCGTACGCCAGCACGCGATACGCAACGTTGCGGCGCAAGCCCAACGGCTGTTTGCCGGCCCGGATGGCCTCCGTCACGTCAAGTGCGGTATCCAGATTGAGCGGCTCGTTCCCCTCGGCGAACGCGACGGCATGCACGATCGGTTCCGCGAATCGCCGCTTACGCCAGCGCCCCTTGCTGTTGGTCCAATCGTGACAGACCAACATTTTTCGTGTGACGCTCGGCGGCGTATCAAGCGTCGGCGCCAGCCACAGTTCGAGTCCAAATTTGTCGCAGGCCTCAGTTAGAATGGCCGGGGCACCGCGGCCTTCGGCCAACAAGAGAATGTTCGCGTCCAGCACCAGCCCGGCGAATCCGCGGTCGACGAGTGCGCGGACTTTGGCCTGGCATTCGTCAATCGTGGGCCGGCCGTCGTCCAACCATCGCCAGCGAATTAGCGGTGCTGCGTCCACAGCAGCTATTTCGCGGAGAGATTACCGACGACATCGGCCTTGACGTTGCTGATGCGGAGGTCCTTGGCCGAGCCAGCGTCGAGGCGAATGCGCACTATGTTGTCGGGCCGCAGCACGTATTCGCCGGCCGGCGAAAGCGGATGGCCGGGATTCTGCTGACCGGGCAATATGCGCGCGGTTTCCGCGAGCAGCGGGTCCCAACGATGGCTGGCAAAGTTATAGACCGAGGCGGTCCCGGCGGAATGGGTGGCATGAACGGTGAGGTCGCGCACGACAAAGTCATCGCCGGCGTACGGTAGTTTGATCTCGTACACCACCCAGCCGTCGGGCAAGGTCAGTTCGTCCGCGCGCTGGCCCGGCATAAACTGGTTGCCCCCCATCGTCAGCGGTGAGCGTGATTTGTGTTCGGTGATGACGCCGGGAATCCCCGGCCGTCGGATGCTCATGCCCTTGCCCGTGTACTCGATCGGCAAACGGATTGCGACCAGGGTCTGTGCAGTCGGTTCCGGGCGCTCACCCGCAACGTTGACGGTGTCGAACGCGTCATCGGTCCAACCGAGAAACATCGCTTCCGCACCGCCGGTCCCGGTAAACTGGCCATTTTGATCCAGCAGCCCCAACTGGGCGATCGCCGCACCGCGCACAGCGGAACTCCATTGCAGTGCCGTTTGATTACCGAGCGGTGCGGTTTTGGTTTCCTGCTGGCCCAGCGCGCCCAGCCGCGCCATACCGAGGCCGGTGACCAGGAAGACTTCGCTGAAGCGATGGCCGGTTCCGTTGACCAGTTCCACTACCGTGCCGGCGTTGGTCGGAAGGAAGCGCGCCCGCACGCCCTGGCCGAGCTTCACCGCCGCATGCGACTGGAACATGCGCATCGTCCACATGTTGATCGCCGCCTGTTCGACCCGGAAGCCCCGATCTTCGTTGACGCGCAGGTAGGAACGCTGGGCCGCGGTTTCGCCGGTGGCGATGTCGGTCATGGTGGCGTCGGGATCGTTGGTGGTGAGCGTATAGTTGCGCTTGCCGGGCGAGAACAGGCCGAACAGAGTGTCGGCGCGGCCGACGCTTTCGCCGGCGTGACTCTGGACAATCGTGAGCTTGGTCAGAATCAGCACGCCGCCCTTCAGGCTGTAGCCCACGCCGTAGCTGAGCAGCGTGAACAGCGCGACAATGACCGGGGTCGATACCCAGGCCCATTCGCGCTTGTCGTAGCGCTTGAGCACAAAGTAGTTGACCGGCACCAGAACAATCAGATAGGCCAACAGAAAGAGGGCGATGATTTCGAACGGCGGCGCGCGCATCTCCTTGCGGTCCTGGGCGAAGGCGGAAACGAGCGACAGGTAGTCATCGCCTGGTCCACCCGGGAATCGCATGCGTCCGCGCCGACCGACCGCCTGCCCGACGCTGCGCTGGGCGCCGGGGTCAATGAACCGGGGGCGATCATCCGCCCATTTCAGAATGTCACGCCAGAGCGCGGGGTTGCCATTCCAGCCGGCGATCGGCGGACGCGAAGGATCGAACGCCAGAAATATTACATTGCCCGCGCCGTAGTTCCGGCGGACGATCAGGGCGTCGCCCTGCTCGGTGGCATAGGTGGTCGCGCCGGACTTGACGCGGCCGGTGGTGATGAACAGCGGATCGCCCCGGAGGCCAACCCCGTAGCGGTCCGCCAGCGCCGCCGAGGTGGCAATCGGTTTCGCGCCGGTGGTTTCCATCGGCAGCAAGGCTTCGAGCCAGCTGGTGCGCAGCCGCTGCCATTCGCTGCCGCCGCCGACGACGAGCGTTCCACCGGCGGCCACCCATTTGGTCAACGCGGACGCACGCGCTTCATCGAGCTCGCGGGGCGAGGCGTTGAGCAGCACGAGCAGACGCAGTTGGTCATAGCCGACCCAACGGTCGGGCAATTCAGCCGGGCGGGCGTAGCGTACGAAAAGCTGACCCTGCGCGCTGTAGTTGCCACTGAAACCGGTAGGATCCAACACCGGGCGACCGACCGTGCTCAACGAGCCGAGGAACCCGAGTCCACCTTCTTCATTGGCGATGACGCCGAGGAGGCCGTCGTTGTCGGCCAGCGGATCAAGCTTCACTTCCGGCCGCCAGCCCGGGACGCGCGGCACTGCGCCGTTTTCGGAACCCTCGGCAATGGCGTAAAGCAGAACGCGTTTGCGCGAGGGCGACGGCAATGCCACCTTCGTGTAGTAGCGCGAGGTCCGTGCGTCGGAATGATACTCGAGCGCGACCTCAAGCTCGGTGGCAGCGCCTCGATTCTCCAGCCCGATTTCCACCGGCACCCAATGGCCGGCGCGAACCCTGTCGCCCCACAACGGACGCACGGATTTGATTTCGGCTGCGCCGACTGGCATGACCAGACTCAACAGAAAGAATGCAACGAGTTGTTTCATCGGATCACTTCTTCGTCATCACATATACGCCGTCCCAGTCGTCGGGAGGCGGGCTTTCCTGATATTCACGGCAGCGGTCACGGTAGGTCAGCGAGGGGCCATCCGGATTGTGCTGATCGATCATCAGCGCGCGCACGAATTCGCCCAACGCCTCCTCCCATTGCCGATTGCGGTAGGCTTCCAGCCCGGCGCTGTAGTGATTGAACACCTGTTGCTGCGGCTCGGTGAGCCCCACGTTTTTGTCGGCCATAATCTCGTAGACCGTCACCGGTTGCAGCTTGCCCTTCACTCGCAACAGGTCGATCTCTCGGGCGATGAACTGGTCTTTCACCACTTCATAAGTGTTCTCGCTGACCAGTACGGTTAGGTGGAATTCCTTGGTCACGCCCTCCAGCCGCGCTGCGAGGTTGACCGAGTCGCCCAGCAGCGTGTAGTTTTTCCGGGTGGGCGAGCCGGTGTTGCCGACCACGGCCGGGCCGGTGTTCAAACCGACGCCGATGTTGAGCAGCGGTTTGCCCTCCTGCTCCCAGACCTTGTGCAGTTCGGCCAGGCCGACCTGCATGGCCATCGCGCACCGGACGCCACGCTCGGCGTGGTCTGTGGCTTCGATCGGCGCATTCCAGAAGGTCATGATCGCGTCGCCGATGAACTTGTCGAGCGTGCCCTTGTACGCAAAGACGATGTCGCTCATCACCGTAAGATATTCGTTGAGTTGCTCGACGACTTCATGCGGGTCGCCCTGCTCCGACCAGGTGGTAAACCCCCGAATATCCGAAAAGAGGCAGGTGATAATCTTGCGATCGCCACCCAGGTCGGTCAGGCTTGGATTGTCGGCGATGAGATCGACGAATTCGGCGGGCACGTACTGGCGAAAAGTCTCGTTGTAGAACTTCTTCTGCCGCTCTTCGGTGAGGGCGCGGTAGATCGTGCATCCCATATAGCAGACTACCGCCGAGAGCATCGGCGTGGTCATCGGCATGAAGACGGAATACTCCTGAAACACGCCCACCGCCATCGATCCGTACACCAGCAGCAGCGCGCCGACAAAGGCCGCCCCGCCGAGCAGCGACATCCGCGCGACGAACGCCCAGATGATGAAGCCAAAGGCCACGATCATGGCGATCCCGACTCGCGGAGGCGCATGACGGACGAAGCTGGCTTCGAGCAGGTTGGCAATGAAAGTTGCGTTGAGTTCGCCGCCCGGGAACAATGGATCGAACGGGTTGGGTCGCAGGTCGGTGGTGCCAGCCGCCGAATGGATGATGACAACCACGCGCCCATCGAAGGCGCGCTTCGCGAATTTTCCCCGGTACACATCTGCGTACGGCAGGGTGTAGATACGGCCCTCACCGCCGTAGAAATTGAGCGAGAACCTGGACGCCCCGGCCAACGGAACGATCGTTTCGCCAAACGAAACTCCCTCCGCTCCAACGTTACGAATATCCGATTTCTTCACCGCCGACACAATGCGAGCGATCTCGAATCCGATGTGCGGCACGATGACATCCGCGCCGGCGACCTGCCAGAACGCCGGCACGGTCCGGAACTTCCCGTCGGGATCGGCATCGGTTCCCACGAAACCGGTGCCGGCCGCGGCGGTTAGCAACTCGGGCAGCGGAAAGGTCAATTCCGCCGTGAGGCGCGAACGCCCCGCTAACGACTGGTCGTAGGTGTAAGGCGCGAGGCGCTTCTTCATTTGTTCGACCCTGGTAATCGGTCCGAAATTTGTCAACGGGAGGAAGACATTCCCTGCTTCCTTCATCGCCCGGACCAACTCGGCATCCTGGCCGCTGCGGTCCGGTTCATTGAACAACACGTCGAAAAAAACTGCCTTGGCCCCGTCGCGCTGCAAGTTGCGTATGAGCTTCGCATGGTAGTCGCGGGGAAACGGCCATTGGCCAAGTTCCTTCAGCGAAAACTCATCCACCGCCACGATGGCAACGGTGGCCGGCGCCTCCCGCGATCCGCGCGCCAGGAAGCGCATATCATCCATCAGCAGTTCGAGTTGCTGGTAAATCCGGGTTAGCTCCGGCCCAATGCGCGGCAGTCGACTCCCCCAAATGAAAAAACCCACGACAAGGACGACCAGCAAAAACTCGGTCTGGCGGTACTTTGCCTTCGGGGTGCCAGGCGCTCCGAACAACCAGGAAGTCATGTTTCCTCGCGGTGATGAAATCGGTGTTTATGGCCGGGAGTCACAGGGTAGAACGATCCCATTCAACGCCGTGACCCCGACATCATAACCTATTCAGCGTTCGACTACAACGCCTCGGGAGGTCTGGCAGGCTGAACCATGCGCAAACCGGTTTTTTTCATCGCACTCAACACCGCCCTGCTGGTGCTGGTGTTTTTCTTTTTGATGCAGTCCTTGCTCATCATCCAGATGCTGGGGACGGTGGATCAATTGGAGGGCAGCGTCCAGGTGCGACGGCGTGGTGGCGACTGGCGTCCCCTGGCGCTCAAAGAGGCCGTGCATGCCTCCGACGAGATTCGCACCGCCTCCGACAGCCGCGCGGAGTTGCGCTGGCGCGACGGTACGCGCATGCGGCTGGGGCCGAGTTCGCAACTTACCATCCGGAAGTTTTCGAAGAACGCAGCCAACAAAGCCAGAGTTTCGCTCTTTGAATTGACGCTCGGCCGGGTCTGGGTGCGGGTCGTGCAGGCGATGAAGCCGGCCTCGCGCTTCGAGATTGAAACGCCCACTGCGGTCGCCGCAGTGCGCGGGACGATCTTCAGCGTCGCCGTCGGCACGGAAGGTACCACCAGCGTTTCCGTGTTTGACGGCAAGGTGCAGGTGCGAGATACCAGGAGTCAGGAACTGGAAGTCGAACCGGGCCGCGTCGCCGACATAACAAAAGCCACTACGCAAGGGCGCGCCGCCACGCCGCAGGATATTCAGGAGTGGGAGTCGCAAGCCCGTATCGTTGGCCCGGCGCTGCTGCTGGAGCAACCCACTGTGGAAACCACCGCGGTCAGCACGCCGACGGTGCGAGTTACCGGCTACGTCGAGCCGGGTGCCACTTTGTCGATCAACGGCGTCCCGATCACACTGAGAGGGCTAAGCCACGGCGAGTTCAAACACTCCGTCGCCTTGCAACCGGGGCGGAACACTCTTACCTTAGTCGCGACCGACCAACACGGACGCCAAACCAGCTTCACGCGCAATCTGGTGCGAACCGAACCCGGCGCAGCGCGCTAATAAGAAGTTGACGTTTGGTCAGCATATGGACCTCCGCAAGTTGACAAGTCACGAAGCGCAACCATGGCCAATCCCTTCGCCGCGCCTAAGCTGAAGAAGCTCGACGGCACTATCGTCGCGCAGACCGCGCCGTTCTACCAAGAAGCTCACCGGGCGACGCCGCCACTGGTGGTCAAGCTGAACAAACAGCG
>Ga0247727_10005512_pt1 | contig 25626 bp, 13 predicted proteins | sample WisWelCaveWW1625_FD_202498 | JGI IMG/M metagenome (GOLD analysis project Ga0247727, IMG submission 202498) | Biofilm microbial communities from Wishing Well Cave, Virginia, United States - WW16-25 | ecosystem: Environmental > Aquatic > Deep subsurface > Groundwater > Cave microbial mat | place...
ACCGTTGCCGCCTCAGCGGAATAATTGATCGCCCCGCCACTGCCCCATTGGACGTGCGCCAGCAGCAACCCGTAGGCGATGTCGGCATCGCCGTCGAACGCGCTGTCGTCGCCGTCGTTGAGCTGCGGGTGCCAGTCCATGAGCCGGCTGTCAATCGTACTGGGATTGAGCCGCGAGAACCGCCACAGCCCGTCGAGGTATTGCTTGGCATTCGAATCGTGCCCGGCCATGAGTGCGGTGATCACCATGCCGTAACCTTGCCCCTCCGAAACGGTCGCGCTCGATCCCAATCCGAATGCGACGCGATACAGCGGCTGGCCGTTCGACGTGCCGGCCGAAACGAGATACCGGCTCTTCCACGTGTTGTAAAACGCCCGCACCTCGTCATCGAGCTGCGCCTGCGTACGATGATTCGGTAGAATGCTCCCCGCGGCGTAATCGACGTGCTGTCCGAACGGCTTGGCCGCCGCGGTGCCTCCAACAGCATTCACCGTGACGACGATCGAGCCGGCGACTTGGTTTCCGGTCCCATCGCTGACTGTATAGTGAAAGGTATCCTGGCCGACGAATCCGTTGTTCGGAGTGAACGTTAACGGGTTTCCGTTTTGCGTGACGAGGCCATTCGTCACGCTGTCGTAACCGATGACCGTGAGCACATTGCCATCGGGGTCAGAGTCGTTGGCAAGCGGGTTGATGATGGCCGCGGTTCCGGCCCTGGTCTGGACAAGGTCGTCCTTGACGACCGGCGCGGCGAGCAGCAATCGCGGCTCCAGCGCTTCGAATGTCGGCGGTCGCCGAGCGCGACGCTGGGACCGGGTCAGATTGGGATTCGACCCGTCGCCGACCCGCAGCCGTTTTGGCAACGCCTTCATGATCTGCCCTAGTTTCGGTCCGAGATGGGATACGATTCAACCGACTTACCGATAGACAAGCTCACGACCGTCCGGTCGCCCGTTGAACTGTCCAGGCGAGTCTGGCTTAGCATAGGACGGATTGACTTCCAAACCGACGCCGCACTGAACATCGAAACTGCTCGGATCGCAGACGGGCAAATGCAGGTAGTCATTCGCTTGTGGGACGCTGAAAAGATGTATCGTGGATTTAGCGAAGAGGCACGAGCACATGCACGATCGTGGCGATCCGCCCGGTTTGGACCACTTTCAGAGATGGCGAACAACTAGCGAACTTTCAGATACTCAATGATCGCCATGCGGTCTTCCACTGGCAAATCAATTCCGAATTCGTGACCCGCGTTGGAGTTTCCGGCAATCGTCGTGTCAAACACAAAGCCGGAACTGGAACCAGCCCCTGGTGTCGCCAGCCCGACATTCACGGGATCGAACTCGCGGTGGCCGACCGTAAACGATTGGGGCCGCCGCGCCGCGGGATGTAGCAGGTCATACAAGCTGGGGACTGAGCCGTTGTGCAAGTACGGGGCGGTTGCCCACACGGCGGCGAGTGACCGAGAGGCGTATTTGCCCGTGGGCCGCCATTGGTTCGAGTGGCCCGCTTCCATTTTGGTTCTCTCGTCCGAACCGATGCCGGCCTCGGTGTATGCCTGATCCATGTAGCGACCGACGGCATCACGCAGCGCATCGGCGAATGGTCGATCGCCCAGGTTTTGGGCGAAGTTCGTCGCACGAGTGGGGTCGGTGCCGAGTTCTGCTAGCGAGAAGAGCAAATCGGGTGGCTGGCCGGATTCGTTGACGTGGCACTTGGCGCAGTGTTGCTTGAATAATGCCTCGCCTCGGTCGGCCATTGCGCGATCAATCTCGCCGAACAGGTCGCCCGGCCACTTCGGCGGCAACAACTTGGTGGTCAATTCCTCAAATTCGAACAGGTGCCGAGCTGGAACGGTGGATAGATAAGTCTTGGGATCGAATGGTGCACCGGCCGCCAAGGCCGTGGCCATGCTTCGGCCCATTGCTGATGTCGTGTTGCCGTCCCAATCGGACCATTCGAGTTGGGGTGTGTTCCAGAGGGGCGGGATGCTGCACGGGGCGGTCGCTCCAATCGCGAATTGCTCGTCGAACAGCACATTGCGCGCGGTGGCAAAATCGTCGGTACGGCCGGGGCCCGCCTGCGTGGCCGGCAAGTTGCTGAGCGACTTCATCTTGCGCATGAACTCGACTCGGGCGATGAGCAGCCGGGTGGTTTCGATCACGTGGTTCAAGGTCTCAGTCAGCGCGGTCTCGCGATTCTCCAGCTTGCCGAGGATTGTGCCGGCCTTTTTCCCGAGCAGTTCGCGCAGATCGCCATGCCGAATCTCGCCGACAAACTTGTGCAGGCCGTCTCGAGCGGCGGCGAGGTCTTTTTTCGGCTGCAAGCCGTGGCTTACACTGGCCGGCGGCTGCGCCCGCTCTTGATTGAGCAGCTTCTCCAGGTGTTCCACAAATGCCCGTTCCGCCTCGCCGGCCCGCTGGAACACATCGAGATCGGCCGCGGCACTTAGCACATCGCGAGCACCCTGCGGCACGCTTTCCGATTTGTCGCGCAGCAAGCGGTGCAAGAAACCAATGAGCTTGGCGCTGCTACCAACCGTGGCCTGGATCGATTCTGTCAACTCGGTGGCGAACGCCGTGGCGTCGAACATGCCGGCCCCGCCGTCGATTCGGATCGTCCGGCCCTGGTACGTGATCTCCGCCGTGTGACATGCGGCACAGTTCAGCCCGACCATTTTGCCCGCGAATCGCGAGTCGCGCGATTCGTTGACGGTTAGCCCGACGGGAAGTCCGTGGGAGTTTTCAGGGTCGCTGAGCAAGCCGAACCGCTCAATGTCTTGCAAAAAAGGTTTGCCGGTCCGGCTGCTTTCGAGAGCTTGCAGCCAGTCGAGCGGGATAATCTCGCCACCCATGTCGAGATGATAGAACTGCTCGCGGTCGGCAGCGGTCCAACCTTGAGCGCTGGCGCCTGACTCCACGGCCTTCGATTCGGTCCCCGTACCGGCTTTCGACTGCTTCGATGGTTGTTTGGCACCGGGCGCACCATTCTTGGTTCCGCAACTGGTCAGTAGGGCAGAAACGCAAATCACAACAAGCATGTGACAGTTCGTTGTGCGGTTTCTTTCTCCCTCTCTCCGTCTGCGAGGAGAGGGTTGGGGTGAGAGGATGCGTGGATCGACGAACTGCCCCTCACCCACGGCACCGCTCCCCCAAAGCCGGGAGAGGGGAATCTTCTTTGGATTGGGCACACGCATCATGTGAAGGCTCCTCACAAATTGAGAAGCACGCTCGCGTCGGCCGTGATTTGCATGTCACCGAGGAACAGTAGGCAATCGACCGGGCCGAGCACGGGCAATTTGTGATAAGGGTCGAGGGCCGAGGCGCCGGTGAGTTGGCACGAGCCGGTGCCGGCCCAGATTTCACCGCGGTCGAGCAGCCAAGTGGTGTGGATGAGCTGCACGAGTGCCGGCGCGGCGTTCGGCGGTGGATTGGGTATGACGCGCAGCGACGCGAACGGCAACACCACGGGCATGGGTTTTCCGGTCGCCGGTGGCAGCGGCATCGTCATGTTGAACGGCGACGGCAGCGTGGGTATTGGTCCGGCCGGCAGCGGAATCGTGAAGAGCTGCTTGGTCGGTTTCAAGACGCCCGTGCAGATGCGCAGCCCGCGCGGCCGCTCCAGGTGACAGAAATAACCCTCCTCCTGCGAGTACTCGATGTGGCCAAGCTTTTTGGGGAACCCGCCCAGTTCGCGGCCCGCCGTCAGTGCCGTGTCTGCCGTGACGTGCAAACGGACCGCGTAGAGCAGCGGCTGGCCCTTGTAGGTACACGGAAGCGCCTGGGCGACTTCGTTGTAGGGCCCCAACGTAGTCCACGGGTATTGAGCAAACAGCAATTTGACGAGTGCCAAGTTCGGTTGGCCGGGCACGTCGAGCAGTTCGAGCGGCGCGGGCAAGAGCGCGGCAGCCGCCTTCGCGTCCGTCAAGTAATCAAAGAGCATCATGCTCACGTCTTCGTAGCAGATCGGCAGCGGATCATAAAGCGGCGCGTCGACCGGCAGTGAAAAACCCATCTGTGCTTTGGTGAGCGTTCCTGGCGTTCCCATACTTTCTCCTAGTCCTTGATTGGTCCCTTGAGATACTCGATCAAATCCCACTTTTCACTTTCCGACAACCCGGTTCCGTAACCCGGACCCTCGTGCCCGACGTTTCGGTTGCCGTCTTGCGACGTCTTGTAAGTGAACTTTGAATTGTCGGAGACGTCCGTCTTGTAACCGAGCTTGACAGGATCGTAGTCTCGCTGGCCCACGGGGAACTCCTTCGGTCGCTTCTCGGCCGGCTGAAGCAAATCGTAGATTGTGGGAACCGAGCCGTTGTGCAGAAACGGTGCGCTGGCCCAGATGGCGACGAGCGGCCGACCGGCGTACTGCTTGGTCGCGCGGAATCTGGGCACGCGGTTGCCTTCAAATTTCTGACGATCCGACGGGCTGATGCCGCTATCCTCGTACGCCTTGTCGGTGATCCCTTTGAGCGCGTCGCCCAATGCCTTGTAATACGGTTGGCCGCTGAACGGCTGGTCGCTTTCGGGCAGATTCTCCGCGAATGACAGAGCACGCCAGGCGTCCGTGCCCACCGCCCGTGCGGCGTCGTCGCCCGTCAGATCGAACAGCAGATCGGGTGCTTGCTGGTGTGAGGGCACTCGCGGATGGCACTTGAGGCAACACTGGTCGAAAAGTTTCTGGCCGCGAGCGAATTTCTCTCGGTCCACTTTTCCAAGTAGTTCATCGGGCCAGATCGGCGGCGTGATCTTGGCCGCCAGATGCTCCAAGTCGTTCAGGTTCTGTGGCAGAATCGTCGAAGACAAGGTCTTGGAATCGTAGACCGCCCCGAGCCCGAGTGCCTGGCCGACGTTTCGTTCGATGACCGACGTGGTGTTCGCGTCATAGTGCAGCCAATCGACTTGCTCGAATCCCCAGATGTGCGGGTAGCTCACCGGCGTCACCGGTTTGTAGTCGGGATCGAACAGCCAGTATCGCGCGGTACCGAAGGCATCGACGCGACCAGGGCCGCCTTCCACAATCATCTGGTCGCCCAGCTTTTTCAGTCGCTTGAGAAATTCCTCTCGCGCCCGCAGCAGCCGAAAGTTGATGTAGAGTTCCGACAGGGAATCGAACGGTGAGTCGCCTGCGTCACTTGCTTTGACGATCTTGGCGATCAGGTCCTTCGCCTTCTGTTCCAGGAACGATTCGTCCTTCTTGATCGGCAAATCTTCCAGAAGTCGATTTCGCCATTCCTCGGCGGTGGTTTTGGAATCCCGAATGCCGTCTTCAAGGCTGAGCGGATCTTTCTGCTGATCGTGCGACATCATTTCTTTGATCTTTACAAAGAGCGGGCCGCTTACCTCCGATTCTTCAGTGGCAAGATGCTGAATCAGAGATCGAACTTCCTTCTTGACCCGGGACGAGCTGGCACCTTCTTGCTTTTCACGATTCTCGTGCAGCCGCGACATGAACGCAACGAATTGGACGGGATCGGCCAGCGTAGCGATCGTCGAGTCGGTCAGCTCGGTGAAGAACGCCCGCGCATCGAACATGTTCGTGGCCCCGTCGATTCGCATCGCGCGGCCATTGTAGGTGATCTGCCCGACGTGACATGCGGCACAGTTCACGCCCACCATATTTCCAACGAACCGCAAGTCGCGCGTCGGCGCGGCCGTCAGGCCCACGGGCAGTCCGTCTGAGTTCTCCGGGTCCGGCAGCAGACCGAATCGGTCCACCGAATCCAAGAAAAATGTGCCCGTGTGGACATTCTTAAGCACCTTGAGCCAGTCGAGCGGAAACACCTCGCTCCCTTCGGCCAAGTGGTAAAACGCCTCGCGATCCTTCCCCGTGAGTCCATTTTCAAACGCAAGCGGAGCGATGCTCGCCGCCGCCGGTTGTGCTGACTCGCCGCCGCTGGATTTCGGCAACCCAGTCGCTGGCTTGTCCGGTGTCGGCTTGGAACCGCCCGTCGCGGCCGGTGGCGTGGGCTTGCCGCAACTATTCACGAGAAGCACGATCAGCCACAATACGTTCGTAGTGCGTGCCATGATGAAATACCCCCTGCTTGGTGAATCGATTGGCTTTGGTGAGAAGCTCGAGTGAGTTGCTTTCCTTGGAATCCAATTTTGTAGTTTCCATAGGTCCCGATAAGTGTTGCACAGGTTACCGCACGGCGAATGAATTGCAAGGGGCCAGCCGAGAGTCTATGGAGCTTCCTTGAATATGGTTTGCGAGTCGCGGTCAAATTGGAACAGATGAACAACGAGTCGCCGGCACACTGAAGAGTTGGTTGTCATCATGGAAAAATGAAGTGAATTGCAATAGTTTATGCGCCACGTCGGGAAACCGAACATGAACGAACAAGACCAACTGATCTGTATTAACGGAATCGACGGCACCACAGGCAACTATCTTGTTCAGCCGATGACGCCGTCCGAAGCCGTTGCGCTGGCACGGGGCAAGCCACAAGATAGTGGAGTGTCCGGTTGGCTCCGGCGAATCTGGAACACTCTGCAGCGACCGTTCATGGGGCTTCCCCTGGATGTCAATCCAACGGACATCAGCCGGGCCGGCTGGGCCATCGTCATTGCCAGCGGGACGCCGTCGGAAATCCGCAGTGCCCTGGAGCCGCTCGTTGCACATCGTCGCAAGCAGGTGCCGCCCGACCGGTGCAAAGTGTTGGAGTTTCGGCCTGGCGAGACGATGAAAGATTGGCTGAAACGCTACGGCGTGGCACCGGGCAACATCGCACCCACCAAAGTGCCGTATTACGTGACGCTCGTGGGTGATCCCGCGACGATCCCGTTCGATTTTCAATATCTCCTGGACATCGAATACACCGTGGGCCGCATCGCCTTCGACCGGCCCGATCAATATCGGCAATACGCCGAGAGCGTTGCGTCCTACGAGACGGCGGGGACCGTTTGCAACGCCCGAGAGATTGTGTTTTGGGGCACGCGTCACGCCGCCGACCGAGCCACGCAGATGAGTGCCGATCACTTGATCAAACCCTTGGCCGAAGGGATCCCCGCGATCGGCGACCAACCCGAAGAAGTGCCGATCGCGACGAGCCTATCTTTCAAGTCGCGTGTCTTCCGGGGTGTCGAAGCGACGAAGTCGAGCATCAGCGAAGTTCTGCACTCCCCGTGCGGCGGTGCTCCGCCGGCGATGCTGTTTACCGCTTCCCACGGCATGGGCTGGCCCATCGCGGATGCGCGGCAGCAGGCGGCCCAGGGGGCATTGCTCTGCCAGGACTGGTCAGGCTTTGGCTCGGTGCTACCGAGTCATTACCTGACCGCGGCAGAAATTGGCGACGACGCACGGCTGCACGGGCTTGTGGCGTTCCTGTTCGCTTGCTACGGTGCCGGCACACCGGCTTGGGACAATTTCATAATGGACCGAAGTCGCGGCCCCGTGAGCATTGCCGAACGACCATTTGTCGCGGCGCTGCCGCAGCGGTTGCTGTCGCATCCACAGGGCGGGGCCTTGGCGGTGATCGGCCACATCGAGCGAGCCTGGGGATACTCCATCCGGCCGCAGGGTGTCGGCCCACAACTCGTTCCATTCCGAAACCTGATCGGCCGTATCTTGAGCGGCGAACCGGTCGGCCACGCCACTAAAGATTTCAGCGAGAAGTATGCCATTCTTTCCACCGACCTTCTCAGCAAACTCGACACGACCCAGCCGGGTGAGCGTCCGAGCGACGAGGAGTTGGCCTGGACATGGATCGAACGCAACGATGCGCAGAACTACATCGTGCTGGGCGATCCGGCCGTGCGCTTGCGGGTTGATCGACTGCAATGAAATGACAAATAGTGTGACAGTCAGGGGACCTTTATTCAAAGCGAAACAGGCTTTCTCGAGGGCCACTGATTATGCCCAATCCCTACCACGTTCGTCTGGCTATCAGTCAGTACGGCGACCAATTTCGAGCCGAGCTGTTCACGGAGGATCTCGGCGACACAGAGGGAGATCTGCTGCCTGTGGCGTGGGAGTCGCTGGACGAATGGATGCCGTTCTTGTCACAGGGGGCAGCAAGCCTTCCGCCCGATGCCGCTCGGAAACTGGGCAAAGAACTCTTTTCCGCACTGTTGGGCAAGGCCGAGAACAGCAAGAAGTGGAGTGAAATCCTGGCCCAGGCGGAGCGTCAAGGACGACCGCTTCGGATTCTGATCGATGCAGCGACGGATGCGGTGCGTGATCTGCCCTATGGGCTTCTTTGCGAGCCGCATGACGATTACTACTTGCTTCGGCCATCCAGAAACCGGCCGACGATTCAGTTCGTACGGATTCTGCGCCGCTGCACCCCGCAACCGCTTCGCTTGACGGCGAATCAAGCCCCAATCCGCGTGCTGCTGGCCGCAGCCGAGCCGCGCTCGGCGGATGTCCCACCGTTTGAGTGCAGTCGCTGGTTGTGTGAGCTGGCACGCGGTATCGCCTCGCACGTCAGCGTGTTCGTCTGCGATCAGGACGGCGTCAAGCGGCTCAGTGATGTCTTAGCTGGAGACGCGAGAACCTGGCAACCTCAGCAATTGGAGCCGTTCACCAAGACGACGCGAGCTGTTCTGAGCGAAGTTCTGGCCAAGAACGAGTTTGAAATCTTGCACGTGATGGCTCACGGCATCGGCTACGGCCTATTGCTGTGCGACGAGGCCGGTGGCCGCGCCGAGTGTACCGCAGCCGAGTTGGGCGAGTGGTGTGGTGAGAGCAAATTGCAGATGGCTTTTCTCCAAGTCTGCAAGGCCAGTCAGACGGACGGCCGCGGTGGGTTTGGCGGCATCGCCCAGCAACTGCTCAATCCCAAGTACGGCAATTTGGCCGCGGTTGTGGCGTCGCCGTATCCGCTCGACGCGGAACGTAGCACGCCGGCGGCCATCGCGTTCTACCGTCGCATCGCAGAGGGCGCGAGCCCGGACGAGGCGATCGAGCACACGCTGCCAGAAACGAATTGGACCTGGGCGTTTCTAGAACTGTGGGTCCGACCCGGCGCGATCGGTCAGACTGGCACGCGCGGGGCGTTTCAGTTTGCCAGCCCGTATCGCGGACTGGCACGCTTCGAGGAGCGAGATGCCGAGATTTTCTTTGGCCGCGAAGCGGAGACGGCCGAGTTGTGCCAGATTCTTCAGACTGACCCTGTCGTTGCCGTGGTTGGCGATTCTGGCAGTGGCAAGTCGTCGCTGCTGCAGGCGGGGCTAGGGCACCAGGCGCGGCAGCACGGCTTGGCGGGCCGCACCGGCTGGCGGATCATTTCGCTCTTTCCTGGCCCACAGCCGGCCAAAAATCTGATGGCCCGCCTGCTCACGGACGATGAACACACGGCTGCCGAGTTGCCGGACCCTGACGATTGGCTGGTGGCACTGTGGACGTTGTTGAAAAACGCAAGTGCGCCGGAACGGCCGCTGCTCGTGATCTTCGATCAGTTTGAGGAGATTTTTACGATTTGCCACGACGAGGCCCAGCGGCGTGCCGTCGCATCCGCACTGGCGGAAGCGGCCGGGCAGAGTGGCGGTCACTTCCGGCTGGTGCTGGGCATGCGCAGCGAGTATTTGGGGGCCGCCGCCGCGCTGCCGGGGCTTATCGCGTTGGTGAAGCGTCCGTGGGTTCTTCGGCCACCGGGCGCGATGGACATTCGCGAGATTGTCGCGCGTCCCGCGGAATTCCACGGCTATCAGTTCGAAGGCCCGCTCAGCGACAACGTACCAGGCCACGGTGTGAAGCTGATGGACCGCATTCTGAGCGATCCGCTGCTGTCGCACGGGGGCGGTGAATCAACAAAGGAACCCGAAACGCCAGGACAGGCGGTCGCACCGTTGCCTTTGCTGGAATTTGCCCTCGAACGGCTCTGGCTCCGCGCCGTGGATCGCGGCTCGTACACCTTTACGCACGCCGATTACGACCAACTTGGCGGGCTAGCCGGCGCGATCACCGGCCACGCCGACGAAGTTTACCAGTCGTTGCCGGCCAGCGTAGGGCCGGCGGCGCAAGCGTTGTCCGAACACATCATCACCGGTGTGGTCAGCGCGCGAGGCACGCGGCGACCGCGGCCGCGCGGCGACCTGGAAAACGAGTCGGGCAACCCGGCCGAGGCGCGCAAAGTCATCGATCACCTCGTGGGCGAACGACTGCTGACGATTCGAAGCGACCCGAATAACCTCGTCGTGTCGCAGGTGGATATCGCGCACGAGGTGTTGATTGACCGCTGGGAGCGACTCAAGAAATGGTTGTCTGAGGATCCGCAAGGCCGAGCACAGCGCGAGGAGTTCGAGAAGGACAGCATCCGCTGGGACCAGGGCATGCCGGGAACGCCCGCGCGAACTCGCCGCAGTCTGCCCGGCCCCGACGCGGCGGCCGATTACTTGGGGTGGATCGAACAGAAGAAGCCGCCCCTTTCTCCCGTGCAAATCGCGTTTGCCGACGAACTACGCAACATGATTCGTCGGCACACACGCCGCCGCCGCGTGGTAATCGGCACGATGGTGGCATTGTTCGTTGCCGCCGTGGTGCTGGCCGTCGTGGCCCGGTTCAGCGAGCGGCAGGCTCGAAGCAGTGCTGAAATCGCCCAACTGCGCGAACGGGAGGCACAGGAAAGCAAAACACAGGCGCAAGCGGCCGAAGTCCACGCCAAGAAGGAAGCACACGACGCCCAGATGCTTGCGGCAGATTGGGCCTTGGGTTGGGGGCTGGCTCTCTGTGAGCGCGACGAAGTCAGCACCGGCGTGTTGTGGATGGCTGACGCGCTAATGCTCGCTCCGGATGATGCCACCGAGCTGCGGCGCGTCATCGAAATGAACTTGGCCGCGTGGAGTCGCCGACTGATCCGTCTGAAATCCGTGCGCCAGTTTCCGGGCAAGGTGTTGGCTGTGAGCGAAGGTTGCCAGTTCGTGCTGATTTCGCCGGAGACCGAAGCGGACAAGTTGTTCGAGGTGGACTCCGGCAACCTCCTCTGCCAGTTGGAGGGAACTGAAAGCCAACTCGACTCGGTCGGCGCAATCAGTCCGGATGGCCGCATGGTAGTCGTCGCCAAAGGCCGAAGCGCACGGCTTTGGGACGCAGCTACGGGCAAGCGCCACGGCCCGGCAATCGAGCAAGGGAGCCAGATCCACTCTGCGACGTTCAGCCCAGATGGGAAGGTCGTGGTGACGGGCGGTGAAGGCGATGACGCGACCGTGCGAATCTGGGACGTTGCCACGGGCAGCCCGATCGGTTCGCTCACTCATCGAGGCATGGTCCTCGCCTTGGCATTCAGCCCCGACGGTCACACGCTGTTAACGGGGAGTGGTGATGCGAATGGCGGCGATGCTCGATTTTGGGACACGACAACATGGCAACCTAAAGGAGATCCAATCGATTACCAAGCCTGGGTGCAGTCCGTCGCCTTCAGCCTGGATGGTCGCAGTGCGGCAATTGGAGGCTACAAGGTGGTTCTTTGGGACGTGGCCAAGGGTCGGCCCAGGGGAAAACCGATCCCGCACAATGATGGGGTCTGGAATTTGAACTTCACTCCGGATGGCCGTACGCTCGTTACGGGAAGCTTGAATGGGACCGTGCGGTTCTGGGACGCGGAAACCGTCGAGTCGAAGGACGTGGTACTCCCTCGTCACGGGAGAGGCGTTTACACGGTCATTCGGCCGAAAGACCAGGCCATTCTGACGCTCACTGACGAAGGGACCGTGCGCATTTGGGAAAGGACCAGCGACGAGCACGACTCCCAAGTGCTGGAGCATTCCAGCTGGGTAGTGGCCTTGTCTTTCAGTTCCGATGGCCGAACCGCGCTGACGGGCAGCAACGATGGGACGGCCCAGCTTTGGGATTTGACGAAGGGACTTGTGCCGTCTCCGCTGCGATCGTTCAACCATGGCGCTCCGTTCGACGATGTGAAGTTCAGCCCTGACGCAAGCATAGTCTTCACGCATTGCTGGCACGCCGGCACGGTGCGGCTCTGGGATGCGGCGACCGGCACCGCCATTGTCCCGGCCCTCCCGCCGCAAGCGACTCCTGTGATCTTCTCTCAGGACGTCCGGAGTGTGCTTGTTGAGAACCATGACTCGACTTTTCAGGTATGCGACGTAAGAACAGGCAGGGCCAGGGCACCATCCTTTTCCATTCCGCGCGGCCTGGGTCTCGGCACGGAAGGACCCCCTTCCGAGAGGCTGAGTAAAGAAGCCGCAGCGTTCAGTCCCGATGGACAAACGCTCGTGACCGTGAGCGGTGGGAACACCGCACAACTCTGGGATGTCTCATCGGGGCGCTTCAAGGGCGAACCCATCGTAAACCCCGCTTTGATCTCTCATATCGAATTCAGTCGCGACAACCGATACGTTGTTTCGGTCGGCCCGTCCAGCGTGATCAGGCTTTGGGACGCGGCTACGGGCAAGCCGCACGGAGAGCCTATTGCAAGCTCTGCCATCATCCAAGCGATTGCCTACAGTCCTGACGGCGAATCAATCCTGTTAGGAATCGAGAACGCGAGGGCGCTGCCATTCAGCATGACCACGGGTCGCGCGATAGGCTCGCCCTTCACTCATCAGGGAAGCGTGCACACTGTGGCTTTCAGTCCAGACGGCAAAATGGTCCTGACCGGGAGCAGTGACCGGACGGCAAGGCTCTGGGACTTCGCCACGCACAAGCCCATCAGCGCGCCGTTGCAGCATAACGATGAGGTCGAAGCCGTTGCCTTCAGTCCGGACGGCAAGAGCATCTTGACCGCGAGTCGGGACAAGACCGCCCGTTTGTGGCGCCTGGCCGACACAATCGAACTCGACCCGAGAAGAATGACCGTGTGGACCCAAGTGCTCACCGGCATGTACCTGAGTCCCGCGAAGATGGCCAGGATGCTCGATGCCGACACGTGGAACGCGCGCCGTCAGGAGCTTGACAAACTCGGAGGTCCACCGCTGCCGTAAGCAATTCAACCAAGTGCGGCCTCCCAAACCGCGTGGGCCACCTCCGGCTTCGCAATGTCACTGTGGGCTCCGGATGCGCCGCTGCCTTCGCAGATGAATTGACTGCTTTCGAGGTTGTAGACCTTGCCTGGAGCGAACCGGTAAGAGTCTTTGACAGCCAGCATCTCTCGGTCTTCGATCTCGGGGCCAGGGCCGCGGACGCCATAACTGCCCAGTGCACCGTACTTCGGAAGCTCCCCGGGAGCAAACACTACTTGGCGGGCGGCGCCTGCGGCCAGTGGGTACAACTTACCGACCGCCGTATCATGAACGGATTGCGTGGTGATGATCGGGCCAGCCACGCGGCGGTCCGCCACGATCGATTGAAAGTATCCCGGCTTGCCCTTGGCGTACGGAATGTCGGAGCAGTACGACCAGAAGGACAGCGCGCCCTGGATCATCGCCACTGAATTCACCGGGCGGACCAGCGAGCCGCGGCCTTCTGGACCGGCTAGGGTGGCCGACATGACGATGCAGCCGAAACTGTGTCCCATAAGGTGAACCCGCACGTCGCGCGTGACGGTCGCCCGCTGGATCTTCGCCAAAAGATTGGTTCCGCCGCTCTCGCCAAATAGACGGGCGCGATCTTTCATCTTCCAAAAGGATAGTTGTCGCAGGGGGTCGAGCAGGCCACCCATGAAACTGAGCGCACCAAAACTTGCCGCGCCCTCGCCGAACTCATCCTGGGCCGCCTGGTAGGCGCGGTCCGGATCAAACGGCTCGCGGTCGGCCCCTGGAGCTGCTGCCACGCCACCATCGCCCAACGATGCTTCACGGTCCAGCACTTGGTACGCCGCGCGAACGTCGGGCGGCAGCTCGCTTGGCGCTGCGTTCTCGACAGCGGCTGCAATGATCGTCTGCAGCGCGGCCCGCGCCGCCGGACTATCCGATAGCCGCTCGGCGTACTGGTCGATCAGTGCCGCGATCGGGTTCGGCTCACTCAGGCCAAATGAAACCGCCGAGCTGCCCAACTCTTCCTCGCCCCAGGGCAAACTGGGCCAGTGAATACCCACCAGCAGTGGAACGAACCCGCGCGGTGCATTCTTGGCCCGCTCGATGTCGGCTGTGCACTTAGCCATGGCGCCGATCCAATTGTCATATTGCTCGCGCGCCGCAGGGATGTCGCCCTTCCAACCGTGGCTCATCAGAAATACATCCGTAATCGGCTCACTTCCCAACACGCCCATCACTCGTTCACTCATCAACCCGTCCGGGTCATCCCTTCGCTCGCGTCCTGCGGCGTCGAACGCTATCAAGCAGTACGTCAGCCCCGTGCCCGGAACAGTTTCGAACGGCATGGCTAGCTCCTCCGATATGATCGGACGAATTCAGATGAGAAATTGTTCGGTCGGGATTATGGGGCCACCGTCGTGCGAGGTCAATGAAATCGACGGGCACACCGCCGTTCGGCGACAGCTTGACCAAAAGATTCGGCAATGAACTCGATCAAGCATTGAGCGGCAAATTGGCACTCAGCTCGTTCGGAATCCACTTGGCTGCTTGTTTTGCTCGCGAGCCGAAAAGCACGCTTCCAATGTGCTCGCCCCCATGCCTGAAAAGACTCATCACGCGATTATGGATTGACCGGCACGGCGATCTCTACCACGACGCTGGGCGGTCCTTCGAGCGATCCGTTCAGCGCGATCACGCGCACTCGCACCGTGGCGCCGGCGGGCTGTGCCGACAGAATCGTGTTCGTTTCCGACACGGTCGCGACCCGGTGGAAATCGGCGTCGACGCCCACCACTTGAATCTCGATGTGATAGCTATCGGCCAACGCCGTCGCCAGCCACACGACCAGCAGCGTGTTACCGGGACCGAGTTGCACCTCGACGCCTTCGACCTGATCGGGCGTCTGATCCGCTCCCGGCGGCACGAAGCCGAACGCGTACCAGCGCGGATCGTTCTTGTCGAGCAGTAAGGTCAGTTCGTCGATGAGTGCCCGCAATCGCTTCTTCAGTTGGATGACGGCCAGGTCGCGGAGATCCATGAGTTGCCCGATGCTGGCCGTGGCGTTGTTGAAGGCGCTGCGTGCGTCGGACAGTGCGGTGAACTGCGCGCCCAACGCCGCCGCGGTGACGCCGAGCGCCGCGACTTCGTGCGTCGGGTTATTCACGAAATAAGTCTGGAGCGTTCCCAGCAGCGTTTGCCGCTCGCCTTGCGTTTTCGGCACGGCCAGCGACTGATTGGGAAATCCGGTGTCCGCCCATTGCTGCGACCACTGTCCGCCGAGCCGCGGCATGAGCACGTCGCGCGTGATGCCGATCAGCGCCTTGCCGTTGGAATCCTGCACGCGCACATCGGTCGCGAACGCAGGCTTGTCGGCCACGGCCGCCGCGTGCGCGTCGCGTTTCGTCTTCGCGTTGGACTGGTCGGCCCGAATCGCCGCCTCCGTACACTGCTTCAGTCCGATGGTCAATTCATGCGTTTGCGCCCCGTCGGCCGCGTCCTCGGCCAGGGCCAAAAGCTCGTCCAGACCGTTCGGGATCGGGTTCGTCGCCATGAAAGGCCCCTTTTGAGAAGTATTTACGCAAAGTGTTCAGTATCAACCTGATACGACGCTGATTTGCGCAAATGTGCTCAAAAAAAGTCGGCAATCGCCCGCATTTGCGCGGTTGCGATCAAATTCCGACCGCTCTGACCTCCATTCGCGCTACCGCGGCCCAAAGCCGACTGCTCGGACCTGTATTCGCGCGGAGGCGATCAAATTCCGACCGCCTTGACCTGCATTTGCGCGGAGGCGGCCCCAAGCCAACTCGATTGACCCGCATTCGCGCGGGCGCGATCAAATTCCAACCGCCTTGACCTGTGTTCCTGTCAGCGCGGCTCGAAGCCAACTGGTTTGACCCGCGTTCGCGCCAGCACCCCCCAATGCAGACGGCGATGCGACGTTCACTCGAACGTACCCCGTGTGGGTGGCTGTCCCCCGCAACTTCATGCACGATTCCAACCGCGCCGACAGAATCTAGCCCCGCGCTTGCCGAAAGTCCACAGGCGGCGACAAAATACCCCGGGTCGCGAAGCGACAAGAGGGTTGCGGCGGTGTGAAAGAACGACGCAACGTTGATCGATAGAAACCTCTTGCTGCGGCACAGCCCCGACGCAAAACCGTCCGGGCCACTCGGCACACTACGTTCGTAGTGCGAGCCATGATGAAATACCCGCTGCTTGGTGAATCGATTGGCTTTTGTAAGAAGCTCGAGTGAGTTGATTTCGTTGGAATCCAATTTTGTAGTTTCCATAGGTTCGGATAAGTGTTGCGCAGGTTACCGCACGGCGAATGAATTGCAAGGGGCCGGCCGAGAGTGGTCTAAGCTTCAGGCGTTGAGCGGCAAGTTGGCACTCAGCTCGCTTGGAATCCACTTGGCAGCCTGTTTTGCTCGCGAGTCGAAAAGCACGCTTCCAATGTGCTCGCCCAATCGGCGATAACTTTCCCATTGGGCTTCGTCGAAGAACTGGTCCGCCGTCGATTCGTGCGGGAAGTTGGGGTGCTTGCTGTGATATTGCTTGACATCCGTTGGCTCGTCGCCGGTAAGCGTCGGCTTGATGTAAAGGATGATTGATTCAGCCTGCGGATTGTCGTCGTAACGCACGCGAGCCAGCGCGGCGTGGGCCAGCGAGTATCGCTCGTCTAGCGGTTCGATGGTGCGGCGTTTTTGATCTGCCTGCGGGTCCTCAACCGGCTCTTCACTCCAGTGGCCGCGCCGCAGCCGATCGAGCGATCCGAAGTAGCGGCGGATCGACGGATCCACGGCCGCGTCCAATTGCTCATCCGACAAGAACGTGATCTCCGCGGCAAAATCAGCGCGGGCCTTGCGCACGAAGTTGGCCATGCCCTCGTAGGTGTAGTTTTCATCCTGCTCGCCGTCGCAGATGATGATGAACGGCAGGCGGCGGCGGATTAACTCATAGCCACCCATGTTCTCGAAATGGCCGCCGTCGGACAGGTACCAGTGCCGGCGGGCCGTGCCGGGAAACCGGGCCAGAAACTCGTCGAGCAGGTACATTTGAACCGAGAAGGCGCCGGTCGTGATGGCGCCGAACCAGCCCAGAATGGACTTGCGGCGGCCGGTGAGCAGTTGCCGCTTCACGCCGCTGTTCCACCAGTAGCCGAGTCGGAGATTTGCCATGCCGCAAAGCAGGCTCAAACCGATATTGGTGCGGGCCCCCAGACCGGTCGAAAACGCCGCCCCGGAAATCGACACCCAGCGACCGAGATTGAGCGCCTCCGCCGAGACATTTCTGGTGCGCGATGCTGCACCACCGGCAGACGGTGAAGTTCCCGGTGATGCCGGGCGGGGACTCGCACCTGCCGCCGATTCTTGAACCGTCCGACTTTGCTGGCCACGACTGTTTCGGACTATGAGTTCATGCCGCACTCGAATGTTCTCGTGATGCTCGTCGCTCCAAATCGCGTGATGTTCCACGCCGACGCTCACACCACACGGACCCACAGCCATGCCGAGCCCCTTGCGATCCCGCTGCTCGATCTGCGACTTGCCGTCGACGGTTTCGTTAATCGTCACATTGATGAGATGCAGCGGGCCGCCCGACTCGTCCGGGCGATACTCTTCGAAACGCAAATCGTCGCCGTCGATAATCTGCGTGACTCCGGCCCCGTCAGGCCCCCAGCGGCGCCGGTTCGACGCACCCAGATACGCACGAGTCAATCGGGCACCATACATCGGCTGCAACGACGAATGATTCACAAACGGCCAGATGTGTCCGAAGCATGCCGAGAGAACGACTGACCCAAGAAACGCCATCATGAGATGAATAAACGACATGTTCTCGATCGGTTCGGCCTCTTCGAGCTTGGGAGCCACCGCGCCTTGGATCACCTCGCCGCTTGGTCCGACACCGACGTGTTCCTTCGTGTACAGCCACTCCGCGATTATCTTGCCCGGATCGCCCGCGGGCCGTTCACCTTGCCAGGCGACCGCATGCGCCGCGGTGTTGACAAGTGTCAAGACTCCCACGACGACTATCGCGGCCACTGCCGTCGTGAGAATCGCCTGCCAATTCTTCAATCGTTGTCCATTCGTGTTCGGCCCCAACTTGACGGCCGCGCGTTGGGCTATCGGCACCAAAACCACCAGAACGGCACCGGCAGCCGCCACCCATTGCTCGGCGTCCAGCACGGTGATGCAGGCATAAAGCGTCTGCCCGAGCGTATCGACCAACCCAAAAGCGAGCGTGGCAAGGATGACGATGAGCGCCCCGGCCAGCGACGACGAGAGAAAATTTCCCATCTTCGCTTTGCGCGCGGCCTCGGAAACGAGCCGACGCGAGTTCAGCCATGCCAGGAAGTAGCAGAATCCGGTCAGCAGTGAAACTACCGCGAGGCTTCCCGAATGACCTTGATGCCAGCTAGGCATCGCCGACGGAATCAATCTGTCAACGATCGTGATCAAGAGAGGCACGGTCCCGGCAACAACCGGCGCCCAGAGCACCCAGCCCCACGTCTCGCGCGAACGCGGCCCTTGCACGAGCCAGTAGGACCAACCGAGCGGCACGGCCCAGAACACAAACAGCGTCGCGGGCAGCAGCAGGTACGGACTCCACCATATCCAAGAGTCGGACGGCAGATCGGGCAACAGGTTCACCAGTAGGTCGGGCAGATTCGGGTACACCGATTGGACCATCCCGCAGCGCACCAGATTGGTGGCCAAAAATATTCCAAGCACGAACACGATTAGCACCACTTGAATGGCCGCCCAATTTCGCAAGATGACCGCCAGCCCCAGAATCGTGTCGCCCGACCCGTTCGGCGACAGGTAGCGGCCGTTTTCGCGCAGCCACGCCATCGGTGCCGATCTGGAATTCAACAAGATTCGCTCGACCAACTTGCCGTGCGGCTCGTTTGCCGGCGGTGTCTCGCCGGCCAATGCTTCATTCAAGTCGCCGGTCGGCCGAGTGAAGAGCCGTCCCAGAAATGACCCGAAGTATCCGCCGCCGGAAACCGTGGACAGAAAATCCACTTTGCCGATCAGTGCCGCCTTGGCCATCGCCTGAAAAACGCCGAGCGAAAACGTGGCGCTGCGGATACCGCCCCCCGAAAGGCCCACGCCGACCGGAGGTGCGTTACCGTTCGCCCCGCCCGCCAGATTTCGGCGAACACCAATCGCGGCTGTTTCTCGCTCGCACAGTTCCAGCGGATAGGCGGGATTCTCTCGAAGCGGTTGTTCCGGCGGCTCGGTCCCAATATCAGCCATACGTATTTCTCCCACACTAGAACACAACTTCAGAGAATACCTCCGTCTGTCAGCCTTATGGTGATGTCACTCGGTCGGCTTTGAGCGAAAGACCGCTCGATCGCAGCATTGTCGCATACAATCTCCAAGCCTGTATAGTTGCGAAAGAAAGTAAGCACAGCGTCCAGCAGCGCGGATTTGAAATTCAGACTTACCTTCCTCTGAAGCGCCTGCGCGAGCTGACTTTTCTCAGAATCGATATTACTAGTTTCTGCTTTCGGAAACTCTGACGGATCAATCGTCAGCTTGGGCAGCGAGTTCTTCAGTTCTTGCACTCCGGCAGCCGTCACCCCGGTACCGGATAGCCATAGCTCCTTCAGGTTCTTCAATCCCCTTAGTTGTTCGAGGCCGCGATCGGTCACAAGTGAATGTTGTAGACCCTGACATTCAAGTTTCTTAAGCCCGCGCAGATAAACGAGCCCTTCGTCGGTGACGGTAATCCTTCCAAGGTCTATGACCAGCGATGTGAGGTCTGTCAGATCTTTAATGTACTCCAATCCCTTGTCGGAAAAGCGGTTGCCCTGGAGGGACAGATATTTGATTTGCCTCATACTGCCAAGATGTTCGAGGGCCTTGTCCGTGATGCGGGAGTTGCTCACGTTCAGAATCTTCAGCCACTTCAGGCCCCTGAGATGGTCGATTCCATCATCACTGATTTTATAGGCGTTCCAGATATACAGCTTCTCAAGATCTTCCAGTCGAGCCACATACCTCAGCCCTTCGTCAGATGCTTGGGTGCTATGAAGAAGAAGGTACTTGATCCCAGGCAACGCGGGCAAGTGCTCCAGGGCTTCGTCGCCTACCAGATTGTTGTCGAGCCGTTTCGGACCGTCTTCGTTGTACACCATGTTGACTTCGACGACATCGTGGAACAGATCGACTTCAAGGTGAGCGAGAAGCCACTCGGGTACCCACGATTTTGCATTACTCTTCGTTCGTCCAGTCGAGTCAAGCTGATAATCGTAGTGCACCCATCCGCCGAGAGCCTGAATTGCAGCCACGGCACGTTGCTGCCGGCGGGCCTGATTTACTATCACACCGACCAGAACGGCAAACACCGCGATCAGCACCAGCAACGTTCGCAGGCTAAACTGCAACCAACGGTGAGTCGGTTTTAGAGCTGATGAATGTCGGGGCATGTGCGCGCTCTCCACAAAAACACTACGGGTCGAAACCGGCTCGACGACCCAGAAGTGTAGTACTACCTTGGCTGCGACAATTGGGCGCGTCAAGCTGTCTCTATTTCAAATCCCTGCATCGAGTTTGCGAATTTCTGACTCATCAACCACGACACCTATACCTGGCGACACCGGAACCGTGGCCCAGCCGTTTTCGATCGTGACAGTCTTGCTCAGATAAGCACTTTCCACGAATTGACGACCATTCAAGTCGCAGGGCAGGTCGATGCCGAAGGCGGCGAAGAGGTGGACGCCGGTGGCGAGGCCAAGATCGGTTTCGCAGAGGCCGGAGCCCATGAGGCGGAGACCGGCAGCCTCGGCCACGTGGCAGAATTGACGACTCCACCACAGGCCACCGCAGCGCTGAACCTTGGCGACGGGCAGATCGACCGCACCGGCCTTGATGTACTCCATGAGGTCGGTGGGCGAGCAGAGCGATTCGTCGATCGCGATCGGAACGGCGCCAAGATCGACGAGGCGGCGAAACTCGCTGGGCCGGCTGCCCTTCAGCGGTTGCTCGAAGGCGGCGACGCCGAGCGTGGCCATGCGCTTCGCCTGGCGAATCGCGTTGTCCAGGCCGTAGCCTTGGTTGGCATCGACCCAGAGGAACGTGCCTTTCGGGGCGGTTTCATACACGGCCGAAACGATGCTAAAGTCTGTTTCTTCGCCGTGCAGGCCGACCTTGATTTTGAATGCGGAATAGCCAAGTTCCAGCCCGCGTTTCGCCTGGCCCGCGGCTTCATCGGCATCCTTGGCCGAGACGATGTAGCTGAGCTGGATCTTGTCGAGCCGCTTGCCGCCGAGCAGCACATGAACCGGGACATCGAGCATGCGGGCCAGCATGTCGTGAATGGCGATGTCGATGCCGCTCTTTGCCAGCGGCTGGCCAATCGTCGCGCCGGGGTTGATGACCCGCTCCATTTTTCGCATGATCGCATCGAGGTTCCACGCCGGCATGCCGACGATTGCGGGTGCGAGGTATTTTCGAATCGTCGAGGTGATCGTTTCGGAAGTTTCATAGCACCAGGTGGGGCAGGGGGTCACTTCTCCCCAGCCTACGACACCATTCGATCCGACGACCTTCACCAGTGCTCGCGGCGTCGGCTGGCCAACCTGCGAGAAATCGCCGCCCGACAAGTGAAACGTCGCTTTGCACGGCAACTTGACGATCGTGACCTCGATCGCTTCGATGGTCAGCTTGGCAATCGAATGCGGCACCTGGAGGTTTGCAGTTGCTGGCAAGGGGATCGACAAAGGCTCATGCTTTGAGGCGGGTTCGTCAGACAAGTCAAATCCCTCGAGTGTTGTTGAGGTTGGGCCCGTGAATCGCTGAAAAGATTCTAACGGCACGGGCGTAGGCAAGATAGAATCTGCGTGGCGGTGCGTGGACACGCGACTGGCCGGCACGTGCATTCGGACTCGGCGCAACCAGTCAGACCACGACTCGCCCGCATCTTGCAATCTGCTGGTTCCATCCCACTCAACAATCAAAACGGCCAGTACCAGGGGAAGTGAAATCACGACAAGCGGCTGCAGCCAGGGGTTATCGAACCAGAAACCCAACAACCGACAACAAAGGGCTGCCAGCGCGACAACGACCATCATTGCGGCCAGAGTAAACTGAAAGCGAGGCATGATTCCCCCATTCTCTCAGTCACTCCGTAGCGCGGCTAAAAGTGCCGCTTCCGTCATTTGAAAATGCTCCCACACTTGCACGAAGTGGTCGGATGGGGCGATGCGCGGATCGGTGATTCCGAAATGGGCTAGTTTCATTCCGGAGGAATTCAACTGGCTGGCCACAAGACCGGCAAACCCTCGAAGGCCGGATTCGCCGTTACCGATCAGGCCGTCTTCGATCGTCAAGATGCGACGGTATCGACTGGCCAATTCGGACCAAAACGACGGCGGAATCGGTAAACCGTTGATGATGTACACGTCGGTTTGAATGCTGTCTACGGTCGCGCGTTCGGCCGCCTTACCGGCCACGTAGCTCGGCGCACCCAAAGACAGAATCACATTTTTGGCGCCATCGAATTTCCGGAACGGAGTTACGGCGGTCCATTCATCGGTAGCATTCCAGAGTGGTTCAGCGGTTCCCTGGCGAGTGAGCACGGGCAGGTTGTCGCGCGGGATGGCAACGATGTGGCCGCCGTAGGCACTAGCCGCATCGCGCACGGCGAGGAACGCGGATCGAGCATCGGCTGGTGCGTAGAAGCGTCGCAAGTACGGCAGGTAGCCCAGGGCAAAGTTGATCCAGTCGAGACTCCAGCCGGAGAAATGGTCGCGGCCCGTGCAAGCCCCCACGTGCGAAAGGTGCATGACGACGTTTAGCCCTTCATTCGCCCCCGTCAGGTTTCGCTGGTAGCGCCACATTTCGTAGCCCTCGCGAGCGATCCCCTCCATGAACGCGGCGAACGTGGCGAACACGTTGAGTTGCGGTTCGCGGCTCGAGATCGCGAGACCATCTGCAAGCAGCGACGCGGCCTGTTCCTGGATACTCATCTCGAATCGATGCCCGTTCGGTACGCACGCCGCAGCCTTGCCCAGCTTGGTCGAAGGATCTAAGTCGCACGACACGAAGAAACATCGGTCGGGAAATTTCTTTGCCAATGCCGCGTAAGCAGCCTCGGAACCTGCCCGCGGCGAAACAGCCTTTTCCATGCCTGGCAGTTCAATCTTGGTCAGGTCGTCATTCGTGAGGATCAGATTCGCCGAGCCCTTGGGCGGCCGGGCCGTGGTGACGACCATGCGCGGTGGTTGTCGATGCAAGGTGTCGAGTGCAGCCTTCTCTTCGGCCGTAAATTGCAACATCGGATTACCAAGCACCGCTGCGGCGTCGCGTCCCTTCATTCCGCCGTCGTGGTGGCCTTCGCCGCCGGGCAAGTTGTTCACGTAGAAAAGGCATTCGAGCATCGCGTGGTCGTCGCGGAAGCTCATGAGCGAGCCGGGAATCCAAATCTCGATGTCGAGTGAAACCTTGTGCTTTGCCGCAAAGTGTTCGACCGAAGCCGCGATGCCGTACTTCTCGCCAAACGTGCGCACGGTCACCTTGGAAGATCCGCTTGACCTGTAGCCGACGGGATAGATCAGCGTAGGCTGACCGGACTGCGCAAGCCGGTACGCCTCGGAATATGCTCGAAACAGGGCCGCGTGGTCGTGCAGCGACGGGATTTCGAGGATGCGGATGCCGATCGATTCGATGATGGGCCGAGGGTCTTTGGGATTGATCTTGGCGGTGGTTGCCGAAAGCTGGATGCCGTTTCGGTGCATGACGAAGACCGTCGGGGCACGGTGCAGGCTGGCGGCGACGAATCCGTTCAGGGCCTGGCCGGAGACCCAGCCGGCGTCGCCGCAGTGACAGAACACCACGCTGCCGTCACCCTTCTTCGCACGCACGCCCAGCGCTTGGCCAACTGCCACCGGGATCATCACGCCGAGACGCCCGCCGTTCAATTCGGTTCCGCCGGGCACCCAGCACACGTGGCCCGCGATATCAAGACTCCGGCGAAATCCGTCGACCACGCGACCTTCCGGTAAGAATCCCAGCGCCGCCAGCGCGGCGTAGTAGCCAATGCTCGTGTGAGCATGTTCGATCGTGAAAAACCGCCGATCGTAGTCCACGACACCGAGCGTCATCAGAAGTGAGGGGATCAACTCAAGCCCGCCGCCCAGATGGTCGATGTCGCCGGCCTTGGCCAGCGACGCAAGCGACTTGATGGCCACGGTCGCGGCCTGTTTTTCGAGTGCGGTGAGCGCGAGCGCATTCTGGCGGGCCAACTTGCCGCGCTCAATGTCGAGTCGAAGCGGCAGCACTTTGGAATCGAACCGATTGCCGACGAGCGGTGTACCGGCGAGTAGTGTCGCGTTGCGTTGATCCTGGGCGATGCAAAGCTGTTCCTGGGATTTCATGGGCTCCGGGCAAACACCTTCCTTCTGGGCCGAGAAAAGGGGATAAGTCCAATATTAAAGCTTTCCGCGTGGTTTTCCTCGGTCGTCCGCGAGTGTGGAATGTCGATTCCAGCCCCAGACGTTTCGCGATGCGATCCTGCCATGTCTCCGTTCCGAACGGCCGGCCACGGACGACAAAAAGGGGATAAGTCCAATATTCAAGCTTTCCGCTCGGTTTTCCTCGGTCGTCCACGACTGCGGAATGTCGATTCCAGCCCCAGACGTTTCGCGATGCGATCCTGCCACGTCGCCGTGCCGAACGGCCGGCCACGAGCGACGGACACGCGCACGGCTTCCAGTTCCTTTTTGGTTAACGCCCGGTTGACACGAGCCAGCCAATCCGTGGGCCGTTCCATCGGCCACGCGTACAGCGCCGGCTTCTCCGCCGTCTCGGCCGGATGCAACCAGCGCCACAAGCTGCTCCAGCGCCACTCTTCGGCTCGCGCCACCAAGGTCGGCCGCACCGGGTTGCGTTCCACGTACCGCAGCACGGTGTAGAGTTGTTCGTCGCATTCGATCGGAAACGACTTGTAGGTCCCTTGGTAGAGGTGGCCACTCCCCACCGTTCGACGATGGAGATGCCAGCGGCGCACGTGCGTCGTCGTGAGCCGTTGCATGAACCGGCCCAAGTCGCCGTCGTGCTTCGGCCAGAGCATCAGATGCCAATGATTGGGCATGAGGCAATAGGCCAGAATGCGCATCGGGACTTGCTCCATCGTTTCGGCCATGACTTTCTCGAATGCCATAAAGTCCGCCTCCTTGTGGAATATCTGATCGCGTGCGTTGCCACGATTGAGCACGTGAAAGATCATGCCACCCGGAGCGACTCGAGCGATGCGAGGCATGAGCGGAAGAATACACAGCCACATCCCCCGTCGTCAATGCATAATTGGACTTATCCCCAGGTATGTGGTCCCCCTGGTATGTGGTTTTTAAGAAGAAAAATCCATCTGGACTATCCTGTTCGGGAGTTGGGCGGAGTTTCCAGTCCCTTTTCAGGAGGAAGTCCAGATGGCTACGATTCGTCGCTCCAAGCAAGCGGGTTTGGTACAGGTGCAGGCAGCCGACGGTTCCCGCAGGCGATTACGCTCGCGGAACCGAGCGGAGTTGCACAAGCCACATGGGGTAATTCATCCCCGCGTGCAGAAGGTCGGGCCGGAACATTTTGGAATCGTCGCGGTCGATTGCGCCAAGGCGCGATCCAAGTGGATGTTCAGCGATTTTTACGGCAACGAGCTGGTCGCCCCCACCGAGGTCGAGCATAACCAGGTCGCGTTCGCCAGCGCCGTGGTTTGTCTGCGCGAGGCGATCGCGCGACACGGC
>Ga0247727_10005513_pt1 | contig 25626 bp, 22 predicted proteins | sample WisWelCaveWW1625_FD_202498 | JGI IMG/M metagenome (GOLD analysis project Ga0247727, IMG submission 202498) | Biofilm microbial communities from Wishing Well Cave, Virginia, United States - WW16-25 | ecosystem: Environmental > Aquatic > Deep subsurface > Groundwater > Cave microbial mat | place...
TATATGGCTACATCTCCGACCTGCCCGCCAAAGCCAGATGTGCAGAAACCTCCATTCCGCCGCGAGTTGCCGCGGTCAAGCCACCGTTTCCGACAGGGAACTTTGGGCTAACCGACGCTCGGACGATCCGTCCGCCTTCGCGATAGTGATTTGTCATCGCGCGGCCGGCGGCGCGGCTTGTGCTGGTCGGCCTGCCGGCACATCTATGTCGCCGCCGCGCGTTAGCGTCGTCAAGGGCAACCCCACGGAGGAAGGGCTGCCTTTGCACTTCCTTCTCGGACTTTGACAGTCTGCTATTCTGTTCGTGTCACCACACCAGGTTTCGCCCATGCACTTCGCCCTCACCGAGCAACAGGCCGCGATCCAGGAGACCGCGCTTGCTTTCGCCAAGGAGCGCATAGCGCCCCGCGCGGCCGAGTGGGACGAGACGTGTCATTTTCCCATCGATGTGATCCGGGAGGTGGCGCCGCTCGGCATGGCCACCATCTACGTGCCGGCCGACAAAAGCGGCTCGGGGCTCTCGCGCATGGATGGCGCGCTCATCATGGAGGCGCTGGCCTACGGCTGTCCGGCGATTGCGGGCTACATCTCGATCCACAACATGGTGGCGTGGATGGTGGCGAAGTACGCCTCGCCGGAGCAGGTCTCGGCGTGGATGCCGAAGCTAGCCTCGATGGAGTGGCTGTCGAGCTATTGCCTGACCGAGCCCGGCGCCGGCTCCGACGCCGCCGCCCTGAAGACCACTGCCCGGCGCTCGGGCGATCACTACGTCCTCAACGGCTCCAAGCAGTTCATTTCGGGCGCCGGTGCCGCCGATTTCTATTTCGTGTTCGCGCGCACGGGGGGTGAGGGGGCCGGCGGCGTCTCGGCCTTCGCCGTGACGAAGGACGCGCCAGGCCTGTCATTCGGCGCCAACGAGAGGAAGATGGGCTGGAACGCCCAGCCGACGGCGCCGGTGATCTTCGACAACTGCAAGGTGCCGGCCGCCAACCGCGTTGGCGCCGAGGGTCAGGGCTTCAAGTTCGCCATGAGCGGGCTCGACGGCGGCCGCATCAATATCGGTGCCTGCTCGCTGGGTGCTGCCTGGGCCGCACTCGACAAGGCGCGCCAATACATGTTCGAGCGCAAGGCGTTCGGCCGCGCTATTGCCGACTTCCAGGCCCTGCAGTTCAAGATCGCCGACATGGCGACCGAGCTGGAGGCCGCGCGCCTGATGATCTACCGCGCCGCCGATGCCATCGACCGCGCCGACCCGCAGGCCACCATGTACTCGGCCATGGGCAAGCGGCTCGCCACCGACCTCGGCTTCAAGGTGTGCAACGAGGCGCTGCAGATCCACGGCGGCTACGGCTACCTCAAGGACTACGGCCTCGAGAAGCTGGTGCGCGATCTGCGCGTGCACCAGATTCTGGAGGGCACCAACGAGATCATGCGCGTCGTCATCGCGCGCAAGGTGCTCGGCGGCAACCGCGGTGAGTGAGGGCAAGCAGAGCGCGTCACAGAACAGCCGTCGACACGCCCGCCGATTCCAGGCCCTGTACTCATAAACGTGGAGCCATGATGCTGGCGCTTGGCCGCCAGGAGAAGGCATAGTGCCCGCGTCAGTTGCTGCCGGTACAAGGGAAATGTTTTGCTCAGTCCGCGGCTTGCCGAATCTGATCCGAAGCCGACAACCTCTCGTGCGAAATGCATTGATCTTCCACGGCTAGTCAGCCTTCGCCGCGATGGTTTCGATCTCGACTTCGACACCCGAACGGGGAAACTTCTTGACGACCAGAAGCGTGGCTGGCGGGTTATGATCGCCCATGATTCGTCCGCGTATGCAGAAATAATCGTCCAGGATGGACTCGTCTGTGACGTAGACAGTGAATTTTACAACGTCCTTGAATGTCATGTTGGACGCGGTGAGAATTATGCGGATGCGCTCGAAGATCACCTCAATTTGTTCCAGCGGGTCCTGGGGTACCGTACCGTCCAGGCGCGCACCAACCTGTCCATTGCAGAACAGGATCCTAGCATCCGGGGGAACTTCCGTGCCGTGCGCAGCATTGTTGGAATGGGCGCAAATTTGATCGTTGAGCGTATGGGCCGTCAACATCGTCGCATTCCTCCTCAGCAGAGTGATTGGGCTCATCGCGGGTCATGGATATCCGTTCTGAGTCAAGCCAGGGCTTCGGACAAGACCAGAGTTCTCGAGCTTGGCCAGTGAAAGGCTCGCACGACCGCTCAGTCGAGCCCGCGCAGGAACTCGATGAGGGCGGCGTTGACTTCGGCCGGGCGCTCCTGCTGCACCCAGTGGCCGGCGCCCTCGATCAGGCGGATGAGTCGGAGGTCGGAGACCCGCCCACGCATCGTTTCGATCAGGTCGACCCCGGGAACGAAGCGCAGCACGGGCTCGAGGCTGCCGGCGATGAAGGCGGCGGGCTGTTCAATGCGCTGGTCGGCCACCTCGGCCATCTGCGCGAAATCGAGCTCAGCGGTGCGGTAGCGGTTGAGCGGGCCGCGGAATCCGCTCCGCTGAAACTCGCCGACGTAGTAGTCGAGGTCGGCCGGTGTCAACCACGCGGGGAAGGGATCCGGATCCGCCAGGCCGGCGAGCAGCCGCGCGTCGGCCGGCTTGCTGAACCAGAGCCCCGCCTTGAACCCCTCGCCAGAAGCCCAGTAGTAGACCTTGCGCAGGCTCGTCCGCACATCGGCTTCCAGCTCTGCCTCGGCAACGCCGGGCGCCTGGAAATAGAGCTGATAGAAGAAGCGGTCCTTGTAGATCTTGCGGAAGAACTCGATGCGCGGGGCCGGACCGCGGCCGGTGTGCGGCACGCTGAGCCCCGCCACCGCACGCACCTTTTCCGGGTGGAAGAGCGCGGTGTTCCACACGATCGGGGCGCCCCAATCGTGGCCGATCAGAATCGCCCGCGCCTCGCCGAGCGCCGCGATCAACCCGGCGACATCGGCGCACATCTCCTTGATGGCGTACGCCTCGATCGGCTGCGGCTTGTCGCTGCCGCCATAGCCGCGCACGTCCGGCGCCGCCACGCGATAGCCGGCCGCGGCCAATACCGGGATCTGATGGCGCCAGGAGAACCAGCTCTCCGGCCAGCCGTGCACAAGCACTATCAGGGGACCCTCGCCGCTCAGGGCCACGCGCAGGCGAATGCCGTTGGCTTCGACCATCTGCAGGTCTGGCTGTGAGCTCATGCTGTCACCCTCGTGCGGGATATCGGTCTGCGGCCCTCTGAGCACTACCGCCCGTCGCAACGGGCGAGCGTGATGCGGCAGGAATTGCGGCGCTTCTGGCCCGCGCTTTCCATGCAGTCGTCCATCGCCGCGCCTTCGGCGGCCCCCTGACTGTCCGCCACCGCCCAGCCAACGCCCGTCGTGCCCGCGTCCGAGTCGACGGCCACGGCCACGCAACGGTCATCGAAGCTTTCGACGATCCTGCACAGATCCCGCGTGGCCTGCGGCGGCTCCTTCAATTCGCGGCAGCGCCGAAGGGCTTCCGCCTGCGCCGCCTTCTGGGTCGGGTGGTTGATCGCCCAGCCGATGGCGAGGCCCTGTTTGGCCACGTCGGCGGGGAGGCCCACGGCCAGCGCCGCTTCGGCACGCACCCGGTCGGCTTGCGGCGCGGCGCCAGTGAGCAACAGTGCACCAGCGAGCAGGAACTTGCCGAGGCGCATCAAAGCGCGTGAAAATCTCGATGCTTGCCTCCCCGAGAGCCGCACTGAACGCATTCACCGCCTATTCGTTTGTCGAGCACCCGGAACAGGATACCAGCCAAGGCTCAATTTGCCGCAGGCAAATTCGCACGGCGGCGAGTTGGGTGAAAGCGAAGAAGGTGGCGCCCAGCTTGTCGTAGCGGGCTCACGAAGGATTCGCCTTCTTCCAGCGGTCGCACTCGCAGCGGCGGTACGCTGGTGAATGTACGCGGCCTAGTATGAAGGCTCGTTGGGGTTCGTCGGGCCTGGTGCCGGTGGCCGGCCTCCGCCCTCGCCCGCTACGCTGTCTTGCGCCAAAGCTGGCGCCGCCCGATCCGGCCACAAGCCGCCGCTCGCGTTCGCCGCGCCCTGCGCGGCCGATGCCAACACGGAAAGTACACCCAAGGTCAGTGCGATTTTTCTGGTGCTTGTCATGCGCGTGATATTGGTCACCCTTATCCGGGAGGGAAGGGCCTCTCACGCAGGCTTGAAGGGCGGTTGATCGGCGCCTGCGGAAGCGGGACACCAGGCAACTTCTAGCGCCCCGGTCTGTCCCTGACACGATCCGGCAAATCGAGGCCCACGCCGACGAGGTGGCCAAACAGGTCGTAGAGTTTCTGCACGTCCGCCGCCGGCAGCGGCGGGCGCAGGATCGAGGCGATGTTGGCGCGCAGGTGCTCGATGCTGCTGGTGCCGAACAGCACGACGTCGATGCCCGGCTCGTGGCGGGCAAAGCGGTAGGCCGCATCGATGAGGCTCTCAGCGCCGCGCTCGTGCACGAGGAAACCGAGCGGATCTTTGCTTTCCGCGAGGGAGCGCGGCAGCTTCTCCTCGGCGGCGAGCTCGGCGATCGTGCTCTCCAGCAGCCCCGGCTTGCTGAAGATGTTGCGCACCGCGAACATGCACAGCGTGCCGACCTTGTTGGCGCGCGTGCGCTCCAGGAGGCGCTTGCGCGCGTTCTGGTTCATCATGTGGAACGCCAGCATGAAGACCTCCCACACCGGCTCCTCCACGGCTCGTTCCAGCATGGTGTGCTCGGGATCGCGCGGGCCCGTCTCCGACACGGCGAGATGGCGGAACTTTCCCTTTTCCTTCTCGCGCAGCAGGGCTGGCACGACCTCGGCCATCGCCCGGTCGTAAAACTTCGGCCACAGCCCGTGCAGGTGGAAGATGTCGACGTAGTCGCTGTCGAGCGCACGCAGCGACGCTTCCAGATTGGCGATGACGGCGGACGCCGGCATCGGGCTCGATCCGTCGAGGCTGTTGATGTGGCTCTTGGTCGAGATCACCACGCTGTCGCGCGGCCGCCCCTTGATCGCCCTGCCGACGATGCCCTCCGTCCCGTAGGCCATCGCGGTGTCGAGGAAGTTGACGCCAAGGTCGAGCGCCGCGCGCACCAGCGCAATCGACGGCGCCTCGGTGAGCCCCGCGCCGAGCCCGATGCGGCTGTTGCCGCCGCAGCCGAGCCCCGCCACGCTCACCTTGAGCCCCGTCTTGCCGAGCGTGGTATAGTGCATGGGCTGCCTCCCGCGAATGGTGTCAGACCCTCCGGGTCTGACACCGAGGCAGTAGGCAATGGGCAGTTGGCAGTAGGCAAGAGGTAATAGTGCAATGGTGTCAGACCCGGAGGGTCTGACACCGATGCGAGGACTTAAGGCATGAACGTGCAGCAGCGCAACCTCGCCGCAGCCAACACATCGCCGTCGCCGGAGTCGCGCGGGCTCGACTTCTATCATTCCGATCAATCGCTGAAGGCGCTGCTCGGCCTCTACCTGCCGCGGCCGGAGCTCGAGCATATGCAGCCGCACTTCGAGCGCCTGGGCCGCTTGGTCGGCGACCGGCTCGACGATCTCGCCCGCGAAGCCGACAAGATGCCGCCGCGGCTGGAGCCGCGCACGCGCCAGGGCGAGGATCGCCAGACCATTGTCGCGGCGCCGGCTTACAAAGCTATGGCGCAGATCGCGTTCGGCGAGTTCCACTTGGCCGCCTTGTCGCACCGGCCGGCGCTGGGTTGGGAGAAGCCGCTGTCGTCGGCCAGCAAGTACGCGCTCACCTACCTCTTCGCTCAGTCCGAATTCGGCCTGCTCTGCCCGGTCAACATGACCGACAGCCTGACCCGCACCATCCGCCGCTTCGCCGGTCGCGAGCTGCTCGACCGCTATTTGCCGGGTCTCCTGGCCGAGGACTTCGACAGCCAGCTGCAGGGCGCGATGTTCATGACCGAGCGCTTCGCCGGCTCCGACGTCGGCGCCACCGAGACGCGCGCGGTACGCTCGGGCGATCGCTGGCAGCTCTACGGCGACAAGTGGTTCTGCTCCAACGCCGATGCGCACCTGGCGCTGGTGCTGGCGCGGCCCGAGGGCGCGCCGGCCGGAACCGCGGGCCTCGGCCTCTTCCTCATGCCGCGCACGCTGCCGTCGGGCGAGGCCAATCGTTACCGCATCGTTCGCCTCAAGGACAAGCTCGGCACCCGCGCCATGCCATCGGGGGAGATCGTGCTGGAAGGGGCGGCCGCCTGGCTCATCGGCGATCTCAACCAGGGCTTCAGGCAGATGACCGAGATGGTCAACCAGTCGCGCCTGTCGAACGGCGTGCGCTCGGCCGGCATGATGCGCCGCGCCGTGCACGAGGCGCTCACCGTGGCGCTCGGCCGGCGCGCGTTCGGCCAGCGCCTGATCGACCTGCCGCTGGTGCGCCGCCAGCTGATCAAGATGATCCTCCCTGCCGAGGCGGCGCTGAGCGTCGCCCTCTTTACCGCCGACTGCCTCGACCGCGCCGATGCCGGCGACGCCGAGGCGCAAGTCCTCCGCCGCATCCTCACCCCCTTGGTCAAGCTGCGTGCCTGCCGCGAAGCCCGCAAGGTCGCGGGCGACGCCATGGAGATGCGCGGCGGCAACGGCTACATCGAGGAGTGGATCGAGCCGCGGCTGCTGCGCGAGTCGCACCTGGGCTCGATCTGGGAGGGCACCAGCAACATCATCGCGCTCGACGTCGTGCGCGCTGCGGCAAAGGCCCAGGCCCACCGCGCTCTGGCCCGCCGCCTGGAGTCGATGATCGCGCCCGCTCCGGCTGCTCTGACCGAAGCGCTCGCCGAACGCCTTCAGGCGGCGCTGGCCCTGATCGACCGCGCCGCCCAACGAGACGGCGACCCTCGCGCCGCCCGCCAGGCCGCCACCGGCCTCTATCACGCCGCCGCCGCCGCTCTGTTCGCCCACGAGGCCGAGCAGTTGGGCGACCCTGTCCGCCTCGATCTTGCGCGCCTCGTGCTGGCGCACAAGCTGACGCCCCGCGATCCGCTCGCCGGCTCCTCGCCCGAGGACGATGCCGCCGCCGACCGGGTGATCGATGCCCTCGTTGCGGCCCGCGTCGGCGCCTGAATGGGCGGGAGCTGGAGGGTTGTCCTGAAAGGCGGATTCTCCATCTGACACTGCCCGCCAACCCCTGGCTGGGGGATGCAGTCGAACGGACTTGGTATGACACGCATTGGTTGACAGGGAGAAGTTGTACATGGCCCAGCGCACCAAGCCGCCGTTTCGCGCCGATCACGTCGGCAGCCTGATCCGGCCGCCCGAGCTGCGTGAAGCAAGACAAGCGTACCTGGACGGCAAGATTGCAACCCCGGATCTCCGCGCCATCGAGGACCGCTGCATCCAGGACGCGATCGCGCTGCAGGAGCGCGTCGGCCTGCAGGCGGTCACGGACGGCGAGTTCCGCCGCACGTCTTTCCGCGAGGTGCTGTTCGACAGCATGGACGGCTTCAGCAAGGAGCGGGTGGAGACCGATTTCGCCTTCACCTACGCCGACGGCAGCTCGCGGCGCGCAACGCCGGTGCCCAAGGTGACCGCCAAATTGAAGCGGCGCGGCAGCATGGCGGCCGACGATTTCAGGTTCTTGAAGACGGCGACCAGGGCCACGGCGAAGGTCATGCTGCCGGGGCCCTCCATGGCGCACTGGTTCATCGGCGACAGGGTGTTTGCCGGCGGCCCCTACACCGGCGCGCAGGAGTACATGGCCGACGTCGCCCGCATCTTCCGCGAGGAGATCGCCGAGCTGGCCGCCCTGGGCTGCAGCTATGTGCAGATCGACGAGGTGCCGATCCCGGTGATGTGCGATCCCGCGGTGCAGGCGACGGTCGCCAAGCGCGGCGAGGATCCGCTGGCGTCGATCGATCTCTATGTCGACACCATCAACGATGCGATCCGCGACCGGCCGCCCGGCATGACCGTGGTGGTGCACATGTGCCGCGGCAACGAGGGCGTGGCGGGCCTGGGCTCCGGCGGCTACGACGCCATCGCCGAGCGCGTGTTCGGACGCCTCGAGGTGGACGGCTATCTGCTCGAGTACGACACGTCGCGCGCGGGCGACTTCGCCCCGTTGCGCTTTCTGCCCAAGGACACAATCGCTGTCCTGGGGCTGATCAGCACCAAGGTTCCCGAGCTCGAGAGCGCCGATGCACTCAAGCGCCGTATCGAGGCGGCCGGCCGCCACATCGATCTCGACCGCCTCGGGCTGTGTCCGCAGTGCGGGTTCGCCACGCTCTACCGCTACGACCGCATGGGGCTGGAGTTGCAGGAGCGCAAGCTGCAGCTTCTCGTCGTGGTCGCCCGCGAAATCTGGGGCTAGCAGGTTCTCGCCGTTGGCCCAACGCAACCATGCCCGGCAGCTGTGCCCCGGAACCTGACGATCGCAGACCGGAGGTTGTGCCAAGAGGAGACCAACCGGGATCTCGCGCGACAGGCCTTTCGCTCAGTTGCGGGCGGCGCTACGGTCGCCGCCCTTTCCAGTACTACGGCAAAGCTCCAGGTCAGCCAGCACGATGTTCCTTGATCGTCTGCATCGTACCACTTGGGTGGCGAGGGCTGGACCCCGTAACGCGAATGCATCCACCCCTCGCTCCGCGAGCGGAGGGAGGGGTGTGTAACAAGCCTTCCCGAACTTCGGCAGGCTATTGGAGTTCGGTGATCTCGAGCTGGGCCTTCGAGAGTTTGTTTGTATAGCTTCCGACCCAGACGTCGTAGCGCCCTGGGGAAGCATGCGGAAACCTTATCTTTCCGTTGAGTCTCTTGCCGCCATCATCGTCAAAGTGCCATTTGCCGTTTGGACCGTTGATGAGGAGGACCGTATCGGCCGCGGACTCTATGCGGAATGTGAGCGTGAACCCCGACGGTCCATTTTTCGTCTTATAGTTCACGACGAAGTCCGGCAGTTTCGTGACCCAACCGCGTCCAGGCACGTCCGAGCACTTTCCGAGATCGATATTGCCGCCGGCAGTGACGGGATGAACCTTTGGATCGAATGGGAATCCCTCCTCGACAGTGAATTTCACAGTCCCCTGACCGACTTGGGGACACTCCGCCAGTGCGGCGGCCGTGGTGATCAAGACCGCCGCGAAACCGGCAGCCAGTCGCATCATCATGTTAAGTGCTCCAAAGTTTATGGTTAAGAAGCGAAGGATTGATCACGCGAAGTGATTGCTGAACAAGCTACGGAAAGTACCTACGTGGTCACCGCTGCAGCACCAGCGGTCACCTCGATTCCACCGAACTTCCCGACAATGACAATTCTCTCATTCACCGGGGCGCAGGCTGACCGGGAGCAGTGCAAAGCTACGGCCATCATGCATCGAGCCTGGTATTGAGAGCGATACAGCGTGCCGTGGCGATGACAGGATGCGCGACTTCTCTTGTGGGACATGGAACGAAAGCGCTCCGCGCCAGCTTGGCGGAGAGGTTGACCGCGAAGGGCGGCGTTCGAGGAAAGGGATAGAGACGGGCTTGAACGATAGGGCGTAACCCGAACGCTTCGTTACCAGGCAGGCGCGCAGTGTTGCAGGCCTGTCACGAGTCCGGTCCGAGTCAAACCTCACCGTGCAATGGGCGGGCGTCTGGCAGGAAAGCATCGAAAGCGGACGCGACGGACGCTGGCCAAACTGTTGGCCCGGCTGGGAAACCCTGCTTGGGCGCCCGAGCCGTGCGCGCCGCTCTGCCTTCGACTACAGTGCACCGGAGAAGTAAGGACCAAGGGGCCTCGAGTGCAGTTGCGCGATAGTCTGGCCGGCGGTTCCCAGATCGTCGTCGAGTGTGTCAATCACCTCTACCGCCCGCCGAGCGGCCGTCCAGTGCTCGCCCTCGAGGATGTCTCGCTCGAGGTGCGCCCGCGCGAGTTCCTGGCCCTGCTGGGGCCCTCCGGCTGCGGCAAGTCGACGTTGCTCTACCTGATCGGCGGTTTTCTGCCGATCGAGACGGGCAAGATCCTGCTGGAAGGGCAGCCGATCGCGGGGCCCGGCCCCGACCGCGGCATCGTCTTCCAGCACTTCGCGCTGTTCCCATGGAAGTCCGTGCGCGCCAACGTCCTCTATGGCCTCGAGAGGATGGGCCTGCCGCGCGAGGAGCGGGAGAGGCGCGCGCAGGGCTTCATCGACCTGGTGGGGCTCACCGGCTTCGAGGACAGCTACCCCTCGCAGCTCTCGGGCGGCATGAAGCAGCGCACCGCGATCGCGCGCACGCTGGCGATCGACCCGAAGATCCTGCTGATGGACGAGCCGTTCGGCGCGCTCGACGCCCAGACCCGCCACCTCATGCAGAGCGAGCTGCTCGCGATCTGGCGGCGCAGCCCCAAGACGGTGATCTTCGTCACCCACGACGTGCAGGAGGCCGTCTATCTCGCCGACCGCGTGGCCGTGATGTCGGCGCGGCCGGGCCGCATCAAGACCATCGTCGATATCAGGCTCGACAAGAGCGACCCCGGCATCGCCAAGACCAAGGCCTACATCGACACGGTCGATGCGGTCTGGAACCTGGTGCGCGACGAGGCGATCAAGGCGCAGGAGGCAAGGGCGTGAGCGCGCTCGTCCGGTATCTGCCGCTGCTCCTGCTGGCCGCGGCCTGGGAGCTGGCTGCGCGCTTGGGGCTCGTCTCGACCCTGGCGCTGCCGCCGCTGAGCGACGTCGTGGCCGCCTGGGTCGACATGATCCGGAGCGGGGAGCTGATCGGCAATGGCGCCTCGTCGCTCTGGCGCGCCGGCGTGGGACTGCTGCTCGCCATCGCCGTCGGCGCCGCGCTCGGCATCGCCATGGCGTGGTGGCGCCCGGTGAATGCCCTGCTCGGGCCGCTGGTGGAGATGTTCTATCCCATGCCGAAGTCGGCGCTGATCCCGGTCACGGTGCTGTGGCTCGGCTTCGGCGACGGCTCCAAGGTCCTGCTCATCTTCCTCGGCTGCATGCTGCCGGTGACCATCGGCGCCTTCAACGGCGCCCGCGGCAGCGACCAGGCGCTCGTCTGGTCGGCGCGCAGCATGGGGGCGAGCCGTCTGCGCATGCTGTGGGACGTGGTGGTGCCGAGCGCCCTGCCGGAGATGCTGAACGGCATCCGCACGGCGCTGGCGCTGTCGTTCATCCTGCTGGTCAGCTCCGAGCTGATCGTGGCGCGCGAGGGGCTAGGCTACCTGATCGGCTTCCTCGGCGCCAACGGCACCTACGACGCCATGTTTGCCGTCGTGCTGACCGTGGCCTTCGTCGGCTTCGCCGCCGACCGCGCCTATCAGGCGCTCGTGCAACGGGTGCTGCTGTGGCGGGAATAGTGCACCGCAGTTCCGGTCGCGCGACCGCGACCGCTGGCGAGGCGCTTGGCGGCTGGCTCGGGGCGATCGCCTGGGGCATGGTGCGCGCGCTCCCCATTCTCGCGCTCGCGCTGGGCTGGGAACTGCTAGCGCGCAGCGGCGCCGTCACCCCCTTCATGCTGCCGGCGCTCAGCGTCGTGCTCGAGCGCATCTGGACCGATGCCGTCTCCGGCGACCTCCTGCTCAACACCGCCGTCACGCTCTATCGCGCCATGGCAGGCTTCCTGATCGCGGCCAGCGCCGGCATCGTCCTCGGCATGGCCATGTCGCGCAATGTCGCCGTGCGCTGGCTGTTCGATCCCGTCATCTCGGTCGGCTTCCCCATGCCCAAGATCGCCTTCCTGCCCGTGGTCATGCTGTGGCTCGGCGTGTATGACGTGTCCAAGATCGCCATGGTCGTGCTCGATGCCATCTTCCCTGTCGTGACCGCGACCATTGCCGGCATTCAGGGCGTCGACCGCCATCTGCTGTGGTCGGCCCGCAATATGGGTGCCAGCGAGCGCGACCTGCTGTGGCAGATCATGCTGCCCGCCGCCTTGCCGCAGATCATGACCGGGCTGCAGGTGGCCCTTCCCATCGCCCTCATCGTCGCCGTGGTGGCGGAGATGCTGATGGGCGGCTACGGCCTCGGCGGCGCCATGGTGCACGCCTCGCGCTTTGCCGACTCGCGCGGCGTGTTCGCCGGCATCGTCGAGATCGCGATCGTCGGCTATGTCATCGTCAAGGCGATGGCGCTCGTCCGCCGCCGCCTTCTGATCTGGCACCAGGAGGCGCTGGCGCCGAGCACGGTGTAACAACTGCCCTGTGAAGGTGTAAGGGGAGTAAGGTCAGCCGCCTCATTGCTGACAAGCAGACGGCTCAGAACCTCGTGCCACCGAGAACTTTGGCCGGGATGCCGCCCATGTACATCGACAAGAAACACGTTGCCCGACTGCTGATCCACGCGTCGATACGCAATATATTTATTGGGGAATGCCCCGTTGCCAATCACGTAACCGCCATGTCAGGGCGGCAGGTTCTCCATGAGTACGCCGACGCTCACGGCATCGCGCTAACCCATGACATGCGCACCTACTTGAAGGATAAATCTCTTCTAAGGGAGTTTGAGTCCCTTTGGAAGACGCGATACAATTTCTTCAAGCACGCAGATCGGGATTACGACGAGGAAGTCAACATTAGGAACATAAGCTTCCTCAACGAGATGGAAACCCTCTTCAACCTACAGAAGTATCAACAGATGTTCGGTGAAATGACGGGGCACATGAAGGTGTTCATGTGCTTTCTTGCTGTCATGCATCCAGACAAGATGAAAATTGAACTTGATGAGGTAAGGAGTAGGCTCAGCGAAGTGCTAAAGAAGACCACGGGTATGTCGCGCCGCGACATATATGAGGTTTTTAGTTACGGCCTGACTACTGAGCCACAGACCAAAGCAGAAATCGCGGAGGCGAGGGAGCTGAGCTTCATAGACCCGGTTCCCTATTCCGATGAGGAACGCGATACAATTGAATTGCGACGTAAAACGAAGGCTTAAAAGCGGCCCCGGCAGGTGCTTCGCACCACCTGCCGAAGCCTTGATCCACCACGAGGTGTTGGGTTACGCGCTTCGCGCTAACCCAACCTACTTGATCCGCGCGGCCGCCTCCTTGACGATGGAAAGGTCCACGTGCTTGGCCACGTCCACCTTGGCCTTCACGAAACCGAGGTCCGTCGTCATGTCGAGGTTCTTCTGCAACGCCTCGAGGTTGGGCAGCATGTTCGGATCGCGGTAGTAGTCCTTCTCGGTGAACAGCCAGCCAAAGCGCTCCGCCGGCTGCTTGGTGACGCGGGAGGCGATCTCGGCGGCCGCCTTCTGGTTCGCCGGGTCCAGATACCAGCGCACGATCCTCAAGCTGTCCTCCATGAAGTCGACCATGGCCGCGCGGTTCTTGTCGATGAACGGCTTGCGCACCGCCCAGATGATCATCTCGGTCTCGCCGATGGCGTCGCGCTGGAGGAACAGCGGGCGTGCGATCTTGCGCAGCTCCGGATCGAGCGAGAACGGCAGGACGCCCGGGATGAGATCCACCTTCTTCTCGGCCAGCATCGCCCGCATGGTCGGGAACGGCGTCTCCAGCACGGTGTAATCGCGCTTGTCCTCCAGCCCGTTCTTGCGCAGCATCGCCCGCATGGCCACGTCGACGGCGCTGCCGGCCGCGTTGCTGGCCACCACCTTGCCCTTGAGGTCCTGCGCGCTCTTGATCGGCCCATCGGCCAGCACGAGGTACTCGTGCGTATAGCGGCCCGGCACCCCGTCGCGGAACTCGTGGGCGATGACGCGCAGATCGTCCATGCCGGCGTTCTTGATGGCGATGGCGAGCGTGGAATAGGCGAGATTGGCCACCTCGAGCTCGTTGTTGGCGAGCGCGGTGATCATCGGCGGCGTGCCGGCGTAGCGAACCGGCTCGATCGTGTAGGATTTGCCGAGATGCTTCGCCAGGTCCTTCTTCTCGAGCATGATGGAGGCCCAGTTCGACACCGGCGCCACCCACGACACTCGGATCTTCACCGGTTGCTGGGCGCTTGCGGCCGGCGCGCCGAGCAGGGCAATCGCTGCAAACCCAGCGAGCAATGTCCTCAGGCTATGCATCATTTCCTCCGGTATCGTTCAGACTTCCTTGCATTCATGATAGTGCCCCGGAGTGGTATCGACAAACGGACGGTTCGAGCAGGGAGGCATGTCGTCGTGCGCTGGGTCCGGTTCTCGCAGCAAGGCCGCACGGCCTACGGCATCCTGGAAGGCGACCGCATCGGCGAGGTCGCCGGCGACCCGTTCAGGGGTTACGAAAGCACCGGACGCACGCACGACCTGCGGGCGGTCAAGATCGAAGTGCCGGTCGTTCCTCCCACCTTCTATTGTGTCGGTCTCAACTATGCCCAGCATGTCAGGGAGGCGGCCGCCAAGCTTGGGATCGCCGCGGAACTGCCCAAGCAGCCCGACGTCGGCTACCGCGCGGTCAATGCGCTCGTTGCGCACGAGCAGCCTGTGGTCATCCCCGCCGACGCCAGGAAGGTCCAGTACGAGGGCGAGCTCGCCGTCGTCATCGGCAAGCGGGCAAAGCACCTGAGCGAGGCGGAGGCGCTGTCCTGCGTGCTCGGCTACAGCATCGGCAACGACGTCAGCGAGCGCACCTGGCAGAAGTCCGATCGCACGCTGTGGCGCGCCAAGAATGCCGACACGTTCAAGCCGATGGGGCCCTGGATCGAGACGGATGTCGATCTCGACGCGCTGGAGACGAGGGTGCGCGTCAACGGTGTCGAGACCACGCGCTTTCGCACCAACGATATGCTGTTCGGCGTCGCCACGTACATCAGCACGATCACCCGCTACGTCACGCTCGTGCCCGGCGACGTGATCTGGATGGGAACGGACGGAACCTCCCCCGACCTCGAGGCGGGCGATGCCGTCGAGGTCGAGATCACCGGCATCGGCATCCTGCGCAACCCCTTCGTTGCCGCTGCCGCTTAAAGCTTATGCGCCGCAAGCGCGGAACTCATACCGGCGAGCCCGTGGATCCACCCGTCATCCCGGAAGCCGAGCCCCGGCTCGGAGGCCGGGGCGAGGCTGTCCGGGATCGCGGGCAAAAGGCTGAACCTGCCGCAAGGTCCCGGCTCGGAGCGCTGCTCGCGCAAGCGCTCGCATCGCCCCGGCCGGGATGACGGGTAGGGGCGATGCCTAAGCTGGCCGGTATCACACGCCGCGCACCGCTTCCTGAACGGTTCCCGCCAATGCTACGTTGGTCGCCAGAGCCAAGCAGGCGACACGCGAGCGACGGTATGACAAGCCCGGCCACGTGCGCCGCGTGCAGGTTATGGCCAAGAGGGACTACGCCAGCCTCGCAGCCTGAGCCGGCCAAGAAGAATGCACGAGAAGGAAATGCAATGCGCACTATACGCTCGCTGCTGAGCCTGCCGATCGTCGCCGGCTTGACGCTGGCGGCCTTTGCAGCCTCGGCTGCCGCGCAGGCGCCGGAGATCCGCTTCGCCCGTCAGTTCTCGATGGGCTATCTGCAGTTCAACCTGATGGAGCACCATCAGCTGCTCGAGAAGCATGCCAAGGCTGCGGGCACTCCCGAGGTCAAGGTGGTCTGGGCCACCTTCAACAGCCCGGCCGCCATGAACGATGCGCTGCTGTCCGGCTCGGTCGACATCGTTTCCGGGGGCGTGCCCGGCCTGCTGACCATCTGGGCGCGCACGCGCGCAACTCCGAACGCGGTCAAGGGCGTGACCGCCTTCTCCTCGCAGCCGATCTTTCTCAACACGCGCAATCCCAACGTCAAAACCATCACCGACTTCACCGAGCAGGACAAGATCGCCGTGCCGGCGGTGAAGGTCTCCCTGCAGGCGATGATGCTGCAGATGGCCGCCGCCAAGCAGTGGGGGCAGGCGAGCTTTGCCAAGCTCGACCCGCTCACCGTCGGCATGTCGCCGCCCGACGCCACGATTGCCCTGCTGAGCGAATCGGCCGGCATCACCAGCGTCTTCAGCGTGCCGCCCTTCCAGTTCCAGCAGCTGGAGAAAGCCGGCATCCGCACCGTGCTCAACTCCTACGACGTGTTCGGCGCACCGCACACCTTCACGGTCGCCTGGACGTCCTCGCAGTTCCGCGACAAGAGCCCCGCCCTCTACAAGGCGCTGATCGCCGCCTTCAACGAGGCGACGCAGATGCTCAACAAGGACGTGAAGCAGGCGTCGCAGTACTGGATCGACAACGTCAAATCCAAGCTCACGGTCGACAGGGTGGCCGAGATCGCCTCCGGCAAGCAGGTGAAGTGGACCATGGTGCCCGAGAACACCATGAAATATGCCGAGTTCATGCACGCCGTCGGCAGCATCAAGGCCATGCCGGCTGACTGGAAGGAGCTGTTCTTCCCGGAGGTGCACGCCCTGCCTGGAAGCTGAGGCCACGACCGATTGACCTTTGCCCCGGCCGAAACGAAGCTATCGTGTCGAAGAAGATAATCAGAACTCCTGGGAGGCAACGATGATCCGCAGTGCCGCCGCTGCCGCGGCTGCCGTTTTCGCTTTCGCGCATTTCCAGCCTGTTAGCGCAGAAGCCACCACCCTGCGCGCCGCCAAGCAGTTCGGCCTCGGCTACGTGCAGTTCATGATCATGGAGGACCTGAAGCTCGCGGAGAAGCACGCGAAAGCTGCGGGCCTGGGCGACATCAAGGTGGAGTGGAGCACCTTCCGCTCTTCCGACGTGATGAACGACGCGCTGCTGTCGGCCAACGTCGACTTCGTCTCCCTGGGCGTGCCGGGCCTCATGACCATCTGGGACCGCACCAAGGGCGGCATCGACGTCAAGGGCGTCACCGCGCTCAACTCGATTCCGCTGGCGCTCAACGTGCGCAACCCGGACGTCAAGGGCCTGAAGGACTTCGGCGAGAAGGATCGCATCGCCGTGCCGGCGGTGAAGGTATCGATGCAGGCGATCCTGCTGCAGATGGCCTGCGAGAAGGAGTTCGGCCCGGGCAACCATGGCAAGCTCGATCACATCGTGATCACCATGTCGCACCCGGACGCCACCATTGCCATGCTGACGGGCCAGAAGGACGTGACCGCCAACTTCTCCTCCGTCCCGTTCCAGTATCGCCAGCAGAAGCAGGCCGGCATCCGCCAGCTGATCACCTCCACCGACATCCTGGGGGCCCCGGTGGCGTTCAACATCGTCGCGACGACGGCCAAGTTCCGCGCCGAGAATCCCAAGCTCTACGCGGCGTTCCTAGCGGCGCTGAGGGAGGCGACCGAGATGGTCAACAAGGACAAGAAGTGGGCGGCCGAGGCTTATCTCAGGCTTTCCAAGGACAAGATGCCGTTGGACGAGCTGATGGAGATCATCCTGCGGCCCGACGTGCAGTTCACCACCAAGCTCACGCCCATCGACAGCATGATCCAGTTCATGGCGCGCACCGGCAACTTCAAGAACAAGCCCAAGAGCGCCTCCGAGCTGCTGTTCGCCGAGGCGCTGCAGTAGGCAGGCGTCTCCCTCTCCCCGCTTGCGGGGAGAGGGTCGGGAGGAAAGCCGGTGGACGACAGCAAGCAAGGGTTGACTCCGCTCCTGGCCGTAAGCGGCGTCACCTTGCAGTACAAGACGCAGCACCATCTGGTGACGGCGACCTACCGGGTCAGCTTCGGCGTGGCTCTCGCTGACCGCTTCGTGGTGCTCGGCCCTTCCGGTTGCGGCAAGTCCACCATCCTCAAGGCCGTCGGCGGCTACATGGCGCCCACCGAGGGCAGCATCAAGCTCAAGGGTCAATCGATCCGCAAGCCTGGCCCCGATCGCGTCATGGTGTTCCAGGAGTTCGACCAGCTCCTCCCCTGGAAGACCGTAAAGAAGAACGTGATGTTCGCCCTCGAATCTTCCGGCAAGCTTTCCGGCAAGGCGGCGGAGGAGAAGGCGATGGAGAGCATCGCCAAGGTCAACCTCAGCAAGTTCGCCGGCAGCTATCCGCACACCCTCTCGGGCGGCATGAAGCAGCGCGTGGCCATCGCCCGCGCGCTCGCCATGGAGGCCGACATCCTGCTGATGGACGAGCCGTTCGCCGCGCTCGACGCCCTCACCCGCCACCGCATGCAGGACGAGCTCTTGCAGCTGTGGGAGGACACGCGCTTCACCATGCTGTTCGTCACGCACTCCATCCCCGAGGCGGTGCGCATCGGCAACCGCATCCTGCTGCTCTCCCCGCACCCCGGCCAGGTGATGGCCGAGCTCAACAGCTCCGGGGCCGACGAGCCCGACCCGGCCACCGGCCGCAAGCTGTCCGAGCGCATCCACGCCATGCTGTTCGCCGACGAGATCGAACCAACAGGAGCGGTCCCATGACGTCGATCGCCGCACCGGTGCCGCCGTTCCGGCCCGAATTCGTGCGCCAGGGCGCGCTCGCCAAGGAATTCGGCGTCGTCGAGAAACCGCTGAATGCGTGGGAGCGGCTCTACAACAACGGCGCGGTGCGCAAGACCGTGCTGCTCCTGCTGCTGACGGCCGTGTGGGAGGGGTACGCGCGCCACCTCAACAATGCGCTGCTGGTGCCCACTTTCTCCGAGACCTTCATGGCCTTCATCGACGCCATCAGGTCGGGCGAGCTGCCGGGCAAGGCGGCAAACTCGGTGCGCCTGCTGCTGCAGGGCTATGCGCTGGGCCTGGGGCTTGCCTTCCTGCTCACCGCGCTCGCCATGCTCACCCGCATCGGCAACGACCTGCTCGAGACCTTCACCTCGATGTTCAACCCGCTGCCCGCCATCGCGCTGCTGCCGCTGGCGCTGATCTGGTTCGGGCTCGGCGACAAGAGCATCATCTTCGTGCTCATTCATTCCGTGCTCTGGGCCGTCGCACTCAATGCTCATTCCGGCTTCCGCGCGGTGTCGACCACGCTGCGCATGGTGGGGCGCAACTACGGCCTCACCGGCCTGCCGTTCGTCATCAAGATCCTGATCCCGGCGGCGTTCCCGAGCATCCTGACCGGGCTCAAGATCGGCTGGGCGTTCGCCTGGCGCACCTTGATCGCAGCCGAGCTCGTGTTCGGCGCCAGCTCCGGCCGGGGCGGGCTCGGCTGGTTCATCTACGAGGCCAAGAACACCCTCGACATCCCCTCCGTGTTCGCCGGGCTGTTCACGGTCATCCTGATCGGCCTCGTCGTGGAGAACCTGATCTTCCGCAACCTGGAGGCCGCAACCGTGCGCCGGTGGGGGATGCAAACCTAGGCAGAGTCGCCTGGCGACGCCAGCAGGTCGCCTGCCGATGCCACCCGCTCCTCCCCGAACTGCCGACGTTCGAGGGACGACAGCTGCGTGTCAGTTCCTGTCGCAAAGAGGGAATATTACTCAGTGAACGGGTATTTGCGAGGCAACGCCGCCTCGCCCGGGTCGATGATCATCTCCCGTGAAAAACCGCCCTCAGTTCAATCGTCCAGGCCGGGCCAAGCGGATCATTGGCGTGCCGAGGCGCGGCATTCCAGGACAATGCAAAACGCGCTCAGCCCGCCGTTCGACCCCGAGTGAATGAAAGATAGAATCAAGGCGCCAACGTTCTCGCGACACGGAAGCCACTGGAAGGCGAGCGGAAGTTCTGCGGGTCCTTTCCGCGGTTGGCCGAGCGGAGGGAGGATGGATAAGTGTCCCATGAGCCGCCGCGCAAGACACGATTACAATCAAACGTAGCCCATCTGTACGCAACGGCGGAGCCATCGATCGGCGCGCGAGTGTAGCTGCTCTGGTAGCAATCCTGCACCCACTCCCAGACGTTCCCATGCATGTCGTGGAGACCGAACGCATTGGGCTTAAAGGAGCCCACCTCCAACGTCATCTGCCGGTCTACACCCTTGCGATCGCCCCCGTAGGTAAAACTGCCATTCGCCTCTTCGGGCGTGATCAAGCGGCCCGTTGAGAATGGCGTCGTAGTGCCAGCGCGCGCAGCATACTCCCATTCCGCTTCTGTCAGCAGGCGATAGGTCTTTCCGGTCTGGCGCGACAGCCAGGGCAAGTAGTCTTTGGTGATTTGGTCCCACGACACGTTGATGACAGGCCGCCTTCCGCGCCCCCAGCCCCTGTCACTCGGCCATGGAGCAATGCAGCCGCCGGCTGCGACACAAGCGTCCCATTCAGAGAACGTTACCTCGAACTTGCCCACAGCAAAGGGCCGAGCGATGGCCACGTTGCGCTGCGGTCCCTCGTCGCTGGCGAGGCCCGCCTCGCTCGCTGGCGATCCCATGGTGAACTCTCCCGCCGGTACCACAACCATCTCTGGGCACTCATCGCATTCACTAAAGCTGTCTTTGGAACTGAGCCGGCGCTCCTCGGCGGGAGTGAGTGGCGCAGCCGCCCGGGGTGGCGGCACGGCTGCCGCGGCCTGCCGCTTTTTCCACTCCTCAAGTCGCTTCTCGGCCTGCCGGAGTTCCTCGATTCGCGCCTCTGCCAGCCGATCGTAGACGGCGTTCGCGGGGCCGTATTCCCGACGGAACGCCTCCAGGGCGGCGATGCTAGTACTACCTCTGACAGCCGCCCACGCGCGCTCGACCTCGGGCCCATACCTGTACGCCTCGGGCCGGGGCGTGCTGACGACAGCTCCCGGCTTCGGCGGGGGCAACCACGCGCGCGCAATCGCTGAAATGAATGAAGGATCGATCGTCTGCGAGATCGGGTGGTCGATCAAATAGCAGAGCTCAGAAGTTCTGTTGAAGGAAAAGGCCTGGCACGATGTATCGACCAGGCATCTCTCTGCACAACCGTTGAGATCTGTCTTCTCACCCGAGTATACACGGGTTCTCCCATTCACCTCCTTATCCTGGAGCAGGGCAAATCTGGCTTCATTCTCGGATTTGAATTCTTGAATGGCCACCCGTTGGCGCTCAGCCTCCACCGCCTGATAGAGAGTTCTGGCAAGACGTAACCCGAAGAGGCTGTCGCGGAGGCCGGGAGGGCTCCTGAGGCGCTTGGCCGAGCGGAGGTAGTCCGGGTTGCTGCTCCAGGAACCCCCACGCAGAACGCGCAGAGACGCATCGCCGCCCGGCCATGCCGATCCGTCGATCGCGGCCCCTTCATAGTTCGGATGCCAGTTGTCCTCAACCCACTCCCAAACGTTCCCATGCATGTCATGGAGACCAAACTTGTTGGCCGGGAACGAGCCGACCTCCACCGTCCTGCCGCCACCGTACTTCGCCTGGCTTGCGGTGATCGTATCGCCAAATGCATGCCGCGTCGTGGTGCCGGCCCGCGCCGCATACTCCCATTCGGCTCCGCTCAAGAGCCGGTAGCTCTTTCCGGTCTTGCGGGAAAGCCAGGCAACGTAATCCTTCGCATCGTGCCAGGAGACATTGATCACGGGCCGTCTGCCGCGCCCCCAACCGCGATCATCGGGCCTGTGGTTGCAGCCGCCAGCCGCGATACAACCGTCCCACTCGGCGAACGCCACCTCGAACTTGCCCACGGCGAACGGCCGGCCGATGGTCACCCTGCGCTGGGGGCCTTCGTTGGCGTCGCGGCCCGCCTCGTTCGCCGGCGACCCCATCATGAAGCTGCCGGCCGGCACGACCACCATCTCGGGGCATTCATCGCATTCCCTGAAGCTGTCCTTGGGCTTGAGCGCACGCTCCTCGCCAGGAGTGAGCGGCGCAGCCGCCCGGGCGGGCACGTTGACCACTGGCAGCGCAGCAGGCGGCGCAGCCTGTGGCGGCACGGCCACCGCGGCCTGCTGCTTTTTCCGTTCCTCGAGTCGCTTCTCGGCCAACCGTCGACGAGCGGCCGCCCGCGCAGCAGCCGCCTTCGGGTCGTCGGTGTCGCTCCGCTGCGGCTGCACAACTGGAGTCGCGGGCAGCGTGACCATTGGCGACTTTGTCTGCTGTCCGCCGAACCAAGCTGGCCACAGCACAGCCCAAGACACTGTCAATGAAACCATCACGAATAGGAGCGTCGCGAGCTGCATGCTTTTTACGCGCTCCGCGCGAAGCGTCAGCTGCTCGATCCTGGCCATGGCTGCGCGTGCATGCCGTCCACTGGGATAGGCTGCCAGGAAAGCTGAAAACTGCCTCGGGTCTCGGCTCTTGCGGATCAGCTCCCAGTGCTCTTGTTCCCGAACGAGCCTCTCTTGATCGGGCACTTGTCTCTCGGGAGCGAGGGGCCCAGCACTTGTGGGCGCCTGCCCGAGGAATCTTTCAACAGCGCCGACCAGGGTGCGCCCTGCAGGGTCACTCGCATCTCCTCGCCAACCGACCATGTAGATCGATTGAACGAGCTTGAACTCGAGAGGAGGTTTGGTCGGGTCGATGAACACCGGGACAAGAATGCCGCGCTCGAGGCCTTCGCTGGCCTCGGTGCGCACCCAGCGAGAGCTGACGGACTCGAAACTCCAGACCGCGACCACGCAGCTCGCGGCGTTGACCTCGCGCTCGATGACCTCGTCCCACTTTTCGCCGGCATCGATGCGCGTATCCCACCAGACCGACCAACCGCACGAGTCGAGCAGGGCCACGATGGGTGCCACCCTCTCCCGGTCGGTCTTCTTGTAGCTCAGGAAGATGTCGGCCATACCGCACCGCGTCCGCCCGCTGGATGTCGGTTGGGCTTCGGTAGTCCAAATGTTGCCCCTTCTACCCTTCAGATTGCGTCATAACCGGCCAATTCGCAAGGCGGCGGGGCGTTCGCCAGGATGGTTCCGGCCGACGCGGGTCCTAAAAGTGTTGCGGCATCGACTCACAATCTGCGAGCCGGCAACTTTGTCCGAATAGGGTCTCACGGGCTGCCGCCGGGCGCGGCCCGAGATCGTCTCTTGCTCCAGCGTAAGCCGACCAGCCTCACACGTGCATGCGTCTGGCGAGGGCGCAACATCCGGCCCTGGAAAGCATTGCATCCGACAATGGTTCTTCCCTCCTCATCGCGTCAGGCCGCCAGGTCGAGGCGGTAGAACCGCGTCGCCGAGCCGGCGAACAGGTCGGCCTTCTCGGCGGCGCTGGCGCCCTGCGCCAGCAGCTTGCAGGCGTTCCAGAAGACGGGATAGCTGTAGGAGCCCTTGTCGACGGGGAAGTTGCTCTCGAACATCGAGCGCGACGGCCCGAAGGCCTCGATACAGGTGTCGATGTAGGGACGCCAGGTGGCGGCCAGCGACTCGGAGGATGGCGGCTCGGGCCGCTCATGGAAGCCGAAGCCGCCCATGCGCATGCCGAGGCCGCCGAGTTTCACGTAGGCGTTGGGGCAGGCGGCGAGCGCCTTGATCGAGGCGGCCCAGCCGGGAAATACCGCCTTGTGCTTGCCGGCGTAGGCGCCGATGCCGATCGGGCCGCCCACGTGGTTGAGGACAATCTTTGTTTCAGGAAAGGCGCGTGCGAGATCGGCAACCTCGTCGATCTGGGGATGGTAGAGCCAGGCGTCGAAGGAGAGGCCGAGCCGGCCGAGCACGGCAAACCCCTCCCGGAACGTCTTGTCGCCCAGCAGGCCCGCCGGCGGACTGTAGGCCGGATTGCGGATCGAGGTGTCGGCGTCCCATGCCGAAAAGTGGCGGATGCCGCGAAAGCGGTCGCCGCCGGCCCGCATGTGGGCTGTCAGAACCGGCTCGACGCGGCTGCCCAGGGCAAGATCCGCGTGGCCGACAATACCGGCGCAATGCCTGGTGTTGCCGTAGATGCCGCTCGCGCTCATGGCGGCGACGCCGTTGACGAACTCGGTCTCGCCCACGTGGCGCATTTCGGCCGGGCCGGCGGCGCGCAGCATGGCGCGGGCCTGCACGAACACCGTGGCGACGATGTTGTGGCCGCTCCCGGTGTCGGCGCGCAATTCATCGAGCAGATAGCGCCAGTCGGGCCGGTCCCACAGATGATGGTGCGGATCGACGATCGGCAGCTCGGGCTCGATGATCGGCTCCTCGCGCCGGTCGAGCCAATCCTGGCGCACGGGGAGATAGTAGGGGAACGAAGTTGTGGCGGATGTCGGCGCAGTGGACATGGGCGGGCTCCCTCTCGGCGGTAGCTTGGCAAGAGCGCGTAGTCTATTGCTGCAACCAAACAGAGGATACCGTGGTCATCCCGGTGCTTGTCACCGGGATCCATCTCCAAGCTTGCTCCGGCGCTCGTGGTTGGCTGGATACCGGGGACAAGCCCCGGTATGACAGAGTGGATGCAAGTGTTGGCGCGAGACAAGCGAGGCAGACACCCATGCCGATCGGTTCGAAATACCTCTTTGTCGTGAGCATGGATGTCGATGCCGGCAAGGAGGCGCTCTTCAACGAGGTCTACGACACCGAGCACATCCCCAATCTTCTGAAGGTGCCCGGCGTGCGTAGCGTGGCGCGGCTGAGCGGAGAATCGTTTGCCGTCAGCATCGGCGGCGCCGAGAAGAAGGTGGCGCACGATGGCCCGCGCTACACCGCGATCTACGAGATCGACGGCCCGCATGTCCTCGTCAGCCCGGAGTGGGCCAAGGCGGTCGAAGCGGGCCGCTGGTCGGCCGAAGTGCGGCCCTTCACGCACAACCGGCGGCATGCGCTTTACAAGGTGCGGTAGGGCGCAATAGCGAAGCGTATTGCGCCGTTTCACCGGCATTTCGGCGCAATACGGCTAACGCCTATTGCGCCCTACGCCACCGGAGGACCGCACCATGCAAATCATCGACGCACAAATCCATCTCTGGACCAAGGGGACGGTCGTGCCGCCGCATCGCACGGCGCCATACCTGGTCGATGAGGCTCTGCGCGACATGGAGGCCGCCGGAGTTGACGGCGCGGTCCTGCATCCGCCGAGTTGGGACCCGGATTCCAACGCACAGGCGGTTGAGGCCGCGCGGCTACACCCCAATCGGTTCGCCATCCTCGGCCGCATTCCCCTCGATAAGCCGGAGCGGCGCGCCGAGATCGAGACCTGGCGCCGGCAGCCCGGCATGCTCGGCCTGCGCTACACGTTCCTGCAGCCGCACATGAAGTCCTGGCCGACCGACGGCACCATGGACTGGCTGTGGCCGACAGCCGAGCGCCTGGGATTGCCGGTTGCGCTGCTCGCGGGCGAGTTTCTGCCGCTGGTCGGGCAGATCGCCGAGCGCCACCCGGGCCTGCGGCTCATCGTCGACCACTTCGGCGTCGCACGCGGCAACAAGGACGATAAGGCGTTCGCGACCATGCCGCAGGTGGTGGCCTTGGCCAGGCATCCCAACATCGCCGTCAAGGTGACGGGCGGGCCGCAGTATGTGACCGACCCGTATCCCTTCAAGAGCCTGCAGAAGCACTATCGCGCGGTCTACGACGCGTTCGGACCGAGGCGCATGTTCTGGGGCACCGACATCACGCGCATGCCCTGCACCTGGAAGGACTGCATCACGCACTTCACCGAGCATCAGCCTTGGCTGAATGAGGCCGACAAGGCGCTCATCATGGGGGGAGCCATCGCCGACTGGATCGGCTGGAAGCGCGCGTAATACCGCCGCGCGAAAGTATTGACCTGTCAGCGCACTCCAACGTCATCCCCGCGAAGGCGGGGACCCATGCAACTATCCACACGCAATTGGCTCTGTGGCGTGGATGCCCGCGGGCATGACGTTGGGCCGCGTATCGTGCGTGTCAGAAACATATGCGTGTCGGTATAAGTCAGTGCCGCGAGCGGCCGCATGCCCCATATTACCGATGGTGTCATTCTGGGTCGGGCGGCGCACGGTCCGGCTCGATCATCGCAAGGCCGCTAGAGTCTTTCCGACATTAGCGGAATCGCGGGGATTCCCGAATCAGTGGAGTTCTGATTCAAGCTGCATGCTGGAGGCGGAGGCCAGCATGCATGGCTCGACCTTATTCGCTCGATCTACGTGA